>OCVV012846074.1_pt1 | contig 79382 bp, 57 predicted proteins | sample 1539721 | NCBI WGS metagenome assembly OCVV01 (sample SAMN02144230, study PRJEB22623) | gut metagenome | biome: sheep rumen | host: Ovis aries | place: New Zealand
TTCCCCCGAACCCCCTGCGGCCTTAAACCCTTTCCGTATTTCCCGCTGCGCGGCAAATACCCGGGCCGGCCGGGACGCCTGATGGCGTCTATATCTATCAGCGAGACTTTTAAATGTCAGTTCATGACGACGGAGTTGTCATTTTCGGCCATTTTTGACAATCTGCGCGTCGTTGACGACGGCGAGGTCGTCATTTTGGGCCGTTTTTGTCGATGTGCGCGTCATCAATTACGTCGGCGGCTACGTTATGTGGCGTTTTTTGTAACTTTGCGCCTGCTAAGACCTGAACAAGCATGAGAACAGCAATTTACGGCGCCGGATCGTTGGGTACGATTCTGGGCGCATACATAACGAAGGCCGGAAGGCCGATAGACCTGATTAACAGGAATGTAGCGCATGTGAATGCGATGAAGGAGAATGGTGCCAAAGTTATCGGCACCGTGGAGTTCACGCAGAAAGTGAACGTCCTTACCCCGGAAGAGATGACGGGGACCTACGATATCGTCTTCCTCCTCACCAAGCAGCAGGAAAACGCTAAGGTAGTGACCTTCCTCAAGGATTTCCTTGCCGATGACGGCGTTATCGTCACTCTCCAGAACGGCCTCCCGGAGCAGGGAATTGCCGATATTGTCGGCCCGGACCGAGTCCTTGGCTGCACGGTTGCCTGGGGCGCCACAATGACGGCCCCCGGCGTCTCCGAGCTCACCAGCTCCCCGGACAGCCTCACCTTCTCCCTCGGCACCACTGAAAAGACTCCGCACAAGTACCTGCCGATAGTGAAAGACCTCCTGGAATGCATGGGCGAAGTCACTGTAGAGCCCAATTTCATCGGCACCCGATGGAGCAAACTCCTTATCAACTCTGCCTTCTCCGGCATGAGCACCGTGCTCGGCTGTACCTTTGGAGAGGCCGCCGCCAAGATGGAATCCAGAAAGGTCGTCCTTGCCCTCATCAAGGAGTGCATCGACGTCTGCGCTGCCGGCGGCATCAAGATAGAGCCCGTCCAGGGCAAGGATGCAGTCAAGCTCCTCGACTACCACGGCCCCGTAAAGAAAGCCCTGTCGCTCTTCATCCTGCCGATCGCCATCCGCAAGCACGCCCTCCTCAAAGCCAGCATGCTCCAGGACATCGAAAAAGGCAAGAAGACGGAGGTCGATGCCATAAACGGCGCCATCGCCGCCTATGGCCGCAAGATCGGCTGCCCCACGCCATACAACGAGAAGGTGACATCCATCATCCACCGCATCGAAAACGGCGAACTCTTCCCCTCCTGGGACAATCTCAAACTTTTCGTCCTCTGATATCGTCCCGGACCCCCGCGACGGCACTTTTTGATACACGCAAACCACCGTTTTCGGCCCCTGGTGAGCCCAAACGGTGGTTTGATGTTGTTTGCCACCTCGCCGCCATTACAGCCCCCAAACGTTGGTTTGGTGTCTACAAAAGGCGTGGATATGACACTATCGCCACTCACTTATATCGTTAAAGCACATTTTTACCATTATATGTCTGAAAGCGTGCTTTAACCATTGCTATTTTGCTTGGCAGCGACACGCAAGGTGACAAAAATGGCCCAAAACGTGTCCGTTGCCGTCATCGACAACGCCGAAGGTGACAAAAACACCCTAAAACGTGACCGTAGCCGTCAATGATGACGTGCACATCGACAAAAACGGCCCAAAATGACGAACCCGCCGTCGTCAACGACGCGCAGATTGTCAAAAATGGCCGAAAATGTCAACCTCGCTGTCATGAACTGACATTCAAATGCCCCGCTTATGGGTAAAGACGCCATCAGGCGTCCCGGCCGGCCCGGGTATTTGCCGCGAAGCGGGAAATACGGAAAGGGTTTAAGGCCGCAGGGGGTTCGGGGGAATCCTATTCCCCCATATTGAAAGCGGAGCGGCGGAGCCCCCTGTATTAACGAACAAAGCAGAGCCGTCCGGCTCTGCTTGTTCGTCGGGGTGATGTGACTCGAACACACGACCCTCTGGTCCCAAACCAGATGCGCTAGCCAACTGCGCCACACCCCGAAGAGGGACTGCAAAGATACTGCAAATTATTGAAAACGCAAAAAGGACCGGCCTCTCTTCATGAAGCCGGTCCTGAACTATTCAGCAAGAAAAGACACTATATCTTTTCATATGTAACCTTCAGGCTGACGATCCTAACCTGGTTGTCGGTGGCGGTGAAGGATACTGAGCTCTGGCTGCCTGCCCAGATGCCGGTGTAGTCACTGTAGGAGTAGCCTTCAGGTGCGCCGGCGCCCCAGCAGCCGGGGCCTTGTTTGTTAACGCCGCTGGCCGTACATGTCATTTCAATCCCGGTGATGACATAACCGTCGGCACATGAGACGTTGAATTCCTTACCCTTATAGATGCGGAGCTCCGTTACCGCAGTAGATCCATAATCCGACGAGTTTGTAAAACTCACTATTTCGTTCATATCATTCTTTGCACCTTTGCATGCAGCGGCGGCAAGCTGATCGGCGCCGAATGTCACAGAGGTATTGGGATCATCCGGCTGAGTACCGCTGCCGGGATCAGGGTTCTCAGTCTGAACCTCACCGGTCTTCTCAAACCAACCTTCTTCCCAGAAGGCAAGTTGGTACGCACCCTTGTAGATGCTCACTATTGCGGTAATGTTGCCTATGGAATTGACTGCCGGAAGGACTATGCTTGCGCTCTGGGCGTAGACGGTGATCTCCTTCCCGTCCTGAATGATGGTAGCATTCCTGCCGGCCGAAGCTGTGACTGTCACATTCTCTATCCGGATAAGGCGGCTCAGGTAAAAGTCGTAGTTATCAAACACATTTTCAAGGGTAACCACATCCGGATTCACCGCTCCCACATTACCCACAATAGTATACTGGTCTCCCAAGCTTGTGATTTCGGGAAGGCCGTTGTAAAGGTAGCCGCTGCCATAGATGTGTCCATTGAGAATGTCACCGGTATTCAGGCCATGATTCTTCTGATAAAGGACGATGCTGCCGCTGTTGTCCTGGAGATAAGCGTAACTGCCGTTCGTGTAGGTAACAAGGGTATTGTCGATAATGCCGTCATAGCTCACGGCCGTGGAAGCGGAGGTCCCGCCCTTTACCAGTTCCGTTATTTCCGGAATTGTGATAGCCGGTATCTGCGGCTCCTCTCCTCCTGTTTTCTCAACCATGACGGTCTGGTTGTACAAGTCAAAGTAGACATTGTACATGCCGCTTTCGCTTATCGTCAGGTTGGTGCCCGCAGGCTGGAGGGGGTAGTAGCTTCCGGGGACAAGGGTATCGCCATAGCCTCCGTATTCGAAGAACCACTGATGCTGGAACCGGAACTTGAATTCTTCTCCCACATTGTAAACCACATCATTGAACACGATAATGGGGGTCAGGCTGTCATTCACGGTTGCCATCTTGGACATGTGGTCATCGGCCCAGCCGAGGCCCTCCAGACTGCCGGTTATGCCCCAGGTTTCGTTCTGACCATATTCGGCGATGTATATAAACTCATCGGCCGGATAGTAGAAAACTTCATAAATGCCTTCGCCGGGCAGAGTTATGTTCGCTCCGTCCTGGATGGCATTGAAGCCACCGACGTTGCCTTCGGTGCCGGCGCCACGGTTAACGGCCCAGTCGGCATTCTGGCGAAGCTTGAACTCATCGCCCTGCCTGTAATAAATCAGGGCATACAGGCCGCCGTTTTCATAGCACTGGTACATGGGAATGTCGTAGTCCCAGTTATGCCCCTGAATGTTGCCGATGACGGACCAACCCTCCGAGCTTACGGGCGCAATGGGCTCCGTGATGCCGTTCAGCGAGTACAGTGCACCCTGGACGGTCTCCGGAGTATTGCCCTTGTAGTTGACTATATGGCCATAAACCACCACGTCGTCCCAGTCATTGAGGGTATACTGGCCGTCGGTCCAGTGCTCGCCATAAAAATAATAAGTACGATATACAAGGAAGCTGCGACCGTCACCGTTTTCATCCACAATGGAGAAGGTTGCATTGCCGTATTTGGAGCCAAACTGCTCACGCACTTCCGAAACGCGGCCTCGGATATAGTATGATTCCTCGGTGGCGGTTTCACCGGTTTTCTCTGCGATATAGATTGCATCGGCAACGGAGTATGGATTGTCGATGGTGCCGGCGCCAACGTAAGTATGCTCCTGAGGGACTTCGCTTGTGGCTCCGTTAAGGGAGTAGAGATATGCCGCACCCGGAGCCGTACCTACCGATTTGCCGTCATCTGCAAGAATCACTTTGCCGGACACAATCACCTCGTCGCCAGGCTTGAGGACAGAATTGCCGTCAACCCACAGCTTGTTTTCCAGGAAGGAGGCCTGAAGGACATTGAAATAGCAGTCGTAGAAATTGACGCTCTCGGCAACAAGGAAACTACCGTATCCGGGATAGTCGCTGCCGATGGAATAAGGCATGACAATGTCCCTTACCAAGCCTTTTATGAACACGTCGCCGTCACTGGTGGAACCGGGCTGGAGAGACCTTGCATACAGCATTGCGCCTACGGCATCGTAAGGATCCTCAAGCGTACCCGTGCCATGGTACCCTTCCTCAAGGCCTTCAATGGATACAAGCGTGAAATAGTGGTAGAGCCCGTTATCTCCGCCGTACCATCCCTTGACCTTCACCTTGGAACCATAATACTTCAGATACTCGTCAAAGCAGTAATGACCCCTGAGAATGCCGTTATCCGTCACTACATAAATAGACTCATGAGAAGTATAAGGTACCGGGTACAGATCTCCCTCAAACTCTACAGGAACGGAATAGCCGTAATTGTACCCCTCGAAATGCTGGTAGTAAACCTCGGCTAATTCAGCCGTACCCGTCTTGACGAAGCTTGCCTCTCCAAGTTCGGGCTGATTGGCATACATCTTCTTCTTGCCGGTGACATCCACTACATCTCCAACGGAAGGAAGAGGATTTCCGTAACCGGAGAAGATGAATAGACCCCTGTAACCGTCGTTGGAAACCACAAAGCCTTCTTCTGCAACGGCATACACGGTGAGGCCGGACATGGCCACTTCCGATCCGTCCTGAAGTTCAAAAAACCTGTCAATGCTGACAGCCTGATTCTCGGACTCAGTAATGGTAAGCGTATAGTCATTGGAGTCAAACACGATATCGGCAAAGAAACTCCTGTCACTGTAAAGCATGACACCGTTTTCCACGAGTTTGACCGGCACACCTGCAACCAGGGTCTTGGCCGTGACGGTTTCCGTAGTGATGTCGGCCTCAGGGGCGCAGTACCTTATCCAGTTCCGGTCCAGGATTGCCAGCTGCATACCGGCACTGATGTAGAAATCCTTTAAAGTGAACAGGCCGCCGGAAATATCGGAGAGACGCCGGGAGGACCACTGGTCTCCAAGATTGTATTCCAGCTGGAATTCCTTGTATTCCTTTATGGAAGCCGTCATTTCATTGACGTCAAGTTCAATCTTTACCTGACCGCCCTGAGGATAATAGAGGTTGGGGCCATCTTTCATGAGCTGCACGGTCTGTCCAAGCTCTACGGTGCTCCTGAATTCTGTATCATTTTCGTACCAGGAGCAGCCAAGGTTGGTGTCCCAGCTGCCGTCAAGGCGGAACTTGAATTCGGCCTCTTCGGGAAGCCATAAATTAATCTGGTACTTGCCGCCGCCAAGGTTCTCCATTTCATAATCATCGGTCCAGTCATTTGTGAAATTGCCGATGACGCTCCAACGGGGCTTGTACCCCTCGAACCACACCCAGTCTCCGGAGAGCCAGTCGAAGATGCGGAATACGAATTCAGCCTCAAGGGAACCGTCGTCCTTGAGCGAGAGCTGGGCCTGATAGCGCTTACCCTGCTCGAAATACATCGTTTTGCCCAAGGAGAAGGTCTGGACGGAGCCGTCGGTCTTTGTAATCACCAGCGAAGGATTCGCCGCCTGAGGGACAATGATGGCAGAGAAGGTCTTCTCACCGCTTGCCGATGTAATCTGGGCCGCTGTGATGGTTACAGGCTCCGACTGCTCTCCTGTGCCGATCACATACGAAGCGCTCACTCCGGAAATACCAACGCTCGCAACGCTTGAGAGTATCTGGGAAGGAAGAGTCACGTCAATCCTGGAGAAGAAGTGCTGGAATTCAAGGTTCACCGGCTCACCGGGCTTGGCGGCGCCTTGACCTACGAGGAAGTCTGAACGGGTGTAGGCCTCGTGGGTTCTCTGGTCAGTCTCCACTTTCAGGACATACTGGTACTCGTTGAGCATGCTGAATTCCTTGTCATACGGATAGTATGCAAAGAAGCGCGTTTCTGCTTCCTGCCCCTCAAGCCAGCATATAGGAGTGCTGCTGGTGAGCGTATTCCCGGAAACAGTGTACAGCACATTGTCTACATTGATGGGCTCATTGGCAATGATGCCCACCTGGTCTCCGTTTTCAAAGGCATCGGCGGTTGCCTTGGTGGCAAACGCACCTATGTTGGTCGTAAACCGGACCGCATTCTGTCCGGCAGGAGTCACATCCTTTTCCATAAGAGAGGAACAGGATGCGAAGGCAAGTGCAAGAGCAATTATTGAATAAATCTTTTTCATATCCTTTTCTTTCTTATGGTTAGTTGTTTACGCGTGTCCAGACCTGGGGAAGCGGCAGGTCGCCGTAGAAGTCAAAATATGCACCGGCATAATCCCCTTCTTGCACAAGGCCTATAATCTTGAATGTAGTAAAGTAATTGCCGTTATACATGCCGGGGCTTATATTCAGGACACCATCTGAAAGCGAGCCGTAGAACAGGACTGTGTCTCCTTCACCGTACATGTTGTCAATGGTATTACCTTCACTGTCTTTGACATATCCCCTGAAATAATCATAGACAAGACCGTATTTTTGATGCGTCCATTCTGCCATCTTCTGGAATTTGACGCTGAAGGATTTGTCCGTGCGGTTGTATTCCGCGATGCAGGTTTCTTCACCGTCGTATGTTATCTCAAGGTTTGCACCGTTTTGTACAATGCCTATCGAGATGGCCTGCGTATCTGAAAGGGCGTAAGACCAGTTCCCTACGAACTCTTCAATGCCTTTGGCGCTGGCCTCTCCAATCTTTGAAACATGCAGGCGCTGCCTTACGACATTCAGCGTGAGCCTGTAGATACCAGGTTCATTAATCTTGAAATTCAGTCCGTCCGGGAGGGTAAGGTAGTACATCGTTTCAACTTCCTGATGGGCAAGGACCTCGTCGTCATAATTGCCGATGTTCACGTCCCATGAGTGGTTGCAGCGGAACTTGAATTCCTCGTTCCAGTAGTCAAGGTCTATGGTGTAGACCCCGTGGGAAACGCGGGTCATGTCCACGTCGCCTGTCCAGCCGTCAAAGGAGCCGATTACAGACCATACATCCTTGTCTTCAGTAACAGTAAGCACTTTACCATAAAGGTCATACCTCAGCGTAAGCGGGACGTTGCCGCCGTATCTGAACGCACTTCCGTTCTCTACAAGCGTGTATGTTCCGGGGGCGATTTCGCTCTTTCCGATGCCGTAGTATTTTTCACGCCTGCCAACTTCGTATTTGATTCTGTACATGGTGTTGTCTCCGGCATCAATGCCGATATCCACCATGCCGGCGTCTACATACGCCATGTCCGTATAGACCTCGGAACCGTCTTCGGAAGTGGTCACCAGAGACCAGTAACCCTCGTTCTGGAATTCATCGGCTACGTATTTGCCAAACTGGACGTCATTGTCGGCAGTCCAGTCGGACACGGCAACATCGAATTCCGTTGAAGGGTCCGCCTCACCCAAATTCAGGGACAAGTGATAAATCCTTGCCGATTCCATATACGACGCGTCACTGTAACGGTTGCGGACAAAAGTGTACTGCCTGCCGCTTTCAGTTACCACCAGCACCTTGAATGACATTTCCTGAGGAGGGACGACTGCCGTAAACCGGATCTCCTTCCACTGGTTTTCAACCTTGCCCATTCGCACGGTTCCCTTTTCGCCAACGGGAGAAACGTCCATCGCGCTCCTGAGGTTAAGACGTACCTTGCCATAGACATCGACAAGATACACATCCTTAACCACTTCGCCTTCAGGGACGTAAATATAGCACTCTACCTTTGAGAGCCTGTGAGTGAAGTTGAGCGGAACGGTTTCGCAGTCCGGGTAGGCCATGTAGCTGGCACCAAGAAGGTCTGATGCCGTATAAAGCTCATGGGTTCGCTGGTCTGCATTCACGGAAAAGACGCTGAGGTTTGAGTAATCTTCCCAGTCGGCCCTGTACGGATATACGGCAAAGAAGTTCACTTGCTGTCCCGCCTCAATGTTCTCAGGCCAGAAAATGGCCTTTTCGGGGACAAGGTTGTCTCCGTTGAAAGTCATCTTCACGTTGAGTTCGTTGATGGGCGCCTCCGCAAAGAGGGAAACGGCGTCTCCCTGTTCGAAGTTGGTATCGGTAGCCTTGGTGGCATATGCCCCCAGGTTTGTCGTGAAACGGATTGCCCTGGAGGAGGACAGGCTGTCTTCCTTCACGGAGCAGGACGCCGCAATGGCGGCAAGTGCTGCAAGAACAAATATTCTATAGTGTTTCATATCCGCGTCAGATTAATTGTTGACAGGTTTTACGATGGGCTTGCCCATCTTGACAGGCAAACGCTTGAACGGAAGCACTTTGTGCTCGCCGCTGACAGGAGCGGTCTGGGCGGCATCCGCCTTGTTTTTCCTGAGGGCGGGCACCTGAGCGGGAGTATAGCTGTAACCTGGCATGGCAATAATCCATGACTTCCATTCATACAGCCAGTTGTAATAATAGCTTGTATTGACTATGGAACCATAGGGGGCTATATTGTAAACACCTTCGCTTATTGCCTGGTTGTTCACAATGTAGTCATAATTCTGCGGATGCTTTTCAGCAAGGTTGTGATGATTGAACTCAATCATACCGTTGTCGGTTCCTTCTATTGCCAGGTTCGGAAGTATATATCCGGGGCGGAAAGGAAGGTAATAGATGAACTGCTTGCCGCCGTCCTTGACAAAGGTGAATTCAAAGTCTTCGGAATAGCCGGCATAGGTGCCTTCATATTCCTCAGGCTCATTCTTGCAGTTCACCGGCCACTGGCTGCTCCAGTAATCTGCGTATGGCTTCACGGCGCGGTAGCGCTCCCCTTCAGAAGCCTTCTGGATAAGGACAGGTGCAGTGTAACCGCCTGTGAGCCAGGAATCGTCAGTCCAGGAGCCTTGGCCGAAATCAGACCAGGACGGTTCTGCTGCGGTATGTACTGTTGCCGATGTCCATGAAGAAGTTTCTTTGAAATCGTAACCTGCGGCAAGAATAAGGTAATCAGTGTCCGGAAGGAGGCCTGTGACTGAAAGGTCTGCGCCTGAGTTGTCACCCACGAAGGACATGAAACTCGGGGCGAAGTTTCCCGCCATGGCATAGGAATAATAATCGTCTTCAGTGAGGCCTGCTTCCTCTGCCGCCTGCAACGAGATGGCCCTCACCCTCATGCTTGTAGCGTAAGGGAACTGAACGTGCACTGCGGCTGCCTTGTCCGGGAACAGGGAGAGCGGGGCGGCTTCCGTGATGGAAATGCTTTCGAACGGGAAATCACTTCCGGGAACCTCGGCCACAAAATAGTTGTAATAATACCAGAAATCGGTATTCACGTCCGGGGCATCGGCATAGAAGAATCCCGTGTAGCGCCCGCTCTGGGTGACGGGGATGCTGAAATAGTATTCCTGTCCCATTTCAATGCCGGGAACCGGGTCACCGCCGCCTGCGCGCAAAGCAGGGAGGATATCTCCCCTGATTTCCTGGGCAGAAGGCCTTCCGGAGAAGAACATGTAGCGGACGTTCTGCATGTCGGGATAAGGCTTGAGGGTGAAATCGGCATAAATTACACCGGAATCCTCACGGGTGCCGTCAAAGCTGTAGCCGAATCCGAGCACAGGGTCCCTCTTGCAGCCGGGGAGGACAAGCTGGAAGGCATCGTCCGTGTTGAAAACATCCTCTGAGCCGTCATTGTAACGGGCGGTGAGATAGCCAAGGCGGATCACGCCGTCCTTGAGTGTTCCGTAATTATTCTCGCCGTAGGGCTCTCCGTCCTCACCGTTTTCAACCACATCGGAGAAGAGGGTGAAACTCTTGCCGGCGTTACGGTCATAGAGCCATTGGACAGGCTGCATGTAAACCTTCTCAGGGTTTCTGGCGTCAATGACGATTTCGTTGTAGAAATCGATATATTCATTCTGAACCCCCTTCTCTTCAAACGGGCTGTATACAATATACATCCCTGGATGCCTGGCATCCTCGGAGACTTTAGCCTTGGTAACCTCGGGTATGAAACCATAGTAATTCGAGAACATTCCCCTCACGATTTCACCTTCTCCAAGCTCCTTCCAATCGGGATATACCGGGTCATACTTCAGGATGCCCTCGTCCGGATAGAACCAGATGTTGAGGTCTCCTGTGAAGCCGTCCAGCTGGAAGAAGCCGTTGTTCACGCAAGGCCATTCTCCTACGGTCTGGGGCATCTGAAGCGTGCAGCCGTAAATATAATTGTTGTTTTCGTTCAACACGTAGAACTGTTCCCCGTTGTAATTGGGGAAGTTATAGAAGAACTCACCGGGATTGGTCTCGGTCATGTGAATCCGTTCGCGGGTATTTATCAAATAAACGTCATAACCTGACCTTTCTCCAACCACAGCGTCCGTGAAGCGGATATTGCCGCCTTCCTCCCAAGGAACTATCTCAAAGGAGAATTCCACCTTGTCGCCCACCGGAGCGGCATTGAGTGTAAGTGTACCGCGGGACTGCTTTCCGGAAAGGAGTTCAACCTCCTTCGCCTCGAAAGTGAAGGTCTTTCCGCCCACGGTGGATATCGCCACCAGAACAGGAGTCTTCTGGGGAGGGACTATCGCATAGAAAGAGTCGCCGGAAACATATGCATGCATGACGTCTACATTCTCACTAACGACGGCCTCTGACACTTCGCCGTTTGCAGCGTCCACCACAGCCGTCGTAGACTGCACCGCAAACAAAACCTCGCGGATGGCCTCTCCGGTGTTGTTTTCCACTTTCACGGCTATCTTAGAGAGCTTGTGGTCAAAGACCAGATTCACCTTCTCATCCTTTGCCGATGCCCTTGCGGCCGCAAACATAAGGTCTGAGGCCGTATAGTTGGCATATTGGCTCTGGTCCAGTTTCACCTGGAACGGGATCTTCCCCTCAAGGGCCTTGAGCTCCTGGTTGTATGGATAGTATGCGCGGAAATCGGCAGTTTCCTCCGAGCCCAGGGGCCAGTAAAGCGTCTGCCCTGGGACGAGAGCATTGCCGCTCCACGTAAGTTTTTCGTTCACGAGATTAAGCGGGGCCGATGCAAAAAGTCCTATCAAGTCCCCCTCTTCGAAAGAGGTGTCCAGGGCTTTTGTATCATATCCGCCGATGGAAGCGCTTATCTTCAGGGCTACACGGTCTCCGGAAGGGCCGTCTTCCTTTTGATTGCAGGCGCCCAGTGAAAAAAGCGTCGCTGCAGCCATTGCAAAATACAGTAATCTTGTTTTCATAGCCGCCAGTTTTTAGTTATTGCCTTCAAAACCAAGGTCGTTGCCATCTCCCCAGTCATTCACTCCGCCGCCGATTCCGCCAACGCCGTCCTGCTGTGCACCTTTCTGCCTAACGGTAATGCTGGCGCTGACGCCGTCGCCGGAGAAGGTCACGGTTGCAGAGCGTTCTGCAGTATCCTTGTTCTCAAGTGCCGATACCACGATGGTGGTGTAGCCGGCTGCTCCGCTTGCCTCGTTGAGGGTGACCCAGGCGGCCTGCTTTTCGGCTTTCCAGGCCACGTTGGAATCAATGCTCAGGCTGAGGTCCCCGCCTGCGGCTTCTGCATCGAAGTTTGTCCAGGAGAGATTCAGATAGGGTTTTGCACCTTCCTGAACAACAGATACGGTTGCCGACTTTTCCTCGGAAACTACGGTGATAACGGCGCTGCGTGAAGAAGTGGAGACGTTTTTGGTAACGCTCACTGAAACCTGTGCATTGCCGTTTCCGGAAGACTTGTCCACGGTAACCCAGGAGTTGTCCGCAGAGACCTTCCAGTCCTTGTTTGCGGTAATTCCCAGAGTGAGTGTGCCGGCATCCGGCCCGAATGACAGCCTTTCCGGGCTCACGGAAAGCTCCGTGTCCGGAACGGGCGGCACTACTTCTACGGAAGCCTGCGAGACCGTAATTGAAACGGACTGAAGCCCCTCTGCCGACACCGTTGCCGTGCCGGTACGGGTTTCTCCGCTTTCGTTTTTATCCGCTCCGAATACAAGAGTTGCGGCTCCGGCTTCTCCACTTGAAGGAGAGACGCTGAACCACGACTCGGAAGCAGTCACATTCCATGAAACAGGAATGGTTGCAGTGACGGAAAAAGATCCGCCTTCGGCAGGAATGTCGACAGACCTGGTGCTCAGGTCTATCTTGAGCTTTACGTCAGGCACATCAGGGCCATCCGGACCGTTCTCCTCACAGGAAAAAAGGGCGAAAAACGCCACTCCAGCAAGCAGAATGCCGATTTTGGTGAATAGTTTATCCATATTGAGCTGAGTTATTGATATTTAACAGGTTGTGGTCTGGAACAAAAATAAGAAAAAATATCAATACTTCCGCTATCACATAATAAAAAATACTGCTGTTATAGAGATTTGTCTATGTTTTTTTTAATTTTGCAACATGATTATCAAAGCACAGGGAATAAGGAAAAGCTTCGGCACGCTTGAGGTGCTGAAGGGCGTTGACGTTGAAGTATCAAAGGGAGAAGTGGTGGCTGTCGTGGGGGCGTCGGGGGCGGGGAAATCCACGCTTCTGCAGATACTGGGAACGCTGTCCACGCCGGATGCCGGAACGCTGGTGATAGACGGGGAGAATCCGCTTGGAATGAGTTCCAGGGCGCTTTCGGCATTCAGGAACAGGAAGATCGGCTTCGTGTTCCAGGCACATCACCTGCTGCCGGAATTCACGGCGCTGGAGAACGTCATGGTGCCGGCGCTGATTGGTGGGGCATCGGCATCACAGGCGAAGGAAAGGGCGCTGAACCTCCTGGAAGAGGTGGGGCTTTCCGGCAGGGCGTCCCACAAGCCGTCGGAGCTTTCCGGAGGCGAGCAGCAGCGCGTCGCCATTGCCCGTGCCATCGTCCAGTCCCCCTCCATCCTCTTTGCCGATGAACCCTCCGGCAACCTCGATTCCCGCACCAAGGAGGACATCCATTCCCTCTTCTTCCGCCTGCGGGACACCCTTGGGCAGACCATCGTCATAGTCACCCACGACGAAGGCCTGGCAGCCCAGTGCGACAGGGCCCTCACCATGCGCGACGGGCTCATCATCTGACGTCCGGAAATATAGACAAATCTCCATTTCGCACCCCGGAATAGGGGTTTTACAATACGAAAAAAAGGAGCCTCGAATGAAGCTCCTTTTTTTGTGCGGATGGTGAGAGTCGAACTCACACGGGCCAACGCCCACTACCCCCTCAAAGTAGCGTGTCTACCATTTCACCACATCCGCAGCTGCTTTGGGATTGCAAAGATACGCCAGTTTTTGAAAATAGCAAAATTTTTTTGAGATTTTTTTATTTCTTCGTACCTTTGCAGTCCCCCACGAGTTGGAGGAATACGCATTATTAATTTAAAACAGATTTACAATGGCTGTTAAAATCAGACTTCAGCGCCACGGTAAGAAGAATTTCGCATTCTTCCACATTGTAGTGGCCGACTCCCGTTCACCGCGTGACGGAAAATTCATCGAGCTGCTTGGCTCCTACAACCCCAACACTAACCCTGCAACCATCGTCCTCAATGCAGAGAGGGCTCTTGCATGGCTCAAAGTTGGTGCCCAGCCCACACTGGTAACCCGTCGCATCCTCTCCTATGAGGGTGTCCTCCTTCGCAAGCACCTCGCAGAGGGTGTAGCAAAGGGTGCTCTCACCGAGGCTCAGGCCGACGCCAAGTTCGCTGCTTGGAAGGCCCAGAGGGACGAAAAGATCGCCGCCAAGAAGACCGGCATCAAGAATGAGACCATCGCCGCCGCCAAGGCTGCAAAGGCTCACGAAGTTGAGGTCAACGAGGCCCGTGCAAAGGCTATCGCCGCCAAGAAGGCAGAGGCAGAAGCCAAGGCCGCCGAAGAAGCTGCAGCAGCCGCTGCAGAACCTGCAGAAGAAGCACCCGCAGCAGAATAATGCTCAAGGTAGCGCAGGTATTGAAATCCAACGGGACCGACGGGGAACTTCTCATGAGTTTCCTCGAAGTGGGCCCGGAGGATATCGACACAGAGGAACCGGTATACATCTATTTCGATGGACTGCCGGTTCCATTTTATTTTGAATCTTTCAATCAAAGGGGCACCTCCCGTGCCCTGGTGCGTTTGACAGGCGTCCACTCCCTCAAGGATGCCGACGAGCTCGCCGGCCGCGACGTGTTTGCCGATTATTTCGAAGACGAAGAGGAAGAAGACCTCACCGGCTGGAAAGTCCTGGGAGAAGACGGCAGCCAAATCGGCACAATCACCGCCTATGAGGACATTCCCGGCAACCTCTGCATCTACGTAGACACCGCCGACGGCGAACGCCTCCTCCCCCTCCACGACGACCTCATCCTCGCCATGGACGACGCCACCCTCACCCTCACCCTCCGCATCCCCGCAGGCCTCCTGTAACCACCCCCCACGGCCACGTTTCGGGCCGATTTTGTCGATGCCGACGTTGGCGGGGGATATTGCGGTTTTTTTCGTATCTTTGCAGGCTATGAAGAACATCCGCAACTTTTGCATTATTGCGCATATAGACCACGGTAAATCCACGCTGGCCGACAGGCTCCTGGAACTTACCCAGACGCTGAGCGCACGTGAAATGGAGAATCAGGTCCTGGACGACATGGACCTCGAGCGCGAAAAGGGCATCACCATCAAGAGCCACGCAATCCAGATGGATTATGTGCGAGGCGGTGAAACCTATCGCCTTAACCTTATCGACACTCCCGGCCACGTAGACTTTTCCTATGAGGTTTCACGCTCCATCGCTTCCTGCGAGGGCGCGCTCCTTGTTGTGGATGCTTCCCAGGGCATTCAGGCCCAGACCATTTCCAACCTATATCAGGCTATAGACCACTCGCTGGAGATTATTCCGGTGCTTAACAAGATCGACATGGACAGTGCCCAGCCGGAGGTGGTGGAAGAGCAGGTGTGCGACCTTCTTGGCTGCGAGCCGGAGGATGTCCTTCGCGTGAGTGCACGTACCGGAGAAGGCGTGCAGGCGGTCCTGGACGCTATTGTAGACAGGGTTCCGGCTCCCAAGGGAGACCCCGAGGCCCCGCTTCAGGCGCTCATCTTCGACTCAGTCTTCAACCAGTTTCGCGGCATCATAGCATACTTCAAGGTCATCAACGGCTGTATCCGCACCGGAGACAAGGTCAAGTTCTTTGCAACCGGGAACGAGTACGAGGCCGAGGAAATCGGCAATCTTAAACTCAAGCTGAACCCTACCGGGGAGGTGCGTGCCGGAGACGTGGGTTACATCATCACCGGCATCAAGGCCGCCGTGGAGGTAAAGGTGGGCGACACCATCACCCACGTGGAAAGGCCCTGCAAGGAGGCCATCGCGGGTTTTGAAGAAGTTAAGCCGATGGTTTTCGCCGGCCTGTACCCCGTTGACGCCTCCAAGTTCGAGGAGCTTCGCGCCACGCTGGAAAAGTTCCAGCTGAACGACGCCTCCTTCACCTACGAACCGGAAAGCTCCCTGGCCCTCGGATTCGGTTTCCGCTGCGGTTTCCTGGGTCTTCTGCACCTGGAAATAGTGCAGGAGCGCCTCTTCCGCGAGTTCAACATGGACGTGATTACCACCGTTCCCAACGTATCCTATAAGGTATATACCACAAAGGGCGATGTCGTAGACGTCCACAATCCTTCCGGACTTCCGGCGGCAACCATCATCGACCACATCGAAGAGCCTTATATCCGTGCCCAGATAATCACCAAGAGCGATTTCTACGGTCCCATCATGAAGCTTTGCATGGACAAGAGGGGAACTCTCATCGGCCAGCATTACATCACGACGGACCGCGTGGAACTGAATTACGACCTGCCCCTTTCAGAGGTGGTCTTCGACTTCTACGACAAATTGAAGTCCATCTCCAAGGGCTATGCGTCCTTCGACTACCACATCACGGACTTCCGCCCCGCCCGCCTGGTGAAGCTGGACATCCTCCTTAACGGTGACCCTGCCGATGCCCTCTCCACCCTCATCCACGAGGACCATGCCTACGACTTCGGCCGGAAGATCTGCCTCAAGCTCAAGGAGCTCATCCCCCGCCAGCAGTTCGACATCGCGGTTCAGGCGGCAATCGGCGCAAAGATCATAGCCCGCGAAACCGTGCGCCAGGTGCGCAAGGACGTTACCGCCAAGTGCTACGGCGGCGACGTCACCCGTAAGCGCAAACTCCTTGAAAAACAGAAGGAAGGCAAGAAACGCATGCGCCAGATAGGCACCGTCCAGGTCCCCCAGAGCGCATTCATGGCCGTTCTCAAACTGGACTGACATGAACGCAAAAGCAGCCCTTAAATCCATGCGCCTTCGCACCCTCCCGCTTTCTACCGGAGGCGTGCTTCTTGGCATACTTCTCTCCGTTGCCGATTACAAGGTGAGCATTCTCACCGCTGTCCTTCTGGTCCTCACCACCGTGAGTCTCCAGATACTCTCCAACCTTTCCAACGAGCTTGGAGACGTCCTCCGCGGAACCGACACCGCAGAGCGCGAGGGCCCTCAGTACGGGCTCAACAGCGGCGCCATGACCATTGCCGACATGAAGCTTCTCATCGGCATATTCGTGGGCCTGTGCATGGCGAACGGCGCCCTCATGACCTGGAGCGCCTTCGGCACTCTGTGGGGACTCACGCCCATCATGGTCCTGATGCTTGGAGCGGCCGCCATCATGGCAGCAATGAAATACACCCTGGGCCGCAATCCATACGGATACAGGGCCAAGGGCGATTTCTACGTGTTCCTGTTCTTCGGCCTTGTGGCCGTGATGGGAGCATATTTCGTATGCTCTGGCGGAGCCATGAACCTGAAACTCCTGCTGCCGGGGTCGGCAATCGGCTTTTTCAGCGTGGGTGTTCTCAACGTGAACAATATCCGTGACATGAAGACGGACGCCGCTAACCGCGTAACCGTGGCCATAAAGCTCGGAGAACGCAATGCGAAGATCTATCAGAGCATCATTATCGGCCTTGGATGGGTGTGCATGGTGGTTTTCTGCCTTCTTAGCTGGCCCGACTGGCGCCACTGGCTCTTCGTCCTCACCCTTCCCCTTTACATCATTCACCTCAAAGGCGTATGGCAGCGTACCGGTCGCGCCCTTGACCCCATGCTCCCGCTTCTGGTGATATCCACCTTTCTGTTCTCACTGCTCGCCGGCATCGGCTTCTGCATGTATCTTTTTGCATAGTGGCTATTATTTGCCTATAGACTGTGCGCTTTACCTGGCGGTGACGTATTTGTGCAGGGTGGAGCGGACGGCACCGGGGCCAGCGTAGAGTTCGCGGACCATGCCTTCTATCTGCTCTCCCAGACCGGCTTCGTACAGGTCAAGGCCGAAGACATCCTTCCTGCCGAAAAGGGCCTTGAGGCAGCTCCAGTCCTGATTTGGCTTGCCGAGTTCCAGCGGAGCCACGATGGCCTGAAGCTCTTCAAGCATGGGATCCGGTGATGGGCTGAAGGGTTCTCCGTTATCGTCCAGGCCCTTGAGGTAGCGGGCATAGCCGGCAAGCACCAGCGGGATGAGGACCAGGTTGGACTTGTCCAGGCCGCGGGCGATATATTTCTTCAGGGTTTCGCCAAAGCGGATGGGCAGCTTCTGGGAGGTGTCCATGGCTATGCGCTGGGGGGCGTCGGGCATGAAGGGGTTCGGCAGACGGCGGTTAATCACTGCGCCGATGAACTCATACGGGTTCAGGATTCCCGGGTCTACAACCACGGGCATGGCCTCAATATAGCCGATCTTCTGGATGAAGGCCCTCAGGTCCTCATCCTTCATTTCTGCCGATATGAGCGTATACCCCAGCATGCATCCGTAGATGCTCATTGCCGTGTGGAGAGGATTCAGGCAGGTTGTCACCTTCATGGTCTCCACCTTGTCTACCGTCTCACGCGTGGTATAGAGCGCACCGCCAAGGTGGAGCGGAGGACGTCCGTTGGTGTAATTGTCCTCGATGACCAGGTACTGGACCTCTTCGGCATTCACGAAGGGTGCCGTGAAGGTGTGCTTTTCGGTTTCGATGTAGTTGTTGTCTTCGAAACCGTCGGCCTCCAGGAGCTCTTTCACCTTCTGGTGCGGACGCGGGGTAATCTTGTCGATCATGGACCAGGGGAAGGTGATGAGAGAGCCGTCGGCAAGGTAGTCGAGGAAGCCCTGCGGGGCGATGCCACCCTTCACCCAGCGCTGTGCATAGGCGAAAACGCCGGCCTTCACCTTGTCTCCGTTATGGGAGCAGTTGTCCATGGACTGGACGGTGAGGGGCAGTTTCCCTGCGTTGTAGCGCTCCAGGAGAAGGGCCGTGACCTTGCCCATTGCGAAGGCCGCGTCAATGCCTTTCGAAAGGTCTGCCTCGTTGAAACCGTAGCCCTTTTCCGTGATGGTGAAGGATATCATCTGGAGGGACGGGCTGCGGAAAATCTCCTTGAGGCGGTCCCAGTCGGGGAATTGGGGATCGGCCTTGAGGGCCTCTGTGACGGAGGCGATGACCTTTTTCTCGATGCTGCCGTCGGAGCAGAGGTTCACGCACAGGGAGAGGTTTCCATAGGGCCGATAAGCCTTGTCGATAACCTCGAAGTCGAAGGATTCGGCCACGATGACGCCGCGGTCGTACTCCCCGGTGTTAAGGGCGTCGTTCAGGAGGGCGGCCGGGAAGGCGCGGAAGATATTTCCGCCGCCAAAATGCACCCAGGCGGGCTGCTTGGCCGTTTTCTCACGGACTGCGTTTATGTCAAACTTGGGGACCTGGTAGCCTTTGGCTTCCCACTCGGCAGCGTTGAACGAACTGCTCAGGATATCTGTAAGTTTCATGCTAATCAAAAAAACCGGGTTGCTTGTATTCGATTCCGAGTTCACGGTCTACGGTGGCAAGGATGCCCTGGACCTGCCCCATGGCGAACATTCGGCCAAGAAGGGTGTATCCCGCATTGTGACCGTGGGTGCTTTCGTCCATGATGCCGCCGGGGGCGTCGGTGAAGGTCATGCCGTGGTCTACGCGCATGGGAAGCTCCGGATTCTCCTTCTCGAAGATTCGGCAGAGCTCTACTATGTCTGCGCGGCCGCCAAGGTGGGAGGCCTCCGTGAAGTCTCCGTTGGGGAAGATATGGCAGGAGCGGAGGTGCACGAAATGCGTCCGAGGAGCGAATTCGCGGGCCATTTCCACCACGTTGTTGTATGCTCCGGCGCTGAGGGAACCGGCGCAGAACGTGAGCCCGTTATGCTTGTTGGGAACGGCATCCAGGAACCACCTGATGTCCTCTTCCGTGCGCACGATGCGGGGAAGGCCGAGGATTTCGATGGGCGGGTCGTCCGGGTGGACGCACATGTTCATGCCGTACTCTTCGCAGGTGGGCATGATCGCCTCCAGGAAGTACTTCATATTGGCCCTGAGCTGAGCCTTGTCTATACCTTTATATAAGTCCAGGAATTCGCGGAACTTCTGCACCGGTGCTTCATCGTTTTCAGAGAAGTTGCCGGAAACGAAGCCCTGGGTCTTTATGACGATGTTCTCTACCAGCTTGTGGTCCTTTTCGGGGGTCATGGTGCGGGAAAGGGCATCGGCCTCTGCAAGGACGTTGCGGCCTTCGCCTACGCCGTCGGGGAAGCGGAATCCTGCCCATTCCTCACGCGCTCCCGGGCGCTTGAGGATATATATGTCGAAATAGGCGAATTCGGCATAATTGAAGTAGAGGTTGGTGGCGCCGTTGGGGTTGCCATGGGCAAGGTCCGTGCGGGCCCAGTCCAGAACGGGCATGAAGTTGTAGCAAATAGTGTGGATGCCTTCGAGGCCGAGATTCCGGAGGGACTCCTTGTAGACCTCTATCTGGGCGTCGCGGTCCGGCCCGGCATACTTGATGGTTTCTACAACGGGGAGGCTTTCCACCACGCTCCAGCGCATGCCGTAGCTTTCGATGTACTCTCTGAGTTCACGGATTTTTTCCCGTGTCCAGACCTGCCCCAGGGGGACGTCGTGAAGGGCGGTGACAATTCCTTCCACCCCGATTTGCCTGAGCATGGCAAGGGTGATTTTATCCTTCTTGCCAAACCATCGCCAAGTTCTTTCCATAAGTTCAAAATTTTTTTAAAGCTACATATTTCCAAGGGAAAAACAAAATTTTTGGCACGGCTTGTGCTGTGATGGAACTCCGATGGAAGAACTTTTCAATAAAATAGTACGGCAGGAAAGCGAAAAGCTCTACTGGCACCTTCGCCGCATGGTCTCCAGCCATGAGGATGCCGACGACCTCCTCCAGGAAGTCTTCATCAAGGTGTGGGCAGCCCTCCCCTCCTTCCGCGGAGATTCTTCCATGAGCACTTGGGTGTGGCGCATCGCCACCAACGAGGCGCTGAACTTCCTGCGCAAAGAAAAGGTGCGCGCCGCCCTCCGCTTCACTTCCATCGACGCAGAGGCCGAGAGGAAAATCCTTGCCGATCCCTATTTCAACGGCACCGAGGCCGAGCGAAGGCTCTCCTGCGCCGTGGCCCGCCTCCCCGAAAAACAGCGCCAGGTGTTCGTGATGCGCTACTGGGACGACCTCTCCTACGAGGAGATATCGGCCATAACCGGAACCTCCGTGGGGGCCCTCAAGGCATCGTACCACCTGGCCCAGGAGAAAATAAGATTAAACCTTTCGGATTCAGATGTGTCTAAGTAAGCAGTTATGACAAAGCATAGTGACATATTCACCCCCGACGGATATCTCGAGAACCTGCAGGACAGGCTCATGAGCATACCCGCAAGGGAAAAGCAGCCAAGCCTCATGACACGCGTAATGCCATATATCGCTTACGCCGCATCACTTGTGCTCCTTGTGGTCCTGGGGAATTTCATCCTTGGAAAAACGGCCGTTTCTGCGGATGATACCTCCACTGCCGATGACTGGACATACGTGTCCTACCTTGCACAGTCCCTGGATGCCGACTGCATGCTCCCGGAAATCCCGGAGTACACCCTCACCGAGGATGACATCGTGAACTATCTTGTCGACGACGGTTTAACTCTTGAAGAATTGGTTAGTTATGAAGAAAATCATTAGTACCCTTGCAATTGCGCTTGTATGCAGCGCAGCAGTATTCGCACAGAACAAAGAGGCAAAGCAAGCCGCCAAGAACGATTTCCGTGAAAAGATGCGTTCAGAGCAGGTAGCGTTCATCACCTCCGAACTGAATCTCACCGAGGCCGAAGCCCAGGCCTTCTGGCCCGTCTACAACGACATCCAGGCCCAGAAGAGGGAAGCCTTCGGCAAGTCCTTCGAGGCTATGAAGGCGCTTAAGGAAGCCGTAGACAACGGCAGCGACACGAAGAAGCTTCTCGATGAGTACCTCAAGGCAAAGAAAGCCGTAGACGAAATCGAATACGACGCCCCGGCAAAGTATTCCAAGGTACTTCCCGCAGAAAAGGTGGCGAAACTCGTCCTCTCCGAAGAACGCTTCCGCCACAAACAGATTGGAAGGCTGGGCGGCGGCAACCGTCCCGGAGGACATGGAGAACGTCCCCAGCGCGACAACAGCAAAAAGAGGTAATCCGGCGTTTTTCGCAAACGCTTATATCACAAGACATTACAGAAATCCCCTGCGCTTTTTTACGCAGGGGATTTCTGTATTTTCCTAATAGTCAGTTATTTCAAAAAAACGCCAAAAAGTCGTAAAATGATAAAAGAATGAAACAACATGATATGCGTGCTTTGTAAATAATATGTATTTTTGCATATAAAGTTCAAAAGTATGTATCTGTTAGGATATGACATAGGCAGTTCTTCCGTAAAGGCATCCCTCGTGGACGCCCAGAGCGGAAAATGCGTCGCCAGCGCCTTCTACCCCAAGCAGGAGGCCCCCATTATTTCCAAGAAGGCCGGCTGGGCCGAACAGGACCCCTCCATGTGGATGGGCAACCTGCGCCTTGCCACCGAAGACGTCCTTCACCAGCTTGGTGAAATAATCCCCCACAGGGCGCAGCTGGACCTTGCCGATGCCGTAGCGGCCATCGGCATTTCGTATCAGATGCACGGTCTTGTGTGTGTAGACAAGGACATGAATGTCCTCAGACCGTCCATCATCTGGTGCGACTCCCGCGCCGTTCCATATGGCCAGAAGGCCTTCGAAGCCCTGGGCAGGGACTATTGCCTTCCCCACCTTCTGAATTCCCCCGGAAACTTCACGGCTGCAAAGCTTGCCTGGGTGAAGGAGAATGAGCCGGAGCTCTACTCCCGCATCTGGAAGATCATGCTTCCCGGAGACTACATCGCAATGCGCCTTACCGGCAGCGTCTGCACAACCGTTAGCGGCCTTTCCGAAGGCATCTTCTGGGATTTCCAGGCAAACAGGCCATCTGAAGAGCTTCTGAACTGTTTCGGATTCGACGCCTCCGTCCTGCCTCAGGTAAAGCCCACCTTCGGCATCCAGGGCGCACTCACCAGGGAAGCCGCCGCCATGCTTGGCCTCAAGGAAGGCACTCCCGTCACCTACCGTGCCGGAGACCAGCCCAACAACGCCCTGAGCCTCAACGTCTTCAATCCAGGTGAAATCGCATCCACTGCAGGCACTTCCGGCGTCGTTTACGGCGTTATCGACCAGGTGAACTACGACCCCCTCTCCCGCGTGAACAGCTTCGCCCACGTTAACCATACCGCTGCCGATCCCCGCCTTGGCGTGCTCCTTTGCATAAACGGCACGGGCATCCTCAATTCCTGGATGCACCGCAACGTGGCCCCCGAGCTTGGCTATCCCCAGATGAACGAGCTGGCCGCAAAGGCTCCCATCGGCAGTGAGGGCGTGTCCATCCTGCCTTTCGGCAACGGTGCAGAACGCATGCTCGAAAACCGCGAATGCGGCTGCAGCATCCACGGCCTCAACTTCAACCGCCACGGCCAGGCCCACCTCCTGAGGGCTGCCCAGGAAGGAATCGTATTCTCCTTCCAGTACGGCATCGAAATCATGGAACAGATGGGCCTCAAGGTAGACAGGATCCATGCCGGCAAAGCCAATATGTTCCTCTCACCCATCTTCCGGGACACCCTCGCAGGCGTTTCCGGAGCCACCATCGAACTGTATGACACGGACGGCTCCGTGGGCGCAGCCAAGGGAGCCGGCATCGGCGCAGGCATATACAAGGACAACCGCGAGGCCTTCTCCACCCTTGAACGCCTCTCCGTCATCCTCCCTGCCCATCAGGATGAATACCGTGCCGCCTACGAAAAATGGAAAACTTATATCAATCAATAATTATGGCAAAAGAGTATTTCCCTACCATCGGCAAGATTCCCTTTGAAGGAACTGCCAGCAAGAACCCGCTTGCATTCCATTATTATGAGCCGGAGCGCATAGTCGCCGGAAAGCCAATGAAGGACTGGCTCAAGTTCGCAATGGCATGGTGGCACACGCTGGGACAGGCTTCCGGAGACCCCTTCGGCGGCCAGACACGCTCCTACGAATGGGACAAAGGCGAGTGCCCGTACTGCCGTGCACGCAACAAGGTAGACGCCGGTTTTGAAATCATGCAGAAACTTGGAATCGAGTATTTCTGCTTCCATGACGTAGACCTCATCGAGGACTGTGATGACATAGCGGAGTATGAGGCCCGCCTCAAGGATGTCACGGACTACATCCTGGAGAAGATGAAGGAGACCGGAATCAAGAATCTCTGGGGTACGGCAAATGTCTTCGGCCACAAGCGCTACATGAACGGCGCAGGCACCAACCCCCAGTTCGACATCGTCGCACGCGCCGCCGTCCAGATCAAGAACGCAATCGACGCCACCATCAAGCTTGGCGGCTCAAACTATGTGTTCTGGGGCGGCCGTGAAGGTTATTACAGCCTCCTCAACACCCAGATGCAGCGCGAGAAGAATCACCTTGCAAAGCTCCTCACCGCAGCCCGCGACTATGCTCGCGCACACGGTTTCAAGGGCACCTTCCTCATCGAGCCAAAGCCCATGGAGCCCACAAAGCACCAGTATGACGTGGACACTGAGACCGTCATCGGCTTCCTCCGCGCCAACGGCCTTGACAAGGACTTCAAGGTGAACATCGAGGTTAACCACGCCACCCTTGCAGGCCACACCTTCGAGCACGAGCTCACCGTTGCCCGCGAGAACGGCTTCCTGGGTTCCATCGACGCAAACCGCGGCGACGCCCAGAACGGCTGGGATACAGACCAGTTCCCGGTAGACCCTTACGATCTCACCCAGGCCATGATGCAGGTTATCCTGAACGGTGGTTTCGGAAACGGCGGCACCAACTTCGACGCCAAGCTGCGCCGCTCATCGACAGACCCCGATGACATCTTCATCGCACACATCAGCGCAATGGACGCAATGGCACACGCCCTCCTCAATGCTGCAGCGGTTCTGGAAGAGAGCCCTCTGTGCAAGATGGTCAAGGAGCGCTATGCAAGCTTCGATTCCGGTCTTGGAAAGAAGTTCGAGGAAGGCAAGGCCACCCTTGAAGAGCTCTATGAGCACGCCAAAGCCAGCGGAGAACCCGTTGCCGCTTCCGGCAAGCAGGAACTCTACGAAACTCTCCTCAACCTTTACGCAAAGTAAAAGCGGTTTTCAGACTAGAACGGGAGGTCGTCCGAAGGGGCGGCCTCCTGCTGTACAGGAGCGGCGGGCTGCTGGTATGCAGGGGCTGCCGGCTGGGCGGGCTGCTGATAGCCGCCCTGATATCCACCCTGTGCATAGCCCTGCTGGGGCTGCTGGGGGCGCTGCTGCTGGTAGCCGCCCTGGGGCTGGCCGCCTGCAAGGGGTGCGGCGCCATCCTCGGGACGTTTGCCAAGGAGCTGGATGTTCTCTACTACTATCTCTGTGGTGTAGCGGTCCTTGCCGTCACTGTCTGTGTACTTGCGGGTGCGCAGACGGCCTTCGATGTAGACCTGGGTACCTTTGCGCACAAAGCGTTCTATTACATCGGCAGAGTTTCTCCAGGCGATGATGTTATGCCATTCGGTGTCTTCCCTCAGTTCGCCGTTGCGGTCGCGGTAGCGTTCGGAGGTTGCGAGGGGGAATCTTGCCATCTTGGGATTTGCCCCGGGATTCTGTGGATTGTTTTCGAGGTAACGTACTTCGGGGTCTTTTCCAACGTTACCGATAAGCATTACTTTGTTCAGTGACATAACTATATATTATTTTACGTTTCATTACTGCAAAATTCGCTCCAAGGCAGCCTTCATGGCGGGCACATCCGGAGCCTTTCCGGTAAAAAGCGAATAGCCGGCTACGGCCTGGCCCATGAACCATTCGGCCCCGCTTATATACTGCCTGCAGGGGATGCCTGCAAGCTGGGGACGTCGGTATTCGGCCTCCAGTACGACGGCGTCCTTAAAAGGCAGTCCGGAGGGCACAGGAGCGCTGCCGGGAAGCGTGTAGATTACCAGAGACGGGTCTTCTCCCTGCCATGCATCGGCACCAAGCTCCCCGCACAGGGCCTGTACCTTTTCAGGGTTGCGGCCCCAGACGGATACTTTGGGGCCAAGCATCTGTGCGGCTGCGATTGCAGCCCGCGCAGCCCCGCCTGTGCCTACTACCAGAACAGACTGTGCTGCGATGCCTTCCAGGGCATAAATGACCCCGCTAACATCTGTATTGTAACCGCGGAGGCCGTCCTTCAGGACAAGGTTCACGGCGCCGCAGCGGCGGGCCTCTTCAGAGAGCCAAAGGCAGCTGCGGAAGGCATCCTGCTTGTACGGTGCCGTGACGTTCACGCCGTCATAGCCGCCAAGGAAGCACTGCCATGCAGCCTCGAAGGTGGCATGGTCTTCCAAGAGGTAAGGATACTCTCCGCCATAAGCGGCAGAGAATAGTGACGGGCCATAGGAACCGGCCACAGGATGTCCCAGAAGTGCGAATTTCATTTACGGAAGAAGCTTTCGTGGATGTAGGAGACAAGGCCGCAGAGCGCCTGGGTAATGGCCTGGGATTCGTGCGACAAGGTGGCGAATACCATGCCGGTTCCCATGGGGATGTTCCAGATGCTCAGGAGCGCTCCGGCAACCACGCCGTGGTATGCGCCGAAGCCGCCCGGAACAGGAACTACGGAGGAGATGCTGCCCGCTATCATGAGGAAGAAGGCGTCGGTCATGTTAAGGCCCGCGAAGGCCTCGATATCCTGAAGCGCCCAGACTATACAGGCGCTCATTATCCAATACGTGAACCAGATTACGGCAGTGTAGACAAAGAAAACCCAGGCTTTTTTCATGTGCATGAAGCTGGAAAGCCCGCTGCCGATACCCTTTATGAAGAGCATGAATCCCGCAGCCTTGAATATGCCGTCGAAGCCCTGCATGACTCCTGCGCCGAACTGGTCCCATTTCACAAAAAGCAGCACAGCACCCATGCCCAGCGTCACAATCGCATCCCATATCCTCTCCGTTAGAAGGGTGCCCAGAGACTTGTCTATGGTAAGGAGACGGCCTCCGTCGGCATCCTTTGAAGAGTGCTTTACCACATATCCCAACCTTGCAACCTCTCCTGCACGGGGAAGGACAAGATTCACCGCCATACATATATTATATGCGTTGAAGCAGGTGAGCCTGGACGTGGCGGGGTCGAAGGGCAGAAGGAGCATGCGCCAGCGGCAGCCGCGAAGCCAGAACACAAAGGCGCCAAGCACCATGGAAAGAATCACATAACCCCAGCGGCACTGCCTCAGGGCCTCTCCGAACTGGCCCCAGTCCACGCTCCTCATGCAAAGCCACACCAGCAGGACCGCCACTGCGCCCCAGAAAACATACGAGAGTATATTTTTTACTTTCTTGTCCATACAAAGGGCAAAGTTAACAAAATATTGGGTATATTTGTGAGTTAAACATATCTCATAGACATGAAATCCATCCTTGGCATCGGCAATGCCCTTACAGACATTCTCGCAGTCCTGCCGGACGATTCCCTCCTTCAGACCTATCACCTCCCTCTGGGCAGCATGCAGCACGTAGACATGGAAACCGGAGACCGCATCTGGGAAGCCCTCAAGGGCTACGGCGTCAAGTACGTCCCCGGCGGCAGCGCGGCCAACACCATCACCTGCACCGCCATCCTGGGCATGACTTCCGGCTTCCTGGGGAAAATCGGCAACGACGACCTCGGCAACCTCTTCAAGAGCACCATGGAGCAGTTCGGCGTGCGCGCGCAAATGCTTTACAGCGAAAAGTCCTCGGGCCGATGCATGGTTTTCATAACCGGAGCCAACGCGGAACGCACCTTTGCCGACTACATGGGCGCCACCCTTGAACTGGGCCCTGACGACCTCACTCCTGAGTTTTTCGAGGGCTACGACTACTTCCACATCGAGGGCTACCTGGTCCAGAACCAGGAACTCATCTCAAAGGCCGCCCGCCTTGCAAAGGCCGCAGGCTGCATCATCTCCATAGACATGGCATCCTACAACGTGGTAGACTCCAACCTCGCCTTCTTCCACAACCTGGTAGACAACTATGTAGACATAGTCTTCGCCAACGAGTCAGAAGCCCGCGCCTTCACCAAAATGGAGCCCCGAGAGGCCCTGGACGACATTTCCAGCCGCTGCAAGATTGCCGTAGTGAAGGTTGGCAAGCAGGGCTCGATGGTAAAGTCCGGCGACGAGTACCACTTTATCGAACCCTGGCCCGCAACGCCCGTAGACGCCACCGGCGCCGGAGATACCTACGCCGCGGGCTTCCTCTATGCCCACTCCCTGGGCCTGCCGCTCAAGGCATGCGGAGAGATCGGCTCCATCATCGCCGCAAAGGTGGTGGAGGTCATCGGCACAAAGATAGACATTCCCCGCTGGAGGGACGCCAAGATAGAGATCAAGCAGCTCATCGAAAAATATGCTTAAGGAGTTTTTTCAGGGAAGGAGCATCCGGAAAAACGCCTCCAAAGAGCCCACAGGCCTGCTTTCGCTGGAAAGAGTGAAATCGGCCGTGGTATTCCTGGACGTGGAGGACACCTCCTTCGACGCCTGCAAAAACGCCATCCTCACCTACTTCCGCGGCAGGGGCATCAAGGCCGATATCTTCTTCTTTGACTTCCGCCGCCTCTCCAAGGACGAAAGGCTCATCACCAGCATAACCACCACTGTGCTCCGCAAGGACCTGAACTGGTACGGGAAACCTTCCCGGGAAAAGGTGCAGCTCATGCTCTCCGGGCAGCCGGACCTCTTCATCTCCCTCCTGCCGATGCCCTCCTACGCCCTTGAATACATGGCCGCCTGCTCCTGCGCCCATTTCAAGGTGGGCCGCACAGACTCCCCCGTCTTCGACCTCGTCCTCAATGCAGACCTGAACGAGGCCGATGCTTTCACCGAAATCACACGCCTTCTCGAAAAAATAGCATGAAAAAATACCTCATCGTATTCCTTATATCAATGGTGCCGCTCATCGAACTGCGCGGCGCTATCCCCTACGCCGTAGGCTTCGGCCTGCCGATAGTCCCCTCCATCATAGTGTCGGTAATCGGCAATATGCTCCCCGTTCCCTTCATTTTCCTCTTTGCCCGCCGGATACTGGAGTGGGGAAAGGACAAGAAGGTAATCGGAGGGTTCTTCACCTGGTGCCTCGAAAAGGGCGAAAAAGGCGGCCGGAAACTGGAAGAGAAGGCCGGGCGCGGCCTCTACGTGGCGCTGCTCCTGTTCGTGGGCATTCCACTTCCCGGCACTGGCGCCTGGACCGGCACCCTTGCCGCCAGCATGCTCAACCTGGATTTCAAAAAGAGCGTCTTGTACGTTCTCCTTGGCGTCTTGCTTGCCGGCGCCATCATGCTGGCCGCCTCGCTGGGCGTTTTCGGTGCAATCAATCTGGTAAAATGAAACGATATTTCCTTCTCGCAGCCCTTGCGCTGGCAGCCTGCTCCCCCAAGCCCACCGGCACTTCTGCCGACGGCCCCGCCTGGCTCTTCCTCGAAAAGGGCCCCTACACCCTCGAAACCAAAGTGGCCTTCACCGGGCCTGCCACAATGCAGCTCGTCACAGACCTCTCCCTCATGGCGGACAAGCCGGAGGTCGTCCTGGAAAAACAGGTCGAGGCCGGCGAGGACAGCGTTCTCACCGTAGCCCTTGGAAAGCTCAAACCGGGGTTCTATGAGGTGCGCCTCAGGGACAGCATACGCTTCAACATAGGTGTCCGCCCCGACGAGGTCAAAAGCCCCGTCGATGCCCCAGATGACATGCGCGAATTCTGGGATATTACACTTTCGAATTTGAAACAAATCCCGCTTGAGGCCGCTTGGGAGGCAGTTCCCGAGGCGTCAAACGAGGTACGCGAAAGTTACCGCATAAGCTACAAATCCTTTGGCGGCGCCATCGCCGGCGGCCTTCTCTGCATCCCCGTGAAGCCCGGCAAATACCCCGTGCACATCCAGTACATGGGCTACGGAGCCGACGTGTACAACTTCGATCCTTCTGCTAATCCGGAGCGCATCGACTTCCTTGTGAGCGTGCGCGACCAGGGCATATTCAGGGACTCCGAAGCCCGCTGGATAGACCGCGGCCTGGACTCCAGGGAGAACTTCTACTACAGGGGCGCCTTTGCCGACGCCGTCAGTGCGATAGACTTCATCGCCACCCTTGACAAGGCCGACATGGACCACGTTGTGGCATACGGCGAAAGCCAGGGCGGCGCCCTCACCGTTGCCGCCGCCGCGCTTGACCACCGCATCAAGGCCATAGCCCCCGCGGTTCCTTTCCTGGGAGACTACAGGGACTATTACAAGATTGTCTGGTGGCCAGTTCACGAGGTTATGGAAACAGCAGACGCTCAGGGGCTTGACCGGGAAGAGGTCTACAAGATGCTCACCTACTTTGACATCAAGAACCTTGCACAGTGGGTCGAGTGCCCGGCCTACATGGCCTTCGGCCTTCAGGATCCCACCTGCCCGCCCCATACCAACTTTGCCATCTACAACAACCTGGGAAGCAGCGAAAAGCACTTCTGGTGCGTTCCCACCTGCGGCCACGCAATGTGGAAAGAACCCTCCTGGCCGCCCGTAAGGGACGAATTCCTGGCCCGTTTCTAAATCTTAAGGCAATGGCACTCGAAAACACATCGGCAGAGAGGATAGAAGAACTTGTTCTGAAGCAGAGGGAGTTCTTCAAGACGGGGGTAACCCGTGACGTAGACTGGAGACGATTCCAGCTAAAACAGTTCAACGAAGGGCTCAAAAAGTGGGAAAAACCGCTTTGCGACGCCCTCTGGCAGGATCTTCACAAGAGTTACGAAGAGGCTTTCATGACCGAAATCGGCCTTGTCTACGGAGAAATCGGCGAGGCGATAAGAAAGGTCGGGAAGTGGGCCCGCAGAAGGCGTAAACCCACGAACCTTCCAGTGATGCCGTCGGCCTCCTACATCGTGCGGGAGCCGCTCGGCTGCACGCTCATCGTGAGCCCCTGGAACTACCCCGTGCAGCTGCTTCTGAATCCCCTCGTGGGCGCCATTGCAGCGGGCTGTACGGCCATTCTGAAGCCTTCGCCCTACGTTCCCAACATCTCAAAAGTGATAGAAGATTTCATTGCCGACACCTTCTCCGAAGAGTACGTAGCCGTGGTCCAGGGCAACCGCCTTGTGAACGGAGAACTCTTCAAGCACCGCTATGACCTTGTCTTCCTTACAGGGAGCCCTTCCCTCGGCCGAATCGCCATGGAAGCGCAGGCAAAATACCTCACGCCGATGGTCCTGGAGCTGGGCGGCAAGAGCCCGTGCATCGTAGACCGGGACGCCAACCTCACTGTCGCCGCCCGCCGCATCGCCTGGGGCAAGTGCCTCAATTCCGGCCAGACCTGCATCGCTCCGGATTACCTCTTTCTCCACGAGGACATCGCTTCAGACTTTATAGATGCCTTCAAGAAAGAGCTCGCCGGCCTCTATCCGGACGGCACTGAGAACTCGGACAAATTCGTCCACATAGTCAAGGAATCGGCCTTCGACAGGCTTGTGGGCTATTTTGCCGATGGTAAAATCGTAGCCGGCGGCCGCTCCGACCGTTCCCGCCTCTGGATAGAGCCCACCCTCCTTGCCGATGTGTCCCCGGACGCCCCCGTGATGCAGGAGGAGATCTTCGGCCCCGTGTTCCCCATCATGACCTTCAGGAGCAGGGAAGAAGTGGTGGACTTTGTCACCTCCCGCGAAAAGCCCCTTGCCTTCTACTACTTCGGAAACGGTGCCGATGGCTGGGACATCATCTCCCGCACCACATCCGGCGGCGCCTGCATCAACGATACCATAATGCACATTGCCAACCCCAACATCCCGTTCGGCGGCGTGGGCAACTCCGGCATGGGTAATTATCATTCAGAGCGCTCGTTCCTGGCCTTCAGCCATGAACGTTCCGTTGTTAAATCACCCACCTGGATAGATTTGAAGTTCCGCTATATGCCATACAAGACCTTCGCGCTCATAAAGCGCATGCTGCTGCTCTCCGGGAAGTAGCTCTTTCCGTCTGCCATTCGTCGGCGGCATTGACATTTTCGGCCAATTTTGCTAATGCGAGCGTCGGTGGCGACGTCTGCATCGACAAAAATGGCCGATTTTGTCAATGCGGAGGTCACGCAGGCAAGGGATGCCGTCACGCGGACACGGGAACGGCAGCGCGGGGCGATATCAGACGGTATTCGGGAAATTTTTGCACTTAAATAGTCAATATAGTTAAAATTAACAGTATCGGATAAGGGATTTTGCCTTACATTTGGAGAAAGAATAATTAATAACTACTGTTGACATGAGACTGCTTCTGCCAATTTGTTCCTCATTAGCCGCCGTGCTTTTGGTCGCATCATGCGGGCAGACCCTTTCAAAATCCAAAGACAATGACAGGGCCGAGATTTCACGGCTCCTGGAAGAGTCGTCCCACATTGCCAAGACAAGGCGGGACTATGACAAGGCCACAAAGCTTATCATCGAAGCCATGGAGCTTGCCGACAAGTCATCGGACGAAGCCATGAAAAGCTATGCCCTCAGCCGCCTCGCGCTCATGGACATCATGACGTGGAGAGACGCCCAGGGCTGGGAGCACGCGGTAGAGTCTGAAAAGCTTGCAAGGGAGTGCGGCACGGACAGCCTCATAGCACATGCCCTGTTTGCAAAGGGAAAGCTGCTCGTGGTTGGCGGCATCACGGAACTGGAAGCCAGGGACGACGAGGCCATCGAGTATTTCCAGGAGGCGCTCTCCCGCGCCGGAGACTGCACGGAACTCAAGGTCGACATCCTCTTCCAACTCTCACAGGCCTATGTAAACAAGAACCGCTTCAACAAGATCATCGACCAGGACATTTACGAAACTGCCGGAGACTATATTTCCAAGGCCATAACCCTTGCGGAGAAAGAGGGAAGGAAAGACCTAATCGCAAAATCGGCCACGTACCAGATGCGGTACTACAGGCAGGGAGGGCAGATACAGGAGGGCATCCGCAGCTGCCAGACCATTCTGGAAGACTGTGCCGAGGATGATTACCTCGCCCGTTCCCAGGCCTGGAACAACCTCACGATGCTCTGGGCTCAGCTTGGGAACCTGGAAGAGACGGCGAAAGCCCACCAGCAGTATGTCTATGCCTGCGAATACTACATGAAGCAGAAGTCCGACGAGATCCTCCAGGACATGGAGACTTCATACCAGGCGAGCTTCCTCAAGGCGCAGGCAAAAAGCTACAGGTCGTTTATCATACTGCTGGCATTCCTGTCCGTGATTCTGTCCATCGCCATCGTCCAGGCCGTCATGCACACCAGGAAAGTGAGAGCCATAAACCACCAGCTGTCTGTGTCCAACATGGCAAAAGAGCAGCTTATACACCTTATTTCAAGGGAGCTCGCCTTCCCGGGAATCGCCGGTGCCCAGAAACTCGACGACATTACTTCGCTTCCGGAGGACAAGATCCGCCAGCACATAATGGGGCTGCTCCCCGGCAATCCCGCCCTGGCTCAGGAGGTGTCGGACTATGTCATTTCCGTAGCCAGGAAGAAAGAGGAAGTCATTAAGAACTACGGACTTACCGCACGTGAAATGGAGGTTCTGAAACTCTGCCAGGAAGGGCTATCGGCCCAGGAAATGGCAGACAAGATGCACGTCAGCGTCCATACCGTGAACAACCACAAGCAGAACATCTATTCAAAACTGGACGTCGGAGGCGTTTCGGAAATGCTCGCAAAAGCGCGGAAAGAAGGTCTATTATAGCAATTATATATTTTATAACTTCAACCTCAAAAACTATGAGTATCAAGCATTTTCTTGCAGTATTGGGGCTTTCCCTTATTTCATTGGGAATGTCTGCCCAGATCTCAATCAGCGTTACCGACAACGCTTCAAAAGGAAGCGGAAGTGACAAGCATCACAAAATCCGTTTCGACTATGTAATCTGCGACAGTTCCAACAAGATTGTCAAGGTGGAGAACAGCGAATTCACTATGAGTCCCGGCTCTACCAAGCAGTTAACCCTCACCGCTCCTACTGGCTATCATGTAGATCCCATCGTCCACCTGCAGCTCAGGCAGAGGCCCGGTGACGACAAAAAATGGCACAACTCCCCCTACGGCCTTGGAACCTTCTACGTCAAAAACGGGAGAATCAACCTTGTCGTCGAAGGCTCGAGCAAAAATGGCTATGAATTGATGCTGGGGTCCGCTTCAAGCCCGGCTTTCACCAAAGACGAACTTTCGGGAGACGATTGGAGGGATGCCCAGAACGCAAATAAGGGACAGCTTTCCCTTGGCGGCAAGCAGGCACAGAAGGAAAAAAGCTTAGCTGCAATGCAGGCAAGAAATGATAAATTAAAGGCTGCAGCAGAAAAAAAGGCCGCCGAAGAGAAGGCCGCCGAAGAGGCCAGGAAGATGGCCGATTTCAACAGGGTAGAGTACTTGCCTGGCAACAGGCCCGCATACCTTCCCACTATGAAGCTTGTGGTTCGTGATTATACAGACAAAGGAGTCGATGGCAGTCAAGTAAGATTGCGTTTTGACTATGTTCTTTGTGATGCATCGACGTACCAGATGAAGAGGGTGGAAACAAAGGAAATCGTTTTCAATTCAGGAGCTAAAGATTCCTACACAAGGGACATATCAGTTCCAAGCGGATATGTTATAAAGAATCAGGATATTCACTACGAAATCAGAGTCAGATATACTCCCGGCGCACCTTTCCAGACAGCGGAATCCGGAAAATTCTTTATAGGCAATGATAAACTTGATGGTGCTTATGCATTGATGGCCTATGTTTCCGGAAGTGCTCTCAGTGGTCAAAGATTGTATATGAATTCTAACAAGTCTTCCCAAAAGGTAGTTGAAAATCCCAAGGCTTCCGGTGAAGAATTCGCCCAGAAGATTCGCAAGGAAATAAGCGACAAGGCCGCTGCCGACCAGAAAGCCGCAGCAGAGAAAAAGGCTGCCGAGCAAAAGAAAGCCGCTGACGAGAAAGCCGCTGCCGAAGCAAAGAAGTACGGTCTTTCCCAGATTAAAGTCTCTGTCAATGACATGGCTTCAAGCGACGGCCCCCAGTGCAAGCACAGGGTATATCTTGACTACGTGATTTGCGACCAGAAGACCGGCGTCGTCAAGGACGTGAAGAGGAACTCTGTCCTTCTTAGCGGAGACAACGACACCAAGTCCGTCACCCTCACTGCTCCCGAAGGCTGCGTAATCCGCGACGGAATCCATGCCGAGATTTCTTCCCGTAGCAGCGGATCGGCCACTTACGTATCCAAGATCACCGGCGTATTCAAATATGGCAGTGCAAATACCCTCAATATCAACCTTTACGGTACCACCGAATCCTTGAGCCTCAGAAGCTCCGGCTCCTCTCCTTTCACGAAGGACTCCCTCTCGGCCGAAGAATTCAAGAACGCAAACTTGCCAAAATAAACCTTAAAAAACTATAAACAATGAAAAAACTATTCTATTTCGTCGCAGCAGCGGCAATTCTCGCAGGCAGCCTTCTCACAACATCCTGCAAAAAGGACAAGACTCCCGAAACCGGATTCGAGACTGAAAACATCGTTTTCATGAACGAGAATGACGAAGTCGTCACCGGTAGTGAGACTGTAAGCGCAGATGGCAACACTCACGAATACATCCTTGTGAATACAGAAACCAAGAAACTGTTTACAGGTTCTGCAAAGTGGACCATCGCCGTGGACGGCCAGTCCGTGTGCAAGGACGCAGCTGCAGAAGCAGCCGGTACCCCCTATAGTGGCGACACCTGGTATGTGAGGACCTTTTCGAACTCCGTGGAATTCAGCGCAGACGCCCCGGCGGTGTTCAGCATCACCGCCAAGGACGCATACGGAAAGGCTCTTACCCTGAACATTGAAAGTATCTAAGGTCATGAAAAGGATTATCACCCTCCTGGCTGTATGCCTCCTGGGCTTTGGCCAGGCTTTCGCCCAAGATGATGTTTTTCTCTCTGAAGATAACCTTTCTTCAGATGACTATTTCAAGAATTATCCGAACAGGAGATGGTCTTCGGAAATAAAGCTGACTATAAGGACTTCAGATTATTTCGAGTTCAGGTCTTTTCCGGAATATAAGGTCCGTTTAGACTATTTTCTCTGCGAAGCCCTGACTCACAAAGTATTGAGCATAGAGACCAGGACCGTCTCCGTCGCGGCCAACGATTTTACGGACCATATAGTCCTTCTCAAAGCCCCGGCAGGACAAGTAATCCGAGACGATATCCACTACGACTTCCAAACAAAGTATAACGGGAAATTCAAGACTCGCTTCGGAGGCTATAACAGCCGCCATACCTTCGTACCCATGTATTGGAAGAATCGCGAACTGTTTGTTTCGCAATCAGAGGTTGAGCGCTTTTATTTCGACTTCATCCCCGGCGAAACATACAAACAGCTGAATGACCCCAAACTTCCCACCAAGACGATTTTCTACTTAGACGACGACAGCAATGTGTGGGTTAACCCACGTTATGACAGAAATGAGATGGTCAAGAAATTCATGGGGCACTTCCCTGCTTCTGAAAGTAGTTTGCAGGCACCTTCCATGAAAGATGGTTTCTGGCCCACCAAGATTTCTGGGGCTCAACTAAGGCACACCATAACATTCGCGCTTAAATACAACGACGAGAAGACTCCTGTTCCTTCTGACCTGAAGCTTTATCTGTTTATAGAATCGCCTATATACAACCGTAACGGGCAGCTTCTGAGAATTGCGAATTACGATTCAGGCGAAAGCGTCTTTTTGGAATTGTCTTCCACTTCCAGAAAGCCACGTATACAGGGTACTTTCCCCATGGACAATAATGAGCGCCTGTTCCCGTATCCGGTCTGGGTGGTAGTCGCACAGGATCTGCGCACCGGGAAATACACTGCGGTGGATTGGGGTCTTCTGGATATGCATGCGATGTTTTCTGAAGACATCTATGCAGTTAACGTAATTGGAACAATTAAGAATGGCGACATTGTCCAATCTGTAAGGAATGGCGATCTGAAAGTAGACAGAGGAAAATAATGTCCGACCTCCGCTGCATACTGGCCCTGCTGGTCTCCTGCCTTCTTGGCATGGGGACCGCCAGGGCGCAGCTGCAGCAAATCACCGTAACCATTGTGGACAATGCCGACGGTGACCGCAACACCCACAAATCACGTTTCGAATACTCTTTCCTGGACATGTCGGGCTTTGTGATGTCCACACATGTCAAGGAATTCAAGACAAGCAAAGGTGACACAAAGACCTTCACCGTCACCGCACCCTATACATACAGCATAGCGCCGCAAATCGGCTACACGCTGCAGCGCCGCCCCAAAGACGATGACAGGTACGGCTTTCTCACTTCCTGCTCGGGGACGTTTCTGGTCACCGACGGCAGTAAAGGCATCAGGGTGGTAATAGAAGGAAACAGCTTCACCCGTGAGGGGAAGCTGTCCTTAGGTAAAGAATCTTATCCAAAACTAATCAGTACGCCCCAATCTCTCCCTCAACGGGCAGAGTAACCTTTACGTTGATGGGTGCGTCCTTCTTGTACTGTGGAACCCAAAATGCGCGGGCGCCACTTACCGCATTGACGATGACGGAGTCTAGACCGGGAAGCGCGGAAGGACGTACAATCTTTACGTCCTGCAGGGTTCCAAGCGGAGTAACAGTCATTTCCACCACTGCACGGCCCTTTCCCGGACGGGCTCCGGGGACTTTAATCTTGGTTATACTTTCAAAAGCCACAAGATTCTTCGCAAAGTCCTGGGGGTCCCAGAGCTCACTTCCGCGGTAAACCGTCCAGGCCTGGCCCATGACGCAAGGGTAAGTCTCAAAGTCGTACTCCGAAGGGTCTGTCTGGAAGATGTGGATATAGTCTGCCATGGAGTAATCCCCTTCAGGAACCTTTATCACTATATTGGGGCATACCTCCTCAACTTTACTGATGAAGTCGTACACATAGCCAACTGTTGCCTTCTTGTCAAGCTTAAGGAGTACGGCCGTATATTCTTTCTTCCCAAGTTCCTTGAGGGGGTCCTTGCAGCTTGAGTCAATTTCAAGGACAGTGTCGTTTTTCTTTGCATCTTCAAAAAGGCTCCACTCCATGAATTTTTCGTGGACGGCCATGAACGGGCCGTATCTGCGGCCTTTTCCCCAGTCTGAATACTTGAGCGGATTCATGAACACGACACCCGCCTCGGAAGACATGGAAATGGCGCTCTGGATGTCCTGGCAGACGAGGAAGGAGGTTGTGTAATCTATATACACGAACACGTTCTCCGGAGCTTGTTCCTGTATCAGGGCCCCGATACCATCGTAAGAAAGGTTATTGAAACCATGCCAGACGGTGTCGTTCTGGACAGAGATGGCGTAATTTTGCGCCCCCGCCCCAGCCTGGGAGAGAAGCACTGCAGCAGCTGCGGCTGCAAACAAGGACAGAATCTTTTTCATTATCATATTATTAAGGATTTACCACGATGCCTGCAAAGGGCCGCCAAAACCCGCATTTGCGCGGTAATGCGGCGCGTACAGGGACTCCACTGTGATTACCGGGGCGCGGAAAGTTCCGGCTTGGGTTACGAAGAAATCTTCCTCAATGGTAGTATTCTCCTCGGGGTAGCTGTCGAACCAGTATTCGGTGCGGTCGGGACGAACGTCGCGGTAGCCGTTCAGTCCGTACAGGCCTGAGAGCTGGTCAGCAGGCCTCAGGGATGCTTCCCTTGTGGCCGACAGGCGCACGAAACTGCGGTTTTCCTGGTTCCATATCACATACCTGGACGTAATCTTGGTGCCAACGGGAACAACCTCCCCGGGGCGAATTTCCGCTCCCGTATCGCTGTCAAAGAACTTCCTGTCCAGGGTGAAGCCGTTGCCGGAGGCCTTCACCTCCACGAAAGGCTTCGTGTAATCGGCCTTGAGCACAAGGACCTTGGTTTCAAGCACTTCGTCACGGCCCATCATAATGGAGGTGAGGGCGTCCACGAATGCGGGCTCATCGCCCCATTTTTGCGTTTCTTTCTGGAGCATAAGCCAGATGCGGATGCCGTCGGCAACCTCATAAGGCATGGGTCCGGGACCGGTGGGTACTGTGGGCACCGTGGACATGAGGTCGCAGATGAGGGAGTGTGCGTATGCCTCGGTTTCAAGAAGGCCCCTCCACGGCATGACGGCATTGGGATAGTACCAGCCGCCGTCCCGGTGCTTTACCGCATAGTCCAGAAGGGATTCGACGTCGGCGTCCATGGAGCCCTTCAGGGCAGCCTTCCCGCCCTTTATGCCCCACGCCTTTGCCAGGGCCAGGCCTTCATCAGTTTCTGCAAGATTCTGGAGGGTGCGCATACGGCGGGCCTTGTCAAGGATACGTCCCTTGAGGCCGCGGCCATCGTCCTTGGAAGGAGTCAGGTATGCCGGGGCATCGTCCTTGAATCTGTCGAGGATCTTGGACGATGGCGCATTGAACGGCACTTCCGGGTAAAGGGAACGGGCATACATGTACTGCGCATCGGAAATCCAGCCGCACCAGTAGGGCTGGCTGTCCATGAAGTACCGGCTGTCAAGGAAGGAGGCCGATGAGGAGATGTCCGGAACCTCAAATCCGGCCCTCTCCAGGCGGGAGAAGCGCTCCATGACCACCGCAGTAATCATCAGGGACGACGGCATGCCCTGGAACCAGCCGAAGCCTCCGTCGGCATTGCGGCAGGCGAGAATCTTTTCCAGCAGCTCGGTCTCGTCGGCATTTTTGCCATCCAGCTCTGCGGCAAGAAGCCTTACGTAGTATGCTTCCGTAAGGGAAAGGACGTCTGAACCGTATGGCTTTTTCTTTGCCGGGATGGCCTCGCGGACCATGTCAAGGATACTTATTTCAGAGAGTTCCGCCTTGGCACCGGGGGTATTTACGAATTCTTTCCTTAGGCGTGATACCACCTGGCTCTTCTTTGCCCCGGCAAGGAGCACGGCGCTGTGGCTTTCCGTGAGAGTCTGCATTTTCCCGAAGACTGGCACTGTGACAAGCATGGCGTCCGACAGCTCTCCGGCAGAGAATACGGCCTTCATGGAGCGGCAGTTCCCCGCTGCGGGGACGTTGAACACTTCGGCCTTGACGCCGCGTGGAGGTACCGTCAGCGGAACAGACTTGACGCTTACGGGCTTCTGCTTTGTGACGTCTTCTGCCGGGTAAACATAAAGGGTAAGGGTGCCGGAAACAGGCTTGTCGCTGTTGTTGGAAACGGACACGGAAGGCTTCAAGATGTCTCCCTCATATAGGTAGAGAGGCTCTGCCATGGATACTTTCACGGGCATCGTGACCAGCATTTCCCGGCGCACGGTGGCGTTTTTCATTTCCTTGTCATGGGCGAAAACCTGTACATAATAGGTAGACAGCTTGTCCGATGTCCGGAAGGAGAAGGTGATGCGTCCGTTTTCATCGGCCCTTAGGAAAGGTTCAAAGAAAAGTGCGCTGCGGAACGATGTCCTGACGGGGATATCCGCCTCCTTCAGTTCCCTGCGGCCGGATTCGCCGGCCTCATAAACGGGGGCAGCTTCCAGAAGGAGCTCCTGCTCTCCTTCCACTTCTGCATAATTGGGCCGGGATGTAAGATACACCTCTCCCGTGAAGGGGTCAAATCCGGTAACCGAGCCGGATGAAGCGCTTATATTGACGCCGTTTGCAGTATAGCCGCGAAGCTTCACCAGGGGCCACTCATTGGGGGCGATGGCATCTATGCTCTTGTCATAGACCGCAACAAGGGCCTCGGCTCCGGGGGCTGTGTCCAGCGTGAACGTGCACAGGGTGCCGGGTGCCGATTCATCGGTAAAGCGGGAGAAGGACAGCGGAAGCTCAAGGCTTTTCCGCCTCAGCGTGAAAGTCTTGCTCCAGTCAATGTCACGACCGCACTTGAAATAGAAGATGGAAAGGCGCACAGCGTCCGGATAGGAGTCCTTGTAGGGGAATGTGATATCGGCACTGTTCCTGTCCTTCCCTCTTTCGCCGTCAAGGTGCAGAAGGCGCGTCTCCAGGACCTGGTTGCAGTCGCCGAAGAGCGTAACTACCGCCCAGGTGGGGCCGTCTGCCGAGCCAAAGAATACGCTGATGTCCTCCCCGGGCAGGATTTCCTCCTTCCCGGCGACGAATACCCTTCGCACAGGAGCGTCGATGACGGAGCCCTCCTGATTGAGGATGGTGCAGCGTGTATTGTCGTAAATCCTGCCTCCGTCCACTTCGCAGCGGGCATCCAGGTAGTAGAGGCCATCGGCAAGGGAGGAGAAGTCTATCTCTACCTTGCTGCCGGAAGAGGCCGAACCCTCCAGGCGGACGGCCTTGTCTTCGCCCAGCACCTTGTATTCAATGGTCCCGGGGACCTTGTCTCCGTCCGAGTCTGTAACGAACAGTTCAAAAACGCCCTTGCAGCCCCTCAGGATGGCCCTTGGAGGCGCCTCATAATAGCGGTGCAGAATGGGGCGGAAGTAAGGGTTGTCATTGTCTGAAAGGAGGACGAGGCTGCCGTCGGCCCCGTTCAGAGGATTGATTTTCACATGGATGGAGTTGCTTATGTAGAGCCAGGTACTGAAATCCTGCGTCTCGCCGGTAGCATCGGTCACTCTTGCCTCCACCACATATATGCCTGGGGTGTCCGCGGGGAAGGACAGCGCAAAACTTCCGTCCTCCTCCGGGGCCGATTCTGCCTCGAAAATGGTTTTGTCACCCCACCAGAGCACCCTGAAGTTTATATTTGCACCCACCAGTGTATGGCCTGAATAGGATGTGACCTTACCCTTCACCTTTACCATGTCTCCCGGCACATAGAGGGAGTCCTGCGCTTCAAACTTGAGGTCGAAGGTAGGAAGCACAAAACTGTCTACACGGAAGCTCTGGGATTCCTTGCGCACCCCGTTAACCAGAATGGAAAGGGAGAAGTCCCCGTTCTTTTGCCCTTCCGGGAGCTTGAATTCACCCGCCACCGAGCCAAACTCATTGCTAGTGAACTCTTTCCGCTCTAGTTCCTTGCTCTCTGCGTTATACAGGACGGCTGTGACTGGAGCGTCCGGCAAAACATCCATCCGGTCTGTCAAGTTCCCCTTGAAGACGATGGCCTTGAACTTGAGGGTGTCGCCGGGGTTGTAGGCCCCTCTGTCCCTGAAAATGCGGCAGCGAGTATATACGGATCCGCCGCCCGAAGACCCTGACAGCCAGGTTTTACTGATGATGGCGTTTCCGCTCCGGCGGGTCTTGCCATCCTCTCCGGTGACGGAGCAGAAAAGGGTGTATCTGTCGTTGTCGTTCTTCTCTATCCTCTTGATCCAGTCTTCCGGGAGCAGGGTAAAGCCGCTCATGTCGATGGTCTCCTTCATCAACGTCCTTCCGCCCTTGCAAAGGAAGAAATCGGCCCTGGGGAGGCTTTCTCCGCTCAGCCAGGAGGCGGCATAGACCTTGTACCCGTCGGTGTCCTTCCTCCAGGCAAGGGAGATGGTGTGGTGCGTATAATACGTACGGGCCGATATCCCCTCCGAAGCGGCCACTATCAGGTATTCTCCGTCATCGAGATCCCCGGGCATGGCCGATTCCTCAGTATCCATGAGATAGAAACTGCGGGTGCCGTTCTTTACCTTCCATTTCTTCACGGCCGGGCCCTTGGAGCCGCCGTCGCACCTGTACATGGTCACCACGGCCTTGTCAATGTTGCGGAAACACACGGCTATACTGTCACCGCCGGCCTTTACCTCGAGTTTTTCTTCGGTAAGTGTCTTGCACAGATCCTCCACTTGGCCAAGATTTCCGGCTATGGCGGCCTCGTCGCCGGAGAGGCGCTTTTTGTCCTTCAGGAAGGTCTTGCACTCCTTGTATAGGTCTTCATAGTCTTCCGGCTCCGACGAGTCGCTTCTGCCAAGGCTGTAGAACTCCAGTAGCAGCAGTTCTTCCCTTGCATACAAGGATATTGCCGTGTGCGGATATTTCTCCACAACCTTCTCAAGATCCCGGCCCCGGCTGCTTTCGGGGTACTGCATAGCCTTGAAGTACTCCAGGAAGGCACGCTTGGGATATCCCTCGCCTATGCACTGTTCAAGCGCGCTGCGGTTCCAGCGGTTACTGAGGTACAGGTCCCAGAGGATGAACTCATAGTCGCTGACGATGTACTTTGGAAGGTACCCGTTCATGTATCTCATGGGGGCGTATAGGCGGGCGTTGCACTCAGCGGCGAGACTCTCCCTGTCCTTCTCCAGCAGTTTCTCGATGTCAGGGCGGCTGCCGCCGTAATCCCTCAGCCAGAGGTAGGTCACTATGGGGTAATCGAACTCCTTGACAGCCGATGCGAACTCCTCAAGGGCGCCTTCGCGCTCCTTCCAGTTGCGGCTGGAGACTGCGCTCACGTAGTTTGAGCCGGCGTGGTAGAAGTCATAAGGGCTGCGGGCATCGGCGGCCTGCTCCCTGATTTCACGGAGCACGGCGGCCGCCTGGGCCGGCTTGTCGGCCTTGTCAAGTTCATTGTACCGGGCCCACAGCTGTGAGAACCCGTCCTTTCCGGTTTTTTCTTGTGCCATAAGATACGTGTTACAGGCGGCAATGCACGCCAGAAGAATTATGTGGACCACTCGTTTCATTTCAATACCAAAAGTAAAACTTTTTAACTGCGCCCGCATGGCTAATATTCACTATTTTTAGATTATGCAGGCATTACTTTTTGCATTTATCCGACTCATGGTGGACGGTTTAAGAAAAAATGATATAAATTTGTAGAAAACAAAACCCTTTTGTACTATGACCACTATTATCATCCTTGGAGTTGTAGCCCTCCTTGTGCTTTGGGTAATCTCCGTCCAGAACCGCCTCGTGAAGGAAGATGAATTCTGCAAGAATGCCCTCAAGCAGATCAGCGTCCAGCAGACCAGCCGTTACGATGCCCTCGAAACCGCCGTCAAGATTGCCCGTGAGGAAAACCTTGTGGAAGGTGAGAATTATGAGAAGATCATCGGCATGCGCCGTCCTTCGGCATCGGCAAATCCCACCGTCGAAGAAATCAATGCGCAGGAGAGCGCGCTTGGCGGTTTCGCCGCACGCCTTATAGCTGTAGCGGAACAGTATCCGCAGCTGAAGGGCACCGAGGCCTACCAGACTGCCATGAACAAGTACTACGAGTATGAGGAGAACGTACGCTATTCCCGTATGAGCTTCAACGACACGGTCACCAAGTACAACCGTGACGTCCGCGCTTTCCCCGGCTCCGTCATCGCCTCGATGCTGGGCTTCCCCGTACGTGAATACCTGCAGGACCGCCCTGAAAAGGCCGACCTTCCCAAGGACCTCTTTGACCGCAAGTAACGTGAGAAGGCTTATATCCGCCGCAGTGGCCCTGATGGCCGCTGCGCTGTTTTCCCGTGCGCAGGAGATACGCGACATCTCCACCACCGTCAACCTCTTCCGCACCGGTAACGCCCAGGTTATCCAGAAATGGGACGTAACCGTCACAAGCGGCACGGAGTGGTACATCCCAATTGACAACCCCGGCAAATCCTACATCCACGATTTCCACGTTTTCGAAAACGGGAAAGAGTATGCCAACGACGGTAGGAAATGGAATTCAGACCGTTCCCTGGAGGCAAAAACCCGCCGCTGCGGCATAGTTGAGAAAAGCGGCGGCAACATAGAACTGTGCTGGGGGCAGGGACAGTACGGAGACCACGTCTACACGATTTCCTATATCATCGACAACCTTGTGCTCTCCTATCCGGAGTGCGACGGTTTCCACTGGCATTTCCTGAACGACCAGTGGCAGACACGCCCCCAGCATGCGTCCGTCAAGATAGTGAACATGACCGACGCCGACCCCTGGTTCTGGGAAAAGGCCGATTCCTGCAACGTCCGGTACTGGGGCTTCGGCATGGTCGGAGAGTCCAGGCTTGACAACAACGCCATTTGTTTCGAGTCCACTGAGCCCTTCAAGTATGACAGCAATTTCTCTGCGCTTGTGAGTTTCGACAAAGGCCTTTTCCTGCCCTCGAAGCAGGGTGACGGCACTTTTGAGGAGCTTAGGGACACGGCGTTCAAGGGCAGCGACTACGGTGAAGAGAAAAAAACCTTCTGGGATTACGCCGCCTTGGCTTTTTTGGCGTTTATTTTTATGGGTCTTCCGGTCATCTTTGTCCTGTATCTTATATGGTACGTGATAAAACGCATCTGGAGACGCACCAGCGGCAACCGTTACAAGAAGGAAGTGTTCGGGAAAACAAAAATAGACTCCTGGTCCCGTGACGTTCCCTTCGACGCCAACCCTACTGTCATATACAGCCTTCTGCAAAGCGGAGACTACCTTTGCAGGAAAAAGACCACAGCGTATACAGATGTAATCAGCGCCTATTTCCTCAAGTGGATACAAGACGGAATCATCCGCACCGAACCGGATCCCAAGAGCGAAAAACGCGTAAACCTCCGCTTTGTGAAACTGTCCAACCCTCCCCAGTTCACCGACAAGATGGAATCGGCCGTCTATGCTGCTGCTGTGGAGGCGGCGGGAGACGACCTCCTGGAAGCCGATGAATTCAAGAAATGGTCATACCGCAACGACACGGAAGTCGCATCCTGGCCCAATGAGGCCATATACTGCAACCGCCCCGTGTGGCAGGCCGCATCCATGGAGGAGCGCTGCAGGGCCGTGGAATTCAAGAACTATCTCGAAGACTTCACCATCATAAATGAGCGCTCAGCTCCTGATGTGGGCGTGTGGAAGAAGTACATGATAGTCGCAGCCGCATTCGGCATAGCTGACAAGGTGGCCAAAAACTTTGAGAAGCTGTATCCCAAGATCTTCGAAGAGTATGTGCAGCAGTCCAACATGCTGGATACCGCAACCACATACTACATCCTGAACAGCCTCAACCGGTCTTCGACGTCCATGATGTCGGCAGCCGTTAACAGGCAGGCAGAGCGTGCGGCGGCAAAGGCCGCGCAGGAGCGCCGCTCTTCCGGCGGTGGCGGCGGTATATCCTTCGGAGGCGGTGGCGGCGGCTTCGGAGGCGGCCACGGCGGCGGTTCCAGGTAGAATGCGTCACATTTTTCAGTTCCCTTGAAACGAAACGCCGGCCATTTGCATCTATAAAAATGTAAGGTTTGAAAATCCGAAAGATAAAACGTGACCTATAAACTATTCATCAAGGCAGCTCCACAGCTGCCTTAATTATGTTTGAATATGATGAAACGCACCCTTATACTTGTCCTGGCACTTTGCCTCACATTCATCGCGGGAGCCCAGACCGCGGCAGACATCCCGTACCGCAACACCGTAGACAAGTATGCCGCAGAGCGCTGCCGGCTCGACGTATTTGCCCCCGAAGGCGCCAAGGACCTCCCGGTTGTAGTCTGGTTCCACGGCGGAGGTCTCACCGGCGGCAGCAAGGCATGGACGCCCAAGGCCCTCCTTGAAAGCGGCTTCGTAGTAGTGCGCGCAAACTACAGGCTCATTCCCAACGTGGACATCGCAACCTGCATCGACGACGCCGCAGCCGTGGTGGCGTGGACGTTCAGGAACATCGGCAAATATGGCGGTGCGAAGGACAAAATCTTCGTTTCAGGGCACTCTGCGGGCGGATATCTCACCAACATGGTGGGCCTTGACAAGCACTGGCTTGCGGCGTACGGCATAGACGCCGACGACATCGCCGGCCTCATCCCCTTCAGCGGGCAGGTCATCAGCCATTTCGCATACAGGAAAACCCTGGGGATGAGCGAACTTCAGCCCAGCATCGACAGATTCGCCCCCCTGTACCACATAAGGCCGGACGCTCCGCCCATCGTAATCATCTCCGGAGACAGGGAAAACGAACTCTACGGCCGATACGAAGAAACCGCATACTTCTGGCGAATGCTCAAGGTCATCGGCCACCCCGACGTTCACATATACGAGCTCCAGGGGTACGACCACGGTTCCATGGCAGACCCTGCCGTCCCCATTTTGATAAACCACATAAAACGCCTTGTAAAGGATAGATGACATCCACTCCGGAGGAAAAAGCATCCACTTTTTGCCTCCCAGCCCCCATAGATAACCACTTGTAACACAATAAATTAATCATTTTTCGCGGCAAACACAGTCCACTTTTGACTATTTAAGTGGAATAACGTGCGCGAAGAGTGATTAATTTTGTCTTGGCGAAAACCGCACAAGACTATACCAACTATAACCATACTCTTATGAAAAAAATCCTTGTTTTTGTGATGATGCTTCTGAGCGTAGCAGCATTCGCCCAAAAGCGCAGCGTCACAGGTACTGTCACCGACGACCAGGGCCTCCCCGTCGTCGGCGTCATGGTTCTTGAAGAAGGAACCACCAATGGCGTCATTACCGACGCAAACGGCAAGTACTCCATCTCGGTAAGCAGTCCCGGTGCCGTCCTCCTCTTCGACGCACTCGGATATTCCAGCGTCACCGAAGCCGTCGGAAACCGTGGAACCATCAACGTAACGATGTCCGAAGAAGCCCTTGAGCTGGACGCCGTGGTTGCCATCGGCTACGGTTCCGTGCGCAAGGCAGACCTCACCACCGCAGTTTCAGTCGTCTCTACCGAAGACGTCAAGTTCAGGCCCGTCACCGAGGCTTCAGGCCTCATTCAGGGCAAGGTTGCCGGCGTCCAGGTGCAGCAGACCTCCGGCCAGCCGGGTTCCGGCATGACCGTCCGCGTTCGCGGTGCCAGTTCCATCTCCTCTTCCAACGACCCTCTATACGTGGTTGACGGCGTTCCCGTGGGCGAAGGCGGCTATGCTATCGCATACCTCTCCCCCAACGACATCGAGACCATGCAGATCCTGAAGGACGCCTCCTCCGCAGCCATCTACGGTTCCCGCGCAGCCAACGGCGTCGTCCTCATCACCACCAAGCAGGGCTCCAGGAACCAGGCTCCCCACATCAGCTTCTCCAGCTTCGTGGGCCTGAGCACCGTCCCCAAGACCTTCGAGGTGCTGAACGCCGCAGAATACAGGGAATACGCAAAGGAATTCAACATCAACGTCCCCGAGACAGAGACGGACAAGCACAACTGGGCCGATGAGACCTTCAAGACCGGCGTCAACCAGAACTACCAGATCGGCGTTTCGGGCGGCAGCCAGAACATGCGCTACTACCTGGGTGCCGGCTACAACAACGAAACCGGTATCCTCCCGGTCTCCTACTCCCGCCGTATCAACACCCGTGCAAGCTTCGACGTGGACATGTACAAGTGGCTCACCGTGGGCACCAACATCGCCTACTCCAGCTACCGCAGCAACGGAATCATCTCCGGAACGGGTGCAAACCGCGCCGGCGTAGTCCTTTCCGTCATCAACACCCCTACCTACGCAGACATCTGGGCCGATGAAGCCCACACCATGTACAACGACCAGTTCTACGGCCTGGGCGGCTACACCCATCCCCTTGAGAACCTGGCCCGCAGCGAGAACAACTTCTCCACCACGGACCGCGCCATCATGAGCGCATACGCACAGATCAACTTCTCCAAGAATCTCAACTTCAAGAGCACGGTCTCCATGGACCGCCGCTGGGTTCACAGCTACTCCTTCCTTGACCCGCTCAAGACCCAGTACGGCCGCACCCAGCACGGAGAAGCATCCGACACCCGCAGCGACGACCTCCGCATGGTCTACGACAACATCCTGAGCTACACCAACACTTTTGCCGAAAAGCACAAGCTGGACCTCATGGGCGGTTCCTCCGTCACCACTTCCGACTGGCAGCAGCTCTCCGGCTCCCGCAGCCACTTCTCCCCCGACTATAACAACGCCGTCTGGGGCCTCTCCGGCGGCAACAAGGGCGGTCTCCGCGGCCAGAGCACCGGCTGGGCCAAGTGGACCATCGTCTCCTTCCTGGGCCGTGCAGCCTGGAACTACGACAGCAAATACTACGCAACCGTTAACTTCCGTGCCGACGGTTCCTCCAAGCTTGCTCCCGGTCACAAGTGGGGCTTCTTCCCCTCTGCATCGGCAGCATGGCGCCTCACCGGCGAGGAATTCCTCAAGGACGTCGAATGGGTGAACGACCTCAAGCTCCGTCTGGGATGGGGCCAGCAGGGCAACCAGTCCGGCCTCGGCGACTACGCCTGGGTCCAGACCTACAACACCAACTACTACGACTGGACCAAGACCGAGTATGCCGACGCCGTTCCCACCATCGGCAGCATCTCCTCCATGGGCAACAAGGACCTTACCTGGGAGACCACTACCCAGACCAACGTCGGCGTGGATTACTCCTTCCTGGGCGGCCGCCTCTCCGGTACCGTCGACGCCTACTACAAGAAGACCGACAACCTCCTCATGTGGGTGCCGATGCCTTCTCCCTACCCTTCCCTCTACCGCAACGAAGGCGAAATGAGCAACTGGGGCGTTGAATTCGCCGTTTCGGCAGCTCCCGTGGTGAAGAACGGTTTCGAGTGGCGCACAGACTTCAACATCTCCCTCAACCGCAACCGCCTTGACAAGCTCACAATCCGTCCCGTATATACATATGGATATGTCGGTGACCAGCTTGGCGACTCCGTCATCCGCATGGAGGAAGGCCGTCCCCTGTCCAACTTCTACGGCTTCAAGACCGACGGCATCGACCCCGAAACAGGCCTTATAATCTACAAGGACTTGGACAACAACGGTGTCATCAACGACTCCGACAAGGACTGGATAGGCGACGCCAACCCGGACTTCATCTTCGGATGGACCAACAACCTCTCCTACAAGGGCTTCAACCTGAGCATCCTCATGACCGGCAGCGTAGGAAACATGATTTTCAACGTTTCCAAGATTGACATGATAGGCATGCGCAACGGTGCCAACCAGCTCAAGGACGCCGTCCGCCGCTGGAGGATTCCCGGACAGATCACGGACATTCCCAAGGCCGGCGAGCCCGACAACGTAAAGGCTTCAGACTGGTGGGTAGAAGACGGTTCCTACCTCAAGGTAAAGAACATCACCCTCTCCTACGACATCAACTCCGCCTTCCTGCGCAAGTACAACATTGCACGCATCCAGCCTTACGTAACCCTTGCCAACTTCCTCACTCTCACTGGCTACAGCGGTTACGACCCCGAGGTGAGCCAGAACACCGACGCCACTTCCATGGGCATCGACTTCGGCACATACCCCAACATCCGTACCCTTACCTTTGGCGTTAACGTTGACTTCTAATACTGCAAGCTCATGAAAAAGATATTTATACTTTCTGCAGCCTTTTTTGCCCTTACCGCCTGCACCCTGGACCTTACTCCAATCACGTCCTACAACGAGGCCAATGTAACTCTCACCGACGACGAGCAGGGCAGCACTTCCCAGTACAGCACCCGTGCAGACATGGAAGGCCTCCGCAACTCCCTCTACAACTCCTGGGTGAAGGATATCCAGGAAATGGGTCTTGAAGACTGGCTCGTGTATTCCGAGACCAGGGCTGACAACGCCTACTGCGGCACTTCCACGCCGGAAATCATGGCTCTCGAAGGCAACAAGCAGGACGGCTCCAACAACAACATCAAACGCGACTGGAACTGGTACCAGAATCAGGTTTCCAACTCCAACCAGATAATCTGTAACATCGACCGCATCGCCGAAAGCGATCCCACTCTCTCTGCCGCAGAACGCGACCAGTGGAAGGCCGAGGCAATGATATGGCGCGCATTCTGCTTCTTCCGCCTCACCCTCCTCTGGGGCGACGCTCCCATGGTCCTTTCCATTCCTCCGGCACTTAACGCAGAGAATGTAGAAGAGGTCTATCCCCTCTACTTCCCCGACCGCGTTCCCCTGGAGCAGGTCTACGAGAAACTTGTAGAGGACCTTACCTGGGCCGCAGAGCATGCTCCCGCAGTGGATCCCACCAACAAGATGCTCATGTCAAACGCCTTTGCAAAGGGTCTTCTGGCACGAGTCTATGCAGAAAACACTCCTTTCCGGGACTGGACCAAGGTGGCCGATTACTGCAAGGAAGTAGAAGGCATGGGCTTTGACCTTGAACCCAACTACGCAGACCTCTGGGGCTACGAGGAAGGCGACGCCGGCGATGCCCGCCGCAACAGCATCGAGTCCATCTTCGAGGTTCAGTGGACCTCCAAGAGCTCCGGCAACTGGGTATTCATGATGTACCACCGCAACGCCTACAACCCCAATGACAGTTATTCCTGGGCAAAGTGGACCACTCCTTCCCGCAACCTTATCAAGGCATACCAGGACGAAGGCGACGAGGTTCGCATGAACGCCTCCATCGTATGGGACAAGTGCACCTGGAGCAACTACTATGACTCCGACAACTATGCCTTCATGCACAAGATGCCCACCAACGTATCCAGCATCCTTGTCATGAGACTTGCCGAAATCTATCTCCTCCATGCCGAAGCCCTCGCCTGCACCGGAGACCTCAAGGGCGCAGCCGACTACGTGAACAAGGTGCGTGAACGTGCAAAGCTTGCCGACATCCCCGTCCCCGCAAGCAAGGATGAAGCCATCGACGCAATCCTCAAGGAGCGCCGCCTGGAGCTTGCATTCGAAGGATTCCGCTTCTTCGACCTTGTGCGTCACTCCTCACCGGAGAACGACCGCGTAAAGAAGGTGCACGACGCCATGAATGCCGAGGACAGCTACTGGCAGAGCCGCATCCCCATGGATCCGACGCACTACCTCCTGCCGGTTCCTACCGAAGCCCTGAACAATAACCCCAACCTCAAGCAGAATGCCGGTTATTGATATGAAACGACTTACAACATTCACGATGTCCGCCCTCCTGTTCCTGTGCTCCTGCGCCTGCGGGAGCAAGGAGCAGCCCGGGGCCGGCACTACAGACCCCGTGAGCACACAGGAGCCCGTAATAGCCAAGGACGCAGCCACCGCGTGGACGACCACCTTTGACAAGGGAATGGCCTTCACGCGCTCGGAAATAGCCTTCGGAAAGCCCGCAAGCATGTCTCCTAACGTGGTCCGCTTCACGGACGAGACCTTCCAGACAGTGGACGGATTCGGCCTCGCAATCACCCAGGCCTCCTGCTACAATCTCCTCAAGATGTCCCAGGAAGACAGGGCCAAGCTCCTCACCGAGCTTTTCAGCCCTGAATACGGCGCCGGAAGCTCCCTTATCCGCGTCTGCATCGGCGGGTCCGACTTCTCCATGGACGAATACACATGGTGCGACACCGAAGGCATCGAAAACTTTGCCGTCCACCCTTCGGAGAACCAGTACCTCTTCCCCATCCTGGACGAAATCTACAAGATCAATCCGGACGTGCAGATCATCGGCTCTCCCTGGAGCTGCCCCCGCTGGATGAAAATGGGCGTAAACGGCAGTACAGGCTATAACAGCTGGACCTCCGGCCGCCTGAGCCCCCTCCATTATGCCGATTATGCCACTTACTTCGTGAAGTGGATCCAGGCGATGCAGGGCCGCGGTTACAAGATACTCGGAGTCACCCTCCAGAACGAGCCGCTCAACCATGGCAACTCCATGAGCCTCTACATGCCCTGGGACGACCAGCTGGAATTCCTCAAGGTAGTTGGCCCAGCCTTCGAAAAGGCCGGCCTTGCAAGCGTCAAGATCATGCTCTTCGACCATAACTACAACTACGACGGCAAGGACGACCAGAAGAGCTACCCTCTCAAGATATACGCCGTTCCCGAGGCCGCAAAGTACGCTGCCGGCTCTGCCTGGCACAATTACGGCGGTTCCGTTACGGAACTGGACAACATCCACGCCGCATATCCCGACAAGGGAATCTGGTTCACAGAGGCATCCATCGGCACCTGGAATTACAACCGCAATGGCTTCGGAGGCCAGCTCAGGGAGGATTTCAGGGAGATTATCATGGGCACGCTGAGCCGTTACGGCAAGGGCGTCACCCTGTGGAACCTCATGCTTGACGATGAAGGCAAGCCCTACCGTCCCGGCGGCTGCAGCACCTGCTTCGGAGCCGTCTCGGTGAGCCATGCCACCTATTCCTACGGCAGCATCGACAGGAAGAGCCACTGGTATGACATCGTCCATACATCGGCCGTAATCAAGCCCGGCGCCGTCAGAATCGGCACGGAAGGATACACGGCAAACGGCGTCACCTACCTTGCATTCCGCAATCCGGACTCTTCCTACGGGGTGATTTTCCTCAACGAGGGAAGTTCCCAGGAGCAGTTCGTCTTCTCTACCTCCGCTCATTCCGTGAACGTGAAGGTTCCGGCCCAGGCCGTTGTGTCAGTTATTTGGAAAGACTAAGATAGAATATGAAAAAGCTTTTATTCGCACTTACGGCCGTCCTCGCGCTGGCCGCATGCCAAAAGACCAAGGAACTGGTTATAGCCGACCACGGCCCCAGCCAGACCGTCACCTATGACCAGAGCGCACTCATGGGCTCCACCGTCAACTTCTCCGTGAGCCTCAAGGACGACATCGCCCTCTCCACGCTCAGGGTATCCCTCCTTTTTGACGAAACCGTGGTTGCCGATACTACAATCCGCACCAAGACTGCAGGCACCTACGAGGGCTTCCTCAAGGTCCCCTTCGAAAAGAACATTCCCGACGGTACCGCAACCCTTCGCGTAGTGTCCCAGAACATCCAGTTCGGAACCACCACCGAAGAGCTTGGCGTAGCGGTTTCCCGCCCGGACTTTGACCACCTCACCCTCATCGCAGGCGGCAAGGAGTACAAGATGTCTAAGACCTCAAGGAACAACTATGCTACCGAGGAAGTGCTCAACGGCGCAGTCGACGCCATCATCGTCACCGATGCCATCGACGCTGCGGGACGTAAGATCACCTTCGGCTTCAGCCCCGCACAGGGCATCACCCCGGAAGCGACCGGCACCATCCCCTTCTCCGGCATGAAAGCCAACTATTCGGCCACTTTCAACACCCTCACCTGGGAAGGCAGCCCGTTCGTTGAAATCACCATCAACGGCACCAAGGCGAACATCGGCGCCAACAATACCTTCGTGGCGGTCCTGAACATCGCCAAGGGAGACGCAATCACCCTCACCGGCGCTCCGTTCGAGCTGACCGACATGGAACTCGACCCCGACTTCTTCACCGAAGACGCCAAATTCGCTGCAGTGAGCGGCCTTTACAAGTTCACCCTCATGCTGGACAGCAAGTACTTCTATGTCGAGCGCATGACAAGCGCAACCAGCTATGCCGACATCAACTCCGGCGCAATCTGGATGATCGGCGAGGCAAAGCACTACGGAAAGCCCGTGGCCACTTCGGCAGGGTGGAATACAGAGGTGGGACCCCTTTGCTTTGCAGAGGTCGAGCCCGGCATCTTCCAGCTCACTCAGGAAGGCGGACGCCAGATGGCAAGCCTCAGCAGCCTCAACGTCAAGATCTTCCATCAGCACGGATGGGGAGGTGAATTCGGCGGCGTTGAGAGCGGCAAATACTACGGCTCCGTAGAAAGCGACATCATCGTTGCCGGCGAAAGCGACGGCAACATCCACCTTGCAGAAGGCAAGTCCCTTGAAATGGGCGGCATCTACCGCTTCACCGTAGACCTCACCGGCGGCATCAGCGCAGCTGTGCTCAAGTTCGAGAAAATCGGCAACAAGGAAATCCAGGCCGACAATATCACCGTGAACGGCACCAAGGCCGAACTCGCCGGCGCCGATACATACGTCGCCACCCTTGACCTCACCAAGGGAGCAGCGATGACCTTTGCCGGCACAGACGGCATCGGCTCCTTCTGGAAAGATCCCGACTTCTTCACCGCCGACGGCAAGTTCGGCGCAGTTGACGGCCGCTACAAAGTGACCGTGGACAAGGCTGCAAAGGTCATCCTTGCCCGCAGGGTCAATGCGGACGGCACCGCTCCAAACCTGGAGCAGGGCGGTCTCTACATCCAGGGCTGGGGCGTCGCTTTCTATGTCATGGGCGGCGGCCAGGTAGGCTGGCCCGGAACCGGCGGCTACCAGATGGCGCAGGTCGCACCCGGCGTCTATCAGATGACAGGTATCGCCGTGGCCGAAACTGACACCACCGTTGGAGGACGTTTCCGCACCGACTACATTTCGGCAAAGTACTTCTTCCAGGACGGCTGGGGCAGTGAGGCCTCAAAGGGCGTCACCATCATCGGCAATGCCGCAGGAAACCTCTCTCAGGGCAGTGACGGCAACTTCGGCCTGGCATCCGACCTGGAGGACGGTGCAACCTACCGTCTCACCGTGGACTTCTCCGGTGTAACCGTTACCGGAAACAACATCGAAGGCAAGGAGACTGTAGCTTTTGAAAAGCTCTAAACTCTACCTTTTCACAGATTCCCGGGCTGTCCATATGGGCGGCCCGGTTTTTTTTGTACATTTGCAGAATGACACGGAAACTCTTAGCCATTATCGGCATAATCGCCGCCGTCCTCTCCTGCGGCCCGGCTCCCGGCAGCACGGAAGCCCTCCTGAGGGAACTGGACCAGACACTTGCGAACAAGCAGACCTATGAAGGCTATTTCGCCCAAAGGGTACAGGTTCTGAGGGATATCAAGAGCGGACGCATAAGCCCGGAGCAGGAGTACGAGATAAACAAGTCCCTCGCGGCCGAATTCCAGGCTTACAGCCTTGATTCCACCATTTTCTACCTTGACAGGAACCGGGAAATCGCACGGGGCCTTCAGGACCGCAGGCGGCTCACGGAGACAGACCTTCTCCGGGCCAGGGAATACGCCATGGCAGGGTATCATTCCGAAGCCAAAGACATCTTCGACACCTATGAAAGCAGCGGCGTGCCGGAAGGTAACGAGAGGCTGTACTACGACGTTGGAGACTACCTCTACGGAGAGATAGCGGCCTACTATTCTTCGAACAATTCGCAGTACTGGCAGCGCCGCAGCGACTTCCGGAACGGACTCAAGACCTGCCTTGAGGACGGCAGCTACCAGATGCTGGACCTCCTTCGCGTCCAGGCCGACGGCAACCAGGACAAGGCCCTGGCGGCAGACTATGCCCGGAGGGCCCTGGAAGTCACAAGCCCCGGAACGCGCGAATATGCAAGGGCAGCATACTTCGTCTCCACATATCAGGAAGATGCAAACGACCGCATTCAGTGGCTGGCCAAAAGCGCCATCGCAGACTGCATCTGCGCCACCAAGGACTATGCCTCCCTCAACGAGCTGGCCGGGCTCCTGTATGCCCGGGGAGACATCGACAGGGCCTTCCATTATGCCGCAGACCACGGCATGCCGGACGCCATCCGCTTCAACGGCAAGCTGCGTCCCTGGCAGATAGCCCAGTTCTTTCCGCAGATAGAAAAGGCCTATGCCGCCAAGAGCGGCCATACCACAAGGATGCTCATCCTTCTCATAAGCATAGCGGTACTCCTTCTTCTGGCGCTTGCCGCAATGATATGGTACCTTTTCCGGAGCAATCACGAACTCACCGACGCCAACCGTCAGCTCAAGGAACTCAACGCCGAGCTGCAGGAATCGAATAAGATACGGCAGGAGTACATAGGCCTGTTCCTTCAGAACCTCTCGGAGAACATATCCACCTCACGCCAGTACAAGAATCACGTCCTCAAGTATCTTCGCCGCGGGAACGACAACTATCTCATCGAGGAGATAGAGGCCCTTCCCCCCATCGAGGACGACATCCTCCAGTTCAACCGGATGTTCGACCGCACCTTCATCAACCTGTACCCGGACTTCGTGGAAAAGTTCAATGCGCTGCTTCAGGACGGGGAAACCATAACGCCCAAGGGAGATGACATCCTGACGCCGGAACTCAGGGTATTCGCCCTTATCAAGCTTGGCGTCACGGAATCCTCAAGGATAGCCTCCCTGCTGCACTATTCGGCAAATACCGTGTACAATTACAGGGCGAAGATAAAAAACAAAGCCCGCGGAAACCGTGAGCTTTTCGAACAGGAAGTGCAGGCTATCGAATAACTTTCAGGCCCTCTGCCTCACCGCTTCATAAATCAGTATGCTCGCGCTTACCGATACGTTTAGGCTGTCAAGACGCCCCAGCATGGGTATACGGATGTGGGCGTCGGCAGCATTGCGCCAGGACTGGGTAAGGCCGGTGGATTCGGTGCCCATCACTATGGCGGTGCCGCATTTCATGTCCACGTCGTAATACAGGGACGAATCCTGCAACTGCGCCGTAAGTATCCGGATTCCCTTGGCCTTGAGCCATGAAATCACATCGGCAGACGGGGCCGCCACGGTCGGGACCGTAAAAATTGCGCCGATTGAAGCCCTTATCAGATTGGGATTGTAGAGGTCCGTGAGGGGATCGGCCACTATGACGGCATCCACGCCGGCGGCGTCGGCGGTCCTCAGCACTGCGCCGAGGTTTCCCGGCTTTTCCACCGCCTCCAGCACCACCACCAGCGGATTCTCCGGCAACTTGAGGTCCTCAAGCCCCCTGCTCTTCATCTCCACCTCCGCTATTATCCCCTCCGTCCCTTCCCTGTACGCTATTTTACGGTAAAGCGCCTCCGGCACCCTTATAACACGAGATTCCTCGACTGCGCTCGGAATGACAGTATCGCTTCCTGTCATTTCGACCGGAGCGAAGCGGAGTGGAGAAATCTCTTCACACACAAACACCGTCCGAACCCGGAAACCCGCCTCGATGCAGTGTTCCAGTTCGCGGCGGCCTTCGACCACAAAAAGCCCCTGCTCCTTCCTTGCGCGGGATTTCTCCTGCAGAAGCAGCAGGTTCTTTATCTTCGGATTCTGTGCCGATGTTATTATCTCTTTCTCCATACGTTTCTTCGAAGGGATTAAGGCGCCTGCAGGCGCCCGGCGAAGCCGCGGGGGATAATAGGGGGCAGAGCCCCCTCAAACTGACTGAAGTTCGTCAGAACTTCTCAGGGCGCATCATCGGGAAGAACAAAACGTCCTGGATGCTTTCCTGCCCAGTCATGAACATGGTAAGGCGGTCGATGCCGATACCGATGCCGGAGGTGGGAGGCATGCCGTATTCGAGGGCGCGTACGAAGTCGTAGTCGATGTACATGGCCTCGTCGTCACCCTTGGACTTGAGGGCGGCCTGCTCTTCGAAGCGTTCCAGCTGGTCGATGGGGTCGTTAAGCTCGGAATAGGCATTCGCGAGCTCCTTGCCGTTTACGAAGAGTTCGAAACGTTCGGTGAGGGTGTCGTCGTAGCGGCAGCGCTTTGTGAGCGGGGACATCTCCACGGGGTAGTCGATGATGAAGGTAGGCTGGATGAGCTTTTCTTCGCAGTACTGGCCGAAGATGGCGTCGATGAGCTTTCCTACGCCCATTTCCGGACTCACCTCTACATTCAGCTTCTTGCAGGTGTCACGCAGCTGGGCCTCGTCCATGCCCTTCACGTCAACGCCTGCATACTCCTTGATGGCATCCAGGATGGGAAGCCTGCGGAAAGGCGCCTCGAAGGAGATTTCATTCCCGCCGATGACCTTTTTCACGCCGCCGGTGGCCTCTGCAACCTTCTTCAACATCTTCTCCGTGAAATCCATCATCCAGATGTAATCCTTGTATGCTATATACATCTCAACGCAGGTGAATTCCGGATTGTGGGTCTTGTCCATGCCCTCGTTGCGGAAGTTCTTTGCGAACTCGTAGACGCCGCTGAAACCGCCCACGATGAGCCTCTTCAGATAGAGCTCATTGGCGATTCTCATGTACATATCCACGTCCAGTGCGTTGTGGTGGGTGATGAACGGACGTGCCGTAGCTCCGCCGGGAATAGCCTGAAGGATAGGGGTTTCCACCTCAAGGCAGCCCTCTGCGTTGAAGCACTCCCTCATGGTGTTGATGATGAGCGTACGCTTTACGAAAGTATCCTTCACCTCCGGATTCACCACAAGGTCTACATAGCGCTGACGGTAGCGGAGTTCAGGGTCGGCAAAGCTGTCGTGGACGGTGCCGTCGGCATCGGTCTTCACGATAGGAAGCACCCTCAGGGACTTCGAAAGCACCGTAAGCTCCTTCGCATGAACTGAAAGCTGGCCCGTCTGCGTAAAGAAGGCAAAGCCCTTTATGCCGATGAAATCGCCGATGTCCAGAAGCTTCTTGAACACGGTGTTGTACATGGTCTTGTCCTCACCGGGGCAAATCTCGTCGCGCTTCACATACACCTGGATGCGGCCGGCGCTGTCCTGCAGCTCCATGAAGGAGGCTGCGCCCATTATGCGGCGGCTCATGATACGTCCGGCGATGCACACGTCCTGGAAATTGCCTTCCTCTGGCTTATAGCCCTCTGCGATAGCCACGGTGGTGGTATTGACCGGGTACATCGGTGCCGGATAGGGATTTATTCCAAGTTCACGAAGTTTCTGCAGCGACTCACGCCTTCCGAGCTCCTGCTCATTCAATTCATTATATGCCATATCTCAACTGTTAGAATTGCAAAGATAATCATTTTTCCCCATATGTCCGGGCCCGGACACGAAAAAGCCCGCGCCGCCGGAAAATCGCGCCATAATCCGTCCGTACGGGCAGAATAAGCCTGCACCGCCGGAAAATCGGGCCAAATCCCGTCCGTAGTATGAGTGAGTTGACGGAAAATGGTTATATTTGTATTCAAATTATTCATTTATGAAACCTCTGTTTCTGACAAATACCCTTTCCCGTAACAAGGAGCTGTTCAAACCCATACACGAAGGCCGCGTGGGCATGTATGTCTGCGGCCCCACCGTGTACGGAGACGCCCATCTTGGCCATGCCCGTCCCGGCGTCACCTACGACGTTCTCTTCCGCCTTCTCAAGTACCTGGGATACAAGGTGCGCTATGTGCGTAACATCACAGACGTAGGCCATCTTGAGAACGATGCCGACGAAGGCGAAGACAAGATAGCAAAGAAAGCCCGTCTGGAGCAGCTGGAGCCGATGGAGGTAGTCCAGTACTACACTGAGCGCTATCACGAGGCCATGCGCCTTCTGGGCTGCCAGTCTCCCTCCATAGAGCCCCGCGCCAGCGGCCATATCATCGAGCAGATTGAGACCGTGAAGAAGATTCTCGCCGCCGGATACGCATACGAATCCAACGGCAGCGTCTACTTCGACGTGCAGAAATACAACCGTGACCACAACTACGGCGTCCTTTCCGGCCGCACCCTCGAGGCCACGCTGGAAGGCACCCGCAGCCTTGACGGCCAGGGTGACAAGCGCGCCCCCTACGATTTTGCAATCTGGAAAAAGGCCGAACCCCAGCACATCATGCGCTGGCCTTCCCCCTGGGGAGACGGCTTCCCCGGCTGGCACCTCGAGTGCTCCGTGATGGGAGAGAAATACCTTGGGGAAGAGTTCGACATCCACGGCGGCGGCATGGACCTCATGTTCCCCCACCACGAATGCGAAATAGCCCAGAATGTGGCATCCCGCGGCACCCAGGGCGTACATTACTGGGTTCACAACAACATGATCACCATCAACGGCCAGAAGATGGGCAAGTCCCTTGGGAACTTCATCACCCTTGAGCAGCTTTTCACCGGCAACCATCCCAAGCTCACCCAGGCGTATGCTCCCATGACGGTCCGATTCTTCATCCTCCAGGCTCACTACCGCGGCACCCTCGACTTCTCCAACGAAGCCCTCCAGGCTGCCGAAAAGGGCCTCCAGAGGCTTATGCAGGCGTGGAAAGAGATTTCTCCATTCGCTTCGCTCAGTCGAAATGACAAAATGCCGGGCGCGTCGCCTGTCATTTCGAGCGCAGTCGAGAAATCTCCGGTAGTGGAAGCAATCAGGGAGAAGATTGAGGACGCACTCTGCGACGACCTCAACACCCCCATTGCAATCGCGCATCTTTTCGATGCCGTGAAGCTCATCAATTCCGGCGCCCTCACCCCTGCCGACAAGGCAGCCATGAAGCAGCTCTTCGACGATATCCTCGGCACCGTCATGGGCCTTTCAATCGACGAAGAAGGCGGCAGCGAGAAGTGGGAAAAAGCCCTTGACGGCGCAATGGAAATTGTCCTCGAAAGCCGCAAAAAAGCCCGCGAGGAAAAGAACTGGGCCGAAAGCGACCGCATCCGCGACCGCCTTGCCGCAGCCGGCATCACCGTGAAAGACACCAAGGACGGAGCAACATGGACACTCCAGTAATGTCATTCTGAACGAAGTGAAGAATCTATGATGAAATTCATCAGCTGGAACGTAAACGGCCTCCGCGCCTTAGCCGGCAAGGGCTTCGCAGACGTCTTCGCAGAGCTCGATGCCGACTTCTTCTGCCTCCAGGAAACCAAGCTCCAGGAAGGCCAGATAGACCTCGAATTCCCCGGCTGGCAGTCCTACTGGAACTATGCCGAAAAAAAGGGCTACTCCGGCACCGCCGTCTATACCAAGCATACCCCGCTGAGCGTCCGCTACGGCATGGGCGTTGACGAGCACGACCACGAAGGCCGCCTCATCACCCTGGAGTATGAGAAGTTCTTTCTGGTGTGCGCATACGTGCCCAACTCACAGGACGGCCTGCGCCGTCTCGAGTACCGCATGAGCTGGGAAGACGACTTCCGTGCATATGTGAAGTCCCTCCCGAAGCCCGTGGTATTCTGCGGAGACCTCAACGTGGCACATGAGGAGATCGACCTTAAAAACCCTTCCACAAACCACATGAACGCCGGTTTCACGGATGAGGAGCGCGCCAAGATGACGGAACTCCTTGCCTCCGGCATGGTGGATACATGGCGCTTCCAGCACCCCGGCGAGGCCAAGTATTCCTGGTGGAGCTACCGCATGAACGCACGCGCAAGAAACGCCGGCTGGCGCATCGACTACTTCCTGGTTTCCGAAGATCTGAAAGACAGCATCGTCTCCACGGACATCCTGGGCGAAATCTTCGGCTCCGACCACTGCCCCGTAGAACTCATACTAAACCTTTAATACTATGGAGAACAAACTTAACTTCACGCAGACGCTCCTTGACGGTGTCAAGTGCGGCATTGCCAATGCTCTCAACCTTCTTCTGGCAGGTATCATGTACCTGATTACCTTCTGGATTCCCTATCTCAATGTTGCTACTACAATCGGCTTTTACAAGCTTGTGATTGCCCTGTCAAAGGGTGAGAAACTGGATCCCATGTCAATCTTCGAAAAGGAGAATTTCAAGAACCTCTCCGACATCTTCCTCCTCTTTGGCCTTCTGGGAGCAGGTGTCGGCGCGGCAACCGCGTTTATGTTCGTTCCCGGTATCGTCCTTGGAATCGCCTGGGGCTATGCCGTCTACTTCCTCATCGACAAGAATGTTTCGCCGCTGAAGGCCCTTCGCCTGAGCTTTGACGTAACCCGCGGTGAGAAGTGGACCATCTTCTTCGTAGAGCTCGTCCTTGTTATCGCGATTCTCCTTGTAGCCGGTCTTCTTGGCGCAATTCCCAAGGTGGGCGGCGTTCTTGCCGTAATCGTTGCCATCCTCTCGATTCCCGTTGCAATGGGCGTGGAGGCACAGCTTTACAAGCACTTCAGCGCAAAGGCAGAGGAACTTCTGGCAGAATAATCGGCCGGACACCGCAGCCCCGGTATCCGTGCCCAAATGCACAAAAAACGCCCGCTCTGACACCAGAACGGGCATTTTCGTGTCCAGCGGGGAAACTATCTTATTTTTCTGTGCACCGGGACGGGGGCATTGAATACCTTCCGGCCGAATGACTTGGTGCCACAGACCTTCATCCTGCGTGCCGGGGCAGCCAGGCCGGAATCTTCACCATCATCCGGCCATTCGAAGCTGCGGCCGTCAACCTGGATGGGTGCGAATCCGTATTCGCCGGTGAAATTGCCTTCCTCGTCCAGGAGGAACACAATTGCTTCGTATTCGCCGTCGGGCATGGCTTCGTACTCGGTATAACCGCCATCGGCAAACGTACCGGAGAAGAGGATGTCGGCGGGAGTCATGGGCTCGCCCAAGAGTTCATACAGCCATCCGTACTGCTCGTACACCGCATCAAAATATGCGCTCAGATATGTAGAAAGGGACTCTGCATAAGAAGGAACATCGGTAATTGTTCCCTTATCCTCGACTGAGAGGAACCACAGGGCGTCACCGGTTCCGGCGGCAGAAAAGACGTCAAAGTCTCCGCTTACCTCATTCCCCTCTTCATCCTCATAATTATCCGTATACCTGCCGATATACTCAACTGCAAGGCCGTCTTTTGCCGTGAAGGCTGCGGGCATCCCGGGCTCGTATTTCGGAGTATTGTCCACCAGTTCGGCAAAGGTGACTTCACTTATTCCGTACCTTCCGGTGGCCTTGCCGTCAGCAGTGAATTCCACGAGGTAAATCTTGGCCAGGCCTTCTCCGGGATATGAGACATAAGTTCCTTCCTCGCCATTGGCAAACAGCAGGTCTTCGAGCTCATTACCATCGGCAAAGCCGTCTATAGTGTCCTGCTCCCAGGCCTTCACCAGCTCCTCCACAGAGCCGTATTCCTGTTTAAGCTGCTCGTCGGTATATGCATCAAGCCAGAAATACTGGATATCGGGTGCGTTGACGGTTACGTCCTGGTAGCCGTCTCCCTGATACATGTAAGGTTCGCCATCCAGGGTTACGGACCATGATGACTGGAGGCTCAGGCCACCGGTATTCCCTCCGCCGGAGCTGCTGCCGTCATAGAGGATATAGGCGGTGTCGGGAGTGCCGCGATTGGCGCCCACGGCTCCGGCCACAGTGATTGCAGCCTCGGAGCCCTTTGCCACCGATGCCGGATTAAGAAGAGTAATTACGACAGTGGCCGTAGTGCTGCCGGCCTTGATGGTCACAGGCCTTTCATATTCAAGGAACTCCGCTGCTATCGGCTTGTTTCCCTTGCTGTCCTTGGAGGCGGAAGCAAGTATCACGGAAACGTCGTTAGCCGACGCCTCAGAAAGGGTGAGAACGGCATTTGCCGTGTTGCCGGAGAAGGCAGCATCGGCAGTTAAAGTAACCTGGGGCAAGGTCTCCTGGACTTTCTCCTGCTTGCAGGAAAGAGTCATTACGGCAGCAGATACGGCTGCGGCAAAAAGGATTAATTTCTTCATTTCGCTATAATATGTCGTACAAAGATAATCAATTTTTCGTACCTTCGTGGTGACTAAGAATCAAGACATGACAATCATAGACGGAAAAGCCGTTTCATCGGCACTGAAAGAAAGTATAAAAGAGCAGGTTGCAACGTTCCCCGAAAAGTACGGCAGGGTGCCGCACCTCACGGTGATTCGCGTGGGTGAAGACCCGGCCAGCGTGGTTTACGTCCGCAACAAGGAAAAGGCCTGCGAGGCCGTCGGCATCCGCAATTCCACCATCGTCCTTGCCGACACCACTACCGAAGAGGAACTCCTGAACCTCGTGCGCGCCCTCAACGAGGACGACACCGTAGACGGTATCCTGGTCCAGCTTCCCCTCCCCGCACAGATATCGGAAGCCCGCGTAATCGAGACCATCGCCCGCGAAAAGGACGTTGACGGCTTCCATCCCCTCAACGTGGCCGGCCTCTGGCAGAAGAACCCTCACGTGAACCCCTGCACCCCCGCCGGCATCATGAAGCTGCTCGCTTCCATCGGCGTGGATCCCAAGGGCAAAAGGGCCGTCGTCATCGGCAGGAGCAACATCGTGGGCCTTCCCGTTGCGAAAATGCTCCTGGACGCCAACGCCACCGTCACCACCTGCCACACCCGCACCGTAGACATGCCCTCCATCACCCGTGAGGCCGATATCCTCGTCGTCGCCGCCGGCCGCGCTAAAATGGTCACTGCCGATATGATAAAACCCGGCGCCGTTGTTATCGACGTCGGGATGGATCGAGACCCGGAAACCGGGAAACTCTGCGGAGATGTGGATTTCGAGGCTGCCAAGGAGGTTGCCGGGGCAATAACCCCCGTCCCCGGCGGCGTAGGTCCCATGACCATCGCCTGCCTCATGGAAAACACCGTTACCTGTTTCCTGCAAAGACAGCCTTGACCCTGCTGCGCTCGCTGCGGGAAACGTGAATCTTTCCGCGCTGCACCCTGGTCTTGGTACCACGGAGCTGCAGGAAGGATTTCGTCTGGGGTGCGGGGTCTTCCGACACCCTCTCCATGGTAAGGGGAAATACGGCTACATTCTCATTGTACACGAACCAGTTCTTTTCGTTCTGGCTCCAGCCGAAGTATTTCATGTCGTAGAACTCGGTCTCATAGTCGTGGTCTCCCACAACGGCTGTCACGGACACGGGCTCTATCGCCGCAGACTTGCCGTCCTCGGAAAGCCTTGCACATGCAACATCCCTGTCCTCTTCCTCTATGATATAGATGCCGGGAGTATCCCATACGCCCTTGTAGTATATTTCACCAAGGAAAACCTCCTCAACGGTGTCATTGTACTCCTCGTCAGGATAGGTCTGGATATACTGGGAAGTGAAGTACATGTCTCCTGCGTCGTAGAAGGTCACTATGTCTTCCTGGTTCATCTGCATCCAACCTTCCTCTTCCTTTTCGAGCGTCTCCCAACCCGCTACCCTGTACATGAAATTGTTCTCCTCACTGGTCACGGAGAGCAGGTAGGACACGTCCTTTGCAGGCCTGCCGTCGGTTCTGCCGCTTACTCTCCAGGTGCCGAGCCACTTCTTGAAGTCTTCCGTGGGATCTTCCTGTTCCACTTCAAAGGAGAGGTAGTTGAACTCACCGGTGAGCTTGTAATCAGAATCCAACGCCATGATGAAAGCATACCAGTCTCCATGTCTGAACGCATTGAAGTTCATCGTCTGCGGGCCGGTATAGATATAATTGGCCTGTTCCTCCTTGCTCATGCCCATCACCCACGCCAGCTCATTTTCCATGAACTTCTGATTGTCCCCCTCGTAAGAGGAATAATCATCAATGGAAAGGACGCTGACAAGGTAAATAACGTTGTTGGGGACATTGGTGGATATTACATCTACCCTGTCTCCGCCGACAGTCTTCCTGCCTTCATATACTATGTTCCAGGATGTATTCTGCCTGAGTTCGAACTTCGTGCCGGTTTCAGGGGTTACAACCGTAGAACCACTGTCCGAGCCGCCGCTCTGCCGCTGATACCTGTCATGCTTGCGGCAACCTGCCACAGCAAGCACCACCGCCACTGCGGCCATCAAAAACCTAAGCTTTCTCATAACACATGTATTTTCCACAAAGATATGCAAAATCCCGGCCATTCCCCAGTCCCGTCCGGAAAAATGCCCGTTTTCCCGGATAGTCGGCAAACTAATTCAATGTCTTTACCAATTCGGTAAAATCGGACCAGTTTTCCACGCGATATCCTCGGATATCACGTACTGATTCTTTGAACCAGTTAATCTTTGACAATGTGGAAATTGCACGAATCATTGATGACATGTCTTCTGAACGGGACAGGTACGTACTCCCCTGAATCCACTCAAACCCACACTCTTTCAAAACCTTTTTGATTTCGTAGTAAGCACGGTTATAGGGATGTTTATAGTGTTCACAGAGAGCACTCACAGACATGTCGAAACTAATGGCGAACATCAGGCGACAGTCTTGAATAAATCAGGTTTCCCAAAAAAGACATTTCCGTCCTCTGTTTCTGCAGAGATGACAGTTCCAATGAATGAATTCTCTTCAACCTCAATCACAGTACCTCTAATCCATTCTGAGGACATTGTCAGGTCCGGGGAAATCAATATGTTATCACCTAAGGCCATAAAGCATCATTATTTTGTGCAATATTACAACTTTCTTTTTATTAAAGCAAACATTATCCCAATTTAGGGCTAGCATCTGTAGTCCATACATTCACGATGCCCCTCCGGAAGCACCCCGTGCTGGAAATTTCACGTTCCCCGGATAGCCCGGCAGAACAGGGAGGCGGGGGCGAATAGGAACGGAGTGAATGCGAGTGCCGGAGGAAGGGCTGGTCCGCGTCAGCGGATGCCGGAAATTCGGGAGGGTGATTTTCGGAGACGGGGTGTGGAGTCCAGACTGGAGGGTGTTCAATCGAAGGGGAAACGAGGTTTTTGACGGCAAAGCCCTTCCTACGGGCACAGAGCATACGACGTGACGTCAGCCCCCGCCTCCCTGTTCTGCCGGGCTATCCACTAGACAACTATGACGGCGATACATTCAAACCACCGTTTGGGGACATGAGATGGCGTTTTTGGCGGTTTGGCACTGTTTAAACTACGTCAAACCACCGTTTTCGGCTTCTCACGCACGAGAACGGTGGTTTGAGTGTATCCAAAAACCCAATAATTGTCACTGATCGGAGCCAGGGCACACCTGCCTACATATCGGCATTGATGACCGCAACACGCGGGCACCAAATCCGGGGGTTCCGTGCCCGAGGGCATAAAAAAAGCCCGTCCGGACACCGGAACGGGCTTGATTGTGTCAGGCAGAGCCTAAAGATCGTTCATGGCTTCTGCGTAGTCGGCCTTGGAGGTTACCTGGATGTCCTGGTACTTGGCAAGACCTGTACCTGCAGGGATGAGGTGACCGCAGATGACGTTCTCCTTGAGGCCTTCGAGGTAGTCCACGCGGGCGCGGATGGCGGCTTCGCTGAGCACCTTCGTGGTCTCCTGGAAGGAGGCTGCGGAGATGAAGGAGCCGGTCTTGAGGGCTGCGCGGGTGATACCCTGAAGCACCTGGGACGCGGTTGCGGGCTTTGCGGGACGTGCTGCGATGAGCTTTGCACCCTGGCGCTCGAGGGAGGCGTTCTCGCCGCGGAGGTCGCGTGCAGAGATGATGTCGCCTTCTTCAAACTTGGTGCTGTCGCCCGGATCCTCTACATAGTACTTGCCGAAGATGCTGTCGTTCTTGTCCATGAACTCCCACTTGTCCACCAGTTCCTCCGGGAGGAATTCGGTGTCGCCGGGATCGTTGATCTGGACCTTTCTCATCATCTGGCGTACGATGATCTCGAAGTGCTTGTCGTTGATCTTCACGCCCTGCAGACGATACACGGCCTGAATCTCGTTCACGATGTACTCCTGAGCCTTCACCGGACCAAGGATGTTGAGGATGTCGGTAGGAGAGGTACCGCCGTCGGAAAGACGGGTACCGGCCTTCACGTAATCGTTCTCCTGGACCAGGATCTGCTTGGTCATGGGAACTTCGTAACGCTTCTCGACACCGCTACGGTTCTTCACGATGATCTCACGCTTACCCCTCTTGACAGGACCCATGAGGACCTCGCCGTTGATTTCGGAGAGGATGGCAGGGGCCGAAGGAGTACGGGCTTCGAAGAGCTCGGTAACACGCGGCAGACCACCGGTGATATCGCCTGCCTTGCCGATTGCGCGAGGGATCTTGATGACCACGTCGCCTACCTTGACCTGAGCACCGTCGCTCACGATGACGTGGGCGCCCACAGGGAGGTTGTACTGACGGAGGATGACACCGTCGGCACCTACGATGAGCATGGTAGGGCTCTTAGTCTTGTCCTTGCTTTCGATGATGACCTTGTCGGTTGCACCGGAGAACTCGTCGGCACTTTCCTCACGGAAGGTGGTGCCTTCGACCATGTTCTCGAAGCGTACGGTACCGGCATTTTCGACGATGGTGGTTGCGTTGTAGGCATCCCACTCGCAGATGAGGTCTCCCTTCTTCACGGTGTCGCCGTCCTTGAAATAGAGAACGGAGCCGTAAGGGATGTCGTACTGGGAATAGGTCATGCCGGTGCGCTCGTCAACGATGCGGAGTTCGGTCATACGGGAAACCACGATCTGGCGCACGGTGCCGTCCTCGTCAACGCGGTCGATGGTACGGAGCTCCTCGAACTGGAGGCGGCCTTCGTACTTGGACTCGATGGTGGAGTCTGCAACGCTACCGGAAGCGGTACCACCGACGTGGAAGGTACGCAGTGTAAGCTGGGTACCAGGCTCACCGATGGACTGTGCTGCGATAACGCCAACCACTTCGCCGGTTTCAACCATGCGGGATGTTGCAAGGTTGCGGCCGTAGCACTTGGCGCAGACACCCTTGCGGGACTCGCAGGTGAGAACGCTGCGGATTTCAACCTGTTCGATAGGCAGGGAGTCGATGAGGGCTGCGGTGTCCTCACGGATTTCCTCGCCGGCGGCGATGATAAGTTCGCCGGTGAGAGGGTTGAAGATGTCATGCACGGAAGTACGTCCAAGGATGCGTTCGCCAAGGGATTCGACCACCTCGTCCTTGTTCTTGATTGCGGTGGCGATGAGGCCGCGGAGGGTTCCGCAGTCTTCCTCGGTGATGATAACATCGTGGGAAACGTCGACAAGACGCCTGGTCAGGTAACCTGCATCAGCGGTCTTGAGGGCGGTATCGGCAAGACCCTTACGGGCACCGTGGGTGGAGATGAAGTATTCAAGCACCGTCATGCCTTCCTTCAGGTTGGACACGATAGGGTTCTCGATAATCTCGGCACCGGCTGCGCCGCTCTTCTGGGGCTTTGCCATAAGGCCACGCATACCGCACAGCTGCTTGATCTGCTGGGTTGAACCACGGGCACCGGAATCCAGCATCATGTACACGGGGTTGAAGCCCTCGGAATCGGCAGAAATCTGCTTCTTCACGATTGCGGTGAGCTGGTTGTCGATGGCGGTCCAGAGGTCGATGACCTTGTTGTAACGCTCGTTGTTGGTGATGAAGCCCATGGCGTAGTTGGCCTTGATGGTCTCCACATCGGCATAACCCTTCTCGATGAGGGCGGTCTTCTCCTCAGGGATGAGGACGTCGCCAAGGTTGAAGGAGATGCCGGCGCGGAAGGCCTGGTCGTAACCGAGGTTCTTGATATCGTCAAGGAACTTGGCGGTACGGGTGACGCCGGTGGACTTGATAACCGAAGTAATAACGCTCCTGAGGGCTTTCTTGCCCAGAACTTCGTTCACGTAGGGTACCTCGTCCGGGATGTACTGGTTCACGATGATGCGGCCGGGGGTGGTCTTCACCATCTGGGTTCCCTTGGAGGGATCCTGCTTGTCGATGGGGAGACGCACCTCGATGGGGGCGTGCATATCCACAACCTTCTCATCATAGGCGATGATAACCTCTTCCGGACCGTAGAACTTAAGGCCGCTGCCCTTTGCACCGGGACGCTCCTTGGTGATGTAGTACAGACCAAGTACCATATCCTGGGAAGGAACAGTGATAGGGCTGCCGTTCGCAGGGTTCAGAATGTTATGGGAGCCGAGCATCAGGAGGTGAGCCTCCATGATTGCTGCATTTCCGAGGGGCAGATGGATAGCCATCTGGTCACCGTCGAAGTCGGCGTTGAAAGCGGTACAGGCAAGAGGATGCAGCTGGATGGCCTTTCCTTCGATCATCCTGGGCTGGAAGGCCTGGATACCAAGGCGGTGCAGGGTAGGTGCACGGTTCAGGAGCACCGGGTGACCCTTCATCACGTTCTCAAGGATTTCCCAGATGACGGGATCCCTGCGGTCCACGATCTTCTTTGCGCTCTTTACGGTCTTCACGATGCCGCGCTCGATGAGCTTGCGGATCACGAAGGGCTTGTAAAGCTCTGCAGCCATGAATTTCGGGAGACCGCACTCGTGCATGTTGAGCTCAGGGCCGACGACGATAACCGAACGGGCGGAGTAGTCAACACGCTTACCGAGGAGGTTCTGGCGGAAGCGGCCCTGCTTGCCCTTGAGGGAGTCGGACAGGGACTTGAGTGCGCGGTTGCTCTCGCTCTTGACTGCCGATGACTTCTTGGAGTTGTCGAAGAGGCTGTCAACAGCTTCCTGGAGCATACGCTTTTCGTTACGCAGAATAACCTCGGGGGCCTGGATCTGGATGAGCTTCTTGAGGCGGTTGTTGCGGATGATGACGCGGCGGTAGAGATCGTTCAGGTCGGATGTTGCAAAACGTCCGCCGTCGAGCGGTACCAGAGGACGGAGGTCCGGAGGAGTGACGGGGATGACCTTCATGATCATCCACTCGGGACGGTTGACGTCCTTTGACTCCTGGAACCACTTCACCACTGAGAGGCGCTTGAGGATCTCGGTCTTGCGCTGCTGGGAGCTTTCGGTGCGCATTTCCTTGCGCAGACGGTGTCCAAGCTCGTCGACGTCGATTTCCTTCAGGAGGTCATAAAGGCCTTCTGCGCCCATCTTGGCAACAAGGTTCATGCTGTCTTCCCATACAAGGCCTTCTTCTTCCTTCTTCTTGCGGATATCGGCAAGACGGTCCTTTGCGGTGAAGTATTCGTCCTCGGAAAGGAGGTCCATCTTCTTCACGCGGAACTCGGCAGGAACTTCCTCGCTGTCCAGGAGACCGGGATCCACCACTATGTATTTCTCATAGTAGATGACGGATTCCAGCTTCTTGGAAGGGATGCCAAGAAGTGCGCTTATCTTGTTGGGAGCGCTCTTGAAATACCAGATATGAGCAACGGGCACGGTGAGGGTGATGTGACCCATCCTCTCACGGCGCACCTTCTTCTCGGTAACTTCCACACCGCAGCGGTCGCAGACGATTCCGCGGTAGCGGATCCTCTTGTACTTGCCGCAGTAGCACTCGTAGTCCTTGGTAGGACCGAAGATCTTCTCGCAGAAGAGACCTTCACGTTCGGGCTTGTAGGTCCTGTAGTTGACCGTTTCCGGCTTCAGGACCTCGCCGCACGAACGCTCGGTGATGTCTTCCGGGGAAGCGAGCGAAATGGAAATGTGCGAGAAATTGCTCTTTTGCTTATTATCCTTATTATTAAAAGCAGGCATATTCGTATCGTTCTATAAATCCTTGACTATCCCAATGTGACCTTAAGACCAAGACCACGGAGTTCGTGCAGGAGCACGTTCAGGGACTCGGGAATTCCAGGAGCGGGCATCGGGTCGCCCTTGACGATGGCTTCGTAGGTCTTGGACCTGCCGTTCACGTCGTCGGACTTCACGGTGAGGATTTCCTGGAGTGCGTTGGCTGCACCGTAGGCTTCCAGAGCCCAGACTTCCATCTCACCGAAACGCTGGCCGCCGAACTGTGCTTTACCGCCCAGAGGCTGCTGTGTAATGAGGGAATAAGGGCCGATGGAACGGGCGTGCATCTTGTCGTCGACCATATGGCCGAGCTTGATCATGTAGATGACACCCACGGTAGCGGGCTGGTCGAACCAGTCGCCGGTGCCGCCGTCGCGAAGATGTGTCTTGCCGAATCTGGGAACGCCGGCCTTGTCCGTGTACTCGCAGATCTCGTCGATGGATGCACCGTCGAAGATAGGAGTGGAGAACTTGAGGCCAAGCTCACGGCCTGCCCATCCGAGGACAGTCTCGTAAATCTGACCCAGGTTCATACGTGAAGGCACGCCCAGAGGGTTCAGAACGATGTCCACGGGAGTACCGTCTTCAAGGAACGGCATGTCCTCACGTCGGACGATCTTTGCTACGATACCCTTGTTACCATGGCGTCCGGCCATCTTGTCACCGACAGTGATCTTGCGCTTCTTGGCAACATAGACCTTTGCAATCTGCATGACGCCGTTGGGCAGTTCGTCACCGACCTTGATCTTGTCAAGCTCCCTCTTTGCGCGGGTATCGGCTTCCTTGGAAGCGATGCAGTAACCGCCGATGAGGGCACGTACCTGTGCAGAGGTCTTGGCATCGGAAGTCCACTTTGCGGTGGAGATGTTCTGGTAGTCGGCATCCTTGAGGCCCTGGAGGGTGAACTCCTTGCCCTTAGGGAAGATTTCTACGCCGTAGAGGTCGGACACGCCGGCGCTCTTCTTGCCGCTCACGAGGCTCCAGAGTTTCTCGATGAAACCTGCACGGAGCTTCTCCTGTGCTGCGGCAAACTCTTCCTGACGCATCTCAAGACGGGTCTTGAGCTCGCTCTTTGCACCCCTCTTGCCGGTATCCTTGGAGACCTTTGCATAGAGGGCGGTCTTGATGACAGTACCGCTGAGGGAAGGATTCGCCTTCAGGGAAGCGTCCTTGACATCGCCGGCCTTGTCGCCGAAGATGGCCTTGAGGAGCTTCTCTTCCGGGGAAGGATCGCTTTCGCCCTTAGGGGTAATCTTGCCGATCATGATGTCACCGGGTTCGATGTGGGCGCCGATACGGATGATACCGTCCTTGTCCAGATCCTTGGTGGCATCTTCGGAAACGTTGGGAATATCGTTGGTGAGTTCTTCCATGCCGCGCTTGGTTTCACGCACCTCGGTGAGGTACTCGTCCACGTGGATGGAGGTGAGAACATCCCACTTCACCATTTCTTCGCTGAGAACGATAGCGTCCTCATAGTTGTAACCCTTCCAGGGCATGAAGGCTACCATGAGGTTGCGGCCAAGGGCAAGTTCGCCCTTTTCGGTGGCGTAACCTTCGGTAAGGACCTGTCCTGCGTGCACCTTGTCACCCTTGCGTACAAGGGGCTTGAGCATCACGGTAGTGCTCTGGTTGGTGCGGCGGTAGATGGGAAGGTTGTAGACAGTCTCCTCGGGGAGGAAGCTGACGAACCTCTCATCGGCAGTGAGGTCATACTTGATGCGGATTTCATTTGCATCCACATAGGTGACGGTGCCTTCCCTTTCGGCGATGATCTGGGTGCGGGAGTCGATGCAGACGCGCTTCTCAAGGCCGGTACCCACGATAGGAGATTCCGGGCTCATCAGAGGAACGGCCTGACGCATCATGTTCGCACCCATCAGGGCACGGTGGGCATCGTCATGCTCGAGGAACGGGATCAGGGAAGCTGCCACGGAAGCCATCTGGTTAGGGGCAACGTCCATGTAATTCACTTCTTCCTTGCTCACCAGAGGGAAGTCGGCCTCAAGACGGCACTGGATGCGGTCGTCAAGGAGCTGGCCGTCGTCTGCCATGTTCACGTTGGCAAGAGCTACGTGCTGGTTCTCTTCCTCCTCTGCGCTCATGTACTTCCAGCCGGTGTCGGAGAGGTCTACCTTACCGTCGTGTACTTCGCGGTAGGGAGTCTCGATGAAACCGAGGCTGTTGATACGTGCATATACGCACAGGGAGCTGATAAGGCCGATGTTCGGTCCTTCAGGAGATTCGATAGGGCAGAGCCTTCCGTAATGGGTGTAGTGTACGTCTCGGACTTCGAAGCCGGCCCTGTCACGGGAAAGACCTCCGGGACCCAGAGCGGAGAGACGCCTCTTGTGGGTGATCTCTGCCAGAGGGTTGGTCTGGTCCATGAACTGCGACAGCTGGCTGGTGCCGAAGAAGGAGTTGATGACGGAAGATAAGGTCTTGGCGTTGATGAGGTCGATGGGGTTGAACTGTTCGCTGTCGCGTACGTTCATCCTCTCCCTGATGGTACGGGCCATACGGGAAAGACCAACGCTGAACTGGTTTGCAAGCTGCTCGCCTACGGTGCGCACGCGCCTGTTTGAGAGGTGGTCGATATCGTCCACCGTAGCGCGGCTGTTGATGAGCTGGATGAGATACTTGATGATCTCCACGATGTCCGTGTTGGTAAGGACGCGGACGGAGGGGTCTGTATCAAGTCCCAGCTTCTTGTTAAGACGGTAGCGGCCCACGGTGCCAAGGTCATAGCGCTTCTCGCTGAAGAAGAGCTTGTCAATGACGTCACGGGCTGTAGCCTCATCCGGCGGTTCGGAGTTGCGGAGCTGCTTGTAGATGAAGTTGACTGCTTCGATTTCCGTATTCGTGAGGTCTTTCTGCAGGGTGTTGTAGATGATGGTGTTCTCCTGGGAGATAGCCTCGTCCTTCTGCAGGAGGACGGTCTTCACGTCGGTATCGGCAATACGTGCGATGGTATCCTCGTCAAGGATTTCGCCCCTTTCCACGATGGCCTGGGTGCGCTCGATGGGGATGACCTCGCCTGTGTCTTCGTCCTCGAAGTCCTCGATCCAGGTCTTCAGGACATTGGCCGCCAGGCAGCGGCCCATATTCTCGCCGAGGGCAGAAACCTCGACTTCGTCCGCAAGGCCGAAGCGGTCAAGGATGTCCTTGTCGGAAGAATAGCCGATAGCCCTCAGAAGGGTGGTCACGGGCAGTTTCTTCTTTCTGTCGATGTAGGCATACATGACATTGTTGATGTCAGTTGCAAACTCGATCCAGGAACCCTTGAACGGTATGATGCGGGCGCTGTACAGCTTGGTTCCGTTGGCATGCATGCTCTGGTCGAAGAACACGCCGGGAGAACGGTGAAGCTGCGATACGATGATTCTCTCGGAACCGTTGATGATGAACGTACCGGCGGGAGTCATGTAAGGAATGTTTCCCAGGTAAACGTCCTGCACGCGGGTGTCGAAATCCTCGTGCTCCGGGTCCGTGCATGAAAGGCGGAGTTTTGCCTTCAGAGGAACGTTGTAGGTAAGTCCTCTCTCAAGACACTCCTCAATCGAGTACTGCGGAGGATCTATGAAGTAGTCGATGAAAGACAGTTCATAGTTGTTCCTGGTGTCCTCGATCGGGAAAATCTCCTGGAAGACCTGGTACAGGCCTTCGCTTTTGCGGCTGTCGGGGGTGGTCTCCAGCTGGAAGAAATCCTTGAAGGACTTCAGCTGAACCTCCAGAAGGTCAGGATATTCCAGAATTTTGGATGTTGCGAAATTAATTCGCTCTTGGGTGGTCTTATTAGACATGTTCTGCCTTCGTTATGGGGAAATTGATTTTAGACGGAAAAAAGGTTTAGAGCCTCTCCGGGCTCTAAACCTGAGATTTTTCTCCCAGCAAGGGGAGTAAGGGGAACTACTTGAGTTCTACCTCTGCGCCGGCTTCCTCGAGGGCAGCCTTGAGGGCCTCGGCCTCAGCCTTGGAGACCTTCTCCTTTACAGCGACAGGGGCCTTGTCAACAAGCTCCTTGGCCTCTTTAAGACCAAGACCTGCGTTCTCCTTGACAGCCTTGATGACCTGGAGCTTAGCCTGGCCAGCGCTGGTGAGGATAACATCGAATTCGGTCTGCTCTGCAGGACCTGCTGCCTCAGCTGCTGCTGCGGGAGCTGCTACTGCAACTGCTGCTGCAGCGGGCTCGATACCATATTCTTCCTTCAGGATCTTAGCGAGTTCCTGGACATCTTTGACGGTGAGGTTTACAAGTTCCTCAGCGAGTTTCTTTACGTCTGCCATAATTGTAAAATTTTAAATAGTTTATTGTTATTTGTTTTCTTTTTCTTCGAGGGTCTTGACGAGGCCGGCGATGGTCTGACCGCCACCATTCTGGAGAGCGCTGATAACGTTCTGCATAGGGGACTGGAGCATACCGATGATCTGGCCGATGAGTTCCTCGCGGGACTTGATATTGACAAGTTCTTCGATCTTGTCGGCACCGACAAAGGCGCATTCCTGAACGTAAGCTGCCTTCAGTGCGGGTTTCTCCTTACCGGACTTGTTGTACTTCTTGATGAGCTTTGCAGGGGTTGCAGGAGCCTCGCAGTACATGAGAGCGGTATTTCCTTCGAGGGCGGGGACGAGGAGTTCCATTTCGGAGCTGCCGGAATCCTTGATAACCTTGTGAAGGAGGGTGTTCTTTACGACGTTGAGCTTGATGCCCTCGTTGAAGCAGTCGCGGCGGAGTGCTGCGGTATCACCTGCGTTGAGGCCGGCGATGTCAACAATATAGAAATTGGGGCAAGCTTCGATATTGGCTTTGATGGTTGCAATAACCTGTTCTTTCAGTTCCTTTTTCATAGTCTTTCCTCCTACAGATTATTCAGCGCTGAAGCCTTTAGGGTCGAGTTTGATAGCGGGGCTCATGGTGGTGCAGATGGTGCATCCCTGGAAATAGGTTCCCTTCAGGGTCTGAGGCTTGAGCTTCAGGACGGCAGAGACAAATGCGCGTGCATTCTCTTCGATCTGCTCGGGGGTGAAGGAAATCTTGCCGATAGCGGCGTGGATGATACCGGTCTTGTCCACCTTGAAGTCGATCTTACCACCCTTCACATCCTTGACGGCGTTGCCAATTTCCATGGTAACGGTACCGGTCTTGGGGTTAGGCATGAGGCCGCGGGGGCCGAGGATACGGCCGATCTGGCCAACCTTTGCCATAACGGAAGGGGTACAGATGATGACGTCAACGTCGGTCCAGCCTTCCTTGATCTTGGCGATGTAGTCATCAAGACCTACATAGTCTGCACCTGCTTCCTTGGCCTCGTTCTCCTTGTCGGGAGTACAGAGTACGAGCACGCGGGTAACCTTACCTGTGCCGTGAGGAAGGGAGACAACGCCACGGATCATCTGGTTGGCCTTGCGGGGGTCGACACCCAGATTGGTGGTGATTTCGATGGATGCATCGAATTTGGTGTAGGTAATCTCCTTCAGAAGAGCGCATGCGTCGGTGAGGGAGTAAACCTGGTTCTTGTCATACTTGGCAAGAACGGCTTTCTGATTCTTAGTCAACTTACTCATTGCTCATGCGTTTTTAGATGTTCTCGGGAAATTCACCTTCAACCTTGATACCCATGGAGCGGGCGGTGCCTGCTACCATTGACATAGCGCTCTTCAGAGTGAAGGCGTTGAGGTCGGGCATCTTGGACTGTGCAATCTCCTTGACCTGGTCCCAGGTCACGGTTGCAACTTTCTTTCTGTTGGGCTCGCCGGAAGCCTTGGAAATCTTAGCGGCTTCCTTGAGTGATACGGCCACCGGGGGCTGCTTGACCTCGAACGAGAAGGACTTGTCAGAGAACACAGTGATCACAACAGGGAGAACCTTTCCGGCCTGATCCTGGGTGCGTGCGTTGAACTGCTTGCAGAAGTCCATGATATTGAGGCCCTTGGAACCGAGTGCCGGTCCTACCGGGGGCGCAGGATTCGCTGCTCCGCCTTTGATCTGGAGCTTAATGAATCCGGTAACTTCTTTTGCCATGATTTTTACTCTTTAGTTACTTGTGTAAAGCCAAGTTCGAGCAGTGTCTTCCTACCGAAGATAACTACCACTACCTTGAGCTTGCTCCTGTCCTGAAGGATCTCTTCCACCGTACCGCTGAAACCGCTGAAGGGACCGTCGGTAATCTTGACGCTCTCTCCGACTGCGAAATTGACTTCCGTCTCTGCGGCGCTTACTGCATACTCGTCCTGTACGCCAAGGATGCGCTGGGCTTCCTCGTCGCGGATGGGAACGGGAATACGGTCAGAACCTTTACCGGTCTTCTCTGTGAGGAAGCCGGACATACCGGGGATGCCGTTGCGGATGACGTACTCAAGGTCGGGGGTGAGTTCTGCATGAATGAGAACATAACCCGGGAAGAGGAGACGGTCCACTTCCTTGCGCTTGCCATTCTTGGTGACGATTTCTTTCTTAACCGGCACAAGCACCTGGTCTACAATTGCTTGTAGATCGGCGTGGCGTTCTATTTCCTTAAGCAGGTATTCGGCGGCTTTCTTTTCTTTTGTTCCCGCGGTACGGAGGACGTACCATTTCTTGTCAGCCATAAGGTGTGTCAATCAGTTACAGTGAGTAAACAAACTCCATAAGGTGCTGGAAGGAGAAGTCCATAATGAACACAACCACAGCAAGAATGATCGTGGCGACGAGGACCAGAAGCGCAGAGCTCTGCAGCTTGGGCCAAGTGGGCCAGGTGACCTTCTTGGTGAGTTCCGTGAAGCACTCTTTAAGATAGTTAATGAACTTTTTCATTTTTGCTTACATAGGACCTTGCGGAAAAATTGGAAGCGGGAATCCGAGGGTCCAGGTTAAACATTTACCAAATCGTAACCTTTGATATTTTGGCAGGGGAAGCAGGATTCGAACCCACATCGACGGTTTTGGAGACCGCTGAACTACCCTTGTTCTATTCCCCTGTAAAGGTGAGGCACCCGCCAGTGGGAACCTCACCTGTGAATGGCTTGGAATCGATTACTCGATCACCTTGATCACCTGACCTGCGCCAACGGTACGGCCACCTTCGCGGATAGCGAACTGAAGACCTTCGTTCATTGCAACAGGAGTGATGAGCTTAACGGTGATTTCCACGTTATCGCCAGGCATAACCATCTCTACACCCTCGGGGAGCATGATCTCACCGGTAACGTCGAGAGTACGGATGAAGAACTGAGGACGATAGTGATTGTGGAAAGGAGTGTGACGACCACCTTCTTCTTTCTTCAGAACATAGATCTGAGCCTTGAACTCGGTGTGAGGAGTGATGGACTTGGGCTTGGCAACAACTTCGCCACGCTTTACGTCCTTCTTGTCAACACCACGGAGGAGAAGACCTACGTTGTCACCAGCCTCGCCCTGAGGGAGGAGCTTACGGAACATCTCAACGCCTGTTACAACAGTGTTGCGAGGTTCATCGCCGAAGCCTACGAGCTCTACAGGGTCATTGACGTGGATGGTACCGGACTCGATACGACCGGTAACAACAGTACCACGGCCAGTGATGGAGAAGATGTCCTCGATAGGCATGAGGAAGTCCTTGTCAACAAGACGCTCGGGCAGCGGAATGTACTCGTCTACTGCGTTCATGAGGTCCATGACAACATCTTCCCAATGCTTGTCACCGTTCAGAGCACCAAGTGCGGAACCACGGATGATAGGGCAGTCCTCATCGAACTTGTAGAAAGCGAGGAGGTCGCGAATCTCCATTTCTACGAGGTCGAGCATTTCCTCATCGTCAACAAGGTCAACCTTGTTCATGAAAACGAGGATCTTAGGGACGTTAACCTGACGGGCGAGAAGGATGTGCTCGCGAGTCTGGGGCATAGGACCATCGGTGGCAGCAACCACTAGGATTGCACCGTCCATCTGGGCAGCACCGGTAACCATGTTCTTCACATAGTCGGCGTGGCCAGGGCAGTCAACGTGAGCGTAGTGACGCTTTTCGGTCTCGTACTCAACGTGAGCGGTGTTGATGGTGATACCACGCTCTTTCTCTTCGGGAGCGTTGTCGATCTGGTCGAAAGACTTTACCTTGTCAGCGTTGCCAGTAACGCGCTCTGCGAGCACCTTGGTGATGGCAGCGGTGAGGGTGGTCTTACCGTGGTCAACGTGGCCGATAGTACCGATGTTGACATGCGGT
>OCVV011353206.1_pt1 | contig 79209 bp, 65 predicted proteins | sample 1539721 | NCBI WGS metagenome assembly OCVV01 (sample SAMN02144230, study PRJEB22623) | gut metagenome | biome: sheep rumen | host: Ovis aries | place: New Zealand
ACACAGAAGTTAAGCCCTTCAGCGTCGATGGTACTTGGCTGGAGACGGCCCGGGAGAGTAGATCGTCGCCGGATTCCAATAACACTCGTCTGAATGGCGAGTGTTTTTTCATGTTATAAAACAACTACAAAAAAAACCGGCACAGGCTATCGACGGATTCCATCATGTAGCGAGGGCCGGTTTATTTTGCTTTACACGCCTATTATTGATGTTGTTTCTATCAGGGATGGAAAACATAGTGTTATTCTGAATATAAGAATGTCAAAAAGAAATCAATGATACGGCCTTACATTAATGTGCTAATGAATAAAAAAAGCACATACATTGCTGTTGGATGGCAAGATGTTCTATTTTAAAAGAAAAAGAGACAGGAGAGGGAAACGTATACCTCGGTTCTCAACAGAGAGCACGGGATGAACACACAACTCCTATCTACAATATTGAATCAATAAGATGAAGATGAAGTCAAGCGCAAGCTTAGATTTTACGAGGCGGATCAGACATACCAGCAGGCTGTATAATAAGCGAGCTGCAACACGCTGTACTGAAAGGCAATTTTAGAAAGCATTATGAGAACATAAAAACGAAAATGCCCTCAATAAGTGCATAAACAAGAAAACCGCGATTTCTCACGGTTTTCTCTTTGGTCTGGGTGGAGAGATTTGAACTCTCGACCTCTTGAACCCCATTCAAGCACGCTACCAAGCTGCGCTACACCCAGATCCTTTTGTTCCCTTTCCTGAGAACGATTGGATTATAGCACGAAACCTGTTGGTTGTCAATCGCTTTTTTGCCTTTGATCAACAAACAAAAATCACTTGAAAAGGGCATTTAAAAAGGGTAGTAAAAAGCAGCGCTCCCGATCCGGGAAGCGCTGCGCTTAGATTGTGCGCCAAGGGCGAGAAAAAACCACCAGCAGAGCTGGTGGAATAAAAAAGCTTTAGCGAAAGAAGCTCCTTTGCTATACTAGAAGCAGGTGTAGCAACCGCAACAGAAAGCAAAGGAGGTTGTCATTTATGACAAATGACAGTAAAAGTTTATCACATACGAAATGGAATTGCAAATATCATATAGTATTTGTGCCAAAGTTCCGGAGACAAGTAATCTATGGACAGATAAAAGCAGACATAGGGAAAATCCTGAGGCAGCTATGCGAAGCAAAAAAGGTGGAAATCATAGAAGCAGAAGCATGCCCGGATCATATCCATATGTTGGTAAGCATCCCGCCGTATCTGAGCGTAGCGCAGTTTGTGGGGTATCTAAAAGGAAAAAGTTCACTGATGATCTTTGACCGCCATGCGAACATGAAGTATAAGTATGGAAACAGGCACTTCTGGTGCAGAGGGTACTATGTGGATACAGTAGGACAGAATAAAGAACGAATAGCAGAATACATTCGAAACCAGCTGCAGGAAGATGCAATGGCGGAACAAATCAGCATGAAGGAGTATTTCGACCCGTTTACGGGTGCCAAGAATAAGTAAGGCAAGAAAAAAGGCCGCTTTAGCGGCGGCCTGTGAAAAAGTTGCGGTTGCTAAACCTTTCGGTGCGTCTTTAGACGATTGCCGGTAATATGCCTTGAAGGCACGGTGCATACCACCGGCTTAGCCGGTGGTTATGATTATTCGGCGGGAGTTTCAGGCAGCTGGATGGAAATGTCCTGAATCTCCAGGATGGAGGCGGTTCCGTCCACGCCGCTGTAGAGCCAGACCAGAGCGTAGTGGGGAACGGGGTTCAGCACCACCGGCGTAATTTTGCACAGCAGGCAGTAGTTCGTACCGGCGACCACCTGAGTTCCCAGCAGGGCGACTGGCTCAATGTTGGAGCCGACCATCTGCTCCATCGCCTTTTGGAGGGCATCCGCTGCTTCCTGCGGGACAGCGCTGTCTTCCGCGGGCGTCCAGCCGCCGGCCAGGGGCGCCTGTGCGAGAGCGGGGACGAAAAGCATGGAGCACAGGGCGGCGATCAGAGCGAGGCAAAGAAACTTTTTCATGTTGATCATTCCTTTCGGTCGTTTTGAAATGGGAATCTTGCTCCCACTTATTATATACGATCATGAACGCTTTTTGTTCGCATCCGGAAAAATTTTTTCGCTTGAAAAAACAGTTTGAATATCGTATATTGGATCTGTTCTGGCCGGAGGCGGCCGGGGAAAGAAGGAAAACCATGGCAAGGCCGAAACTGAGCTATACCTGCACGGTGTGCGGGGCGGAAACGACAAAATGGTTTGGGCAGTGCCCGGACTGCGGCAGCTGGAACACGCTGGAAGAAAGCGCTCCAAAAATACAAACGGCCGCCGGCTTTGGGGCGGCTGATAAAAAACCGCTCAAACAGCGCGGCGGCACGGGCTCCAGGGCCATGACCTTCGCTGAGATCGAAGCGGGAAAGCAGACCTACTTTACCACCGGCATCAGCGAGTTGGACCGGGTGCTGGGCGGGGGACTGGTGGATGGGTCCCTGCTGCTGTTCGGCGGCGAGCCGGGCATCGGAAAATCGACGCTGCTGCTGCAGGTATGTCACGCGCTGAGCCTGGCGGGCAAACGGGTGCTCTACATCACGGGTGAAGAGAGCGCGCGGCAGGTAAAGCTCCGGGCCTCGAGACTGGGGGCGGACAGAAGCGAAATGCTGGTGCTGGCGGAAAACGCCATGGACGCGATCGAGGAAAAGCTGAATGAGATTCAGCCGGATTACGCGGTGATCGACTCCATCCAGACCATGTACCGGCCGGAAATGGCCAGCGCTCCCGGTTCTGTCAGCCAGATCCGCGAAAGCGCGTCCCTGCTGATGCGCTACGCCAAGACCAACGGCTGCACGATGATGCTGGTGGGTCATGTGACCAAGGAGGGAGCGATTGCCGGCCCGCGTGTGCTGGAGCATATGGTGGACGTGGTGCTCTCCTTTGAAGGGGACCACCAGCATGAATACCGCCTGCTTCGGGCCAACAAGAACCGCTTCGGCTCGGTCAATGAGCTGGGCGTGTTTGAAATGACCGCCCAGGGGATGATGCCGGTGGACCATCCCTCCGAAACCCTTCTGTCTCAGCGGGCGAAAAACGCCAGCGGCTCCTGCGTCCTCTGCGCGATGGAGGGCTCCCGGCCGATCCTGGTGGACATCCAGGCCCTGGTGACCCAGTCCTACTATACCGCCCCGCGGCGCACGGTCAACGGCATTGATAACGCGAGGATCATGCTGCTGTTGGCGGTGCTTGAAAAGCGGGCGGGCCTTCGGCTGTACAACCAGGACGTCTATATCAACGTGGCCGGGGGAATCTCCTTAAGCGAGCCGGCGGCAGACCTGGCGGTCTGCATGGCGGCGGTGTCCTCCTTCCGGGACCTGGTGCTGCCGGCGGAATACGCGATCATGGGCGAAGTGGGGCTGGCCGGGGAGGTCCGCGGGATTTCCCATCTGGACCGCCGGATCGCGGAGTGCGCCAGGCTCGGCTTTACCGATATCGTCTGCCCGAAGGACAGCGTCAAGAAGCTGAAGGAACAGACGGACGTGCGCCTTCATCCCGTGGATACCGTGGCGCAGGCAATGGCGGTGCTGGGCGTATTCTCACGTGGATAATTCCTGCCCCATGCCGTCCAGGGGATACCAGGCGCAGGCGGAGCCTTCGATGATGGCCTGGCCGGGCAGCTCCATCAGGAACACCCGGGGCTGATTCATGTCCCACAGGGCTTTGAGGCGCTGTGCGGTCAGCTCCGCTTCGCCGCCGCCCCGGTCCGTCAGGGTGATCCGCTGGCCCAGGCAGGTTTCGTCCTCCCCGCGGCTGGCCTGTGTCATGGCGGTGGTTTGCTCGATCCCGTTTCGGACAGTGGTCTTCTTCGCCAGAACGATTTTTCTGATGGAAGGTGCTTTGGCGACGGGCTTTGCCTGGGGAGCGGCCGGCTCTGCGCCGGCGGTCACGACCTCCAGGGACAGAGGATTGCCGGCTTCATCCGTGATTTTTTCGACCAGGCCGCTGGAGAGAATGTCGTCCAGCGCTTCCCGGATGTCCTCCTCGCTGCCTTTTCGGACATAGAGATAAACCTTCTGTGACATGGCAAACTCCTTTTGATGCAGAGTGACAGAAACAGTATAAGTTTTTTTGCCCTTTCTGTCAAAGGAAGATCCTCCGCCGGACCGGAATCGGCGCGGAAGGGACCTTTTTTATGGAATCTCCCGTCCAATGGGTACAATTCGCCGATTTGACTGTTGCGGAAAAAGGAAAAATCATGTATACTGTCAGTGACCTTGTTGATTTATTCAGAAGGGGGTCAAACGATTATGGAATGCAAGATCAAAAACGACATCGGTACCATCTCTATTTCGGATGACGTACTGCTGAAGGTGGTCGGTTATGCCGTGCTGGAATGCTACGGCATTGTCGCCATGTCCTCCAAGCGTGCCAAGGACGGAATCGTCGAGTGGCTCGGGCGGGAGAACCTCAGCAAGGGCGTCGAGATCAAGATGGTGGATAATCAGCTGGATGTGAACCTGTATATCGTGGTGGAGTACGGCGTTTCCGTCGCCGAGGTCTGCAAGACGATCGTCGAAGTGGTCCGCTATAAGCTGGAAAGCATGACTGGTGTACAGGTGCGCGGCGTCAATATCTCCGTGGAAGGAATCCGCGTTTGATCCGGAGCATCCATCGATGGGAGCCTCCGGCGCGTGATTCGCGCCGTAGCAGGCTCGAATGGAGGAAAATTCGTTGATAGAAATCAAGGCGATTGACGGCCTGATGCTGCGTGAGATGGTATTGGCCGGCACAGCCCTGCTGGAAAAGAACCGGGAAAAGGTGGACGCGCTGAACGTCTTCCCGGTGCCGGACGGGGATACCGGTACGAATATGTCCCTGACGATGGCGTCAGCCGTAAAAGAGATCAATGCCCAGGAATATCCGTCCATAGGCAAAGCCGCTGCCGCGCTGGCCAAAGGCGCCCTGCGCGGGGCGAGAGGAAACAGCGGCGTAATCACCAGCCAGCTTTACCGCGGCTTCTCCCGCGCGCTGGAAGGGCTGGACGTTGCGAGTCCGGTTGAATTCGCCGCCGCTTTAAAGCGCGGCGCAGATACGGCGTATAAGGCGGTCATGCGTCCCAAGGAAGGCACGATCCTGACCGTCGCCCGTGTGATCGCCGAGGAGGCGGTCAAGCAGGCCGAAAGCGCGCCGGACGATTTCGACGCTCTGTTTAACACGATTCTCTCTGTCGGCAAAGATATCCTGGCCCAGACGCCGGAGATGCTGCCCATCCTCAAGCAGGCCGGCGTGGTTGACGCCGGCGGCCAGGGCCTGATGCACATCTACACCGGCTATGCCGCCTGTCTGCGCGGAGAAAAGCTGGACCTGGAAAAGAGCGACGACCAGGAAGGAACGCAGGCCCAGGACGAGGCGGAAGAAGACGATACCGAAGATCTCCGCTTCACCTACTCGGTCCGCTACCGTCTGGTCAACGTCAACAAAAAGGCCGTCCAGTCGGACGTCGACCTGCTCAAGCGCCAGCTCAACCGCATCGGCGATTATCTGAAGATCAAGGGCACTCTGCCTGACCTCACAGTGTCGGTTCATACCAATGACCCGGGCAAGGCCCTGCAGTGCGGCCAGATCCTGGGCGATCTGACCGACCTGGAGCTGGTCAACCTGGCGGAAGCCAGGAAGGCGAAGGAAGCGGCCGTGGCGCCCGCGGAACCCGCTCCAAGCACCGAGCGCAAGGCCTACGGTATGGTCACCGTGTCCATGGGCAAGGGCTTTTCCAACATCTTCCGGGACCTGACGGTGGACGCCATCGTGGAAGGCGGACAGACGATGAACCCTTCCATCGAGGACCTGCAGAAGGCCATCGAAGGGGTCAACGCGGATACGGTCTTCGTCTTCCCCAACAACGGCAACGTGGTGCTTGCCGCCCAGCAGGCCGCGGAGCTGTGTGAGAACCGGGTCATCGTCATCCCGACCAAGAACGTGGCCATGGGCATCGCCGCCGCCGTCGCCTTCCAGCCGGACAGCACGCCGGAAGAGAACGAAGCCCACATGACCCAGGCGGCGGAAATGGTCCGCACCGGCACCATCACCTATGCCGTGCGGGACAGCGAATATGAGGACCTGCACATCAAGCAGGGGGACGTCATCGGCCTGAGCAACGGCAAGGTATCAGAGAGCGGCAGTTCCATCCATGACGTAGCCGTTTCCCTGGCCAAGCACATCGTCACCGACGACGACAGCCTGATCACCCTGTACTACGGGGAAGACACCAAGGAAGAAGAGGCCCGTCAGCTGGCGGATGAGTTTGAAGAGCTTTTCCCGGACTGCGACATCGAGCTACAGAGCGGCGGCCAGCCCCTGTACTATTATCTGATCGCGGTCGAATAAACCTGGTTTTTGAATTCTGCATAAAAACTCTGTGGGAGCATACGCTTTGCACAGAGTTTTCTGTTGAGGGAGATATATGGACGTTGAACGGGCGGTAGACCTGAGCAGCGCGCTGGGCATGTGGCTGAACGGGGAAAACCCCGTGCTGCCGATCGGGGACGGGACCCTTACTTCAGCCCGGAAAGCGTTTCAAGAGGCGCTGGAGGAACAGGGCCTGCTTGAGCGGATGGACGGCGAATACAGGGACAGGCTCTTTTCAGCCTTCCGGGTGTTGGACGGAGAGGCCTTTTTGAAGGACCCGTATCTACAGCGCGTCCGGCTGAACGGCCCTCAAAGGGAAGGAAACTTTCTTTTGACGGAGGTACGGTATCAGAAGGGAGAGCTCCTTCAGTACCGGATGCCGGACTACGAGGGGGAATACCCGGCCCTGTCCGTCGGCTGTTTTTCTTCGCCCGTCCGGACGCTGGCCCTCTATGAGAACGGGATGCCTTGGATGACCGTCTGCCCCTCGGAGATCAGTTCCATGGAAAAAGAAATGCGCCACGCCCACGGGCGGGTGCTGACGCTGGGGCTGGGCCTGGGCTATTATGCCATGGTGGTTTCGCAGAGCCCGGAGGTTTCCTCGGTCACGGTGGTAGAGCGGGAAAAAAGCGTCATTTCCCTGTTCAGACAGTTTATTCTCCCTTTTTTCCCGCAGCCGGACAAGATCCATGTCGTGGAGGCGGACGCCCTCAATTACTGCGCGAAGCTCACGGACGGGCAGTTTGATTACTGCTTCGCAGACCTCTGGGCGGGCCAGGAAGACGGAGCGCTGATGTATCTGGCGCTTAAGGACCTACTTTCCCCGCTTCGCCACATGGAGACGGAATACTGGATCGAAAAGGAAATCAGGGCCTATCTGGTCTACCGCTACGCGGGCGGGAACTGAGGCTTTACCCAAATGTTAAGGAGTATTTCTATGTATCGGAACATCGTGTTTGACCTGGACGGCACCCTGACGGATTCCGGCCGCGGCATTCTGGCCAGCGTCACCTACGCCCTGGAAAAGCTCGGGGCCCCCGTCCCGGCGCCGGAAACCCTGCGCCTGTTTGTCGGCCCGCCCCTCACGGGAAGCTTCATGAAATACTGCTGCATGACGGAAGCGCAGGCTGCCGAAGGCGTCCGCCTGTTCAGGGAGCGCTATGTGCCGATCGGCTGGCGGGAAAACCGGGTATACCCGGGCATCCGTCCGCTGATGAGGGAACTGAAAAACAGAGGCTGCCGCCTCTATGTGGCAACGGGCAAATCCAGGGAGTCCGCGCTGCGGGTGCTGGAATATTTCGGCCTGATGTCCTATCTGGACGGGGTGGCCGCGCCGGACCCAAAGGAAATGCACGCCGAAAAGGCGAAGCTGATCCTCTCCGTCTGCCCGGATACGGCGGATACCGTGATGGTCGGGGATACGATGGGGGATGTGGAAGCCGCGGAAACGGCCGGGGCGGACAGCGTCGCCGTTCTGTATGGGTATGGGGCGTGGACGGAGGCCCAGCTTGAAAAAGCCACCTTCCGCGCTGATACAGTCGCAGCCCTGAGCATGATCCTGCTGGGGGAGGTACCGGCGGAAAAAGGCGTTTTCCTTTCGCTGGAGGGGCTGGACGGCTGCGGCAAAACGACCCAGCGGGATCGGGTGAAGGAAATCATGGAGGATTTGGGCTATGAAACCCTCCTGTCCCGGGAGCCGGGCGGCTGCTCGATTTCGGAAGAAATCCGTTCCCTGCTGCTGTCCGTTGCGCACGGGGAAATGACGCCCACGACGGAGGCGCTGCTCTACGCCGCTTCCCGGGCCCAGCACGTGCACGACGTGATCGCCCCGGCCCTTCGGGCCGGCAAAGCCGTGATCTGCGACCGGTTTGTGGATTCCTCCGTGGCGTATCAGGGCGGGGGACGTTCTCTCGGCGTCGAAACGGTATCCCAGTACAACGAGGCGGGCGTGCACGGCTGTATGCCGGACGTGACGGTGTATTTCCGCATCGACCACGAAACCTCCCTGCGCAGGCGCTATTCCGCCTCTGCTCCGGATCGGATGGAACAGGCGGACGCCGCCTTTTTCGCCCGCACAGAAAGGGCTTTTGAGCAGCTGGCGGCTGAAAATCCAAATCGGTTTTTGGTGCTGGACGGACGAAGGACAAAAGAAGAGGTTACGGCGGAGCTTCAGGAGAAGCTGCCGGCGTTTCTTACAGAAAAGGGGCTGATCTGATGCGGGTGGTCGTGGGCATGTCCGGCGGGGTCGATTCCTCTGTGGCGGCCCTGCTGCTCAAGCGGCAGGGGTACGACGTGGTCGGCGTATTTATGAAAAACTGGGACGAAAAGGACGACGCCGACGTCTGCACCGCCGAAAGCGACTGGCGGGACGTACAACAGGTCTGCGACCTGATCGGGATTCCCTATTACGCGGTCAATTTTACGCAGGAATACATGGACCGCGTTTTTTCTCTTTTCCTCAAGGAATATCAGGCGGGCCGCACCCCGAACCCGGATGTGCTGTGCAACCGGGAAATCAAGTTCAAGGCCTTTTTGGAATACGCCCTTTCCCTGGAAGCGGACAGGATCGCTACCGGGCACTTTGTGAGGACCAATGAAGCGGGCGACCTGCTTCGGGGAGCGGATCCCAACAAGGACCAGAGCTACTTTTTGTACATGCTCCACGCGGAGCAGCTGCAGAAATCCATCTTTCCCGTGGGCGGCATGACCAAGACGGAAGTGCGCGCCCTGGCGGAGCGGGAGGGCCTGCCCGTCAGCGGGAAGAAGGATTCCACGGGCATCTGTTTTATCGGGGAGCGAAATTTCAGAAAGTTCCTCTCCCAGTATCTGCCCGCCCAGCCCGGCGACATGGTGACGCCCGACGGCGAGGTGGTGGGCAAACATATGGGGCTGATGTACTATACCCTGGGCCAGCGCCGGGGGCTGGGGATCGGCGGAAGAGGGGACGGCAGGCGGTTTTTCGTCGTCGATAAGGACCTAAAGCAAAACCGCCTGATCGTGGTGCAGGGAGAGGACGACGAGCGGCTGTATACCGGCGGCTGTATCTGCCGGGACGTGACGTTTGTCCGGGAAGCCCTGCCCAAGGACGTTCCCGTTTCCCTGACGGCGAAATTCCGCTACCGCCAGATGGACCAGGCCTGCGAAGTGGTGTACGACGGGGACACCCTGCGCTTTTCCTTCCGCGACCGCCAGCGGGCGGTGACGCCCGGCCAGAGCGCCGTCATCTATGACGGCGAACGGGTGCTGGGCGGGGGAATCATCGACGAGCTGATCCGCTGACGGACATTACGGGACATTCATAAACTTGTTAAATCTCTTCATATCTCTGTACGACAGGGGTCATAATATGGTATAATACTTCTCACGGCCGCGGTGCCGTGCTTGTCGTGTTTGATCCAGGTATGAGGAGGCCTTCCCTTTGCATCATCCAACGCTGATTCTGGCGTCCAAGTCCCCCAGGCGCAGAGAGCTGCTCGAAAACATGGGGATCCCCTTTGAAGTGATGGAAGCCGATATCGAGGAAACAGAGGCGGGGGATCCGGTGCGCGTCGTGATGGAAAACGCCCTGGGAAAGGCGCAGAAGATACAGGAACGCTGTCCGGAGCGGATGATTCTCGGGGCGGACACGGTGGTCTGCGTCGACGGGGAAGTGTTCGGAAAGCCCCGGGACGCTTCGGATGCCAAGCGGATGCTGTCCGCCCTGTCCGACCGCTGGCACGAGGTCTATACGGGGGTCGCGCTGCTCCTTCCCGGAAAGACGCTCCGAGCCTATGACCAAACGAGAGTCCATTTTACTTTGATCCGTCCGGAGGAGATGGAAGCGTACATACGCTCCGGCGAGCCCTTTGACAAGGCAGGCGCTTACGCCATCCAGGGCAGAGCGGGGATGCTGATCGACCGGATCGAAGGCAGCTTCTCCAACGTGATCGGTCTGCCGCAGGCCCTGGTCCGGGATTTGCTATTTCAGGCTGAAAACAACCTTTGACATATACAGATGGGATGAAGATGATCTATGGCCATTATCGCACCTGATATCGGGATCGATCTGGGTACTTCCAATACCCTGGTGCATGTTCGCAAAAAAGGCATTGTTATCAATGAACCGACCGTGCTGGTGGTGGATAAGACCGCCAAGCACACTGTGCAGGCCATCGGCGAGGACGCCAGGACCCTCCTGGGCAGGACCGGGGGAGACCTGACCGCCGTTCAGCCGATGTCCGACGGCATGATCCGTGATTTTGAAATGACGGAATTCATGCTGCAGTATTTTATCCGTAAGGCCATCGGCGTGTCCAGGCTGGTCAAGCCCCGCGCCGTGGTGACCATTCCCTGCCGGATGTCTCCCATCGAGCGCCGGGCGGTCCGCCAGGCAGCGCTGTACTCGGGCATCCGCAAAAACGGGCTGACGCTGCTGGAAAAGCCCTTTGCCGCAGCGCTGGGCTGCGGCCTGCCGGTGTTTGAGCCGGTAGGCAGCATGGTGGTGGACATCGGCGGCGGCACCACGGAGGCCGCTGTCATTTCCCTGGGCGGCATCGTCGTTTCCCGCTCGGTCCGCATCGGCGGCAGCAAGATGGACGAGGCGGTCGCCGCCTACATCAAACGGGATTTCAATATGCTGATCGGCGATCGGACCGCCGAAGAAATCAAGATCGACATGGGCGCCGCCCTCCCCCTCAAGGAGGACAGAAAGGCCCTGATCCGCGGCCGGGACCTGATTACCAACCTGCCGCAGACGGCTGAAATTTCCGCCTCCAAGGTCTACGAGGCGCTGAAGCCCACCTGCGACGCGATCCTGTCCGCGATCCAGTTCGTGCTGGAAAAGACGCCGCCGGAGCTTTGCAGCGACATCGTCCGCGGCGGGATCCACCTGACGGGCGGCGGCTCGCTGCTGTTCGGGCTGGATCAGTACATCGCCACCGAACTGGGCATTACCGTCTATCTGGCCAAAGACCCGCTTTCCTGCGCGGCGCTGGGCGTCGGCCAGCTGACGGACAATTACGACTGGGTGCAGCGGATCGTGAAGAGTGCGTACCTTCACGACGAAACGGAGGAATAATCCTTGGCGGAAAAGGGAAAAGAAAAAACCGCAAGGAAGCGGAAAAAAGGCGGAAGACCGCAGAACAGCTTCTGGCGAAACCTGATGCTGATCGGCGGGGCGACGCTGCTGACGCTGATCATCGCCATGATGCTGATGAGCAATTTTTTCGACGTGCCCATCCTTCGCACCCCCGGCAATATGGTTTCCACCGTGATGACCCCGGTGCAGACGTTTTTTTCAGGCGCGGTCAATGTGGTCGGTGGGTATTTCCGTACCCTCAAATACCGCAGCAACCTGGAATACGAGTACGAACAGGCCCTGGTCAAAATTGAGGAGCTGCAGGATCAGGCCATCATGGCGGCGGAATATGAAAACCGCCTGGCCGCTTTTGAGGACCTGCAGGTAGAAGCGGGCTCCCACGCCAACATGAACCCGTTGACGGCCACCGTCATTGGCCATGATACGGGCAACTATTTTACCACGCTGGAGCTGAACCGGGGCACCCGGGATGGCGTGGCGGACTATATGGCCGTCGTTTCCAGCGGCGGTCTGGTGGGCTATACCTACAACACGACCAACACCACCTGCAAGGTGGCCACGGTCATTGACAGCGATACGACCATTCCGGCCCTGATGGAATCCACCCGGGACCAGGGCTCCGTCAAGGGCACCTTCGGCATCAACGGGGAAGCCGCCTGCCGGATGTACTATCTGCCGGAAAACCATCTGCCCAGGACGGGCGACATGGTGATCACCTCCGGCGTCGGCATGCCCTTCCCCAAAGGCATCCCGATCGGGACGGTGCGGGAGAGCACCCGCGGCATGGAGGACAACAAGCAGTACATCGTCATCCAGCCCATTGCTGATTTTCAGCACCTGGAGTATGTGACGGTGTACCGCTACATTCCTTCTTACGCGGAAACCGCGTCCAACAGCGAAACCGTGGCCGCGCCGACCCTGGTTCCCCTGCCGACGGCGCGTCCTATCCCGCCCTTTGCCGAAAACGCGGAGACCAGCTTCCAGGCCGGGGCGGACATCGTGCCGGTGCGGGAAGAGGCGGTTTCGGTCTACGAGCCGTCCCCCTCTCCTTCGGCAGAGCCTGAGCAGGAGGCGGAGCAGACGCCGAAGCCCGCCTTTACGTTCGCGACCGATACGCCGGAGCCCAACCTGGAATACGTCCGCGTGACGGCGACGCCCAGCGGGCCGACTCCGTCGCCCACCCCGACGCCCACTCCGACCCCGGCGCCGCAGCTGGACATCGATGAACTGATGAATTCTCTGGAGGAAGACGAGTGAGAATCTGGAAGAGGCCGCTCAAGGTGGTCGTGCTGACGATTCTGAGCTATCTGATCGACGTGTGCCTGATGCCGCGTCTGGCGATCAGCGGGATCACAGGCAGCGCGAGCTTTGCGGCCATCTCGGTCATTACCGTCTGCTACGGCCGGAAAGCGGCCTTCTGCAGCGGGGCGATCATCGGCATCCTGATGGAAACGATGCTGTCCAGCGTGCCGGTCCTTTACCTGGTTTCCTACCCGATCATTTCCATGCTGTGCGCCCAGTGGTTCGCAGACCTGACGGACCGTCAGAGAGAAAGAAGGAAGCTGGCCAGAGCGGGCCAGGAGGCGCCGGTGATGAGCAGCCGCTTTGGCGCCCTGGTGGTCAAGCACCTGATGAACGGGATGGACGTGGTGCGCCGGCTGTTCAGAAGAGAGGAAAATCTGAACCCCTATCTCCGCATCCCGCTGTGCGCGATGACCTCTTCTGCGATTATGAACGCCGTATTCCTGATTTACGGCTACGCGTCCGGCTTTGGTCTGGACTGGACGCATCTGATGCGTTCAGTCATGGCCGTTGTGTATACGGTCGTGATCGCCCTTGTCATGACCTTCCCATACCGCTGGTACCTCGGCCTGCTGGGCCGCAAACGTGCCAGATGGAGAAACGAGGCGGAAGCAATTTGAGTCAGACAGAAAACAAAAAGGAATATAAGCCCAATATCACCGCCCGGTATCTGGGATTCCTGGCGGGGATCGTGCTGTGCTTTGCCCTGCTGGTCTACGGCCTTTACGGCCTGCAGATCGAGCGAGGCGAAACCTATTCCCAGGCCGCCGGCACCCAGTCGAACAAGACCATCGTCCTGAAGGGCACCCGCGGCATGATTACGGACGCGGAAGGCGTCATTCTCGCCAAGAGCGAAAAAATCTACAACGTCACCTTTCAGCGAAACAGCTCCCAGTCCAGCTCTACCAATTACAAGGCCTTTACCCAGGCCATCATCGACGCCATCGGGATCATCGAAAAGTACGGCGGCGCCCTGTCGGTCACCTTTCCCATCGAGCGGGACCCGGAGGTGGGGGACTGGATCTTCAACTTCGGTTCCGGCATTTCGGAAAGCGCCACCGCCACGCGCATGAGCCAGTGGCGGTCCAACCACTACCTGTCGGAGAGGAACTATCCGACGGCCAAGGCCTGCATCGAACGGCTGATGGAGCGCTACCAGATCGCGGTGTTCAAAGCAGACGACGAAGCATCCGCCCGGAACGAACGGGAAGCCACGATGCTGTTTGACATCGACGAAGCCACGATGCTCAAGGTCATGGCCGTCTATTCCGAGATGCAGATGAACATCTTCAACTCCATGCCCGTCGTGATCGCCAAGGACATCGCCTACGCCGCCGTGGGCGAGATCGAGGGCCGGAGCGTGCTGCTGCCCGGCATCGGGATCGAGGTAGGCGAAAAGCGGATCTATCCGCGCCAGACCCTGGCCTCGCAGATCATCGGCTATACCGGCAAGATTCAGAATTACGAAACCTATTACGCCGACTATCAGCCCTCCGGCTACGCCCTCAACGACGAGATCGGCCTGGACGGCATTGAAAAGAGCCAGGAAAACTGGCTGACTGCCTGCATCAGCGACCGCCAGGGCCGCCGCGTCATGGAACGCGACAGCAACGGCAAGCTGACCCGCCAGATCAGCTATACCGAGCCGCAGGATGGCAACAACGTCAAGCTCAGCCTGATCGCCTCCTACCAGCAGTACGCCGAGCGCGCCATCAAGGACAACGTCGAATTCATCCGGGACCTCCAGGAAGAAAAGATGCGCGACGGCGACTGGCTGGAAACCAACAAGGAAAAGATCAACACCCGCGACTGGGAGGAGGACCCGGCCCGTCTGGCTGACAAGGGCGTGCTGGTGATCATGGACGTGAACACCGGCAAGATCCTGGCCATGGCCCAGTATCCCACCTACGACTTAAACGCGATGGTGGCGGGCGGCAAGGCGGCCCAGGAGATCGTCGCGGACAAGCGCGGATTGCTGATGAACTACGCCATCCAGACCCGCGCCGAGCCCGGCTCCACCTTCAAGATGGTTACCGGTCTTGCGGCCCTGACCCATGGGGTCATCACCACGGAAACCCTGATCAGCGACGGCGGCAAGTTCATGAACTACACCAGAAACCGCGCTGAAGCTCCGACCTGCTGGACCAGCCACCCGGAAAAGCACCAGAACCAGACGATCGTGGAGGGGCTGGAAAACTCCTGCAATTATTTCTTCTACACCCTGGGCTCCATGCTCTACGGGGACAACGCCTCCGACCGGCTGTACAAATACGCCGCTTCCATGGGCCTGACGAGCAAGACCTACCTGGAGCTCAACGGCGAACTGACCAGCATCGTCGGCAACCAGCTGAACCTGTACGATCCTTCCGTGCCCCTGGGCAGACAGATCACCGATACACCGATCATCGTCGCCAACGCGATCAAGACCCACATCCGCAACTTCGCCTCGTCCTTCGGCATCACCTACGACGATTCCCGTCTGGACCGCTGCATCAAGCAGCTGATGGACATGGCCATCAACACCGGTTCTGACTACTGGGTTCTGGAAGCGCAGGAGATTTTCCAGCAGGAGCTCAGCATGACCCGGAACATGGTATACATGTCCGCTCTGATGAGCGACCTGTGGAATTACCTGAACACGATCAAATGGGGCGGCAGCTTGGAGATCCAGATGGGCATTGGCCAGTCCATTACCCTGGTCACCCCGGTGGCGGAGCTCCGCTACGCCGGTGCTCTGGCGGACGGCAAGGTGTGGAACCTGTCGCTGATCGATTCGATCACCTCCCCGGACGGAGAGATCCTCTCCCAGAAATCCCCGCAGCTCTTCGGCGACCTGAACGCAAAGCCCGAACACCTGCTGGCCATTAAGCAGGGCATGAAAAAGGTGGTTGACGAAACCGGGACCGCCGGTAAGCAGTTTACCGGCTGGAAATACACGGATTCCATCTGGGCGAAAACGGGCACCTCGCAGATCACCGTCGGCAAGATCAAGATCGACATCGAGAACAACGCCTGGTTCGTCTGCCTGACGCCCTATGAAGGGGATACGGAGCTGGCCCTCGTCTCCTACATCCCGAATGGCTATTCCGGCGGCTATTCCGCCCGCGCCGTCCGCGACTGGATCGAGTGGTACATGAACGAGAAGAACAAAGTCATCTCGGATATTTCCCTGACCACGGGCAACGAGCTGACACCGTAAAAGACAAAGGAACGAACATGGGACGGACTTACTTGTTTTTATCCGGCAAGGGCGGTACGGGGAAAACGACCCTCTCCACCTCCCTGGGCATCGCTTTGGCCCGTAAAGGAAAGCGCACCGTGCTGGTGGACGCCGACATAGGGCTTCGCTGCGCGGACCTGCTGCTGGGCATGGAAAATGATATCCTGTATGACCTGTCCGACGTGGCGGAAATGCGCTGCACCCTGCCCCAGGCCCTGGTCCACTGCCGGGAAGCCCAGGGGTTCTCGGTGCTCTCCGCCCCGCAGATGATGAAGCCCTCCGAGCTGGACAAGCTCCGGCTGGCCGCGATCATCGAGGAACTGAAGCTGGACTATGATTACGTGCTGATCGACTGTCCCGCCGGCCTGGGCCGCGGCCTTCGCAACTTCTGGAGCACCGCAGAGGAAGCGATTGTGGTGACCACGCCGGATGACGCGAGCGTCCGCGCCGCGGAGAGGCTTTCCCAGCTGCTGTTTGAAAAAAAGAACATCCATCCCCGGATGATCCTGAACCGGGCGGACCGCCTCCTGGTGAGAGTGGGTGAGGAACAGCGCCCGTCGGTGATCTCCGGCAGGACGGATATGCAGCTCCTGGGCGTCGTCCCGGACAGCCCCGATGTTTACCGGGCGCTTTTGAAACATAAAACCGCTCTTTTGTCCGACAGTATCTCGGTGCGCCACGCCATCGCCCGCATCGCCGACCGCATAGAAGGCATCGAACGAAGGTTCCCGCGCTACTGCCGGTCCCAATCCCAATTCTAAACATCATCTGATTCTTCTGGAGGCTATTTCTTGATTACATCACCGATCAGCCACCGCAGAACGAGGGCGCATATTGAATGGCTGCTGCCGGCAGTCAGCTACGTGCTGGCCATCTTCGGCGTGATCTGCATTGCCATCGCCACCTATAATCCCGACCGGGGGACGGATCTTTCCCTGCTGAATCATATCATCAATTCCAGCTCCGCTTCCTGGCAGGCGATCTTTGTCCTGGTGTCCGTCGTGGTCCTGTTCGTGGTGATCAACATTCCGCTGGAGCTGTTTAAAAGCCGCGCCAAGCTGATCTACTGGGGCGTGCTGATGCTGCTGATCTTTACGCTTTTGACCGCGACGGCCATCTCCAGCGTGAGCGCCTGGCTGCGCGTGGGCTGGGGGCGCACCATTCAGCCCTGCGAATTTGCCAAGCTGTCCATTCTGATCATGCTGGCCCGCACCCTTTCCCTGCAGGAAAAGCCGATGGGCACCTTCAAGGATTTTATGCTCGTCTGCGTCCAGTTCGGCGCACCGGCCGTCGTCACACTGGCCCAGGGCGAAACCGGCACAGTCATCGTCATGGGCTTTATGTTCCTGGTGATGATTCTGTTTTCCGGAGTGGATATCCGCCTGTGGTGGGCGATGATGGCCATGGTGGCCCTGCTCGTGGCGGCCTTCTTCGGCTACGCCCTGTTCTCCGGCTCCACAGATTACCGTATTACGCGAATTCTGTCCTTCCTGGACCCGCAGAAGTATTATAATTCCGCCGGTTACCAGATTCTGAACTCGCAGATGTCGATCGGCTCGGGCCGGATGAACGGCATCGGCATGTTTGTCGTCGGTTCCATCAGCCAGCTGGATTACGTGCCGGAAGATCATACGGACTTTATCTTTTCCGCCATCGGGGAAGCCTTCGGCTTCGTCGGCTGCTGCATCCTGCTGGGCCTGTATCTGATCATGATCCTGAGAATGATCTACCTGGCCCGCTTCACCGAGGACCGCTTCGGCCAGCTGTTGATCATCGGGGTCATGGCGATGCTGTTCCTGCATATTTTTGAAAACATCGCCATGAACGTCGGCCTCATGCCGATCACCGGCATCCCGCTTCCCTTCGTCAGCTACGGCGGCTCCAACTTCATGACCAACATCGTGGGCATCGCCCTGGTGGTCAACGTGGTCAAATCCCGCAGCAGCACCACGCAGATCATGTTCCAGACCAAGCAGCGCACGAAGCGGAGGAAGCGCAGAAAGCTTCTGCCGATCGGCGCCGGATCATAAATAAGGAGGATGTGCGATGAAACGTATCGGATGTTTGTGGCTGTGCCTGACAGTGCTGGCGCTCTGTGCTTCCCCGGCGCTGGCGGCGGAAACGGCTTATGCGCTGGACCCTGTGTATGGCAGGCTGACGCTGGACAACGATTGGTTTACCAAAGTGCTGACCCCCGCCACCCTGGAGACCAACCAGGAATGGCTGACTTCCCAGGGAACGACGCTGGAGGACGCGAAGCTCCGCTATGAGGAGGAGGGCATCCTCCTGGAAGCCTTCGACCCGGAGAACAGCCGCACCCTCGTCGTAACTGCGGTGCAGGATGTCAACGCGGAAGAAATCTACGACGTCAACGCCGTGGACGAGGGAACGCGCCGCGATTACCGCCTCAACCATTCCAAGGACGTGTTCTACGGGATCCAGGGCTATCACTATGAAAGCGCCACCTGGAAAAACTTCGGCGGAAACCTGGGCCGTTTTCTGCAGCTGAAATACACCCTGTCCCGGAACGGCTCCCTGGTCATGCGGGGCTATCAGCGCCGCACGGTCCGAAACGGCTATACCATCACCTTTGACCTCCAGGTCACCGGCCGATCCGCCAAGGACGGGGACGCGAAATTTGTAGACAAGATCGTCAACCGTTTCATCTTCACGGAAATCAAGAACGCTCCGGAAGGGGCCTGCCGTCTGACCTTTACGGACGATCCGCCCCGCGAAGTGACCAGCGATACGCTGACCATCTCCGGCAAGACGGAAGCCAACGCTACCGTCAACGCCACGCTGATCAGCATGACGGACAGCAAGACCGCCACCTTCTCGGACACCGCCAATAAATCAGGAAAATACTCCATCAAGCTCCAGTTCCCGCAGCAGGGTACCTTCACGCTGACGGTGGTCGCCACCACGGAGGACGGAAGAACGGCCCAGAAAACTGCGTCCATCATGTATCAGCGCGATTATATCCCGATCAATCTGAACACGACCATTCCGACGACCCTGTCCTCCAACACGCTGGAGATTTCCGGCACCACCGCCAACGGGGCCACCACCCAGCTGTCCGTGACGGGCCCGGTCAATATCCATAAGACCAAGACCGGCAGGTCCTTCAGCTTCACTGTCAACACCAAGCAGGAGGGGGCCTACCAGATTCTGCTGACGGTCTCCAAGCCTGGCATGACGCCCCGCTCCATCACCTTTAACGCGACCAGGACCCTGACCGAAGCCGAACGGATGGACCGGATCAAGTCCGGCGCGACGAGCCTCAAATACAGCGCCCTCAAAAACAGCATCGCCAGATATGCCGGGAAAACCATCGTGATGTCCGGCTATGTCATGGAGGTGGTTTCCTCTAACACCGAATGGGTGGTGAAGCTGGCCATCAACCGAAAGAACGGCGTCTATCAGGACTTTATCTTCGTCGTCTGCCGCACGGACCCGCAGCTGGGCGTTGAATCCCATGTGAAGATGTACGGCACGCTGAGCGAAAACAAGTATGTCGAGGTAACGGAGAGCGGCCAGACGCTGGAATATCCCCGCTTTGAGTTGCTGCTGTTTGAACAGATCTGATCTATAACCATAAAGTTCAAGGGCTGCCGTATCGTGCGATGCGGCAGCCCTTGAACTTATCCCGTTTGTACTGTGTTTATTCTTCCTCAGGAGAATTTTCCGGAGCCTGCGCTGCAGGCTCTTCTTCTTTTTCTTTATCCGGATTCTGTGCAGGGATTTCCGTCTGCTCCTTAGCATGATCAGCAGGCTCTGCCGGAGAAACAGTCTCTTCCGAAGAAATTGGCTCAGGTCCTTCCGGGGAGTTCAGCGGAGAGAAGGAGCCGTGGGGTTTGGCTTGGGATTCGTTCATCACCAGCACGTCGCCGGCCTGGAGCACGGTGTCGCCGCTGGGAATCACAGCTTCCTGTCCGCGGATGATCATAATGATCAGCTTCGTGCTCTCCATCCGGATGTCCTTGAGCGCCTGGCCGCACCATTCGTGGCGGGCGGAAATGTGCATCTCCGTCAGGGTGCCGATGGAGGAACCGTCGAAGGCAGGCCCGCTGACGATCAGGATGTCACCGGGCTCAATCTTCGTATTCCCGCGGGGAACCAGCTGTTCATCTCCGCGCTGGATCATGGCGACGCGGGTCTGGGGCAGCATCTGGAGGGTCCTGAGCTCCTGATTGGCCCAGGCGTGGTGCTCATCCACCTTCAGCTTCAGGTATTGGATCGGCACCTGCTCGGTATAGTCGGAGAAGGTCTTCATGACGTCCGCGTTTTCATCGATCATATGGAGCCTGCGGGCGGTAAAGGGAATCAGCGTTCCCTGGACGATGATGGAGAAGAGGACGATGAAAAAGATAATGTTAAACAGGCTGTCCGGCGTGGAAGCGCACGAAACTGTGGCCATGATCGCGAATACGATGGAGCTGGCGCCCCTCAGTCCGCACCAAGAGACCAGCATCTGCTGCTCTTTGGGGCAGCGGAAGGGCTGCATGATGGAAAAGACGGAGGCGGGCCGGCCGACCAGGGTCAGGAACAGGGCGACCGCGAGCCCGGGAATGGCGACCTGGGGGAGGGCAGACGGGGTAGACAGAAGACCCAGCAGGAAGAAGACCAGGATCTGCATCAGCCCGGTCACGCCGTCAAAGAAGTGGACCAGCGTCTGTTTTCCGCGAAGGGAGCTGTTGCCCAAAATAATGCCGGTCAGGTAGACGCTCAGATAACCGTTGCCGCCGATCAGGGAGGAGAGGCTGTAGCTCAGGAAGGCGGCCCCGAAGATCAGGATGGAATCAAAGCCGTCCTCCCGGGTGTGAATCCGATTGAGCAGCCACGAGGTGGCGATCGCCACCACAGGTCCTACCAGGACGCCGAAGGCCAGCTGCTTGACCAGCATCAGCAGCATCGGAAAGACCCCCGCTTCCCCGTTCATGATGCTGACGATGATGATGGTCATCATGTAGGCGAAGGGGTCGTTGCTGCCGCTTTCCACTTCCAGCAGGGAGGCCGTCCCGTAGCGGAGGTTGAGCTTCCTGGAGCGCAGGATGGAAAAGACGGAGGCGGCGTCGGTGGAGGAAATCACCGCGCCGATCAGCATGGCGGGCAGCCAGGCAAAGCCCAGGACAAAGTGGCAGAATACGCCCGTCAGCAGGGCCGTCAGCACGACCCCGGCGGAAGAGAGCAGGACGGAGATTTTCGCCGTCGGCTTCGCCCCGTTCCAGTTGGTGCCAAAGCCGCCGTAAAACATGATCAGGATCAGGGCGATGGAACAGATCTGTTCAGATAATGCGTAATTGCTGAACTGAATTTTGAGCAGCCCGTCTTCCCCGAACAGCATGCCCAGCCCGATGAACACGGCCAGCGTCGGCAGGCCGATTTTGTCCGACACGCGGCTTAAGGACAGGCTGACCAGGATGATCAGGGCGACCGCAAGCATTTCAAGTGCGATGGGAATTCACCTTCTTTGAACCGTTTTCTCAGTCGCTGATTTCCGGCCATTTGGCAATGGCGCGGAGACGTTCCTGAAAGGTTTCCTCCTGCTGGAGGTCCTTTTGATCGATAATTTCGATACCCAGCTCATAGGCCCGGTTCCGGGTGACAGAGCGGACGCTGCCCGCGCTCGTCACGATGATGGCGCGGGAAACCGCGCTGCCGAAACGGTCCCGCAGGATGGCCAGCTCGTTGAGGGCTTCGGTTTTGATTTCGCTGGTTTTGCAGCTGATGAAGACCGGCATGACGCCGCGGACGGCGACCACGTCCAGCTCGTTGGTGACGCTCCTGGAATTGACGATGCCCCCCTCCCAGTTGACGACGACGGACAGGCGGACGTCCTGGAAGATGCCGGCGTCATGGGCGGCCTTGTAGGTGTACAGCTCCAGCACGCTGCCGATGTCGCGCAGGAAAAAGCAGGCTTCCTCATCCCGGAAGACAAAACGGATGCCGTTCTCTTCGTCCATCCGAAGGTCCCGGATCAGGCCCATCTTTTCCAAGGCGCGGAATACATCCTGTTCGGCGTTCAGTATACGCCCGTTGTGGCGCACGGACAGGGGGCCTTCCGCGGTAAAGCGGCCGTCCGGTCCCGGCTCCTGCCTGGAAATGCGCTGGATATAGGTGATGATGCTGACCCATTTGGCACGGTACCTCTGATGCAGATGGTAAAAGTCGCTGATGATCGGCAGATAGGCTTTCAGCCGCTTGTTATTCATCCTGCCGGGAAGCATGGAGCCGCCGGCCATCTGAAAGCAGTCGGAGATGTTCAGACGGATGGGGCAGGGCAGGTTCTGGGAGAACGCCGCGCCCCGGATGTCGAAAAACTTATTCTTTTTGCGGCTGTAGGTAAATACCGCCAGGTCCTCCTGGGCGCTCACCAGGCCGCAGGCAAAGAGGGACGCGTCCGTGCCGCCCGCGATATCCAGCGCGCAGTCCGGGTATTCCTGGATCACCCGCCGCATGGCCTGGGCGATTTTATCGGCGTCCAGCATACTGACGGGAATAAACACGAGCTTCGTGCGGCAGCCCCGGGCTTTAAAATAAGCGCGGAGCTTTTCTTTGAGAACTTTGTCCTGGGCGATTTCAGGCGGACAGAGATAGACCGTCGTCTCCGGATGGAACATTTCTGTCGCCAGCACATTGTCCAGCGGGCGTTCGTCGTACAGTTCAATCAGCGTCTTCATCGTCTCAATCTCCGAAACGGTCGTTAAGGAACAGAGAAACTGCATGTAAAAATTTTTTGCGAGATGGACGGGAAACGGAAGCCATGCTATAATGATCCGCGAATCTGAAGAAACGGTAGGGATGAACAATGAACGGCAGAACCAAAGAAATCCTGAAATTTGCGATCACAGGCGGCGTATGCTTCCTGATCGAGCTGGCGGCCCTGGTCGCCCTGAGGGACGGGGCCGGGATGGATACCCTGATCGCCACGCCGATCGCCTTCCTGATCTCCGTGGTGTTCAACTATCTGTTCTGCATCAAATGGGTGTTTCCCGGCGCGGCGGACAGCGGGAAGGCCAAGCTCTGGTTTTTTATCAGCAGCCTGATCGGCCTGGGCCTGAACGAAGCCCTGATGTACCTGTTCCGCGTGCTCTTTGGAGAGGACCAGGTGCTGTTGACCCTGTTTGGCTTCCAGCTGACCGGGTATATGTTCAACAAGACTCTGGCGACGCTGCTGGTGATGATTTTCAACTATTTTGCCAAGCGGTGGATTTTAAAGGGAAAATCTGCTCAGTAACCCTTGCTCAGGTCCACCAGCCGCTCCGGAATGAGCCCCTGGGCGTAGCGGTCCAGGTCGCTCAGGAAGAGGGAGACGATCTTTTCCACCGTATAGGGCAGGGTCATGTTGCCCGCCACATGCGGGGTGATCAGGAGGTTCGGACTGGTCCAGATCGGATCGCCTAACGGAATGGGCTCTTCCTCGAATACGTCCAGGGCGGCGTACAGGCGGCCGGCGGCCAGCTCCTTGGTCAGGGCCTTCTGGTCGATCACGCTGCCTCTTCCCACGTTTACGATCATGGCTCCGTCCGGAAGCAGGGCGAGCCTTTTTTGCTGGATCATGTGGAGGGTGTCTTTCGTGCCGGGCAGGGAGATGATCAAAAGGTCTGTTTCCGGCAAAACGCTGTCCATTTCCTCCTGCCGGACGATCCGGTCAAACAGTTGGCCAAAGCTGTTTCCACTGCGGTTGACGCCGATCAGGCAGGCGGGGGAGAAGGCGCGCAGACGCACGGCGGCTTCCCGGCCGATATCGCCGGTGCCCAGCAGGGTGATCCGGCTGCCTTTGATGGAGCGGACCGGGAGGTTCCGGACCCACTTCCGCTCGGCAACCACGGTGCTGTAATCCTGCTGACGGCGCATGATTTCCAGCGTCGTCATGACGATATGCTCCGAAATGGTCACGCCGTAAGCGCCGGAGGAATTGCTCAGAAGGACGTTTTCCCCCGGAAGCGCGCCGGGCGTCATATACTGGTTGACGCCGGCGGAAGGAGCGCACACCCAGCGCAGGTTCTTTGCTGTTTGGGTAAACTCCGGAGCGGAGCCAAAGAAGATTTCCGCTTCCTCCGCATGGGGCATGGCGTCCCCGATGTCGTCAAAAAACAGGGTCTCCAGCCCATATTGCATAGCGCGCGCGGCAATTTCGCCGCGCTGTTTTTCTGTCAGCTGTGAAATCGAGACGATCAGCTTGCCGTGCTTCATCATACTCCTCCGTTCAGTCCGAGTTCCTTGCATTTGCGCCAAAGGGTGGTTTTGCTGATGCCCAGCTTTTCCGCCGCCTCTTTCCTGCTGGAGGAGCGGGAGAGTACCTCGACGATCTGCCTGCGCTGGAGGCTGCTCAGGGTGGGAGGCTCTGCTTCCCGGAACACGTAAGGGGCCGAGGCTGCCGGTTCCCCGGGCAGCACGGAGGCCATGTCGGCCGCTTCGATCCTGCTGCCCTCGCAGAGCACCGCCAACTGCTCGCTGATGTTGCGGATTTCGCGGATATTCCCGGGCCAGCCGTAGGAATGGACCAGGCGGGCGGCGTCGGGGGACAGGGAAATGGGCTCCTTGCCGAATTTCCGGGTGTAATAATTCAGGTAATACTGCATGATCTGGATGATGTCCTCGCCCCTGTCACGCAGCGGCGGCAGCTGCACGCTCAGCACCTTCAGGCGGTAATACAGGTCCTCCCGGAACCTGCCCTGGCGGATCATGTCCAGGAGATTGCGGTTGGTGGCGCAGATGATGCGCACATTAATGGGAATCACCCGGTTGGCTCCGACGCGCCGGACTTCCCGCTCCTGAATGACGCGCAGCAGGCGGCTTTGCAGGGTCAGGGGAATCTCGCCGACTTCGTCTAAAAAAATCGTCCCCTCGTGGGCTGTTTCAAACAGGCCTTCCTTGCCGGTCTTGCTGGCCCCGGTGAAGGCCCCGCCCTCATAGCCGAACAGCTCGCTTTCCATCAGGTTTTCCGGGATGGCGGCGCAGTTGACCGCCACGAAGGGGCCGTGGGCCCGCTCGCTTTCGTTGTGGATGGACTGGGCGAAGAGCTCCTTGCCCGTACCGGTTTCCCCGTACAGGAGGATGTTGCTGTCCACCTGGGCAAAGCGCCTGGCCTGGTAGACCGCGGAGCGGATCGCCGGGCTGTCTCCCTGGATATTTTCAAAGCGATAGCGGGCGTAATGGCCGCTGGCGCGCTGGCGCTCGCGGATTCTGCTTTCCGCGTCGGTGATGGCGTGAGCCGCCTGGAAGGTCACCAGCATGCCCAGGCGTTTTCCGTCCTGCTCCATCGGGACGCTGTTTAGGACGAAGTTGCTCCCGTTGATGCGGACGATCTCGTTGGTATAGGAGCTTCCGCCCTCCAGAATCGCGTTCAGCCGGCCTTCCGGCAGGGTATCGGAGACACGCTTGCCCAGGCAATCCTTGGCGCTGCGGCCCAGCATCTGCTCGGCGGCTGGGTTCATGGTGCGGATGCGGTTGTCCTTGTCGACGGAAATGATCCCCTCGAATACGTTGGCCACCACGTTTCGGAAAATCAGGCTGTTCTGTTTTTCCGTCTGCGATACATTGGCGCAGCGCTTGGCTTCCGTAATGGCCAGGAAGACCGACTCGACGGAGGAATTGATGAGCCCCGCCGGAATGTGGTGCTCCTCGCAGTAGCGGCAGGTATTATGCCCGGCCAGAATCAGCTGCGATCCGTCCGCCACCGCTCTTTCCATACCTTCAATCAGGTCCTGAATCTTGACGCTGGCGGTGGGATAGGCCTTGATCGGGACGCCGAAATCCTCTCTCAGGAAATGGGCTCCGCGGACAGTGTTCACCGTGCCGACCACGCCGACGGGCATTTTTCCGTAGCGCTCAAAGGCGAGGTGAATGGACTGTGAAATATCCGCGCTCGTGATGGGAATTTCCACCACGGGCTTGAGAAAATTATGGTCCTTCAAACTGGCCGCGGTACCGCCGCGGCTGACGATCACGTCCGCGTCAAAATGATGGGACATGACCGTCTCCGGCTGGATTTCACAGTCTACCGTATAGCGCAGGTCCGGGCTTTTGCCGAATATTTTCTCGTGCAGCGCCCAGGCCTCATGAACCACATTCACCATGGAGGGGTCCGGCATGACAAACGCGATCTGAGTCACTGTCTTCACCTCAATTCCACCTCCATTATATCAGATGATCTTGCCGGATTTCAAGATGAAATTCCAGGTTCAAAATGTTACGTCAGATGGTCTTTGCGGTCTCTTTTCAGGTTGATTCGATCAGCATGTAGAGCGCTGGTGTTTTTGTGGTGAAAGAGAGAATACCATCCGCATAGGTGTATTCCATCTCAATATGCTGCTCCGGATTCTGAATGGAATCATCGCCGGAGGCGGGCTGTACCCGAATCAAAAGAGCTGTTTCAGGTAAATTGATATCAAGGGGAATGGTGACCGTGCTGACGTCCTTCCAGGTTGCAAGGGCTCCGTCCCGTACATAGGCCGCCGTGAAGGCGAAAAGAACCCCGGGCTCTTGTGAAAAAGGAGAACCCGTACCGCGCACGATGAAAGCACCGCGCTGGCTGCTGGGTTTAGATTTCTGAGACTGGGCCTGAGCCCCTTCGATGATGGGCAGTACCCCTTCCGGAGTTTTCCCGCAGACACAGCAGATGCTCCCTGAAAACTGGCCGAAATTGACGCTGAAGGAATAGTGTTTGACGGTCAGCGTTTCTTTGTCTTCCGTACATGTCGCCGTATGGCCGCCGGCCTCGTCCGGGAGCCATTCTCCCCAGGTATGTTCGTGCGCTGGTTCAGCAAGAGAAGAAACGGTGAGACAGATGAAAATCAGCAGAAAAGAAATCATTTTTTTGAACATCATAGCGTCCTGCTCCTTTCAAAATGGCCCGCCGCAAGGAACCCTGCGGCGGGCGCGAACTCGTCATGAAAAATGTTACTTGAGTACAACCGGCGTATTCATATAGTACAGATTGCCATCCGTATCCTTATGATAGGCTGCGAAGAACTCGTCCCAGATCATATAGGCTTCAGAGGGCAGGTAAGCGTGCACTTTGCCAATCACCTCGACGCAGCGCAGCATCGGTACGCCTTCAGCGGTGCGGAACACGTAGTTGCGGAAGATGCCCGCCTGGTAGGAGCAGACAGCCTCGTCGTTCATATAGGTGAAGTCTTCCCATTTCTGCACGGTGTTGTACTTGGCCGTCCAGTGATCAATCAAGGCTTTGCCGCCGCCGAAGCCGGCACTGGCGCTGCCGAAGCCTTCCGCTCTGAAGTAAGGATCGCCGGTGCCGACGCAGCACATGACGGGGATGGGCTGTGCGGTCATCTTGCTCTCATCTTCCGGTCCGCTCATATTGGCGCCCATCGCGGACACCGGGGCGGAGGCTGTAAAGATATCGCTCATGTAGTACGCGACGGCATGGCTCATCGCGCCGCCGGAGGACTGGCCGGTAGCATAGATGCGGCCGGCGTCCACGTTATAGTTTTCCTTGACCCAATCCACCAGCCAGCGGATGAAGATTTTGTCGTCAGGAGTTCCTTCTGTGGCGTCGCCGGTATTCCACATGGCGCGGAACAGCTCGTTGGTGGTCATATCGGATACGTTGCGGATGCTCAGGGTATGAGAGCCGGTGGGGCAGACCAGGATGCAGCCACGGTCGTTTGCTACCTTGATCCAGCCGGAACGGCCCGCAATCTCGTCGCCCGTGCCGCCGGCGCCGTGGAAGTCAAACACCACCGGGGCGGGTTTGGCGGGGTCAACCGAATCGGGCACCAGGACGTACCATTCACGGTTGTACAGGTCGGAGCCGTCCTCTTTGTAACCGCCGGGCACCTTGGCGGCGAATTTCTTAAAGCCGGCCTCATAGATATCCTGGCTGGCGCGCAGGGCACCATTGCCGTAGCCGGGATACCGCATCGCGGTGCGCATGAAGTCGTTGTAGATGGTGGCGACGTTCTCGGGTTTGTAATATTCCTCAATGGGAGCGGTGGAGAAAAGAACCTTCGCGACCGGCTCGTTGTCCATGGATTCTTTGGTGGTCCAGGGAGCGGGGATATACACTTCGTCCGCGTATGCGCAGGAATATTTGACGTTCTCGGTGCCGTTTGCGCGCTTCCAATACTCAATCAGCTTTTCGATTTCGGGAGTCTTTTCTTCGGCAACCATGAACACAGGCAGCGGGATGTCGCAGACCATTTTCCCAGCTTCCTTGGAAGGCGTATTCTCCAGCTCCGTCAGGAAGCTTTCTTCTACACCGGTGATGCCGACGCAGGTGATGGAGGTGAACTCGCCGGGGTTCTTCATGGCGTGCTTCATCAGCACGTCAGCGGTGTCGCCGTAGGCGATGGCATAGAAGTTGGAAGAGAAGGAGACAAAGAAGGGACGATAGCTCACGTCGTCGCGCAGGGCCTTGAGGTAGGCGATTTCATCGTCGATGTTGCCCCACTGTCCGCCTTCCTCAGCGGTCTCGGCCAGCACGGCGTGGAACACGTACTGATCGCAGACGTCCTTCCATCCGCTGTTCACAAAGAACTCCCAGGTGTCCTGACCGGCAGGAACCATGATGAACACCGTGGGCTGGTTGTACACTGTGTTTTCAGGAATGTAGAATTTCGCTGTACGGTAGTTGCCTTCAGAGACATAGCAGTCAAAGTTATAATAGCCGTGAAGTACCTGGCCATAGTAATCGTCATAATTGATCACCATGTCCTCGGCGTCCGGCAGTTCCTGGGCCTCCATGGCGAAGGAAGGGAGACAGGCGATCATCATCATGATGGCCAGCAGCAGGGCGAGATACTTTTTCATGGGGAACCTCCTTGGATGATTATTTTTTCAGACGCTGCTGCGTCTGAAGAAAACAGAATGATTCATCTGAGCGCCTGAAAACAGCGGGGGAGAGGAGGGAGCTCCTCTCCCTGTCAGAACGTTTGATTACTGCAGGCTGATGGCGACGCCCATGTAATAGCTGGTGCCGTCCTCGCCGCGGGAATAGTTGCACAGGAAATCGTAGATCGTGTAGGAATCGTCCGGTACCATGGCATGGATCTTATCCTGGTTCCACTGCTCGCGGATGACCACCAGGCCCTGGGCGTTGCGGTAATCGGTGCCGTAATTCTTGCCGTTGCGGAAGTGGAATTCGGAGGCCTTCGGGTCGATGTGATAGCGGGCGGCCCATTCGGCAACGATGTCAGGCACCTGACCGTAGTTGCCGCCGCCTTCGATAAAGTGCTTATCCTGATCGCCGATGTTCAGCATGAAGGGCATGACGATGTTATCGACGATCTCTCCCTGGATCTTTTCGCGGTAGACGATTCCGTCATTGCCGCAGGCGGCCGCCACGAGTTCCGGGCACAGGAGGGCGACGTTATAGGTCATGGCGGAACCCTGGGAATGGCCGGTAATGTAAAGACGGGTGGCGTCAGCGGCGTAACCGCCGAGGACTTCCTCACGGACCTGCTTGAAGTAGGGCACATCCGCGGCGGACCAGGTGGAGCCTGCCTTGAACTTGCCGGAACGGGAGCCGCTCAGATAGACGACGATGAAATCGCGCTCTTCCGCCGTCTTGGTCCAGCCGGAACGGGAGGGAAACTCTTCGCCTGAGCCGCCGCCGCCGTGCGCCACAAAGACGACGGGAGCGGCATTGCCGGAGGCTTTCACGGAAGAAGGCACATACACCCAGTAATGACGGGTGATCCCATCGACTTCGAGGGTGTGATGATCCATGCCAAGCTCATCGTTGGAAGCAAACCAGCGCAGGGCGTTGATGGCCCCGGAATCCTGGCGGCGTACACGGCGCAGGAAGTTGCTCCAGAGGTTGTTGGTGAATTCCGGCGTGGTCACTTTGTCCAGCCTGTATGTCACATACACTTTGGAAACGTGGGCGTAGGTCTTTTCATAGGTCGTGGCCAGATATTCCGGGAAGGAATAGATCTCATCCGCCCAGGCGCTGCTGAGGGCTTCATCCCCGCATTCGTCGGCGTGCTTCCAGTATTCGATCAGAGCTTCCACGGAGGGCGTTTTTTCATTGGCGGCGATCCACATGGGGACGGCCACTTCAGACTTCATGACGCCCTTGGCACCGCTTTCTTCCGTCCGGCCCTGGTCCAGAATGGAGACGTCAAAGTCATCCACGCCCAGGGCGGCGAAGCCGGCGAACAGTTCGCTGTTGGTGACAGCGTGCGCCATCACCGTGTTGGCGGCGTCGCCGTAACCTACCATATAGAAGGCGGAGTCCTGCGTCTGCAGGTAGGTGCGGTCGTCCATATAGCCGAAGGCGGCGTAGGCGTACTCGCTCTCATCCGCCTGCCAGCCGCCTTCCCCGGCGACCATCAGCACCACGGCAAAGGGGCCTTTTTCCGCGGCGTCCTTCCAGCCGGTGTTCTCAAAGAAGGCAACCGGGTCTTCCCCGGAGGGAACGGCCACGGCGACTTCGGGCTGGCGATAGACCCAGCTTGTGGGCACATACTGATACAGCGTCCTGGTTTTTCCGCTTTCCAGCGTCAGCTCGATGGAATAAAGGCCGGTATACTGGCTTCCTTTGGCGTTGGCGGGGTCGATGGTGTAGTTTTCGGTATCAAGCTCGGTGATGGGGGTGACAGGGGTTTCGGCGAACGCGGCAAACGCGCTTATGGACAGAACGAGCGCAAGGAACAGACTGAATACTTTTTTCATAAAAGAAGCACTCCTTTAAGCGGATTCTTTCTGATAAACAGCTTGAGACGAAACCGGCAGCGCTTTGAGCCGGAGCCTCGTTTATTCATTACCAGCCGGTAACGATTTTCAGGGCATCAATCTTGGTGGCGTCAAGCCAGTACATCATGCGGCATACGTTATGATCCGTCAGACCGACAGCGTAATCATACGTGGAATGCGGGAAGACGCGTACTTTGGCCATGTCGTCAATCTCCCGCTCGCTCAGGCCCTTTTCAGCCCAGGCGTCATGAAGAATCTGATAGTATACTTTGGCGGCGTAGGCGTTTGCGGAATTACCGTCCTGCTCGCCGAAGGTCATACAGATTTTGATCCCGTTGTCCACAAAAGACTGCAGGCATTCCTTGGTCTGCTGATACAGGTCTTCCGTCCATCCCTCGGGAGAGAAATCCGCAGCGGGGGAGAGACCGCCGTTGGTGCCGAAATAGCCGGTTGCCAGTTCAGGATGACGCCACAGGACGTTCAGGCTGGTCACAGAGCCCTGGCTCTGACCGGACCAGAACAGGCGGTTCTTGTCCACGGGATAGTGATCGATGATCCACTGAGCGGCCGCAGCGGTATCTTCGTAAGGATCGTCTCCTTCGATCTTAATGGAGGCAGATGTGTTCTGATGACGCAGCGAAACGACGATAAATTCATCATCAAACCCATACTGCTTCGTTTCGGTCCAGACGTACAGATGATGGTCGTTGTACAGCGGGATCGCCGTATTGTTCATGCCGTGGCCGATGTATTCCAGCTGGCCGCCCCCGGTGACGCAGAAAATGATGGGATAGGTCTTTCCTTCTTCCACGTTTTCAGGCATCCGGACATAGGCGTTATAGGGATACCCGGGACGGGAGGGAAGATCGATGCTGATCAGCTCAAAAGCGTAGGTCTGCGCCGGGAACAGATAATCGTTTGTCATCGCCATTTCTTCAAAGGCGGGCAGGACGGTCCCGTCAGCGGCTGTAATATCCTTGACCTGCGCGACAGTGCCGACATTGGGCTTCCACATGCGCGGGGTTTCCGTTTTGCCGGTTTCCTCATCTGTGTAATAGCCGCGGATGGGGAATTCGCCCGGACGGGTGGTGGCAAGCGGATCGTCGACAAATTCGATGATGACATAATGGCCGGCGGCGGCGCCCTGCGCCAGCACGGCGGCTTCGCTGTTGGTGTAAACGCGCGCGACCTCACGATTCATCGTGAGCGCCTTTGTTTCGACTTTGCCGGTGTCCCACATATCGGTGGAGACATACGTATCCAGGTCAAATTCCTGTGCGGCCAGATCACGGTCGTATTCAACCGCAACGGCAGTCACACGATAACCCCAGAACCGCTCTCCGACAATGGGTGTGGTAGAAACGACCTCGGCGCAGGCCAAGGACGCGCAGAGCGTCAGCAATAATGCGGACAGCAGAAGAACAAACGTTTTTTTCATCGCGAAATCCTCCGAAATGATTGAGCTATCCGATCATTCCCGGATACGGAATCGGAAATGATTCAGGAATGAGCGGGTGTGAAGGTTTCCAGAATGCTCTGGAACAGTTCGATTTCTTCCTGCGTCAGGTTGGAATTGACAGTATCGTCCTCGTTGAGCAGGTAAAAGTAAAAGCCGTAGGAATAGGCGTTGATCATGATCTCGCCGTAGAGGTAGCTGCCGTGGCTGTTGGTGCCCTTGATCAGCGCCCCGGGGTACTGGCCGGCGCTGAACTTGGCCAGCAGCTTGGGCTCCTCGTCCTTGAGGTCGTTCATCAGGAAGGCCACATATTCCTGCCACAGCGTTTCAGAGCCGGACCAGAGGGAGACCTGCGCCCATTCTCCATAAAAGTTCATTTTGGCTTCGATCAGCTTCGTTTTGTCGGGGGAATACATGAAACCGAGGTCCAGCGAGCCGTAAAGATCCTTCCGGGAGGAGGTGTCGATCACCCAGTCGCCCGGAATGAAAATCTGATAATATTCCGTGGAGAAGGTCTGTACCATTCTGGCGGCGTTGGTGGAGACAGCGCAGGAAAGGCACAGGGTCAGCACGGTGAAGAACAGAAAGGCTCGTTTCATGGGAATGCCTCCGGATTCATGATTTTAGGGTAAAAAAAGGGCGCCGCGAACAGCGGATGCGGGACGCGGCGCCAGGATAATAGAATTACTTGACGGAGATTTCCTTGAGCACCTGGGCGCGGGCAGCATAGATCAGGCCCTGGATCCAGGCGTCGCTGGTGGCGCGGTTGGTGGAGCTGCCGAGGACTTCAGCGTTGATGCTCCTGTGGGTGTGGTCGCAGAAGATGGGGCCGTTGTAGCCGCTGCGGATGAACTGGAGCATCAGCTCATACATATCGGCGTAGCCGTCTTCGGCGAGGCACTCTTCAAAGTATCCGGAGTAGTCAGCGTTCAGCGGAGCGGTCACGTTGCGGAAGTGCACTTCGAACACCTTGCCGCGGCGGACAAACTCATCGATGTCGCCCAGCATGTCGTTGGTGAAGAGCAGGCCGCCTTCAGTCCAGCAGCCGGTGCAGAGCTTCATGCCCAGGTAGGGGCTGTCGCCCGCCAGTTCAAACGCGCGGCGATAGTCGTCAGCGGTCATGACCAGGGAGCCGACGCCGCCCAGGTAGGGGACCGGAGGATCGTTGGGATGCAGGGCCATACGGACGTTGGTCTCTTCGCAGACGGGGATGACCCTCTCCAGGAAGTCGCCGAAGGTCTTCCACATTTCCTCACGGGTGTAGTAGCGGTCGTTCTTGAGCTCCATGGGGTCGATGCCTTCCATGTTGGTGGCGCCGGCGTTCGCGCCGTGGATGCTCTTGGGGGTGTCGCCGGAGCGGGAGATGCCGTTGGGCTGCCAGGCGATGGCGACGGTGCGGATGTTGAGCCTGCTCATCAGGCGGAGATAATCGTTGAAGCGCTCAATCTCTTCTTCCCAGCCTTCCAGCTGCAGGTGGATGATGCGGTCCTTCTGGAAGGTGTAGTTGCTGGCCAGCAGGATTTCAAAGCCGCCGTTGGGGAAGTTGCGGAGCCTTTCGACCACGGGGTAGAGGACTTCGTAGGACAGCTCGTCGTCGCTGATGGAGAGCTCGACGGCGTTGATGCCCATCTGCTTCCACATGTTGAGCAGGTCGTCAGAGGTCTTGGAGTTGACGCCGGCGATGATCTGGGGACGGGCCACCGGGTTCGTCTTGGCGGTGTTCAGGGGAATGGCGGAATAGGCGGGGGTCAGCGTGGTGGTTTTCGCGACGTCATCCGCGGGGGTCACGGTGCTGGCATAGTCCATCAGACGGTTGGGCTCGATCATGATGCCGTCATAGATCGGGTCGTCGCCCAGCACGTGGGCGGGAGCGGCTTCTTCAGCCGGGGCTTCGGCAAACACGGAAACGGTACTCAGCAGCATCATGGCAGCCAGCAGCAGCGCTAGATACTTTTTCATGTTCATTCTCCTTTGTTTGTTTTTTCGGCCAGAAGTTTACAAACTGCGTGTTTTATGGTAGAATGAAAAACGTCAATTGAAGATTGCGCTGAATCGGTTGACAGCTTCCCGCCCAGGGGATGGACGATGGATCAGATCGTCTGTTCCCGAAAACGACGGGGAGTTTTTTTGTGTCCCGCCGCTTTCGCGGCGGGACAAATGGGTTTTTTAGTCGATGTAGTCAGCTAGGTAGCCGGCGTACACGTTCTTCTGCTCGGTGTAGTAGGCTTCGGTTTCTTCGGGGGTCATGCTGGAGATCTCCAGGAGAGCGTTCTCGGCATAGGCCTTCAGGGTGCCGTTCTCAACGACCTTGGCCAGGCCTTCGTTCATCTTGGCGACGATGGCGTCATCCACAGCGTTGGGGGCAGCCAGATAGAAGAACTTGGAGAACACGACGTCGACGCCCTGCTCTTTGAAGGACTTCAGCGTGATGTCACCCATCTGGATGGGCTTTTCGGAGAAGATGCCCAGGCAGATGAATTCGCCCTTGGTTTCGTAGTCGCGGACAGAGCCGAGGCCGGCCTGGGTCGCGATAACGTCCAGACGGTTGCCAGCCAGCTCAACGACCTTCTGGGAAGCGGTGCCGGCGTCGACGATCTTGAACTTCACGCCAGTGGCCTGCTCGAAAGCCAGAGCCTGCAGGTGGGTGAAGTTACCGGTTTCGGTGGCGAAGGTCACTTCTTCGGGATGATCCTTCATGTAAGCGATCATGCCTTCGAGGTCCTTGAACTTCTCGTTGACGGCGTTGCTCAGGAAAGCGTTGGAATAATCCATGAAAGGCATGCCGGCCAGTTTGAAATCGTTGATGATGTCAAACTCATACAGGCCCATGAGCTCAGCGGTGACGCCGCCGTTATGATAGAACACATAACGATAGCCGTCGCTGGGGTTGCCCAGGCAGTCTTCGAAGGCCACGGAGCCAGAGCCGCCGGCCATGTTGGTCACGATGACGTCCCAGCCCATTTCTTCCTTCAGGGCAGCAGCCAGAGCGCGGGCGTTGTTGTCGGTGTCTCCGCCGGGGTTCGCGGGAACGATCAGCTCAATGCTGCGTTCCGGCCATTCAGCCAGGGCGGACAGCGCGGTCAGGCTCAGGATGGCGACCAGAAGGAAAGCGATGATTCTTTTCATGAGAAACTCCTCCTCAATCATATTTGGGACTTTCGCCCCTTTGCCTGATATGATGCGAAAGGCGTGCCAATTTTGAAAAATCTCCGAAAATATTTTTGAAAAAGAAGATCCTTCATTTAATATGGCGGTTTCGGAGGATGAAAGAAATCGCCGCGCGGGAGCATGAATCTAAACTCTGTTTACAAAATTCCAATATGAAACGTCAAGGGTTTCAAAATGGCACAAAATGAAACCTTCTGAAATTTCACCTGTCCTGAGGTAGGGGAAATGTTACCTTCTGTTCCATCGTCTCCCCATCGCTTCGCTTTCTCTGGACGGGAGCCGGGGAGGGCCGGATTGCCGCAGATTTTTAAAAACGGAAGAATCTATTGCGGAAACGGGACTTTCTTATTGCTGCGAAGACAGGTTTTTCTCCCGTTCTTGCAAATTGGCACGAGTTTCGCATATAATTTATTAAAGGCCTCGAACGCTACTCAAAAGGAGGAATTGTATGTCAACCAAAAAGTTTTCCTTCCAGAGATACCGGGATATGATTCTCGGCATCTTCCTGCTGGCGCTGGGTATTTTTTATACGGTATTCGCGCAGCAGATCAAAACCCGCCCGAAACTGACGCCTTCCTATGCGGGCGCCCGCGTATTCCCGACGCTGCTGGGCATCCTTTTGATCATTCTGTCCGTCTGCATGATTTTCCAGAGCATCCGGAAAATGAAGACGATGCAAGTCTCCGACAGCAAGAAGATGAGCAAGGTGGACCTCTTCTCCATCCTGCTTACCTTCGCCGCGATGGTGCTGTATATCATCATTCTTCCTTATTTAGGCTTTATCATTTCCACGATCATTTTCCTCTTTGGTCAGATCACCATTCTGGCGCCGAAGGAAAAGCGGAATTATCTGCTGTTCGCCATCGTCGCCGTGGTCTTCACGATCATCGCCTTTATCGCCTTCCGTATCGGCCTGAGCCAGCTACTGCCCCGCGGCCCGATCGAAGCGCTGATTGGTTATTAAGGAAGGAGGCTGCAACATGTCTGTTGGTTCTTTGATTGCCGGCGGATTCGGCACCGTGCTGACGCCGACCGGAATTTTCCTGATGTTCGTCGGTGTGGCCGTCGGTATCGTCTTCGGCGCTCTGCCCGGCCTGTCCGCCACGATGGCGATCGCCCTGTTCCTGCCGGTGACCTACGCGATGGCCTCTTCGGACGCCATGACGCTGCTGATGGCCCTGTTCATCGGCGCGATTTCCGGCGGTCTGATTTCCGCCATCCTGCTGCGCATCCCAGGCACTCCCTCCTCCGTTGCCACCTGCTTTGACGGCCATCCCCTGGTGGCCAAGGGCCAGGCGGCCAAGGCCCTGGGCGTCGGCGTTGTGTTCAGCTTCCTGGGCACCATCTTTTCCACCGTCCTGCTCATGTTCCTGGCTCCCCAGATCGCCAAGGTGGCCATCAACTTTGGTCCTTATGAATTCTTCTCCATCGCTGTTTTCTCCCTGACCATGATCGCGACCCTGTCCAGCGGCAACATGGTCAAGGGCATCACGGCCGGCGTGCTGGGCTTCATGTTCTCCACCATCGGTACGGACGCCATCGAATCCACCCAGCGCTTCACCTTCGGCTCCACCAACTTAAAGAGCGGCTTTGACATGCTGGCCGTGATGGTTGGCCTCTTCGCCGTGGGCGAGATCATCGCCGCCGCGGAAACCAGCCACCATAAAAACGAAGAAGTCGTCACCCAGCCCAGCATGAAGGGCATCAAGGGCTTCGGCTTCACGATGAAGGAATTTACCTCCCAGCTTTGGAACGCCCTTCGCTCCGGCCTGATCGGCATGGGCATCGGCATCCTGCCGGGCATCGGCGGCGGCACCTCCAACATGCTGGCTTATACCGTGGCCAAGAACTCCGACAAGCATCCGGAAGAATTCGGAAAAGGCCGCATTGACGGCGTCGTCGCTTCCGAAACCGCGAACAACGCCACCATCGGCGGCGCGATGGTCCCGCTGCTGACGCTGGGCATCCCCGGCGACACGACGACGGCCATGCTGCTGGGCGCTCTGACCCTGCACAACCTGAACCCCGGACCCCTGCTGTTTGAAACCCAGGCCTCTGTGGTGTACGGCATCTTCGCCGCCATGCTGATCAGCTCCGTCATCATGCTGTTCATGGAGTTCTTCGGCCTGCGCGTGTTCGTCAAGCTCCTGTCCATCCCCAAGTACATCCTGCTGCCCTGCATCTTCGTGTTGTGCGTGATCGGCGCGTATAACCTCAAAAACAACATGTCCCAGGTCATCGCCTGCATCATGTTCGGCGTCATCGGGTTTGCGTTTAAGAAGTTCGAGATTCCGTCTACCCCCTTCATCCTCGGCTTCATCTTGGGACCGCTGGCCGAACAGAATTACCGCCGCGGTCTGATGCGCACCAACGGCAGCTTCGTGCCGTTCTTGACTTCCCCGATCAGCGCCGTGTTCCTCGGCATCGCCCTGTTTGTGATCCTGCTGGCCGCCACCAAGCCCCTGCGGCAGAAGAGAAAGGCCCAGAAGCAGGCGTCCTGACGGCAGCAATTTTCCGGTAATTGATTCTGAAAGGAGGTGAAGCGCGTGTCTGAAACCAGGCTGGAAGCGGTACAGAGTCAAAGGCTTTCTCAGGATATGCAGACCGCGCTTCACCTCATGTCCATGGACCTGCTGGAACTGAACGATTATATGCTTAAGGCGGTCCAGGAAAACCCCGCGCTGGAGTATGTCCCGCCGGTCAAGTCGCCGATGGACTTTGCGATGAAGGTCCGCACCCGCTTTCACGGCGGAAACGCGGACCCGTCCGAGGACGGCCCGGCGGAACCGGCCAGCCCGGTGATGATGCTGGACGACCTGGAGCAGCAGCTCCGGCTGTCCGGTTTTGACGCAAAGACGGTACATCTGGCGAAAAAGATGCTCCATCAGCTCAACAGCCGGGGCTATTACGTCCAGCCGCTGGAAGAATTCGCGGCCGAGTTCGGCTGCAGCATGGATGAGGCCCGCCAGGCGATCTCGGCGGTCCAGAGCCTGGAGCCGGCCGGCATCGGGGCCCGCAGCGTGGAAGAGTGCTTAAAGCTCCAGCTGGAAGCCAGGGAGCAGGTGGACCCGCTGTGTTACGACCTGGTGCAGGTGCACCTGATGGAAATCGCGAAGGGGAACTACCGGCAGATCGCCCGGGAAACCGGCGCTTCCATCAAGCACGTGCGCGAGTGCGTGGAGGTCATCCGCAGCCTGAACCCCGCCCCGGTATCCCTGAGCGAGGGAACGGTGCAGTACATCATGCCGGAGTTTTCCGTCGAAGCGGACAGCGGCGGATCGCTGTCCATCATCTTTCACAACGACTATTACCCATCCTACCGCCTGGACGAGAATTTTAAGCGCCTCTCCGCCACGCTGTCGGGGGAGGAGCAGGAGTACGCCAGGAAAATGATCCAGTCCTCCACCCGTCTCATCCGCTCGGTGGAGCTGCGCCAAAGGACCATCGAAAAGGTAGCGCAGATCATCGTCCGGGAACAGCGCCCATTTTTCCTGGGCCAGTACAGCCTGATGCCCCTTCGGATCGCCGACACGGCGGAGGAGATCGGCGTGCACGAAACGACGGTCTACCGCGCGGTGCAGAACAAATATCTCTACTGCGCCAGGGGCACCTTCTCGCTGCATCACTTTTTCCAGCGGGAGCTGTCCGGAGGCGCCAGCGCCGCCCGGGTGAAGGAGCTGATCCGGGAAATCTGCCAGTCCGACGGCAGGATGTCCGACCAGAAGATCGCCGACGAGCTGGCCCGCAGGGGCATCAAGATGGCCCGGCGGACGGTCGCCAAATACCGGCTCCAGATGAACATCGCCTCAGGCTTTGAAAGGGACAGCGGAGGGAGACTCCCCTCCTTAGATGAGTGAAGATAGGCCGGACCCACTCTCCGGCGGAAGGGAACCAAATGAAGATCAGAAACGATGGCACGGTTTCACGCCTGCTCAAAGACGTGCCGCTGCCCAAAATGTTCCATGCCGAACAGACCTTCCCCGATAGGCACATCGACCGGGAAGACATCGAGAAGGCCATCTTTGACGAGATAAACCGGTCAAAAATGGGGGAAAGGATCCTGCCCGGGAAGCGGATCGCCATTACCGCCGGCAGCCGGGGCATCCGCAATGTGGACGAAATCACCCGCTCGGTGGTGGCCTACGTCCGCTCCCGCGGAGCGGTGCCGTTCATCGTTCCCGCCATGGGCAGTCACGGCGGGGCGACGGCGGAGGGCCAGCGCGAAATGCTGGCTGGCTACGGCATCACCGAGGAAAAGATGGGCTGCGAGATCCGCTCTTCCATGGAAACGGTGCTCCTCGGCTATTCCGAGCTGGGCAAGCCCGTCTATATGGATAAGAACGCCTACGAGTCCGACGGCGTCATCCTCTCCTGCCGCTTAAAGCCGCACAACGCGTTCCGCGGCCCGGTGGAAAGCGGCCCGTGCAAGATGATGACCGTGGGCCTTGGAAAGCAGAAGGGCGCCGAGCAGGTTCATTCGGACGGCATGGACATCATCGCCAGGAACATCCCGACGATGGCTAAGGTCACCCTTTCGACCGGCAAAATCCTCTTCGCCATTCCCTGCCTGGAAAACGCCTATGATCAGACCATGATGTTCGAAGCGATCCCGGCGGAAAAGATCCTGGAGAGGGAGCCGGAGCTGCTGAAAATCGCCTTCCAGAACATGCCCTCCATCCTCGTTGGGTCCGGCGACGTGCTGATCGTCGACAAGATCGGCAAGAACTTTTCCGGCACCGGCGTGGACCCCAACATCACCGGCACCTTTTCGACCCCCTACGCCTCCGGCGGCGTTCAGGTGCAGCGCACCTGCTTCCTCCGGCTGAGCGACGAATCCCACGGAAACTCCCTGGGGGTGGGGCTGGCAAGCGCCATTACCCGCCGCATCTTTGACATCATCGACGCGGATGCCATGTATACCAACTGCATGACCAGCACGGTGATCAAATCGGCCATGGTGCCCTGCGTCCTGAGCACAGACAAGGAAGCCATCCAGTTCTGCATCCGCACCTGCAACCGGATCGACCGGGACAATCCCAAGGTCATCCGGATCAAAAACAGCCTGCACATCGGGCAGGTGATGCTGTCCGGCGCGTACTATGAGGACGTGCTGGCCGGAAAATACCAGGGTCTCAAGGCGCTCGACGCGCCTCAGGATATGATCTTTGACCAAGAAGACACGCTGACAACGCCGTGGCTTCCATAAAAAGAGAAAAGGAGTGATCCCTATGAGCTTTACCCCGAGAGGAATCGTCGTCCCGATCGTGACCCCGGTGGATCAGGAAGGACGCCTGAACGAAAAGGCTTACCGCAGCCTCATCGACTATCTGGCCGACAACGGCATCCACGGCGTATTTCCGTTCGGCACCACCGGCGAATTCTACGCCTATGACCAGGGCTTCTACAATGATCTGCTCGAGGTGACCAAGGACGCTGTCAAGGGCCGTATGCAGATTTACGCCGGCGCGAACTTCATCACCACCAAGGGTTGCATCGCCATCGCCAAGGCGGTGGAAAAGGTCGGCGGCATCGACGCCCTGAGCGTGCTGACCCCCATGTTCGTCTCCCAGACCCAGGAAGAAGTATATGAGTACTACCGGGCGGTCGCCTCGGAAACCAGCCTCCCGATCATCATCTACAACAACAAGCCCAAGACCAACGTCACCGTAGAGCCCGCCACCATCGCCCGCCTGGCCGAGATTGACAACATCGTGGCCGCCAAGGACTCTACCGGCGACATGACCAACGCCGAAGAATACCTGCGCCTGACCCAGGGCATGGACTTCAGCGTCATGATGGGCAGGGACACCCTGATCCTGGCCGGCCTGCACTACGGCGCCACCGGCGCCATCGCCAGCTGCGCGAACGTGGCCCCGCGGATCGCCGTGGACATCTACGAAAAATTCCAGGCGGGGGACTACAAGGGCGCGCTGGAGGCCCAGTTCAAGCTGTCCGCCCTGCGCGTGGCCACCAACATGGGCTCTTTCCCAGTCACGTTGAAGGAAGCCCTCAAGCTGATCGGCCACGACTGCGGCGACTGCGTGCCGCCGATCCTGCCGCTGCATGAGGACCAGCGCGAAAAGCTCCGCAAGGTGCTTGCGGGCATGGGTCTTCTGTGAACGAAATCGTATCCCGGATGATCAACACCCAGCTGCTGCTGTTTTTGTACATGCTCTGCGGGGTGATTGTGGCAAAGCTCAAGATCATCCGGAATGATAACCGCCAGGTGCTGGTCCGGCTGCTGATGGACGTCGCCATGCCGATGATGGTGCTGGCCGCCTTCAACAAGAAAACCACCGCCGAGGAGATCAAAGCCTCCTTCCTGGTGATGCTGATCGCCCTGGCCGGCTGCGTGGTGAGCGGGCTGATTGGTCGGGTCGTCTGGCGGAAGCAACCGGAAAACAAGCGCAAGGTGCTGATGTACGCCAGCATGTTTTCCAACGCCGGCAACGCCGGCCTGCCGATCCTGAAATTGGTGTTCGACGACGTAGGGGTTTTTCTTGGCAGCATGTACCTGATCCCGCCCCGGATCCTCCAGTGGACGGTGGGCCTTGGGTTCTTCGTCAAGCCTGAGAAGGGCGGCTGGGTCAAAAACGTTCTGCTGAACCCGATGGTCGTCACCATCTACATCGGCGCTCTGCTGATGGCGACCGGCTGGCAGATCCCCGGCGTCTTCGGCACCGCCATCAGCAACCTGGGCAGCATGACCGCTCCCCTTTCCATGATCCTGATCGGGGCGACCCTGAGCAGTATGGATTTAAGGATGCTGCTGGACAAATCCGTCCTCCTGGTCAGCCTCCTTCGTCTGCTGGTGTTCCCGATGCTGTTCGCCGTCGGTCTCAAATGGCTCGGAACGGACCTGACCACGATGAACATCTGCGTGATTCTGCTCGCCATGCCTGTGGCTTCCAACACCGCGGCCATGGCGGAAAGATACGGCGGCGACTATGTCTTCGCCTCGGCCTGCGTGAGCGTGACCACCCTGCTGAGCGTCCTGACCGTCCCGCTGATTACCTGGCTTGTCCAGCTGCTGTAAGCGGCGGACAAATAAATCTATTATCCCTTTACTTTAAAACATGAGGAGGAAACACTGTTATGAAAATCGCATTTATCGGACTGGGCATCATGGGCAAACCGATGGCGAAGAACCTGCTGAAAGCCGGCCATGAGCTGCGCGTCTATGACCGCAACACCGCTACCCTGGACGAAATGAAGGAAGCCGGCGCGACGATCTGCTCCTGCTCTGCTGAAACCGTCGAGGGCGTGGATCTGGTGCTCACCATGCTCCCCAACAGCCCGCACGTTAAGTCCGTCATGCTGGAGGACGACAAGCTGGCTGAAAAGATGCCCAAGACCGCCGCTTTCATCGATATGTCTTCCATTAACCCTGTCGCTTCCCGCGAAATCGCCGCCAAGCTAGCGGAATACGGCATCGACATGCTGGACGCTCCCGTGTCCGGCGGTCAGCCCAAGGCCGTGGACGGCACCCTGGCCTTCATGGTCGGCGGCAAGGAAGAAGTCTTCAACAAGTTTAAGCCCGTCCTGGAAGCCATGGGCTCCAGCGTGGTGCTGTGCGGCGACGTGGGCGCGGGCAACGTGACCAAGCTGTGCAACCAGACCATCGTGGCCGTGAACATTGCCGCCCTGGCGGAAGCCCTGCAGATGGGCCAGATGTGCGGCGTGGAGCCCGAGAAGATCTTCCAGGCCATCAAGGGCGGCCTTGCCGGCAGCACCGTCATGAACGCCAAAGCGCCCATGATGATGGACCAGAACTTCCAGCCCGGCTTCCGCATCGACCTGCACATCAAGGACCTGAACAACGTGGTGGACGCCGCCAAGGCTGTGGACGCCCCGATCCCGCTGACCCAGAGCGTGCTGGAAATGATGAAGATCCTCCATCACGACGGCGACGGCTCCTGCGACCACAGCGCCCTGCTCAAGTATTACCAGAAACTGACCGGCGAAGTGCTGCACCATTAATGAATCGTACAGCCGGGCAGGGGCCGTCCCTGCCCGGCTGACAGACGGGAGAGGCCATATGAAGCTGATATTTGCTCCTGACTCTTTCAAAGGCTCCCTGACCGCCATCGAAAGCTGCGACATACTGGAAAAGGTGACCGCCAGGATTTTCCCGGGCGCGGAGACAGTGTCGGTGCCGGTGGCGGACGGCGGGGAAGGCACGGTGGACGCCCTGCTCAGGGCCATGGGGGGACAAAGGATCACCACCCAGGTGACCGGCCCGCTCTTTGAGCTCGTACAGGCCCAGTGGGGGATGCTGGGGGACGGCGTGACAGCCGTGCTGGAAATGGCGCAGGCCAGCGGCCTTCCCTATGTGCCGGCGGACCGGAAGGACCCCAGGCTCACTACCTCCCTGGGAACCGGCGAGATGATGGCGGAAGCGATCCGTCGCGGGGCGAAAAAGCTCCTGATCGGGATCGGCGGCAGCGCTACCAACGACGGCGGAATCGGCATGCTCCAGGCCCTCGGCGCTGTCTTTACCGATAAAGAAAGAAAGCCGGTCCGTCCGGTCGGCGGGTGCCTAAAGGATGTGGAAAACGCTGATTTCAGCGGTCTTCTGCCGGAACTCAGCGACGTCCAGATCACCGTGATCTGCGACGTCACCAACCCTTTGCTGGGCGAAAACGGGGCGACGTTCATCTACGGCCCGCAGAAGGGCGCTGTGCCCGCCATCCGGGATGAATTGGAATCCGGTATGGTTCACTTTGCCGACGTGGTCGAAAAAGCCTGCGGAAGGGACTTCCGTTCCTTCCCCGGCGCCGGCGCGGCCGGCGGGCTCGGGGCCGCCCTGGGCGGGGTGCTGAAGGCCAAACTCCAGTCCGGGATCGACGCGGTGCTGGACGCCGTGGACTTTGACAAAAAGCTGTCCGGCGTTTCTCTGGCGGTGACCGGAGAAGGCAGAATCGACGGCCAGAGCGTCCGCTTTGGAAAGGTGCCCGTCGGCGTGGCAAAGCGCTGCGCCCTCAAAGGCATCCCGGCGGTGGCCATCGTCGGCGGCATCGGCGAAGGGGCGGAGGGCCTGTTTGACCTGTGCGAAAGCACGATCCAGACCACGGTCTCCGGACCGATGAGCCTGGAAAAGGCGATGAGCGACGCCCCGGCCCTGTACGAGCAGGCGGCGGAGCGGCTGTTCAGGGCCATCCGGATCGGCATGTCTCTCAAATAATTCATACATCCGGCAGGGAGCTGAAGGAGTTTCTGTTTCATGCTTACGCAGGGCCGGACATATTTCCATGGATGCTTCATCAACCAAGTGACAGGAGGGGTTTGACATGATTCCGAAAGTAGTCAAAATGGACGTTTATCCCGTGGCCGGCCACGACAGTATGGAACTGAATCTGTCCGGGGCGCATGCTCCCTATTTTACCCGCAACGTCGTCGTGCTGGAAGACAGCCAGGGCAATCTGGGCGTGGGCGAGGTGCCCGGCGGCCAGAAGATCACCAAGGCCCTGGAGGATGTCAAGGACCTGGTGCTGGGCACCAGCATTGCGGACTATAAGGGCACGCTGAACAAGGTGCGCGCCTGGCTGTCCGCCAACATCAAGGATGACGTCCGGGGCCTTCAGACCTTTGACCTGCGCACCGGCGTCCATGTGGTGACGGCCATTGAAGCGCCTCTATTGGACCTGCTGGGCAAATATCTGGAGCTCCCCGCGGCCGCGCTGATGGGTGACGGCATTCAGCGGGACCGGGTGCGCTTCCTGAGCTACCTGTTCTACATCGGGGACAGGAAGAAGACGGACCTTCCCTATATCAGCGAGGAAGACAGCCCCTGCGAATGGTACCGCCTGCGCAATGAAGAGGCCCTGACGCCCGATGCCATCGTGGCCCTGGCCAAGGCGACGGTGGAAAAATACGGCTTTGAAGATTTCAAGCTCAAAGGCGGCGTGCTGGCCCCCAAAGAAGAAGTCAAGGCCGTGACCGCCATCAAGAAAGCCTTCCCCAACGCCCGCGTCGACCTGGACCCCAACGGCTGCTGGAGCCTGAAGGAAGCCCTCGAAGTTGCGCCGGACTTAAAGAACGTCCTGGCCTATATGGAAGATCCCTGCGGAGCGGAAGACGGCTTCTCCGGCCGCGAAATCATGGCGGAATTCCGCAAGGCCACCATGATGCCGACCGCCACCAACATGATCAACACGGACTGGCGGCAGATGTGCCACACCATCGCCCTGCAGAGCGTGGACATCCCGCTGGCTGATCCCCATTTCTGGACGATGAACGGCTCTGTCCGCGTCGGCCAGCTGTGCAACGATTTCGGCCTCATGTGGGGCTGCCACAGCAACAACCATTTCGACATCTCCCTGGCGATGGTCGTCCAGTGCGCTGCCGCGATCCCCGGCAAGATGAACGGCATCGACACCCACTGGATCTGGCAGGAGGGCCGCGAGCGCCTGACCAAGGAACCCATGCAGATCGTGGACGGCTGCATCACCCTGCCGAACAAGCCCGGTTTGGGCATCGACGTGGACCTGGATCAGGTCAAGAAGGCCAACAAGATTTATATGGAGAACTGCCTGGGCGCCCGCAACGACGCCATCGGCATGCAGTACCTGATTCCCGGGTGGAAGTTTGATAACAAGAAGCCCTGCCTTGTCAGATAACATCAATGGTCTGTTGCACAGCGCCGTGATGGGGGGATACGTCCCCTTATCTTGGGCTGTGCAACACCATATTTCAAACAGGAGGATGCAACATGCGTACATACGTTCAGATTAAGCCGGAGGACAATGTGGCCATTGCCGTCCAGGAGCTGAAAAAGGGAACGGAAATCATGCCCGGCGTCGTGACCTTAAGTGATATTCCGCAGGCGCACAAGATCGCCCTGACCGATATTCCAAAGGAAGGCGCCATTATCCGCTACGGCGTGACGCTGGGGTATGCGCTGGACCCGATCGCAAAGGGCCAGTGGATCAATGAACACATGCTGCGTCTGCCTACCCCGCCGTCCCTGGATGATATGCCCTGGGGCACGAACCTCCGCACGGACCTTCCGGAGCCGCCGGTTCACACCTGGTGGGGCTATCGGAATCCCGAAGGCGGGCCTGCGGGCACCCGGAATATGCTTGGCATCCAGACAACCGTTCAGTGCGTGGAAGGCACCCTGAACGTGGCGGTGGAGCGCATCCGCCGGGAGCTGCTGCCCAAATATCCGAACGTCGATGACGTGGTGCCCATCAACCACGCCTACGGCTGTGGGGTGGCCATTAACGCGCCGGAGGCCAAGGTGCCGATCCGGGCTCTTCGGAACATCGCCCATCACCCGAACTTCGGCGGCCAGCTGATGGTCGTCTCCCTGGGCTGCGAAAAGCTGACGGTGGACATGCTGGTGGGGCCGGAAAACAATACGCCGGAGAACGTGGTGGTACTGCAGGAATGCCACGGCTTTGAGGGCTGCATGAAGGCCTTGATGGAGATGGCGGAAAAGAAGCTCAAAATCCTGAACGAGCGCCGCAGGGAAGAGCTGCCGCTCAGCGACCTGCTGATCGGCATGCAGTGCGGGGGGAGCGACGCCTTTTCCGGCGTCTCCGCCAACCCTTCCGCGGGCTACGCGGCGGACATGCTGGTCAAGGGCGGGGCGACCGTCCTGTTCAGCGAGGTCACGGAGGTGCGCGACGGGGTGCACTATATCGCCGAGCGCTGCGTATCCAAGGAGGTCCGGGACAAGCTGGCGGCTGAAATGCGCTGGTACGACCATTATCTGGAGGAAGGCCAGGTAGACCGCAGCGCCAACCCGACCCCCGGCAACAAAAAGGGCGGCCTGTCCAACATCGTGGAAAAGGCCATGGGCTCCATCGCCAAATCCGGCACGTCCCCGATCGTGGAGGTCCTGTCTCCCGCGGAGCGGCCGACCAAGCACGGCGAAATCTTCGCCGCGACCCCAGCCAGCGACATCGTCTGCGGCCCCTGCCAGATGGCCAGCGGCATTGGACTTCAGGTGTTCATGACCGGACGGGGCACCCCCTATAACCTGGCGGCCGTTCCGGTGATCAAGGTCTGCTCCCGCAACGAGCTCAAGGAGCAGTGGCCGGATATTATCGACATCAGCGCCGGCGCTGTGGCGACGGGGGAAAAGACCATCGAAGAGGTCGGCACGGAAATCTTCCACAAGATCATCGACTGCGCCAGCGGGAAAGACAAGCCCTTTGCCGAAAAGTACGGCATGCATAACTATCTGTGCGTCTTTAACCCCGCTCCGATTACCTGATCTTACGCAAAAAGCTCCTTCCGGCTGGTGAAAGAGAGGTAGGCCATGGCACTTCATATCGTTTCCGAGGCAAACCGCTGCCTGCAGTGCAAAAAGCCGCTGTGCCAGCAGGGCTGTCCGGTGCATACACCGATCCCGCAGATGATCGCGCTGTTTAAAGAAAAAAGGATGATGGAAGCGGGCAAGGCCCTGTTTGCCAATAACCCGATGTCCCTGGTATGCGCCATCGTCTGCGACCACGAGGCCCAGTGTACAGGCCACTGCGTGCTGAACCATAAGGGACAGCCGGTCCATTTCTATGAGATCGAGGAGTTTGTTTCCGACGCGTATCTGGACCGCATGACGGCGGACAGGAAGCCGTGGAACGGCAAAACCGCCGCCGTCATCGGCAGCGGGCCGGCGGGCATGACGGTGGCCTTCATCCTCGCCTGGAATGGCTACGGCGTCACTATCTTCGAGGAAAAGGACCGCATCGGCGGGATGCTCCAGTACGGGATCCCCGACTTCCGTCTGCCCAAATCCATCCTGGACCGGTATAAGCAGAGACTGCTGGACATCGGCGTCCGCATCCGTCCCCATGTCGTCATGGGCGGTGACCTGATGATCGACAACCTCTTTAGGGACGGCTACTCCGCCGTCTTTGTCGGCACTGGGGTCTGGCGTCCCACGACCCTCGGCATCGAGGGGGAGACGCTGGCCAACGTCCACTTCGGCATTTCCTACCTGGCCCGGCCCATTTCCTACACCATCGGGGAAACGGTGGCGGTCATCGGCATGGGCAACGTCGCCATGGACGTGGCGAGAACGGCTTTCCGGCACGGGGCCAGGCGGGTGATGATGTTCCAGCGCGGAAACAAATCTCCCGCCAGCGAACATGAGCGGCAATACGCCCAGCTGGACGGGGCGGAGTTCTTCTTTGGAAAGTCCATCCAGCGGATCACGCCCAAGGGCCCGGTGTTCCGGAATTCCGTTCTGAACGAACAGGGGCGGCCGGTGGGCGTCGAGGGGGAGGAAGAGCTGGTGCCCGCGGATACGGTCATCATCGCCATCAACCAGGGCCCCAAGGACAAGCTGGTCAATACTACCCACGGGCTGGAAGCGACGGAGCGCGGCCTGCTCAAGGTGGATGAAAACAACATGACGACACGGGCGGGGGTCTTCGCCGCGGGCGACGTGGTGCACGGCTCGCTCACCGTCGTCCACGCGGTGGAGGACGCCAAGCGGGCCGCCGCTGGAATGATGAGGTATATGGAAAATGGCTGACATCTATCAGATCTTCGGGCAGGACGCCCATGAAATGACGGTCAGACTGCTGGAGGCATCAGACGCGATTCGTCTGGTGCCTTCGGGCGGTTCTGTGGCGCTGAAACCGAACCTGGTAATCGCCGGGACGCCGGAGAGCGGCTCTACCACCCATCCCGGGGTGCTGAGCGGCTGCATCGCGTATTTCCGGGATCATGGGGTGCAGGACATCAGCGTGATCGAAGGCAGTTGGGTCGGGGACGAAACCATGCGGGCGATGAGAACGGCGGGCTACGATAAGATCTGCGCCGAGTACGGCGTCCCCTTTTTCGACCTGAAAAAGGACAAGACCCGCCCTGTGCAGACCGCCATCGGGAAGATCGATATCTGCTGCCGGGCGCTGGACGCGGGGCTCTTGGTGGACCTGCCGGTGCTCAAGGGACACGGGCAGACCCTGATGACCTGCGCGCTCAAAAACCTGAAAGGCTGCCTGCCGGACCGGGAAAAGCGGCGCTTCCACGCCATGGGGCTCCAGAAACCGATCGCTGCCCTCGGCGCGGCCCTGCGCCCAAAGCTGATCGTTGTGGACAGCATCTGCGGCGACCTGGACTTTGAGGAAGGCGGCACCCCGGTTCAGACCAACCGCATGTACCTGGGCACGGACGCCGTCCAGCTGGACGCCTACGGCTGCTCGCTGATGGGGCTTGACCTGGACGAGGTGCCCTACATCGGCCTGGCCGAGCAGTATGGCGGCGGAAAGGCCTCCTGGCGGGAAAAAGAGATCCATTCCCTGAACGAGCCCGGAGAAGCGGCCGCCTATCCGAAGAGGACGGGGATCGTGGCCCAGCTGACCCGGCGCGTCCATGAAAATCAGGCCTGCTCGGCCTGCTTTGCCAGCCTGGTGCGGGCCATGTACAATACCCGCCTGGGGCAGAACGAGGAAATCTACATCGGCCAGGGCTGGCGGGGGCAGACGCTTCCAGGCTTTGGCGTCGGCAACTGCTGCCGGGGCGCGGAGCACTGCGTCCTTGGATGTCCGCCGACCGCCGGGGAGGTTGCGCAGGCGCTGACAGACCTGTGCGGGAGATAATATGGAAAAACTGCTGACGCTGGAATGGAATATCTTCGTCATGATGGGCATCGGCTTCCTGATCAGGAAAATCCGCCTGGTCGGGAAGGAGGCCGAACTCATCCTGACCAACCTCGTGTTGTACGTGGTGCTGCCCTGCAACATCTTTCATTCGTTCCTCGGAGACCACTCCGGCATGAGCGGGGCGGATTACCTGGCGATCCTGCTGATCTCCATCGGGATTCAGTTCCTGGCCCTGATTTACGCGAAAACCGCCTTCCGGAAAGAAAGCGCGGACCACCGCTGCAGCCTGGGCTACGCGATGATCTGCTCCAACGCAGGCTTTCTGGGCAACGCCATCGCGGAGGGCGTCTTTGGGGCGAACGGGCTGATGCTGACGAGCATCTACCTGATCCCCCAGAGGATCATGATGTGGTCGGAAGGTCTGGCCATCTTCTCCGGCGTTTCGGACAAGAAAAAAACGGCAATCAAGGTGATCACGCATCCCTGCGTCATCGCCTGCTTCCTGGGGCTGATCGTGATGGCGGCGGGCATCCAGCTGCCGGATTTCTTTTTGAGCCCCATTCAGACGATCGGCCGGTGCAATACCCCGCTGTCTATGATGGTGATCGGGATGATCCTGTCCGGGATCGACTTAAAGCACATGGTGGATAAGACCATTCTCCGCTTCACTCTGGACCGCCTGGTGCTGATGCCGCTGATCGTGTGGCTTTTCTGCCTGGTCCTGCCGGTCAGCCCCCTCGTCCGGGGCGTAGCCGTCCTGCTGGCGGCGATGCCGGCCGGGGCCACCACCAGCATGCTGGCCGCCAAGTACGAAAGAGACCCGGAATTCGCCACCAAGTTGGTGGTCTTCACCACCCTCTGCTCCATCCCGGCGATCTTTATATGGAGCGTCATCCTGCTGTGACGAAAGCACCGGAAAGGAGAGGGCTGATATGAACAGAAAAATCTACTTTTCGGGCGCCATCAGCGGGGGAAGGAAGGACGCGGAGCTCTACCACCGCCTCATCGAGAGAATCAAAGAGACGGACACGGTCCTGACCGAGCACATCGGAGACGTGCATTACAGCCCCTCAGGCCAGACGGCCGCGGATGCAGAAAACATCTACCGTCAGGACACCGCCTGGCTTAGGGCGTGCGACCTGGTGATTGCTGAGTGCTCCCAGCCGTCGCTGGGAGTCGGGTACGAGATGGCCTTTGCGGAGGCCCTGGGAAAACCGGTGTACATTTTCTGTCACCAGGGAATCCACCTGTCCGCCATGCTGCGGGGAAATCCGTATTTCCATGTATCCTTTTACGGGACGGAGGAAGAACTGATGAAGAAGGTCTCAGAGGTCCTTCGTTCCTGAACGTCCTGATTGTTATCATCAAAAAACCCGGCTGCCTGAGAAAAAGCTCTCAGACAGCCGGGTTTATTGATAAGATCGGCTCGATCAGTATTCCAGTTTCCTCGGAAGCTCCTTGGCCTGAGCAACCCACTTGGTTACCATCTTCAGATAGGGAACCGCACGGACCAGCTTCTTTTCCGCGTTGATCTCTTCCATCTTCTTGGTCAGGTTTTCAGGGTTGCGGTTGGCAAGCTCCACCACGGTATCCACACCGGCGGCTTCCAGCAGCTCGGAATACTGGCCGGCGACGCCCTTGATGCGGAAAAGGTCCGCGTGGTTGGCCCATTTCAGGAGGAGGGCGTCGGAAATGCCGGTTTTTTCAGCCAGCGCGGCGCGATCCTTCTTGGTCAGAGAGCTTTCCAGCAGCTGCTCGACGGAGGTGATGCCGGCTTCCGTCAGCTTGGCGGCGTAAACCTCGCCGATGCCTTCGATCTTTTCAATCTTTGTCATGGGATCTCATTCCTTTCGCTCGATGTTCTATGCGGTTAAGCTGTACCAATTATAACTGAAGAATGCCAAAAAATCAAGGTATTTCCATCAGTTTCTCGCTTTTTTCCATACGCCCGGGACGAAAAGAATGAGGATGGGGAAAATTTCGAGCCTTCCCAGCAGCATATTGACGGACAGGATCAGCTTGGACAGCACGGAATAGCCCGCGTAGCTGCCCGTCGGGCCGACGGCGCCCAGACCGGGGCCGATGTTGTTGAGGCAGGCGATTTCCGCCGTTACGTTTTCTTCAAACGTAAAGGGGTCAAAGCTGAGGATCAGCACACTGATCATGATGATCAGGCAGTAGGCGACCAGGTAGGCGTAGGTGTTGGTGACGGTTTCCTTGGAAACCTTGTCCCCGTCCATATGGACGGAGCTGATCGTATTGGGGTGAAGGCTCCTGCGGATTTCGTGGCGCAGGCCCTTGAGGAGGATCAGCACGCGGCTGATTTTAAAGCCGCCGCCCGTGGAGCCGGCGCAGGCGCCGGAGAGCATCAGCATGACCAGCAATGTCCTGGCAAACTGAGGCCAGAGATTAAAGTCCGCGCTGGCAAAGCCGGTGCTGGTGGCGATGGAGGACACCTGGAAGAAGCTCTGGCGCAGCCCGTCCACAAAGCCGTACTGAGGATATATGCAGATGGTGATCGCCGCCGTGGCGACGATAAAAATGCCCAGGTAGGTGAGGAGCTCTTCATTGCGGAAGATCTTTTTCCACGAGCGCTGGAGCATCAGATAGTAGATGCCGAAGTTGACGCCAAACAGCATCATGAAGATGCCGACGACCCACTGGATATAGGGGGATTTGTCCGCCATGCTCTCCGGGGAGATGGCGAAGCCGCCGGTTCCCGCGGTGCCCATGGCGGTGGTGATGGCCTGCTCCCAGTTTTCCCCGCCCAGGAGGAGGAGCACCAGCATCACCAGCGTCATGCCGATGTACATGCCGTACAGGATCCGGGCACTGCCGATGGTGTGGGGGACCAGCTTGTTGACCTGCGGGCCGGGGGATTCGGCGCGCATGATGTGGATGGAATCGCCCGCGCCGGAGGCAAAGCTTTCCAGCGACAGGAGAAAGACCAGCACGCCCATGCCGCCCAGCCAGTGGGTGAAGGAGCGCCAGTACAGAATCCCGTGGGTCAGCTGGCTGAAATCGGTGACGATGCTGGCCCCGGTGGTGGTAAAGCCGGACGTGGTTTCAAACAGGGCGTCCACAAAGTGGGGAATGGTGCCGCTGAACACAAAGGGCAGCGCGCCCAGGACGGACATCATCACCCAGCTCAGCGAGGCCAGCACAAAGCCTTCCCGGGCGTAGAAGGTCTTTTTCTTCGGCTTCCAGATCAAGGAAAAACAGCTCAGCAGGAGCATCAGCCCGATGGTGATCAGGAAGCTGTAGCAGGTGCGCATTTCATGATAATACAGGCTGATCAGGGCGGCGGGCACCATAAAGGCCGCCACGATACGCAGCACCGCGCACAGCAACCGGCAGATCATTCGGTAATTCACAGCTTGCCTCCCCGGGGAGCTTCCCGGAAAATGTCGTTCAGCACCGCGAAACGGCCCGCCTGGGTGGTGACGATCACGGCGGTGTCGCCGACGGCCAGGTAATCGTCGCCGGTCGGGACGATGATCACGCCCCGCCTGGAAATAAAGGCGATACGGAAATTGTCTTTGATCGGGATGTTTTTCAGCGGCACGTCCGTATACCAGGTCGAGTTGGTGACGGCGAATTCCAGGGCTTCCACCCGGTCGCCGACCAAACGGTGCAGGGTGATGACTCCTTCGCCGGGCCGGTTTTCCATGGCGCGCACATAGCGCAGAATGCCGTTGCTGACCAGGATACGGGGGGTAATGACGCCCTCGAGCACCTTGTCGGACAAAAGAGAGGTATATTCCGTGCGGTTGACCTTGCACAGCACCTTGGGCACTTCGATGCGGCTGGCGTACATGGAGATGATGATGTTCTGCTCGTCCAGGTTGGTCAGACAGACGATGGCGTCCATTTCCTCGATCCCTTCCTGGCGCAGCAGGGCAAAGGACGTGCCGTCCCCGTGAATGATTTCCGCCTTGGGCAGCTGCGCGCTCAGCTGATGGCAGCGCTCCAGGTTGGACTCGATGATCTTGACGTCGATGTTCCCGCTGATCAGCATCTGGGCCAGGTAGACGGAAATCCGACCGCCGCCGACGATCATGACGGAGCGGACCTTCGGCGTTTCCAGCCCGATGGCCTTGACCATGTTCAGCAGGTCGTGCATCGCCGCGGTCACGTACACGTGGTCCCCGGCTTTCAGCGTGAACTGGCCGTCCGGAATCGTCACCTGGCCGGCGCGTTCCACCGCGCAGACCAGCACCCGGATTTTGAGGGCCTTATACAGGTCCATCAGCACCAGGCCGTCCAGCTTGCTGCCTTCCTTCACCGAAATCTCGACGATTTCGGCGCGACCCTTGGCAAAGGAATCCCTTTTCAGGAAGGAGGGGTACTGCATCAGCCCGAAGATCTGCTTGGCGGAGGAACGCTCGGGGTTCACCACCATGTTCAGGCCCATGCCCTCCTTGAGCAGATAGACGTCCTCGGAGTATTCGGGGCTCCGCACGCGGGCAATGGTGTTGGGGCAGCCCAGCTGCCTGGCGATCATGCAGCAGAGGATATTGGTCTCGTCGGCGTTGGTGACCGCGATCAAAAGATCGGCGTCCGGTACGCCGGCGGCCTTCTGGACCTGCACGGAAGCGCCGTTCCCTTCCAGAATCTGCACGTCCAGGGCGGTCTCCGTCCTGTCGAGAGGTTCTTTCTGGCTGTCGATGACCACCAGGTCATGTCCTTCGGCCACCAGGGCCTGCGTCAGCGTAAAACCGATTTTTCCGTCGCCGATGACAACGATTTTCATGAAGCGTCTCCTTTTTCAGATCAGACGGTGGACAAACATCCATCTTGAATCATAACACGAAACCGGGCAAAACACAATGAAAAAACATGGAAAAGATGATTATTGCCATTTCATTCCCGTGAAAAAAGGAGGCTGGGTTATTGACAGGAAAATAAAAACGTTTTAACATCATTTGGAATCGAATCACAGGCTGGCAGCCAGCCGGAAAGGACCTACGATGAACCGGGAGGAAACAGCGCATTACAGCCAGGCACTCAACCGAGAAATGCACATGATGATCTACGGCCAGGGGGGCGTGCCGTTCCTTTGTTTTCCGACGCAGGATTCCCTGTGCCATAATTACGAGGATTTCGGCATGATCCACCATCTGGCCGATTTTATTGAGGAAGGAAAGATCCAGCTGTTCGTGGTGGATACGGTGGACGGAGAGAGCTGGTCGCCCAAGGGCTGGGACAACGGCTTTCGGGCGGAAAGGCAGGAGCAGTATTTCCGCTATATAACAGAGGAAGCCCTGCCCCTGATCAGACAGCGGAACCCTCTGACACCGGCGGTGACCGGGTTCAGCATGGGCGCCAATCACGCGGCCATCACCTTCCTGCGCCGCCCGGACCTCTTTCGGGGCATGATCGCCCTGTCCGGGGTGTACGATTCGGATTATTTTTTCGACGGGTGGATGAACCCGACCCTCTATGACAATTCCCCGGAGCGCTTTCTGCCCAACATGCCGGGTGATCATCCCTATATCCAGCTGTACAACGAGCGGAGAATCATCTTCTGCTGCGGCCAGGGCGCCTGGGAGGAGGAAGGGGTCCGCACCCTGCGCAACCTGGAGGGAATCTTCCGGGAAAAAGGCATTCACGCCTGGTGCGATTTCTGGGGGTACGACGTCAATCACGACTGGCCCTGGTGGTTCAAGCAGATGAGATATTACATTCCCCATATGCTCTGAAAACTCTGACAGGAAGAAAGGTGATAAAATGAATTTCGTTTTTATTTCACCGAATTTTCCCCATACTTACTGGCAGTTCTGCGACCGGCTGCGCCGAAACGGGGTCAATGTCCTCGGCATCGGGGATACCCCCTATGAGGGGCTTGAGGCTCCGCTGAAATCCGCGCTGACTGAGTATTACCGGGTCAGCAGCCTGGAGGATTACGATCAGGTGTACCGGGCGGTGGCCTTCTTTGCGTTTAAGTACGGCCGGATCGACTGGATCGAGTCCATGAACGAGTACTGGCTGGAGCAGGACGCGAAGCTGCGCACGGATTTTAACGTGAACACCGGCATCCGGGCGGACCGGATCGGCTTCATCAAGGAAAAATCCCTGATGAAGCAGCTGTATCTGAAGGCCCAGATCCCGACCGCCCGCCAGCATGCCGTCACGACCCGGGAAGCGGGAAAGGCGTTTGTCGATCAGGTGGGCTATCCGGTTATCGTCAAGCCGGATATCGGCGTCGGAGCGACCAACACCTGGAAGCTCGAAAACGACGGCGATCTGAACGCCTTCTACGACCAGCTCCCCAAGGTCCCCTATGTGATGGAGGAATTCATTCAGGGGGACATCTGCTCCTATGACGCCATCGTCGATTCCAGGTGCGAGCCGCTCTTTGAAAGCATGACGGTCTGGCCCCCGGTGATGGACATCGTCAACCGGGATTTGGACCTCATGTATTATACCTGCCCGGAGGTGCCGGAAGGGCTTCGGGAGCTGGGCCGCAGAACCGTCCGGGCCTTTCAGGTGGACCGGCGCTTTGTCCACCTGGAGTTCTTCCGCCTGACCCAGGCCAGAAAAGGCCTGGGCGACGTGGGGGATTTTGTGGCCCTCGAGGTCAACATGCGCCCAGCCGGCGGCTATACCCCGGATATGATGGACTTTGCCCACGCCACGGACGTCTACCAGATCTACGCGGATATGGTGGCCTTCGACCGGCGCAGCCTCCCCGAATCCAGGGAGCATTGCTACTGCGTGTACGCCAGCCGCAAGGACGGACATACCTATACCAGGACCCATCAGGAGATCATGGCACGCTACGGCGGCGACATGGTCATGCAGGAGGAAATGCCCCCGATGAACTGGCCGCAGATGGGCCGATATATGTATACCGCCAAACTCAAAACCTTTGAAGAAGTGCAGGAGTTTATCCGGTACATCCACAGATAAATAAAAAAGGCAGGGAAGAAAAACTTCTCTGCCTTTTTTAAACGCCGTAGTTTATTTATTTGACGCTGTCCTTCAGGGTCTTGCCGGCCTTGAAAGAGGGAACGGTGGTGGCGGCGATCTTCATTTCCGCATGGGTGCTGGGATTGTGGGCGATGCGCTCAGCGCGGGCTTTGGCTTCAAAAGTGCCAAATCCGGCGATGACGACCTTTTCACGGGCTTTCAGGGTTTCGGCAACGGTGTCGGTGAAAGCGTTGACAGCCTTGGCAGCGGCGTCCTTGGAGATACCGGCCTTCTTGGCGATGGCTTCAACGAGTTCGGATTTGTTCATAAGTCTATACCTCCCAAATATGGTGCAAACAATCTGCGTTTCAGAGCTGTTTGCTGCTTTTCCAGTATACATCCTTTTCCTGTAAAGTCAAGCTTTTCAGTTCTTTTTTATCGCGATTTATTCGGCTTTCCATGCGTGTATACCGCTGGATGAACATTTCTGTGGCGGCCAGCAGCAGGGTTTCGCATTCCGCGTTCGCCAGGCGGGCGGCGCTGACGCAGGCAAAGAGCAGGTCGCCGAGCGCTTCGTCCGGGCTTTCTCCCGCCCGGATCCTTGAAAGCGCCTCGTCCGCTTCTTCGTGCACTTTTTGGACGGCAGCTTCCGGGCTTTCAAAATCAAAGCCGGCCAGGGCTGCTTTTTTCTGCACTTTTTCCGCGCGCATCAGCGGGGGAAGGCCGCGGGACACGTCCTTCATGGCGTCGCTCACATTGGCGAGATGGCGCTGGCGGCGCTTGATTTCCTCCCAGTTTTCGGTGACGGCCTCGGCCGTATCGGCTTTTGCCTCGGAAAAGATGTGCGGATGCCGCTCGATCATCTTTTTGCAGATGGCGGTGGTGATGTCGGAAAGTTCGAAGGTCCCGTACTGGCGGCCGATGTTCGCCTGGAAAACGACCTGCAGCAGTACGTCGCCCAGTTCCTCGGCCACGTGGTCCCAGTCTTCCTCGTCGATGGCGGCGGCCGTTTCATAGGCCTCTTCAATCAGGTAAGGACGCAGAGAATGATGGTCCTGGCTGAGGTCCCACGGACAGCCGTTTTCCCCCCGCAGGACGGCCATGACATGGACCAGGTCGGAAAACGTATACCGCTGCTTGTCCTTAAGCGGCAGGGGGAGGATCAGCGCGCAGACTGTCCGGTCATAGTCCTTCTGCCTGTCCAGGTCCTCCAGACGGATGGTTCTGGAAGTTCTTTTTACATCCTGCCCGGCGGGAGGATAAAAGCGGACGGGCTGATCTTCCCCGTAGACCTCCAGGAGCCTGAGCTTGAGCTCGCCCGCCAGCAGCCGGTCGTCGATTTCCTCGATCAGCAGGGGCAGATCGCCGATGGTCTCCGGCAGCTGATTGGCCGCGCAGCGGTAGACAGATGGAAAGCCGGCCTCCGCAAGCGCCCGGGCGGACAGGGGAACGCCCGGCACTTCGTCAGAAACGGCTCCGCGCTTTCTGAGTTCCAGGACGGTTTCGTCCCGCTCTGGGTCCAAAACGGCGTACACCACCGGAGCTTCCTGGGCCGCCTTCAGGATGGCGTCCGCGCACAGCTCCGTCAGTTCCTCAAAATCTTCCGCCTGGTCATACAGATGGTCCAGGGTGTCAAAGGCGATGCCCTGCTCTTTCAGGTATTCGGCGCAGTCCGCTTCTCCCGTCCTCAGGATCAGCTTTTTGGCGTCCTTCATCCGCCGGAGGGCGCCCAGCGTCAGGTCCTCCCTGCTGCCGGTGCCGAGGGCGAGAATGGTGATCGGGTTCATTTTTCTTCACGTTCCTTTCGGGAAAGCCAGACCATCAGCACGGCGATGTCCGCCGGAGAGACCCCCGGGATCCGGCTGGCCTGGCCGATGGAGCGGGGCTTCTGCCTGTCCAGCTTCTGCCGGGCTTCCAGGCGCAGGCCAGAAATATCGGCATAGACGATGTCCCCGGGCAGTTCCTTTTCTTCCATGACCCGGGCTTCTTTGATCCGGGCCTTTTCCTTGCTTAGATAGCCCTCGAATTTCACGGTCAGCTCCGCTTCCTCGATGGAGGAGGGCAGGAAGGAGCCCCATTCCTCGGGCACGGTCAGGTGCTCTTCCGGCCTTCTGAGCTTCTGCGTCTGATGGGTTTCGCCGATTCTCCGGACCAGCTCTTCCGTTTCCTTCTGCTTGCGCTCGGCCAGACGCATCCTCTGGTCGCTGGCCAGGCCGATCTTCCAGGCTCTCTCCGTCAGGCGGAGGTCCGCGTTGTCCTGCCTGAGGAACAGGCGGTACTCGGCCCGGCTGGTCATCATCCGGTAGGGCTCATCGGTTCCCTTGGTGGTCAGGTCGTCCGTCATGACGCCGATATAGGCCTGGTCCCTGGTCAGGAGGAAGGGCTCCTGGTTTTTGATGTACAGCCCCGCGTTGATGCCGGCCAGGATGCCCTGGGCGGCGGCCTCCTCATAGCCGGAGGTGCCGTTGATCTGGCCGGCCGTAAACAGCCCTTGAACGTGGCGCACGTTGAGGGCAGGGAAAAGGACGGTCGGGTCGATGCAGTCGTATTCAATGGCGTAGGCCAGGCGGACCAGCACTGCCCGCTCCAATCCGCGGATGGTCCGGTACATGCTGACCTGGACGTCCCTGGGCAGACCCGTGGACATCCCCTGGATGTACCATTCCGGGTAATCCAGCCCTTCCGGCTCCACGAACAGCTGATGCCGGTCCTTATCGGCAAAGCGGGTGACCTTGTCCTCGATGGAGGGGCAGTAGCGGGCCCCGGTCCCGTGAATGAGGCCGGAATACATCGGCGCCCGGTGAAGGTTCTGCCGGATGATGTCGTGCGTATGCTCGTTGGTCCAGGTCAGGTAACAGCCGATTTTGTTGACGGGCGTCGTATCCGTCAAAAAGGAAAAGGGGGTCACCGGTTCGTCCCCGGGCTGAAACTCCATTTGGTCAAAATCGATGCTCCTGGCGTCCACGCGCGCGGGCGTTCCGGTTTTAAAGCGGCGCAGGGAAAGCCCTAAGTCCATGAGCGAAGCGGACAGGTGGTTCGCCGGCAGCAGGCCCTGAGGCCCCTGATCCCAGATTTCGGACCCGATGATGATTTTGCTTTTCAGATATACGCCGGTGCAGACGACGACGGCCCCGCAGGAAATGACGTCCCCGAAGTCGGTTCTGACTCCGGTCACCCGTCCGTTCTGGGTCAGGATTTCGTCCGCCTCCGCCTGGATGATGTCCAGATGCTCCTGGGAAAAAAGCGCCCGCATCATGCGTAAATGGTAGGCGCGCTTGTCCTCCTGCGCCCGAAGGGAGCGGACGGCCGGGCCTTTGCCGGTGTTCAGCATCCGTCCCTGGATCAGCGCGTCGTCCGCCGCCAGGCCCATTTCCCCGCCCAGAGCGTCCACCTCCCGCACCAGATGGCCCTTGCCGGTACCACCGATCGACGGGTTGCAGGGCATCAGCGCGATGGATTCCAGGTTGAGGGTCAACAGGATGGTGTCCAGCCCCAGCCGGGCGCAGGCGAGCGCCGCTTCGCAGCCGGCGTGTCCGGCCCCGATGACAATGACTTGTGTCTGCATGAAAAATCTCCATTCATCCGCCGAAACAGGCGGCGTTTGATTATAACACGTCGGCGGGAAAATTGACAATCGGCAACGCGCTTTTTTGCGCCTTCAAAAGCGAAATTTCTTTCCCCAGAAGGATTGACTTAGAGGAAGGTTTAAGGTTTACAATGATCGGGCGGGGCGGCGGCCGCCGTCAGACAAGATATGCGGGGAGGAAGACGCCATGAGTCAGCTGGACCATCGCCGGGCAAGCGCCCGTTTACAGATTCTGAACCCGGACGGGACCGCCGCGGCGAACCGCCGCGTGACCGTCGACCAAATGTCCCATCAGTTTCTCTTTGGCTGCGGGGCCTTTGACGCCGTCCAGCTGATGAAGACGCAGGACGAAAGCAGAAAGGCCTTCCTGGGCCAGCGGATGGATCAGTGGCTCAAGCTGTTTAACTACGGAACGCTTCCTTTTTACTGGGGTCGCTATGAGCCGGAGGAAGGAAAGACCGCCTATCAGGAAACCATGGCGGCGGCGAAATGGCTGAAGGAAAAGGGCGTCCGTGTAAAGGGCCATCCGCTCTGCTGGCATACCGCATGCGCCCCCTGGCTGATGGCGTTTTCCAATGAGGAAATCCTGCGCCGCCAGCTGGAGCGCATCCATCGGGATGTGACAGCCTACAAGGGCGTCATCGACATGTGGGACGTGATCAACGAGGTGGTCATCATGCCCGTGTTCGATAAATATGACAACGCCATCACCCGGATCTGCCAGGACCTGGGGCGCATCCGTCTGGTGAAAGAAGTCTTTGCCGCGGCCAAAGAAAGCAACCCGGACGCCGTGCTGCTGATCAACGATTTCAATACCAGCGTTTCCTATGAGATCCTGCTGGAAGGCCTGTTGGAGGCGGGCGTTCCCATCAGCGCGATCGGCATCCAGAGCCACCAGCACCAGGGCTATTGGGGCCTGGAAAAGCTGAACGACGTATTGACGCGCTTCTCCCGCTTCAAACTGCCGATCCATTTTACGGAAAACACCCTGATTTCCGGCGAGACCATGCCGCCCCACATCGTCGACCTCAACGACTGGCAGGTGGATTCCTGGCCCAGCACGAAGGAAGGGGAAGAGCGGCAGGCGCGGGAGATCAGCGAAATGTATTCCGTGCTGTTTGCCCATCCCCTGGTCGAAGCCATTACTACCTGGGATTTTAACGACGGCTGCTGGCTCAAGGCCCCCTCCGGCTTCGTGCGGGAGGACAACAGCGAAAAGCCCTCCTATCATGCGCTGATGAAGCTGATCCACGGGGAATGGGAAACGCATGAAACCATGACGACGGACAGCGAGGGCTGCCTCTCGTTTACCGGCTTTAAGGGAGAATACTCCCTCCGTTCGGACCACGGAGACGCCACTTTCTCCCTGGGAAACGATCTGTCCGGTCCATTGACCCTTCACTGATCCGCCGCGCGGCGGAAGAAAAACTGGTGCTGCACATGAACGCAATGATGGAAGCTCTTCGGACCATTCTGCCGGTAATGCTGATGCTTTTCCTCGGCTCCGTCTGCAGAGCAAAGAACCTGATTTCAAGAGAAGGGGTCCAGGCCCTGAAAACCGTGGCGGTGCAGATTGCCCTGCCCGCGGTGCTGCTCCATACCTTCGCGGTCACCCGGTATACGGTGTCGGATCTGATCATCCCGCTGATGATGTATCTGATCTGCATCGCCGCCTGGGCGCTGGGAAAGGTATTTGGACCAAAGCTCGGCATGAACAGCCCCTTCGTGCCGTTTCTGACCACCGGGTTTGAGGCGGGCATGCTGGGCTACGCCCTGTTTACCCTGCTGTACGGAAGCGGCCGCGTCGCCGAATTCGCCAGGATCGATTTGGGCCAGGTCCTGTTTGTCTTTACGCTGTACAAGATTCTCCTGGGGAAGATGGAGGGAAAACAGGCCGCTCCAAAGCAGCTGATGCGGGAAATGGCTACCTCTCCCATCATCCTGGCGATCGCGGCGGGCGTCGCGCTGGGGGCCACCGGCCTTTACCAGGCCCTGGTTCCCTCCGGCGTCAGCGGCCTCCTGGACGCATGCACAGATTTCGTGTCCGCCCCGACAGCCGCGCTGATCCTCCTTTCCATCGGCTATGACCTGGTCTTCCGGGACATTCCGTGGAAGGAAACCTGCAAGGTGGTCGGCCTCAGGCTGGCGATCATGGCGGCGCTGGGCGGATTGCTGCTGCTTGTTTTGAGGCTCCTCTGGCCGGACATGCGTATGGAAAGGGCTGTGATCCTCATGTTCCTGCTGCCGCCGCCGTTCGTGCTGCCCGTCTTTGCCACCGGCTCCAGCGACAGGGCCTATGTCTCTGCCGCCCTGTCGGTCGGCACCCTGGTGTCCATCGCCGGCTTTGCGCTGATGGCTGTCCTGATGCCCGCCTGACCGGAAAGGATGAATATGGTGGACGTTTCTTCAAAAATCAGAATCAATCAGGTGGGCTATGCGGCCGGCCTGCCCCAAAGGGCCATCCTTCTTTCAGAGGAGCCGCTGATCGTCTTGGATTCCTCCAGGCGGGAACTTCGCCGCTTTGAACCGGCAAACCTCACCCTGGACCCGGCGAGCGGGGAACGCGTGGCCTCTGTGGATCTGGGGATCAGGGAACCGGGGGACTATACCCTAAAGTGCGGCTCCGAAACAAGGAATATCACTGTCCGGAAAGCACCGTGGGGGAAGGTGACAAACGCCCTGATCAAGGGGTTTTATTACCAGCGGTGCGGCTGCGAGCTTCCGGCTAATTACGCCGGGGTATACACGCATCCCGCGTGCCATGTGCAGCCGGCGGTCGACTGGCAGGACCGGCACATCAGACGCAGGATCACCGGCGGATGGCACGACGCGGGGGATTACGGCAAATACGTCGGCCCCGGCGCGGTGGCGGCCGCCCACCTTCTGTATGCTTGGAAGCTGTTCCCAAAAGGCTGCAATGATGCCCTCCACATACCGGAAACGGGCAACGGGGTGCCGGACATCCTGAACGAAACGCGGTTCGAGCTGGAATGGCTGTTAAAGATGCAGCGGTCCGACGGGGCGTTTCATCATAAGCTCGCCAAAGCCCGCTTCGCTCCGTTCATCATGCCTGAGGACGATCTGGAAACAGAATATCTTTTGCCGGTATCGCACTGCGCCACCGGAGCGCCTGCGCCTGCCTGGCACTGGCCAGCCGGGTCTACCGGGCGTTTGACGAGCTCTTCGCCAACCGGATGCTGGCTTCGGCGCTGCATGCCTGGCGCTGGCTGATCAAGCACCCAGACTTCATCCCTTATCAGAACCCGGAGGGGGTGCGCACCGGTCAGTACGGCGACCAGAGCGATACGGACGAGCGTTTCTGGGCGGCCTGCGAGCTGTACGCGGCGACAGGAGAACAGGAGTACCTTTCCGCCGCGGAAGCCCTGTTTTCAGAGGAACTTTCCCTGACGCAGTTCGGATGGGCGAATGTCGCCGGCCTGGGCGCGCTGTGCTGCCTGACGGACCTCAAAGGAAGCGTCCTGTTTGATCGGGTGAAGCAGGCGTTTCTTTCGCAGAGCGAGCAGGCCCTGAGCCTTGCCCGCCGCTCCGGCTACGGGACGGCCCTTTCCGAGGACCGCTACATCTGGGGCAGCATCCTGCCGATCATGAGCAACGCCCTGGCCATGATTGTCAGCGAGCGCCTGACCGGGCGGGAAGAAATGCTGGAGGCCGCGCTGAACCAGTGGGATTACGCCCTGGGGCTGAATGCGCTGGATCTCTGCTTTGTGACGGGCTTTGGAGAAAAGACCGTCCTGCATCCGCATCACCGGCCTTCCGGGGCGGACGGGATCGACGCGCCGGTGCCGGGGCTCATTTCCGGCGGGCCGAACCAGCGCTTCCCTTATCCCGCTACCCGGGAGAAATTGGGGGAAGACACCCCTCCTGCCAAATATTATCTGGACGAAACGCCCTCGGCGGACACCAACGAAATCGCTGTCTACTGGAATTCGATCGCGGTTTTGACCGCCGCCTGTTTTCATATGCGCTCCAAAGAATGATCATCAGCTGCCCATTGATCGGCGGTTGAACAGCTCGTTGAAAAGCCTGGCGGGACACCTCCCGCTCCGGCTTTTTTTGACTGAAAAAATGCCGGATGAATCAATTGTCTGATTTATTACCGGTTTCTTAAGGTAAGCCCCAAAAGTGTAGTAAAGATTTTACAAACCCTTCAAGAGAAGACATTGAAATGCCTTGTCAGAATATGGTATAATCCACCTTGGCTACTTATGAACTTAGCCGTTTGAGAAGGAGATGCTCACTTGAAAAAATCATCGAAAAATATGTTGATATACGTGGTCATCCTGGCCGCGATCATCATTTTCGGCGTGCTGGTTTCCGGCAACGGGACCAACGGCAGGAGAATCGAATACCATGAGCTGCTGACCTGGATTCAGGAAGATCTGAACGGCAAAGCCTCCAATCACGACATCGAAAGGGTGTCCATCCGCGGAACGACTCTGGTGGGCAGGCTCGAAAACAGCACGGTTGCCCTGGCAGATTATCCCGGCAAGTACGACTTTGAAACGACCATCGGCGGCGATTTCTTTGATACCGTCCGGGCGATGATTTACAAAAAGAATCAGGACAAGTACGCAGATTACGACCAGATTTCCGTGGCGGATTTTCCCTTTGAAGTCGAGTATATGGCCCCGGTTTCGACCCCGTGGTTCCTGCAGATTCTGCCGGAGCTGCTGCTCATGGCCATGCTACTGGGCTTCAGCTGGTATCTGATCCGGATGCAGACGGGCGGGGGAAGCCGCGTCAACAGCTTCAGCCGCTCCCACGCGAACCTGGTGGACCCGAACAAGAACAAGACGACCTTCGCCGACGTGGCCGGGGCGGACGAAGAAAAGGACGAACTCAAGGAAATTGTGGACTTTTTAAAGAGCCCCCAGACCTATATCGACCTGGGCGCGAGGGTGCCCAAGGGCGTGCTGCTGGTGGGCCCTCCAGGCACCGGGAAAACCCTGCTGGCCAGGGCGGTGGCCGGGGAAGCCGGCGTCCCCTTCTATTCGATCAGCGGCTCTGATTTTGTGGAGCTCTTCGTGGGTGTCGGCGCCAGCCGCGTGCGCGACCTGTTTGACCAGGCCAAGCGCAATGCTCCCTCCATCGTGTTCATCGACGAGATCGACGCCGTCGGCCGTCACCGCGGCGCCGGCCTGGGCGGCGGTCACGACGAAAGAGAGCAGACCCTCAACCAGCTCCTCGTGGAGATGGACGGCTTTAACAACAACCAGGGCGTCATCGTGATGGCGGCCACCAACCGCCGCGATATTCTGGACCCGGCCCTGCTCCGTCCCGGCCGCTTCGACCGTCAGATTACCGTCAACTACCCAGATGTAAAGGGTCGCGAGGACATCATCAAGGTCCACGCCAAGGGCAAGCCCTTTGCTGAAGACGTCGATTTTTCCTATATCGCCAAGCGAACCCCCTTTGCCACCGGTGCCGAGCTTGAAAACATCATGAACGAAGCCGCGATCCTGGCGGCCCGCGCCCGCTCCAAGGTGATCACGCAGGAGATGCTGTCCCAGGCGGTCGAGCGCATCCAGATGGGTCCCGAAAAGCGCAGCCACAAGGTGCTGGAGCAGGAAAAGCGGATGGTGGCCTATCACGAGTCCGGCCACGCACTGGTTGCCCATTATCTCCCGCTTTGCGACGACGTACAGCTGGTGACCATCGTGCCTAGGGGCAACGGGGCCGGCGGGTACACCCTGGTCCTGCCGGACAAGGAAGGCGATTTCTCCACGAAAAAACAGCTGCTCCAGGATGTATCCATGATGCTGGGCGGCCATGCGGCGGAGAAGCTCGTCTTAGGCGATAACAGCAACGGGGCCACGAGCGACCTGCAGCGGGCGACGCAGTTGGTCAAGAGCATGGTGACAAAGTTCGGCATGAGCGACGAGCTGGGCACCATTTACCTGGGCTCCGACGAGCAGGTGTTCGTCGGGATGGAATTCGGCCAGACCCGGGCTTACAGCGAGGAAACGGCCGCAAAAATCGACGCGGAGGTCGGGCGGATTCTGAAAGCCTGCTACGACACCGCCATGGCCGTCCTGGAGGCCCACCGCGAGGAGCTGGAGCAGCTGGCCAGCCTGTTGATTGAGAAAGAGACGATCAACCGTTCCGACTTCCTGAAGCTGCTCGCGCCCGCAGATAAAGAAGGTGCACAGGCAGCGGAACAGACCGCCCTCCCTCAAAACGAGGAGCAGGACGCTCAAAATATGATCGGCGGGGACGCCGAAAACCATCAGCAAAACCAAGGAGCAGAGTAGGACGTTTATGCAGAACAGACAGCTTCCACAGGGGTATAACGGGCGGTATTCTGCGCAGAGCGTACCGGATCAGCGGTCGCTCCGCGGCAGCGCGCCCGTGTATTATACCAGCACCGGAGGCTGGCAGAGCCAGGGGCAGAATCAGACGCCGGTACGCCGCCGGCCCACCCAGCGCGTTTATCTGAACAAACGTCAGGTCAAGCGGCTGGTGATCTTTCTGGTTCTCCTAGGCATCGCTGCGGGTATCTATACTGTATCGCAGAAGGTTCAGACCAGAGAAACCAATGAGCTTCTGGCGCCATATGCCGACGTGTTCCTGCCGAACGTATCGGTGGACGGCATCGATCTGGCGGGAATGAGCTTTGAGGAAGCGAGGGCGGCCGTGCTGACTGCCGTTGAAAGCAGGCAGAACAGCTGGAACCTGAGCCTGAACTACGAAGGCCATACCTTTATTACCCTGAACCAGGAGCTGCTGGGCGTCACCACGGACTTGAGCGAAGTGGACAGAATCCTCCATGAAGCGTTTGCCTTCGGCCATACCGGCAGCACGGAGGACAGGATCCGGGACCTGCAGACGGCGGCGGAAAGCGGTATGTCGTTTTACACCACCCAGTCTGATATGACGGACGAATACCTGGACAGCGTGGTGGCGCAGATTGCTGCCTATTTTGAACGCCAGCCGACAGACGCCTATCTGGCTGGCTTTGATCCCGACCTGGCTGACCCCTTCATCGTCGTGGACGACATTCCGGGGTATCACCTGAACCCGGATACGCTGAAGGAAGAAATCCTTCATCAGTTTGCCAGCGGCATCAGCGGGGATTTTGAAATCCAGCCCGAAATCCTTCCGGCGGCGGTGACCACCGCGGCCGTCCGCTCCCGGATTTCGCTGCGTGGAGAGGGAATTACGCTGATTTCCACCAGCAGCCCGGACGGCAGAAACGCGAACATTGACCTTTCCCTGGGCTTTGTCAACGGGGTCATCCTCCAGCCCGGCGAAACCTTCAGCTTTAATAAGGTGGTCGGCGAAAGGTCCGCCAGCCGCGGCTTCGTGGAAGCCATCGAATATGTCAACGGGGTGGAGGTGCCCGGCATCGGCGGCGGCGTCTGCCAGTCCAGCACGACGGTGTATCTGGCCGCCCTGCTTTCAGGTCTTGAAATCGTGGAGCGCAGCCCCCATTCCATGAAGGTCAGCTACACGGAATTGGGCCGGGACGCTACCGTCTCCGGAAACCGCATTGACCTTAAATTCCGGAATAATACCGAAGGTACGCTCTACATCACCGCCCACATGACCCTTCAGCCGAAGTCATCCAAGCGCTATCAGTGCGTGGTCCGCATCTACGGCCCGTCCCTGGGGGAAAACGTGCATTACGCCCTCCGTTCCGAAACGGTGGACGTCCTGTTCCCGGATGAACCGATCATGAAGAACGACATGGAAGGCATCTACGCCGTCTATGAAGACGAAATGTACCAGTATCAGACGGCCCGGGACGGCTATGTGATTTCCACGTTCCTGCAGAGGGTGCAGGACGGGGAAGTGACCAACGAGCAGAAGATCTCCACCGATACCTACCGGCCGCAGCCGGATGGCTATTATGTGGGCATCAAGAGCCGGGACGAGGAAGTATAACCAATCGCTTCCGGGTTTCGATGCTGTAGTGATTCAAAAGGTTTAACCGCATCATGGAGGAAATATGCCCAAAATACGCCCGCTGGTCGCCATCGTCGGTCGGCCGAACGTCGGGAAATCCACTTTTTTTAACCGGATTGCCGGTCAGCGTATCGCCATCGTGGAAGATACGCCCGGTGTGACCAGGGACAGGATCTGCGCTGACGTCGAATGGCTCAACCATTCCTTTACCCTGATCGATACCGGCGGCATCGACCCAAAGAGCGAAGACGTCCTGCTCAGCCAGATGAGGCGGCAGGCTGAGATCGCCATTGATCTGGCCCAGGTAATCTGCTTTTTTACCGACGCCCGAACCGGTCTGACCCCGGACGACCGGGAAATCGCCAACATGCTTAGGAAAACGAGAAAGCCCGTTCTCCTGGTGGTCAACAAGGTGGACCATGTCGGCATGAACGACGAAATCTACGATTTCTATGAGCTGGGCCTGGGAGAGCCGATCGCCATTTCTTCCGCCAATATGCTGGGCCTGGGGGACCTGCTCGACGAGATCGTCGGGCACTTTCCTGAGAAATATTTACAGGCGGAAGAAGAACAGAAAGACACCCACACCATCCAGCTGGCGGTGGTCGGCAGGCCGAACGTCGGAAAGAGCTCCATTGTCAACCGTCTCCTGGGGCAGGAAAGGACGATGGTCAGCAACATCCCCGGCACGACTAGGGACGCCATCGACACCGTCTTTACCGGCCCGGATGGGACAGCCTATAACATCATCGACACGGCCGGCATCCGCAGGAAAAACGCCATCGAGGACGCTTCTCTGGAGAGGTATTCCGTCCTTCGCTCCATCGACGCGATTCGCCGCTGCGAGGTAGCGGTGCTGGTGCTGGACGCCAACGACGGGGTGACCGAGCAGGACGCCCGGATCGCCGGGCTGATTAGCGACGCAGGAAAGGCCGCCGTCGTGGTGATGAACAAGTGGGACACCATCGAAAAGGACACCAATACCCTGGAGCAGAAGCGCAAGGAAGTTTTAAACGACCTCAAGTTCATGGATTACGCCCAGGTGGTCTTTACCTCCGCCATGACGGGCCAGCGGGTCAATAATATTCTCCAGGCTGTGCAGGACGCCTATGCGCAGGCATCCCGCAGGGTCAGCACCGGCGCTCTGAACGACGTCATCGGCGACGCCATGATTTCCCTTCAGCCGCCGGTAATGGGCGGCAGAAGGCTCAAAATCTACTACGCCACCCAGCAGTCAGTGCTCCCGCCTACCTTTATCCTGTTTGTCAACCATGAGGAACTGATGCACTTTTCCTATCAGCGTTATCTTGAAAACCAGATTCGGAAGTCGTTCGGATTTGAGGGGACGCCTCTTCGCTTCATCCTGAGAGAAAAGAAGAAGGAGGACTAAACCGATGTGGTGGAAATGGGTTCTATGCGTTCTGGTTCCCTACCTGCTGGGCAGCATTTCCTTCGGCGTTCTCTACGCCCGGAGAAAGGGCCACGATATTCGCGCCGAGGGCAGCCATAATACAGGCGCCAGTAACGCCCTCCGCGTGGTGGGCGTAAAAACAGGCCTGATGACGTTCGTGTCGGACGTCTTGAAGGCCGTGATCGCCATCCTGTTTGGAAAATGGCTCCTGGGCGAATACGGTGGACTGCTGGCGGGCCTCTTCGTGGTCATCGGCCATAACTGGCCTGTATTCTTCCAGTTCAAGGGCGGGAAAGGCATTGCCTGCTCCTGCGCGGTGCTGGTCCTCAATTACCCCCTGTACGGGGCGATCGCCATCGGCCTGTGCCTCCTGGTCATCGCCGTGACCCGGTTTATTTCGCTGGGCAGTCTGACCATGCTGGTTTCTTTTGCCATCCTGGTGCTCATTTTTAAGCCCTTTTTCCCGTACGGCCTCTGGGCCGTCCTGATTGCCCTCCTGGGCATCTGGCGTCATCGGTCCAATATCCAGCGCCTGCTCCAGGGCAAAGAAAACAAAATCAGCTTCCAGAAAAAAGGATAAACGCTTATCCGCATCAGCCGCGGCGCCGGAGGAAGGAGATTCTTTCGGCGCTGTTTTTCGATGTTTTCATTGCCTCAGGGGCAAAAATGTAGTAAAATCATTCTGTGTTTGTTTCCGCTGCCGGAGGGCTTCTTTCCGGCTGAACGGACCGCCCGGGGAGGAACCATGGAGAAAAAAACGGACAGGCAGATGCCGGCCAGAGAGCTGCTGAAACGCTTTGCCCCCTACTTTATCAAATATAAGGGAATGCTTTTGTTTGACTTGTTCTGCGCCGCACTGACCACGGTCTGCGAAATCGTGTTCCCGCTGATCGTCCGCGCCGTTACCAACCGGGCGATGACCAGCCCGGAGGAAATCACGGTTCCCTGGGTGCTGATGCTGGGGCTCTTGTATCTGGCCCTGCGCGTGATCGACGCGGCAGGGGCTTACTGGATGCAGAGCCGGGGCCACTTTATGGGCGCCCGGATTGAACGGGACATGCGGGGCGATCTGTTTGAGCACCTGCAGAAGCTGTCCTTCACCTTCTACAACAACACCAAAATCGGCCAGCTGATGGCCAGGCTGTCCAGCGACCTGTTCGACATCGCGGAATTTGCCCATCATTGCCCGGAAGAGTTTTTTATCGCCTTTGTAAAGATCCTGGTGTCCTTCGTGATCCTGGTCCGGATGAACGTTTGGATGACGCTGGCGGTCTTCCTGCTGGTGCCGGTAATGATCGTCCTGCTTCGCTATTTCAACAAGAAGATGCGGACGGCCTTCAAGGAATGCCGCCACGAGGTCGGTGAAATGAACGCACGCATCGAGGACAGCCTCTTGGGCGTCCGGGTGGTGCAGTCTTTTGCCAATGAAGATGTGGAGATGGAAAAGTTCGCCAACAACAACGAATCCATTCTGACTACCAAGATCCGCCAGTACATCGCCATGGCGGGCTTCGGTACGGTTACCAGGGTGTTTGAGGGGCTCATGTACATCCTGGTCCTGGTGACGGGGGCGATCCTGCTGGGCCGGGACCGGCTGCTGGCCGGCGATTACGTCGCCTATCTTTTGTTTGTGGGCACCCTGATCAACTCCATCCGGCGGATCGTCGACTATATGGAGCAGTTCCAGCGGGGGCTGACCGGCCTGGAACGGTTTTGCGAAATCATGAACGTGGAGCCGGAAATTGTCGACGAGCCGGATGCCGGGGAGCTGTCCTCGGTTAAGGGAGAAGTGTGGTTTGACAATGTGGGCTTTCATTACGCGGACGACGAGCAGCACGAAGTGCTGTCTCACATCACGGAGACCGTGCCGGCGGGGACGAACGTCGCCATCGTCGGTCCCTCCGGCTCCGGAAAGACCACGCTCTGCAGCCTGATCCCGAGGTTTTATGATACCACGGAGGGCAGCGTTTACATCGACGGGCAGAACATCCGGAAGATCAAGCGGAAGTCCCTGCGCCGGCAGATCGGCGTGGTGCAGCAGGAGGTATATCTGTTTTCCGGCACGGTTATTGAAAACATCCTCTACGGACGGCCGGACGCCACGGCGGAAGAGGCGGTGGCCGCGGCCCAGCGCGCCGGGGCGGACGAGTTTATCCGGAAGCTGCCGGACGGCTACAATACCTATATCGGCGAAAGGGGCGTCAAGCTGTCCGGCGGGCAGAAGCAGCGCATTTCGATCGCCCGGGTGTTTTTAAAGGATCCGCCCATCCTGGTGCTGGACGAAGCGACCAGCGCCCTGGACAACGAGAGCGAGCACTATATCCAGCAATCCTTGCAGGAGCTCGCCAAGGGCAGGACGACCTTTACCATCGCCCACCGCCTGACCACCATCAAGAACGCCGATATGATTTGGGTGCTGACGGAAAAGGGCATCGAGGAAAAGGGCAGCCACCGTCAGCTGATGGAAGAAAACGGTCTGTACAGTCAGATGTATCAAATGTACAGCGTATGATTGACAGGAGAGTACAATGCCAAAGAATATGATTCCGCAGGACAGAGAAGATACCATCATCCAGGTGCCGCTGGAGGAGGTCATGCCGGGCAGCATGATGCCCTACGCCGAGCACGTCATCCTGGACCGAGCGCTGCCGAGGGTGGAGGACGGCTTAAAGCCCGTTCAGCGCCGCATCCTGTTTACCATGCAGGAGCTTGGGCTGACGCCGGATAAGCCGCACAGGAAGTGCGCCCGCATCGTCGGCGACTGCCTGGGCAAATACCACCCCCATGGGGACAGCTCCGTATATGACGCCTTGGTCCGTATGGCCCAGCCCTATTCCCTGCGCGGGGTGCTGGTGGACGGCCACGGCAATTTCGGCTCCATCGACGGGGACAGCGCCGCCGCCATGCGTTACACCGAAGCCCGCATGGCCCCGCTAGCCCTGGAAATGCTGCGGGACATTGAAAAGGACACCGTATCCTTCCAGCTGAACTTTGACGATACCCTGAAAGAGCCGGAGCTTCTGCCCGCCAGGTTTCCCAATTTGCTGGTCAACGGCGCTTCCGGGATCGCCGTCGGCATCGCCACCAACATTCCGCCCCACAACCTGCGTGAAACGGTGAACGCCGCTTGCCTGCTGATGGAAAACCCGCAGGCCACGACGGATGAGCTGATGCGGGTGATGCCCGCCCCGGACTTCCCGACGGGCGGGGTCTTGCTGGATACGCCTGAATTAAAGACCGCCTATGAAACCGGCAAGGGGAAGCTGACCCTCCGCGCCCGGGTCAGCATCGAAAAAGGGAGCGCCGGACGGACGCTGCTGGTGATTACCGAGGTGCCCTACGGCATTTCCAAAGCCCAGATGCTGGAAAAGATCCTGAAACTGAGCGAGGAAAAGAAAGCCCAGCTCAGCTGCATCTATGATATCCGCGACGAGTCGGACCGGACGGGTCTTCGCGCCGTCATTGAGCTCAAAAAGGACGCCGACCCCGAACGGGTCCTGGCCCTGCTCTACAAATACAGCGATTTGCAGATCACCTTCGGCGTCAATCTCTTCGCCATCGCGAACGGGAAGCCGGAGCTGATGAGCATCCGGCAGGCCCTCCTGTATTACATCGACCACCAGAAAAAGGTGGTGACGCGGCGCACCCGCTACGAGCTGGAACAGGCCCGCGCCCGCGCCCATATCCTGGAGGGCCTGATCGTCGCGGTGGACAACCTGGACGAGGTGATCGCCCTGATCCGGGCCAGCAAGTCCGGCAAGGAGGCCAAGCAGCGCCTGATGGAGCGGTTCGGTTTTACGGACGTCCAGGCGCAGGCGATCCTGGACCTTCGCCTCCAGCGGCTGACCGGGCTTGAAATCCTGGCGCTGCGCAAGGAATACGAAGAGATCCTGAAAACCATCAAGACCTTAGAGGGCATCCTGAAAAGCGAAAAAAAGCTGCTGGAAGTCATCCGGAAGGAAATGATGGAGATCGCTCAGAAATATGGGGACGATCGGCGGACCACAATCCTCCGGGAAGAGGAAAAGCTGGAGCTGCCGGAAGAAAAGGAAGAGGAAATCGCCGAGCCCAGGATGGTGGTCATGACCCGGGCCGGCATGATCCGGAAATATGACCTGCGCACCTGGGACAAGGTGGACCTTGCGGAAGGCCCGGAAAAGGCGGCTGTCGTATGTCCGGCGGATACCCTCTCCCTGCTATTGGTGATGACGGACTTTGGAAACTGCTTCCAGCTGCCACTGAAAGCGCTCCAGGACAACCGGCCCAAGGACCGGGGCGTGTCCCTGAACGGCGTGCTGGAGGGGCTGGAAAGGGGGGAAAAGGCCATCGGTCTTTTCCCGTGCAGAAAGGATGAAAAGCTCCCTGGCTCTTTCGTATTTGTCACCCGGTACGGCATGGTCAAGCGGACGCTGGCGGAGGAATACCAGATCCGCCGGACGCGCTTTGCCGCCATCCGCTTAAAGGACGACGACAAGGTGCAGAATGTTCTTTGGATGCAGGGGGACGAACACCTGCTGCTGATTACCCAGGGCGGGCGGTCTCTCCGCTTCCCCATTGCGGAGGTGGAGCCCATCGGCCGCACCGGAGCCGGGGTCAAGGGCATCCGGGCCGAGCAGGACAACCAGGTCATCCTCTCTGGCAGCTTGCAGAACCGGGACGAGGTTCTGTTGCTGTCCGAGCTGGGCTACGGAAAAGCGGTGCCCGGCGTCATGTTTGACCCGAGGTCCCGCGGCGGAGCGGGGACCGTGTGCATGCCCTTCTTTAAAAACGGCTCTACCGGCAGCAAACTGGCTGGCGCGGCCGTCGTCCATGAAGAAACGGATCTGGATATCTGCCAGGGCAGCCGCGTGACCACCCTGTCCAGCGCCGTATTCCCGGTCCTGGCCATGAACGACCGCGGCAAGCCCATGGTGATCGCTGTGCTGGGCGACGACGTAACCCAGGTACTGCCCTGCATCCGGAAAGAAGGGACCTGAACGCTTTGAATCATCCATCCACGCAGAGCGACCGCTCTGTGATCATGGCCCTGGCCTGGCCGAATATTGTGGAGAACATCACCGCAACCCTGGTCACCCTGGTGGACACCACGATGGTGGGCTCCCTGGGGGCCGTCGCCACGGCGGCAGTGGGCGTCTGCGCCTCCCCGTCCTGGCTGATGAACGGCCTGGTGCAGTCCGTCGGCATCGGCGGCACGGCGCTGGTGGCCCGGGCTGTCGGCGCGGGCGACCAGGAGGCGGCCCAGCACATCGGCCGTCAGGTGTACCGGATCGTCATTCTGATTTCCATCGTCTTTTCGGCCTTCATGTTCCTGGTCGGCGCGCCCTGGATCCCCATGATGATGCAGGCCCGGCCGGAGGTTCTGCCGGAAGCCAGGGCTTATCTTCGGATCGTCTCCACGTGCTATCTGTTCCATTATACGGCCATCGCGATGTCGTCCCTGCTGCGCGGGGCGGGGGATACCAGAACCCCGATGATCTGCGGGCTGATGTCCAACCTGCTGAACGTGGCCGGGAATTTCCTGCTGATTTATCCTACCAGAACGGTGAGCTTTTTCGGCCTTTCCATAAACATCTGGGGGGCCAACCTGGGCGTAAGGGGGGCCGCCGCCGCCAGCGCGATCGCCATGGGGATTTCGGCCATCTATCTGCTGGTTCACTTGGGCTCCCGCAAAAGCGTGCTTCGCTTAAGGCCCAACTTCCGCGAACCCTTTGACGTAAGCGTGATCCAGCGGGTGATCCATGTCAGTGTCCCGGCGGCCCTGGAAAGGGTCGCGATCAACCTGGGCCAGGTGCTGTTCGCCCGAATGATCAGCGGGATCGGCACGGTGGAAGTAGCGGCCTACATCATCGCCATCGACGTGGAGGGCTTCGGCTACATGCCGGCCTACGGTTTTTCCGCCGCGGCGACGACGCTGGTGGGCCAGTACCTCGGCCGAAAGGACCCGGATGCCGCGGAGAGGCTCGGCGCAAAATGCATCCGGATGTCGCTGGCGCTTCTGGTCGTGATCGGGATGCTGATGTGGCTTTTGTCCTATCCGCTGGCGGGACTGATGTCTTCCGACGCCCAGGTGGTGATGATGGCGGGCGCTTTTATCGCCATCTGCGCCTTTGAACAGCCCTGCAACGCCGTGATGATCGTCACGGGCGGGGCCCTCCGCGGGGCCGGAGACACCGCCGCCCCCTTCTACATCGGCCTGGTCAGCATGTGGTGCGTGCGGATCTTCGGCGCCTGGCTGTTCGGCTTTGTGTTCGGCTTCGGCGCGCTGGCCATCTTCTGGGCCATGGTCGCCGACCTGTTCGTCCGTTCCGTCCTGCTGCTGATCCGCTTTAAGAAAGGAAAATGGAAAACCATTCAGGTATAAAAAGGAGGACCGCTATGTTCGAGGATCTGTATACGCTGAGCGTACCGCTGCCCGAAGACATCCTGAAGGCAAAAGGTGGGGGAGATTACGCCCTGGTCATGCGCCTGATCGACAAAAAATGCGCGGATCCCTGCCTGCCGGAGGCGCTGCGCAAACGTCTTGAGCTGGAAAAAATCATCAGCGCCCAGGTGCCCAAGGAATACCCCTATACCGAAGCGGAGGCCCGGGAACTGCTGGAAGAAAAGATCGGCCCTGTTTCGGATGAAGAATGGCAGGAGCTTTTCCTGTCCGGTCAGATCGACTGGATCTATATCAAAGGCGTTCTTCATTTCCAGGATTGTTTTTTGTCCAACCTCATGAAAACCAGGACGGACCTGGCTGAACGGGCCGTCAAAAAGGGCACCCTGCCCGCCCCTTCTAAGGGTCCGAATCTGTTGGACGAAACGATCCGGGAACTCAAGGAAAAAGGGAAATTGACCCTCCATTATCACATGCGCTCCACCATGACGGTCCGTCCGGACGAGCAGCATGAAGGAAAGCCTGTCCGCGTCTGGCTGCCGCTGCCGAACGAATACGCCCAGGTAAAGAACGTGAAGGTCCTCTCCTGTACGGCGCCCGCCTGTGAGCTGAGCCCCGCCGACTGGGGCCAGCGCACCATCTGCATGAGCGGCGTTCCGGGAAAGGATGTGTTTTCCGTGGAATACAGCTTTGACATTGTTTCCCGGTATATGGAGCCCCGGGCGGATCAGGTCAGCGCCTGGCAGCCCACCTTTGACACCGGGGAAAGCCTGCCGCACATCCGCTTTACCTCCTACCTCAAAGCCCTCACAGCGCAGATCGTCGGGGCGGAAACCAATCCTTTGCTCAAAGCAAAAAAGATTTACGAGTACATCACCCAGCACATCCGCTATTCGTTCATGCGCGCCTACATCACGATGCCGATGATCACGGAGTTCGCCGCGGCCGGAGGAAAGGGAGACTGCGGGGTGCAGGCCCTCCTCTTCATCACCCTGTGTAGGATCGCTGGGATTCCCGCCAGATGGCAAAGCGGCCTGTATACAGAGCCGGGAGACGTCGGCTGCCATGACTGGGCGCAGTTCTATATTGCCCCCTACGGCTGGCTGTTCTGCGACTGCTCCTTCGGCGGGAGCGCCTGGCGCAAGGGCAAAACGGAACGGTGGAATTTCTATTTTGGGAATCTGGACCCGTACCGGATGCCCGCCAACTCCGAATATCAGCATGATTTCGTTCCGGTCCCCAAATACCTGCGCTACGACCCGTACGACAATCAGCTCGGGGAGGCGGAATATGAGGACGGCCAGGTCCGGAGAAACCTGAGAAGCACGCACCACGAAATACTGGAAGTGAGCGGGGCGGACGCGCTGAAGCTCTGCCCCTCCGGTCAGGATAAGGATTAAAGCGGAGGAAACACAGATATGAAAAAAGCCTTGATTTCCGTTTCCGGGGCGGACACCACCGGCATCATCGCCCGCGTGGCGACCAAGCTGTATGAAATGAACATCAATATTCTGGACATTTCACAGACCATCCTGAGCGGCTGCTTCACGATGATGATGGTGGTCGACCTGGAGGGCGCGGACCGGGATTTTTCCGGCGTCGCGGAGGCGCTGCAGCCCATCGGGGACATGCTGCACATGGAGATCCATCTTCAGCGGATGGACATTTTTGACGCGATGCACAGGATTTGAGGAGACCATATGATCAACACACAGGATATCTTACAGACGATGCAGATGATCCGGGAGGAGCATTTTGACATCAGAACCATCACCCTGGGGATCAACCTCCTTCCCTGCGCGTCGGAGGACGTGAAGCGGACCGCTGAACGCGTATACGACAAAATCACCAAAACGGCGGAGCATTTGGTCCGGACCGGGGAAGACATCGAAAAGGAATTCGGCATTCCCATTGTCAACAAGCGGATCGCCGTGACGCCCGTTTCCATGATCGCCCAGGGGGACCCGGTGCCGATCGCCTTTGCGCTGGACCGGGCTGCCAAGCAGGTCGGCGTCAATTTCCTGGGCGGGTACACGGCCCTGATGCAGAAGGGAGCCACCGACAGTGACGAGCGCCTGATCCAGTCCATTCCTCAGGTGATGAGCGAGACGGACCTGATCTGCTCCAGCGTGAACATCGCCTCCACCCGGGCCGGGATCAATATGAACGCGGTCCGGGAGATGGGCCACATCATCCGCAGAACCGCGGAGCTGACGCGGGACCGCGATTCTCTCGGCTGCGCCAAGCTGGTCGTCTTCGCCAACGCTGTGGAGGACAATCCCTTCATGGCGGGTGCCTTCGTCGGCCCCGGGGAACCGGAGACGGTGATTAACGTGGGGGTTTCCGGCCCAGGCGTGGTCAAGAACGCCCTGGAACAGATCAAGGGAGAACCCTTCGACGTTGTGGCGGAAACCATCAAGCGGACCGCCTTTAAAATCACCCGCGTCGGCCAACTGGTGGCGCGGGAGGCCTCTTCCCGCCTGAATATTCCCTTTGGCATCGTGGACCTTTCCCTGGCCCCGACGCCCGCAAGGGGGGACTCCGTCGCTCAGATCCTGGAGGAGATGGGGCTGGAGAGCGTCGGCGGCCCGGGCACGACGGCGGCGCTTGCGCTGCTCAACGACGCGGTCAAAAAGGGCGGCGTCATGGCCTCCAACCACGTGGGCGGCTTGAGCGGCGCCTTTATCCCGGTCAGCGAGGACGCTGGCATGATCAAAGCGGCGGCGTCCGGCAAGCTGTCTCTGGAAAAGCTGGAGGCAATGACCGCCGTCTGTTCCGTCGGCCTGGACATGATCGCCATTCCCGGCGATACGGACGCGGTGACCATCTCCGGCATCATCGCGGACGAAGCGGCCATCGGCATCATCAACCAGAAGACGACCGCCGTGCGTGTGATCCCGGCGATTGGAAAACAGGCCGGCGATACGGTCAATTTCGGCGGCCTGCTGGGCCATGCGCCGGTTATGCCGGTCAGCCGGGTTTCCTGCGAATCCTTCATTGCGCGCGGCGGCAGGATCCCTGCACCGTTAAACAGCCTCAAAAACTAATACTGATTTTCACCTAAAACATGTGCAGATGTGGGATGGATTTTGTGTTAGATCAAGGAAGACGTCCGAAAGCGTACCCGAAGGGACGGATCCCGCCGCGCCCAGTGGGCGATGAAGGCGGGAGAAGTCCCCGTAAGCA
>OCVV011324375.1_pt1 | contig 78592 bp, 101 predicted proteins | sample 1539721 | NCBI WGS metagenome assembly OCVV01 (sample SAMN02144230, study PRJEB22623) | gut metagenome | biome: sheep rumen | host: Ovis aries | place: New Zealand
ATTTCCGCTAGTCAGTGCCACCGCGAGGGTCGGCGAAGTGTAGGTTATCGTGCCGTCAGCCCACGTTATCTTTGAGCGCGTCCAGTAATAATTCCCCTCGCTCCATGTTGGTTGTGTATCTGTCCATCCAGCAGCATTAGTGGAGGGAGCGGTAGTATTACTGCTTGAAAGGAAATACTGCTCAACTACAGATGCAACACCAAGACCACTTTCTCCTGCAATCAAACTAGGGTCAGAATACTGTACAGAAGAATCTCCGTAAACTGTCTTTGTGCGTGTCCACAGATACTTGCCTTGTTTCCAATTTGCATTGGTTGTCCATTCAGTCGGCGCAGTCGTGCTATTATCAGAATTGCCGTACTGCACATCTACAGATGAAACACTTTTTTTATTCAGATACTCTGGCAGTTCTTCGTCGCTAATTGAAATAGAACTACCCGTAATTTTAACATTACCATCGCTATCAATGTATAACTGCTTGATTTCATTATTAGCAGAGTCTTTGCGCGCAATCGTAAACGATGTTATTTTCTGAGTACCGTCAGCATTTTTACTGGCATTAGTTACAAACTTCACTCCATCGTCAGTGATTTTGAAACTGCCGCCAAGATTATAGATGCCAACATTGTTACCAAGAATGAGATTACCGACAAGCTGTTGCGCCAATGCGCCGTAACCGTCCTTATACTTGCCGTCTTCGGGGTCGTAATACTGGAAGTGTCCAACCGCCGTTTTAACATGCGCCCAATTATCGTCAGTGTAGTACAAACCGCTGTTAATCAGTTTCGCCTGTTCGTCCGAATACCCATCTGAATAATCGTTCTCGCGCCGCATCAGCATACCATGCTCATCCATAACAATATCTTGGTTATCCGCGCTAGACACGATTCTCTTATTTGTCATGTCCAGTCCGTTCGCCACCATATTCTGAATGAGCGTCATGCTTGCGTCGCCCTGTTTCGCCTGTCGTTGCGTCGAGCCATAGGAAGTTGCCATAGACTGCGCACGGTCAAGCACAGACTTTACATCGCTGATAATACCATTCGCAACATTCAGCACTGCATCCGTGAACGTGACTTTAATCTCGTCGATATTACCATAGTCAATCGAGAAGTCGGACATCCGCAGTTTATACACTTCATCATCTACGTCGAAATGAATCCAGTTGCCGAGCGCGAGGTGTTGCATAATCGCCGCGAAAGGCGCGTTGAAACTGCGCACATAATCTTGATAATTACTCATAAGAGCAGACAGCGTGTCAAACTCAGTTTGGTTTTGCGCGCCGTCGTCGCCAAGCAGTAGCAGATTCTTCAACGAAGCAGAGATAGTCTGTTGCGAAATCGCCGACTTGATAAGTTCAGTTTGCGCCGCCTTAACAAACTCCTTCGCTTTTTTGACGATACCTGCATTGTCCAAACCGTCGCTGATATAGTTGCTGTTTGAGTATTCATTCTCGCGCCGAAAACTGCTCAGTTCCGTCCAGAGTTCATCGCCAAGATACGTTTTGATATTCAGCATATCATTCACGCGGTCATGCTCTGCCACAATCTTGTCGAGCAATCCAGTCTTATCTTCGTTTTGCAGTGTCGCAATCTCGTCGTCGCGCACTTGAATCTCTTGCTGAATCGCCGTCAACTTATTGTAGTAAGGCTCATACAGTCGCGTGTAAAGCGTATCGTTCTGGTCGTCGTCGCCAAGTCCATTCTGAATCAATACATCAAGCACAGACTGGTCAACGCTCAGAATAATTTTCAGCGAATCGACGCAATAGTTTTTCAACGACTCTTTGAACTTATCAAGACTCTGCTTCATAAGCGCGACAATACCATAGTTGTCACTCTTGTGTTGCGCCATCGTCTTATCAAGCATGTCTTTGACATACTCTTCATAGTTTTCCACGAAGGTTGCCGTAATTGCGCCGCTTGCCGTGTCAGCTTCGTCAGTGTAACTCGTCAGCGTAATTGTGCCGTTCCAAGTCGCGTTACTATAGGTCGAGTTAGAAATCTTCAACTTGTACGCCGCCGAATCATAGTACACGCGCGCATAAGTCTGGATTGCCGAATCCGCGCTTGACTTTGAAAAGTACGCTAAGTGCTGAACGCCCATACCTTTGAAAGCGTCAGTCAGAGCCGCGAGTTCCTTCTTTGCTGTAGTTGCAGGTCGCGCCGCCGCTTTTGGCATAAGCGATTTTTGCAGATAATTACGCATATCGAGCACATCATAGTAGCACTCGCTCAGTGTGGAAAATCCCACTATAGGCGATGGAAGAGTAGGGATTGAGGTATCATACGCTTGATACTTCTTGACGAGCGCATTGTACGCCGCAATATCGTCAGCCGAAATATTCAGTGCCACGCCGCCGTCATCTGTACTGGTCGCGTTATACTTCGCAATATCTTTATCGTATTCTGCGAGTTTGTTACGCAGAGCCTCCGACATTTCCGCGCGCGTTTCATCCGACAGATACCAGATGTAAGCCGAGCCGTTGGGATTGCACATCCGCACAGCCGAAGTCATGAGATCGTCACCCGCCGTCAGATGAAAGCAGTTCTTAACGTTGTCTGCGTTGCCATCATAGGTAATATCATTCGACAGATTTTCGCGCGAAATGTATACTTGCGTATCTTCGCCGTAACCACGCTGAATATTTGTACTGCCGCACTTCGGGCAAGTCTTGCCGAACTCGCCGCGTTCGCCGCAATCCTCGCAATAATCGTAAAGGTCATACGCCGAAACCGTGCGGTGAATCTTGCCGTCATCCTCAGTAGAAATACCAAAGATGAAGAGGCAGTTGAATTCCTTCGCAATATCCTGTGTGAGCGCGTCATAGATTGTCGTGCCGTTAAACGAGAACGTGCGCTGTTGCGGCATTAACGAACTGTCTACATGATGAATCTTGTAATGTGGTGCTTTATCTTTGAGTATTCTGTTCAGTAACGAACCCTCTGGATTATTCGGGTCGTAGAACTTTGTAATCTGATAGTCGTCGCGCGCAATATCATCTTCGGTATTGATTTCGGTATCGTACAGCCGCAGTTGCGACAGTTCCGCTTCCTGCGCGTGAACTCCATTGATATGCTTTACCTTCTTATTGTCCTCGTCGAGCGTGACGGTAATTTCATACCAAGGGTCATTCGTATTCGTTTTGTATTCTGGAATATATACAAGTTTGAAATTCTTGATTGACTTCCAGAGTTTGCAATCTTCGTCGTTAATCGTGCGCGTCACATCAAATGAAATCTCGTCCGCAGAGTTCATGTGAAATGCCGCTTGATAATTGCTTACATGAGTAATCACACCCTGTTTTCGCCCCGACTTATACGCTAGAACAATCGACGGCGTGATAGCTTGACCGTCCGCGCCAAGCTGAATTACATTAGCAAAATCTAACATCAGTGCATCACCGCCTTTGCAATCGGAGTGTAAGAAATCTCATAGTCGCACGGCAGACTCACCGTGAACTTATTCAAAGTATTTTCATATTTATTACAAATGCGAGGGAATACATAATTACAATCATTGCCGATTTCGTGCGCCGCATTACTGCTGATAACTTCAAGTGCATGAGTAATCATGATTTTCTCGCCGCTAGAGCAGGAGAGCAGTGCGAACTTTCTGCCGTCCATTTCATTCGTCACCGTCAGCGTTCCAGAATCTTTGAGCGTGAGAGTAATATCGGGATAGATATACCCAATCTCGTCGCTTGTATCTTTAATCGCAATCGTGCCGTTCGCGTCGCAAGAGCCGCGCACAATCTGTTTCTCCTTAAAACCGAATGGAGCAGTAGAAGTGAATGACAAGTTAAAGCCGATAATGCGCTCTGCAAATGTTACCTCAGATACGTTGAATGAACCCATCCAGAAATAGTGCGCGTATTCAGCACTTCCCATGCGCAACACCTGTGGAGTCGGGCGATTCAGCCAACGCTTAATTGCGATAGTCTCGTTCTCAGTGATGTATCTATTCTTCGCCGTTGGGAGTTTACAAATTGACTTTTCTTTTGAGAGTGGGTCAGAATACTCCGCGCTGACGATTGGATACCACTTGCCGCCATTCATGGATACATTCTCAAATTTGCGCTGAGAGTCTGTATCATTCGTGTCAGCAGAAGATGCGCTGTCGAAACTGCACAGCATATAACCGTGCGAACTAAGCGTTTCGCCGCCAAAAGAAAAATCCAATTCGTTCATGTGTTTATCCTTTCGCTTCCTGTTTCATCTGCGCCGCCAACTGGCGAATACGTTGAAGTGTAATGTTAGCCTCTTTCTGACTTTCTTCCAGTTCGGCGAGTTTTGCGAGGTACTGATTCTTCGCGTCCTCCGCATCTTTGATTGCCGCCGCCAACTGTTCGGGCGTGAAACCCTCGTCGTAAAAGTGTTCCTCTTTCTTTTTTTTAAATAACTTAAACATAATTACTCCTTTAAAATAGAACTACCTAGACAGCCGAAACCGCCTAGGTAGCAACAACGATTATTTAAAACTTATCTGATTCTTTTTCAGCGAATTTGCGCCGTGCAATGAGCCGACTGAAATCTGCTGAATCAGTTGTGTGAACTTCGGGTCTTTCTGAGCCTCGCGCATGAAGTCTGCATAATCCTTTACGTTAGGCAAATTGAATTCTACCTTCGCGTCAGTGTTAATCTGCATCTCACCTGCGCCGCCAGAATTGCCGTTCAGCTTACCATTGAATATACCGTCAAGATAAGACGAAGGGTCGCGCGCGAAATTCCACATATTGCTCACTTGCCCCGCAGTCATAACGCCACTTCCTTTCGGGAGATACGTGAGGATAGAGTTATCCTTCTTGCGCAGAACCGCCTCGCCGCCGTACTCGTTCAGCCGCGCGAAACGGTCAGAGCCAACGCCTGTCGTGCCGCTTGCATAATGATATTTACTCAAATCACTCAGCTTCAAGCCGTAGTAAGCACCTTGCCAAGAGCCGTTATTAACCTTGCCCTCGCGCATCAACTTATTGACGATACTCTGAACCTTCGCCGTATCATAGCCGCGATTTTTCAGCGCGCCGCTACGGAATGGATCGTTGCCCCACCCATAGTTACCATTGATAATCGCCAGTGCCACGCCATAGTTGTCTTTATCCGTCTTGTTGCTTGTGGTCGTTTTCGCAGGTGTCGGTGTTTTCGCCTTATTCGCGTTAGCTTTCTGTTGCGCCGCCTTTTGCTGTGCCGCAAGAGCCGCCTGTTTCTTCGCCTGTTCAGCCTGTTCCTTCGCCTTTGCCTCGTCTATCTGTTTCTGGTATTGCTGTTCAATAAATCCGATGCCTTGCAAAATGCTTGCCATCTTGTTATTAAAGTTGCCGTTAGAGAAGTTACTAACTGCCGCGTTAGAACCACTGACAACATTCGATGCGCCAAGATTCAGCGCAGAAGTAATCGTCATACCCGCCGCTTGTCCAGTAGCATTTACTGTGTTGACTGCACCAGTAGTTGCGTCAATCTTGATACCAACAGCGTCCTGCAAGCCAGAGAGCGAAGTGCTAAGACCAGTGCTAAGTTCCACACCAAGGTCTTGCGCTTTCGCCGTGATAGTTTCAGCAATCGTTCCAGAAGTTGCATTGACGGTATCAATTACCTGTGAAACGAGTGCGTCCATATTGTCAAGCCGCGCGTTCAGAACATTGGTGTAATCCTCTTCAAGTTGTGACAACATCTCTTTAATTTCAGAGATTCGTCTATCTTCCTCAGTGTCCGCAATGTCCTGTTGCGCCTCGTCAATCTGTTCGCCGAGTTTCTGCTGTTTCGCGCGCCCTTCCTCAGAAGTGTCACCTGCACCCGCCGCGTACTGCTTCTGCAACTTATTCAGTGCTTTGACTTTATCCTCCATCTTGCGCTGATAATTGTAAGCGTCCTTATTCGCGTCGAGCATCTTTTCATACTCGCTAATGAGGTCTTTCATCGCATCAATCTGTTTCTCGATGCCCTCTTTAACGAGACTCTTCATCGTCGAACGCTCTTCATATCCCGCTTTAATGGATTCACGCTGTGCCTTGACAAGTTCTTTCTTTCGGTCTACCAGTGTTGTGTTGGTCGGGTCTGCCGCCAGTTGCTTGTTGATTTCTTTAAACTGTTCGCCATACTCAACAGACTTCTGCATATACACATTGTACTTCATCGCCGCGATGCCGAGTTTGGTCAAGCCGGTCTCAGTAATTGCGCCCGTGTCTGTGTAGTTGTCCCACTTGTCGAGCGTCTTGCCAAGGAATTCCAACTCGTCCGCAATATCGCCAACCATATTCATCTGCTCGTCAAATCTATCCCACTTGATTTGTTGCAGTGCGTTCGCGTACTCAGCCGCCGCCTGTTGCGCCTGTTCCATCGACTTCGTAAGGTTGTCAATGTCGGCTTGCATCTGATACCATTCGTGCGAACCAACCTGCACTTTACCATTGGTGACAGCGTCAGCCATCGCCGTCAGCAAATCTTGCCTCTCGTCGCTTAACTTCTGAATCTTGGAGTTCGCCATCTCAATCATCTTGGGATAGTAAACATCGCCGATAATGTGACCCTCTTCCTTCGCGCGGTCAATGTTCGCTTGCCGCAAGTCAATCTGCGCTTGGAGATTATCAATGATGTCTTCGTGCGCCGTCTTCGTGTTGCTGTACTGAGTTAAATACAACTTCACCATAGACTCGCGCAAGTCGTCGATTTTCTCCTGCGTCGCCTTGGCCTTATCGTACCATGTCTGATAATTCTTAATCGCCGTCTGCGTCGTTTCGTCAGTTACGGTGTCAATGTCCATCGTGCCGTTGACGATTTTATCAATCCAATCCTGCGACAAACCGTAGGAATTCGCTTTCTCCATGTATTTGTCGTAAGCCTGTTGCTGAATATCAATTTCGTCGGCGGTCTTTGACATCTCGGCGCGCGTCGCAGAGTTGCGCTCTTGAATCGTCTTATAGGTCGCTTGAACAGTATTATCAAGTTTCTTGATTGCTTTCTCGATATTGTCAATTACAACTTCAATCCAGTCAAAATCCTGCGACTCATCGTCAGTCGAACTCTTCTTTGAACTACTGGATTTGCTGGAACCGCTAGACTTCTTACTGCCGCCACTAGATTTGCTAGAACCGCTAGACCTCTTACTGCCGCCACTAGATTTGCTAGACTTTGAAGATTTGCTAGGATTAATAAACAGTTCTGGTTTTGGCGTATAGAACGCGCCGCCGCCACCCGCCGAAGTACCTTCGTAAAGAGCAGTACCAGTTGCCAGAGAACCGCCAACTACGCTACCGCGACCAGTCACATAACCATACTTTAATAACGCTTCTGTTTGTTTATGGTTAAATACTATATCGCCTTTTGAGAGATTGACAAATTCCGCGCCACGTGAACCCACGGTGTAGAACTTATTTCCGTGTACGATCCCCTCCTCGCCGACCTCACCTACCAAGGCTCTGCCACTTTGTCTCAGTCCCCAATTACCTTGAACTAAAGCACTACCATAAGCGCGAGCAGTGCCGTTAACCTTCCGCTTTTTGCCGCTACTTGTATAGTTACTTGTATAGTTGTTTGTGTAATTATTAGTTACACTTGTTACAGTGACGCTCTTACTGTGTACTCCCGCAATCGCGCTCTTCAAAGCGTTGACTGCCGCAGTACCAGATACCGTTGCGTATACAGAAACGTTCTTACTAGCAAGCTGATTGATTGCACCCTTTAATCCGTTGACAGCAGAAGTGCCAGTAACCTTTGCCGAAGCGGTAACGCTCTTACTCTTCAACGAATCAATGCGTCGTTTCATATCGCCGATTAAACCAGTGCCAGTTGTCTTTGCGCTAACATTAATTGTCTTGTTGGCGAGTTTATTAAGCTGAGTTTCTACCTGCGAAATAGCAGATTTAGCTTGTGTTGTATCAACTTGAACCGCTACATTACTTGATGATGTAGTAGTGGTAGTTTTGGGCGCAGAAGTAGCAACAGTACCACCCGCTTGACTACTAGAATTTGAATTAAATCTATTTGTGCCAGTGATGAAATTAGTTTCTGATGTAGGCGTTCCTGCGGTGATACTTATAGGTTGAGATGCTTTACGTTTAAGATTATCAATTTGTTGTTCAGCCTTGTCGGTGTTGGCAAGAATATTCATGTCAACTTCGCCGTTCTCAATCTTCTGAACCATTTCGTCATAAGTTTGAGTATCGGGGTCAAGACCAAGTTCGATTAACTCTTCCTTCGGCAATCGGCTAAGTAATACCTGCAACTTAGCTTCTGCGTCTTGAATCTCAAGTTGAACATTAATCTTCGCGTCTTCGCTTAATTCACCACTGTTAAGTTGCTCTTTGAGTTGAGCAATCTTGTCTTTTGCAGTGACAATCTCGCCCTCGACATTATCTGTGTTGATATCAATATCTACAGATAAATGTTTCTCTGCAAGTTGCGCGTCAAGGTTATTTACATTATCAATCAGCGTCTGCACATCTTGATTGACAGAACCGAAATCAATGGTAATACCATAATCATTCAGCTTGCCAAGTGCCGCTTCAACGAGGTCAACGCTTACACCGAACTGCTTTGCAATATCGCGCGTGTTATTTCCTAACAGCTTATAATTACCATTCTCGTCCTTGGTCGCGTCGCCAAGTTGTACCATCTGGTCGATAAATGCTTTCGCTCCGTCAGAGTTCTCAGTGAAATACTTCTGGGCAATCGGCAAACCTTTTTCGTAAGCCGCCGTCACTTCCTGCACCGAAGCGTCTGGAGAAAGGTCTTCGTAGCTGTAAAGGTCGGCAATCGCGCGAAACTCATTCGTTCCAACAAGTCCCGCTTGATACAGTTCGTCGCCACGCTTCATTACCGTACTGGTAATGTTATCGTAAAGGTCACCCTCTTCGCCGCCTTTTTGCGCGTCAAGATACCGCTGATAAGCAGAAGTCGCGCCGTCCCATTGTGCCGCCAAAAGTTGCACGTTAGAAATCTGGTTTTCAAGTCCGCTGATTGTAGACTCAATATCAGTCGTGTCTTTATTCGCCGCTTTGTACTCCGCGAGTTTCTGCTTCGCCGCCTCAAGCTGTTCGTTGTAATCAACCAACTGGTCAGTGAAAGTCTTGCGCCACCTGTCGGCATTTTCGTCTTGCAGTTTGCGCAACTCCGTGCCATTCAGATGAATTCCGCGCGCGGTCTTCTCAAACAGTTTGGAAGGGTCATAACTGTCAAGTCCTTGGAACGCTTCGATAATATCCTCAACGCCGCCAGTAAGAGACTGAGTTTCGCTGTCCCACTTGGCTGAAACGCCTCCGCTTGCCATGCTTTCTGCCATCGCCGCATTAACTTTGTCGAGCGCGTCATAAGCGTCTTGCGCGGAAGTGTTGAAGTTGTTGAAATCGTCCGCAAGCTGTTCAAGCGAACCACCTGCTTCCTGCGCGGCTTGATAGCTGTTGTTAAGCATATCCACATAGTCTTGCAGAGCAGTATCACTTATAGCTTCAATTTGCGGAGCGAGGTCACTAAACTTAGACTTAAAATCATCAACACTAATACCTGCATCGCCCATCTCGTCTTGGAACGATTCAATGTCGCTGATGGTAGTTTTGATGCCTTTGGTGTTTGTCATAAGGTCGGCAATACGCCCTTGAAGCCAACTGTCATATGTTGCCTTATCCGTTTCTTTATACGAAGTACCAATAGCATCATACATCTGTTGCATCTGCTTATATGCGGCTTGCTGATCTGTGGTTAAAGATACGTTTGCAAGGTCAGACGCAATGGTGATTTGGCTCATGCTATCATGAATATTGCTTGCCGCCTCACTTAATGCCGACTGGTTGTTTGTAATTGCTGTTTGGTATTTAGTAATGTCGTCAGATACGCTTTTCAGTTGTTCTTCTGACATTCTATTGCTTGTGCTTAATTCATTTAGTCTAAGTTGTTTTTGCAGAGCATTCAGATTTTTGGCGTTATTAATATTGCGCGTAATTAAATCAGCAATATTATTCTTGTCAGTTCCTTCGCCAATTAAGTTCATATCTTTAGGAACTGGCATACCAGTGCTTGTCGCCCACCTACTTGTAGTAGTAGCGTAACCTGCATATTTATTATAAGTGTTGGTATAATCTTGAAGCTGTTGTTTATAATATGCTTGCGCTACCTGTTGTGCGTTGCCACTAGCAAAATATTTTGCGCTCTTACCATAGCCCTTGTTCCAAGCATCAAGTGCGTCAGATGCCGCTTGCTTTACATCTGAGTTGCGTTGAATTTCTTGCAACTCTTTAATAGATTCAAGTTTAGTTCTAGTTTGTTCAAGGTCTTGTAATTGCGCTTTATCAACAAGAGTTAAAGTACCCTTACTTTTAATCGCCGCAATCTGGTCGTCAACATCTTTTAATTGAGACTCAGTATCTTCAAGATTCGACTGCGATTCCTGTGCTGTAGCGTATGAAGTCGCCGCCTTTTCAGCCGCATATTCACGCTCATGAATTTTATTATCAACAGCAGTAAATATCGCTTGTAGTGCCATTCCAACGAGCATATTTACACCCGCAGAAATTACGCCACTAATCAAACTACTAGCTAAACTTTTGAGCGAAGCACCAACACCTTGCGATACCTTCTCGCCCATATCAGAAGTAGCATTAGAAGAATTTTCAACGTTCTTCTGCATCTCACCAGTAGCGGTAGCGGTTTCTTTTGCGGCAGTTGCGCCCTTTTTCATTCCTTCGGCAAATTTACCAGTAGACTGCGTTGCGCTATCAATACTATCCTTAGTCTTCTTAAATAATTCAGTAGGAGCAATCTGTCTGAATAATCCAGTAAGAATACCTTTACCAGAACCGTTGCCTCCAAGCGCACTCATAATAGCACTCGCAAATGGACTTTGCCCTCTTGCGCCGCTAATGAATCCCATTAAACCGCCAAGACTTCCAAGTGCACCAACCTTGCTTGTAATCTGGTCAATAACCCTTAATACGTTATTGAGCATATTGATAGCGTTTGTGATACCTTTGGAGTTGGCAAAGTTTTGAACCAGACCTGTGAATGTATTGCTCAGACGATTAAGTGAACCTTGCCAGTTATTCGCCGACTTCTCAGCCTCGCGCATAGCCGAACCGCCGCCTTGCGAATACTGAGCAAGCATCTTCTCATACTGATCCCAGTTATTCATCAATGCCGCAAGTTGGTTAGCCGAACGTTTACCACCAAGAGTATTAAGGATGGTATTTCGCATAGGGTCATCAGTTGCGAGGTCTTGCCATACACTATGTAAATCGCGCAGAATATCAATAGCTGAACGCGACTTCTTGACGCCATTAACCATCTGCGTCTGTGCTACGCCAATTTGGTCGAACGTATCCACGATAGTCTTTGTCTTTGTGTTCTCGACATTCATCAAGATATTACGAAGAGCAGTACCAACCGCGTCGCCGCCTTGCTGAGTGGTTGCTTGCATAGTACCGATAAGAGCAGAAAGTTGGTCAACCTTCACTCCATAAGTCGAAGCTACGGATGCGGCCTTACCAGTAGCTTCTGCCATATCCTGCATTGAAACCGCGTTCAAATTTGACACTTGATTCTGTCCATCGAGTGCCGCAGTTAATTTTTCGACAGAGCCATCATATTGAAACGCCGCATTTGTCGCAAGAAGATAACTATTTGCTGTATCAGCATCCAAGTCACCTGCCGCTTGCGCCATAACTGATAGGTCGGTCATACCTTTTGCGGTATTGCCCCTAAAACCTGCACGCGCCATTTCGGTATAACCGCTAAGATAGTCACCCGCAGTTTTGCCCCACTTAGAAGCAGAATCAAAAGCGTCCTGTCCAAGTTTGGTAATCTGAGTATCGGTTAAATCTGATACCTTTGAAATCTCAGTAAGCTGATTGTCAACTTCCTTTAATTCCTTGACCGAATTACTTACAAGGTCGATGCCCTTTTGAATAGCAGTGTATGCGCCAGTGAACTCCATGAGGCGTTTACCTGCATCGCCCAGTTCAGTCCACATAGACTTACCCGCAAGACCACTAGCAGATACTTCTTTCTTGATTCTTGCGTATTCCGCACTAATTTGTTGCGACTGCGCAATAGTAGTTTTACCTGCTTCAAGCTGTTGATACTGGTACTTTAATTGCTGTCCTTGTGCCGTGTCATGCATATTGGTATTTTTATCCCAATACTCAGACATCTGGCGTTGCATATCATAAACTTTCTTTTCACTTTCAAGTAAATCGCCATTATACTTGACAGTTTTTTGTTGATTAGACGCAATCTTATTTGCTAGATTAAATTGTGAAGTTGCTGACTTTGCCGCCGCCGCATCATTCTTTGCAATCGCATTACCTGCGTCTTCGTATGCTTGTCGCATATCACCAAGGGATTTATTGGCTTTATCATATGCGGCAGTATTCTGTTGCATCGAAGACATACCTTTGTTTACGCGCGCAATTGCCGCCTCCATGCTTCCATTCGTGAAAGCATTATCTTTCATGTTGAAAGCAGTAGACATTCCTTTACCCGCGTTTTGCGCCGCCTGCGCTATAGCATTTATTTGATTAACTGCGCCAGAAACATTTAGGTTAATGTTTATTTGCGAGTTCTGTAAAGACTTTATTTTACTCTCTAATGCGTCAAGTGCTTTGGAGTCAACCTTCGCTTGCACATTAACGGAATAATCTGCCAAAATCAATCACCTTCCTTTATGAGAAATGTTTTGCGAAAATTTCATCGACAGCCAACATGATTTTGATTACTCCCTCTGTCGCGAAGCCGCTATTACCAACGACAGGATGCATCGCACCATATTGACCTTCCTCAGAGTTCATAAATACTTCATAACCAGAATGGTAAAGCGACTTACTAAGCACAGTGCCATATTGCACGTTCGGGCCTGCATGAGTGATAACTTGGCTAGGTTCAAAACCAACAAGCACACTGCCAGTATCGCCAAAAACCATAACAGGAGAATTGATTTTTGCAGTCTTTAAACCACCAGTACGCACATATAGTGATGGACTTCCACCCGCATAGAATTGAGCAAAGGATTCGTCAACAATCGAATCCGACTTTGCTTTAACTTCGTACATGGCGTTGCTTAGTTCATTCTTTATCTTCGCTTTGATTTGTTCCACTGTCATTTGCCGCCTCAATCTCCTTTAACAGTTTCAGCATAGACGGCGAATTTGTGAACGCGCGCGCAAGCGAGTCAGAGAACATCTGCGCATTAACGTGAGTCCAATCCGTGTTTTCAATTACGCGCCCAAGACTTGCAAGCCCTTCAATCAGTCTGCCAAGGTCATCGTGGCGATTATTCAGATACTTCTGCATCTCAAAGTTGGCGATAGTCTGCGCGTCAACTATAATCTTCGACAACTGCCGTGCGATAAACTTACCGTCGTATGTGCCGTTCACGTAGTCCTCATAGATACCAAGAATCTCTGGATCGTTGTCGCACACATCAAGCGGATTCTCATATTCTTCAAGCGTGTCGTCGCCGTCTTCATTCGGTATAGTTTCAAACTCAATGCCGTCAACCGCATACTGATAGAAGAGCATACGCATTACATCATAGACAACATCGGGTGTTGCTTTCATATCATCAGTTTCGGGGTCATAACTGTAGTAAGCCGAAGCTAACAGCTTGGTAAAAATATGGCAATCATCATTGGTCATAACATCTTTGATACTAGGATTATTCTTTTTCAATTATTTATTCCTCCGTTGAAGTAGTTTTCTTAGCTTTAGCTTTAGACATGGCGCGCCGCCGATTCGCTTTTTTGCGCGCGTCTTCCCAAGTAGTCCACCGTTTTGACGCACTGTCAAACGCCACCCAAATGTACGGCAGGTCTGGATATACATACCAGAACATTTTCCGTTTGAGTTTCGCCTGTGCATCTGCATAGCCTTTCACATCGTATACAATTACTTGCCCTTTTGCGTCTGTCACTACATAGTCCGCGACATAATCAATCTCACGCACTTTCTTACCGTCGTGTTTATACTCTGGCTGTAGCACATACTTTACCTGCCGCTGAACATCAGTGATTTCGCCAGATTCTAGTTTCGGTTCAAGATAATCTCTGTAAAATTCCATTTCCTGCGTCGAGTCATAAGTGATACCTTTGTATTCACGGTTCGCCTTGCGCCCGACATGATATTTACTGTACGCCATCTTCCTTACTATCCTTCCAAAGTTTGTTAATGTATTCAGTTTCAGATTTTAGATACCAACAAGTGAGTTTTCCCTTATTGCGCTCAGACTCCCAAATGAAACAAGGTTGTACGCCGTGCTTCGTGTAAAAGATAATCTGCTTTAGAAAGGAGATAGCGACTAGGTTGTTCTTGCCATAACACTTAATAGCATCGTCCAAACTTTCAAATTTCATATATTGCCCTTTCACATAATTACACCTAGAATAAAAAAAAGGCGCATAGCTATTAATCGTAGCTACACGCCTATTTGCAACAACGATTAACTTTTGTCTGCTTCATCATTCTCAGACTCCGCGTTTTCCAGTGAAGTGTTTTTCTTCCTGCGCGGCACAACGATAGGTTTCGGTTGTGGTTTCGGTTTCTCGACCGCGCGTCCAGATTCATCAAGGTAAATTTTGTCACCATAAACAGGCGTTTTCTTTTGATAAACCCAACCAGTTACTTTGTCGCCGTCCGTGTACACGATAGTACCGTTCGGCATTACTTTCTTGACTGTGTATTCTTTTATCAAAATAATTTCTCCCATATCAATAGTGCGACCAACCGAAGTCAGCCGCACATAATAGTTATTTAAATATCAGCCTCTCCACACGCTGACTCGCGCTCCCCGTCCTTCTGGATTTCTGTTTCCAATGCAAATTGCGCACGTATTCCATACTCCTATACATCAACGTGTATAGCGGACGCTCCCGATGGTTGCGAACCATCCCATTTACTTCATCGCTAGTTGTTAGTCAATCGGGTCTTCGATTACCATGTCTACGAAGTTGTTATCCTTGTCGGCAAGGATATCGCAGGTTAGAGTAATAGAAGCAGGATCGCCGTTGTTGGCAAAACCGATAGAGAAGTTTGTCTGCGGATGCAGATGGTAGAATGTCTGACGGAAGGTGTAGAACTTGCCGTCCTCTCCCTTATCAATGGTATCGCCATAAACGATGTAGTCGTGCGGGAAGGAAGTGGACTTAACGCTGATAGCCTTAACGCCCTCAACCTGCTTCATGTAATACACAACAACATCCTTACCCTTTGCAGTAGCGGCGGTCAGAGTCGTGCCACTACCAGTAGTTTCCAGTACAGTGCCGCAGTCGTCGTCAGCAAGGAACGCGACAGCAGTACCCTCAACAGGGGTAGCACTCAGAGTGATTGCGCCCTCTGCGGAAGCAGTAGCTTTCTCGCGGACATAATACTTTGCAGTCTTTGTTGCATCTCCACCAGTAAGAATCTGGAAGAGTTCGTAGTTCTGCATCTGAGTCTCAATCTCAACAGTACCACCCTTGTCGCCGTCGAACGCAACTCTCTTCGGATGTCCCATACCGCCGTAAGCGTAAACAGTCTCACCCTCAAAGTTGGTTGTGGTCGTATTGGCATAGTCCATGTAATGCGCAGGTTTCTTGGTCGTATAGTCAAGCCAAATCAGATTGCAAACCTCGCGGTTAGCCATATTATAACCAGACATTTATTAATCCTCCTTGAATAGATTTACTCATTGTATTTATAGTTAGCTTTCGCTAACTTTATTTTCGTTTTTGTCTACAGTCAAATTTTCTTGTCTCGCATACAAGTCGAACTTCTTCTCTTTATCGCCCCATACGGACACTGCCATACGATTGATTTCGTACACATCGCCCATAAGAAAACGATTGTAAGTATCATACAGTTGAAATACAGTCAAATCATAAACGTTCATATAGTTGTATCCATTGACAAACGTGGCGATAATTGAAGTCAGATTACCTAATTCCATCCGTGCGCCGTTCGTCTTTTCGCGCGCCTTTTTGAGAGCCTTGCGCCCCTTACGCAATTTCTCCATAACTTTCTTGGTGCGCTCGTCGGCGGCTTTTGATAAATCCTGTTCGTCCATTTCAATAGACACATGATTCATCTGCGCAATCATTTCCGATATTTCACCCCACATCGTGTAAGTAATCGCGCCGATAGCTTTCGGTTCTCCATCCTTCACTTCATACGTTATGTACATATTCGCCGTTGGGTCATATTGAACACTCTCTCTGAAAAAGAAATTGAGTGCCGCCAAAAACATCCATTGATATTCTTGGTCGTGCGAGAGAAGAGTAAACACATTGAGTTTGCTCTTTTCATCAATAGGCAGAGCATCATATTCTTCTAATTTCTTTTTGCGCTCAAAGTAACCCGCCGTGGTCATAGTCATAATGTCAAGGTATAGACTATATGTGCTGTAGTTCTGGCTTATTTCTGAGATAGGGAATTTGCGGAGATACCCAACGTGCTGCCCTTCGGTATCAATAGAAATGTCATTTCTATCATTCAGTTCAGAGTAGGATAGCTTCATGCAAAATTCGGGACTGCATAAGTAAGAATCTTACCCGCCACAGTCTGTTGCCTTTCAAACAAATCCAGTTTGGATAACTCCAATTTTCCTATACCATATGTTCTCCTTAAATCATTTCTCGTCAGAATACCATCGACGATTTCGCAGATGATATCGTTGCGATTGCCCTCATAGTTTTTCACATTCAGATTGTCGATACAGTCTTTGTCGCAGAATACATACACGACTAACTGCATGGTCTGAATCTTATCATACGAAGTTGGTATTACCACATCGTACATGACATATGAGAACGTTTTGAGAATCGGTTCGTCAATAAATAAATGCGATTTGATATGTTCATGTAGACTTTTAATGACAGCACTTTCGGTTGTTAGTTCTGTTTTATAGTTTTTGCCAAGCAACGCTACTCGCAAATTATCGTCCGCGTAGAGTGCTTTGTTTATGATATTCTTGTAATGACCAATATCTTTAACAGCCATTCAGCACCTCCATTAGACGAAATTTTCTACCGCAACGTTTTTGGATGCAACGTTTGTACCATCGTGAATAACATTGATAGTGATTGTGTTACCAATATCATCTGTGTCGTTAGCGGTCAAAAGTAACTTGCCGCCGCCAGATATTGTAGTCTCACCATTTCTTGTAGTTACCTTGCAAGACACAGCACCGTCGCTGTTACTCCATTCAGCGTCCAGAGCAGAAGAGTGCGCATCAACTTCTACCGAATAGTCAGCGTCAGTCGGCGCGCCATCGGTATAATGCTCGATAGAGAACTCACCTTGTAATCCCGAATAAAGCACGGAGTCTCCCCCGATTAGCCATTTCTCGTTGCCAGAAATGTCCTTTGGCTCGAAATAATCACACAGACCAAGGTCTAGCCTGTCTGCCTCTGGATGAAATTTGTCACGTGCAACAATGAACGAATCACATTCACCGTTGTCTCCGTACATATACAATATGTCATCGTCTCGCGTAATCTTGAAAACTTTGTTCTCTAAGTCGTGGTCGCCAAGAAATACACGTTTCTGATATAGTTTATTAACCTCGTCGTCGGACGGAAAGATTAACGTGAAGTTGTTACTGGCAGTCGTGTAGTAATATGTTGGCGTAAGTCCAGTATCGTATTTCGACGCTGAATTTGCATTAGCCCAACGTTTAATTACCGCGCCAGTCTCATTCTGCCACTTCACTTCAATCTGACACAATGCAAGAATAATCTTCTCGTAAATGTCGTAAATATTCTCTACCAGTCCCATCGTCAGCCAATATCTGCCATTATACTTAACGTACTTACCCGCCTTAATCGTATTCGGATGGCAAAGCATCTGAACCGTGTGCGTTCCTAAGTAGGTATTAACTGACTTGTTAGATATGATGCAATCGACGGTTTTCTCATTCGACATATCAGAGTCGTAGATTTTAACGGTATTTCGTATACCAGTATCCATAATCTCGTCAAGTGCCGCCATTCCGTCGCTACTCAAAATATCTGCAAGGTCTGAAACGCCAGTGTCACCTCTTGACTGTTCGGAAGCTAAGTACCATTCTTTCAATGCTTAACCTCCTTAATCTTCTTCTTCGGTTGAAGAGTACGCAGGTGTTTTCAGCTTTTGAATATGGTCGGCAATATCAGCTTGAATCTGTTCGTAATCGCTCTTGACAGCGGAGTAAATCGCGCCGCCACCATTAAGGCTTAAATCCTTAGTGACAATCTGCGAACGATTATTAATTCTTGCCTTATCCCTTTCCTTCCAGAAAAGTTGCATATACAATGCGAGAGTATCGGCAGTGATTTCGTACAATGTGTTTTTAACATCGTCGTCTGTCAGCGCGTCAAAAGTCGGCACTGTAATCGTACCTTCACTCTCGTCATATGTTATTGGATAAATTTCAAAAGCATATCTCGCAACTGCACGTTTCAGCCATATATCTTCCAGATCATCGGGTATAATCGTTCTACTGATTATCGCAGACTCAAACATATCTTTAACGTATGCAGTTGTAATACCCATGATTGTCTTCCCCTTAATTTAGAAAAGTGAAAACTGGCAATGACTTTCGACAAAAATCCGCTTGTCGTAGTCGTTGATATGCAGGTCTTCCATACATTTCAGCATGTACGCCTTTTCTGCTCTGGTTACTACTTCATTCTTCACTTTGCTCTTGAACGTATTGATATTTGAAATCGCGCACAGTTCCTTTACCTTATCTTCGGTGAGGAAGTTCTGTGGTCTGCCGTCTTCGTCAAAGCGCAGATACTCGCGTGTCGGAGCGTCATTGATATATAGAGTGGCGTGACCACCCTCATTATCAATACCAGTGAAAAGTCGATTGCCGCGCTCAACTTGATTTACAATCTCGTCACGGCGCAGTCGAAGACTTCCGCTTGGTGCAAACTGCACAGCCGCATTGTTTGTTGAAGAGAACGATACGTGCCAAGGCGCGATATTAAATACCTCAACCTTGTCATTCATGTTCAGTTCTTCTTTGGTTTCAGTCGCCTGTTTCGCGCGCGGAGAAGTAGTTTTTGTTTTTGTAGTTGTTGACTTTGTATTCTCCATTCTTAATCCTTTCAATTAGTTCGTACATATCAAGTATTTGTATTAATTAAACTTGTGCTTCAATTCGGTATACAGAGCCAGAGCCTCGCGGAACTGCGGCGAATACTCAAATGTCCAGTACCTATGATTACTGACTTTGTTTACGTTAATATCTTTGTATTGAAACCCAAGCGCACGAAGGAAAGAACACAATTTCCACGAATAGCAGAAAAAGATGTTACTATGTTTTTCTTCCATGTCGTAATCCTTAAAAATGGGAGACTACTAAGAGCCTCCCACGTTAATGAATCTATTTAAGATTTAGTGTATGTTTTTAATTACAGAGTGCCAAGTTTGCTATCAACGATAACGCCGACTTCGTACTCACGACCCTTTGCAACATCAGCCGCAACAGCAAGGTCAAATCTGGTCATAGTCTCACCAGTAACAACATCGTTACCAGAGAAGGAAGTAAGACCACCCTGTGTGAAGGTCTGAATTGCAGAAGTCTGTCCACCCTGCGGCACGACAAAGCCAACTCCGGCAGGGAACAGCGGCTTGAAGTTATCGCCGTCAATCTGAGTCAGATCATACGGGTTCGGGATTTCGGACAGGATTGCGCCGTTGTAACGTGCAAGGAATCCATTGTCGTTAATCTCGTTGATAAGAGCATCGGAGATACCCTTGATACCAGAAACAGTAGAGTTGAATCCCGCCCACGGAGTGAACTCGCTCAGAAGAGCATAGTCACCAAGAACGGACGGACGCCCAAATCTACGAATCTTGGTCAGAAGTGCGTCAACATCTTCCTTCACAAGACCCTCGTTCTCATAGAAATACTTAACGCCCTTTGCGTTCTGAATCTTGTCAACGATAGTCTTGGCAACATACAGAACAGCCTTGTTCATAATCATCTTACGAACTTCGTTCATACCCTCATTCTCTTTGGAAGCGTCGCCAACAGCAAGCTGACGATAGTTCACGCTGTAACCACCAGAGATAGTCACAGGAGCAATCGGGTAACGATCCTTAACGATGGTCGGGAATGTTACATCAACACCCTCTGCCTGCTGATTCACAGACTGTGCGGTGTGCTTGTAAGTCTCAATGTAGATAGTCTCGTCCCATCCCATGTTCTGATAAGAACCAAAGATTCCGAGCAGTTTGATTTCCTCTTGCAGAATCGGCTGAATCTCGATAACACGCAGAGCGTTCAGTTCTGCCATAGCAGAGGTGTCACCTGCGGATGCTTTCTCGCCAAGACCCTTGATGTAGTCCATAGCCTTGTCAGCCAGTTTTGCGTCAACATGGGTAGCAATCGGCTCACCCTTAACCATAGAGGAGAATACCTCTACAACAGGGCGACCCTTATGAAATTTATCGCGCACAGATGCGCTGTCCTTATGTGCATTATTCATCTCAATGCTATAATTAACAGACATTTATTTTATTCTCCTTTCGATATTGTAGTTATGAGTTACGCTACAACCTTAACGACAATACCCTTGCCGTCAAACTCGATAGCCTTAACGAACTGAAGTTTACCAGTCTCAGAAACAACCAGTTTACCCTCAGAATCGGATGCCAGTTTAGATGCAGTCGTCAGCTTAGATACATCTACAGAATCAGCAAGAGAAGTAGCGGATACATCCAGTTCCTCGTCGCCAACCTTTGCCAGTTCTACGACGCGAACATCCTCGCCCTTTGCGATATCGAAATCAGCGGAAGTAACATCTCCCTTTGCAATCTGCATTACAGCATAAGTACCGTCAGCGGAAACAGTGAACTTGCCACCAGCAACAGTACCGAGCCGACCATTCTGAATATCTGCACCTGCAACAACGGACTCGTAAATATGCTTACTAATTCCGTTCAGTTTGTGAAACTTATACATACCTTAATCCTCCTTGAATTTCCTATGTTTTAGATAGAATTACAAAAGTATTTTGTTTTAGAAAATCGACTCGTCTGCGCCATTCGGGTCAGTTCCAACTGCGCCGAAAATGTCAAGAGAATCATCCTTCGCGGCGTTAGTCTCAGCCGCAATCTTTGCCTCTTCGTCAGCTTTCATCTTCGCTTCGCCGATACCTGCAAGAATCTTGGTATTGATTACATCAAGATTTCCCTCAAGCGGATTCTCTTTGTAAGCATTGATTTCAACTTCCGCGACCTTCTGCTCGTCCTCGCTGAATTTAGCCAGAGCATCATTCAGTGCGTTCAGTGCATTGGTCTTCTTAATCTCGTTCAGTTCAGAATTGCATTTCTCAAGGTCAGCCGCGCAAGACTCAGCGTCTTTCTTACTAGCTTCAATCTGTGCGTTGAGTTCTGCAATCTGCGCATCTTTAGCGGCGCACTCGCTCTTCATAGTGTCAAGCTGTGCGTTCAGTTCGGACATCTTCGATTCGTACTCTTCGTTTCTGCAAAGAGCCTCACGGATGGTGTCACTAATGAGTGCTTTAATTACATCCTCATGCATTATAGGATTAACCTCCTTCTTGTCTTCGTCTGATATCTTTTCATTTACTTCAATGACATAGCAGTTTTCGTCAGCTTCTTTAACGCCAAGAATCGCAATTCCGCTGTAGTCATAGACCATAGGAATACGAAATGCGTCAGTGCGCTCTCCGTCGTAAATAATATTGCCGTCATTTTCGTCAGTTCCGCAAATCTCAATACTTGCTTTCAGAGATCCAAGCAAGATTGCTTCTTTGCAGTAGTCAACAAAATTCGGGTAACGTTGATTATAAAGAACGCCGTCGCCGACAAGAACTGTCTGTTCTACTCCATCTATTGATAAGGTCTGGATAGAAGCAGATTCGATATGACCGACAGTTTCGCTCCCTTCAAAAACAGGAGTTACCTTGCCGTTCTCTTTGCGAAATTCGATATTACCATGACCGAGAGGTATGGACTTTTCGTCATCCGCAAAACTTACCGCAATCGGCATACCTTGCACGGATACCAGATTCGCCTCAGTATATTTGCGCACCCAATGAATACCATTGGAGTTTGTTTCGTGCGAATCATCGGGGTAAATCGTATGGAGTATCAGTTTGATTCTGCTACGTCCTGCCAGTTTACTGTTATCATCAGACGAAATTTCTAGGATTCGACCATTAATGTTTGACATGACTTCCTCCTATATCGTCTTAGTCAGATGGACTTGGCAAATCATCTGCGCCGTTCGCCCTTGACATCATAGTGTTATCAGTCGGGTTGTCGGATTCTGGTCTGCCAGTGCTTGAATCATTTTTACTTAATGTGTAACTTGTCTGATGTGGTTTCACCCAATCATAAAGTTTCTCATCATACTCAGATTTCAATACATTCAAGTACATATCGGGGTCTATTCCCGCAGAAGCAATCAAGAAACGCAGACTGCCACCTGCCTCTGTGAACAGAGACTTCATGGTTTCAAACGATTCCTTTTGATTGACAAAACTGCTGTTGAAGTAATAAATCTCGACATGACTCTTTGCGTTGCTATGAATGATATTCTTATCAATTACATAGTTAAGTTCACGCGCAATCATCTCGACAAACGTGTAAACTTGTGCCGTAACCATTTGAAGGTTGTTGACCTGCGCCGCATAGTTGCCACTTGTAGCCATAGAGCCAAGCAGAGAAGCGCAGATACCCATATCAAGCGCAATGGTATTATTTAAGTCAGCCTCATTCTTCTGGTCGAAAATATCATTCGTTTCCAGTTTGAGATTACTGAGTTTTGTACCTGCCGCCACACTAATGACGGATGTACCTTCCAATGTATTTTTATGCAGAATTGCATTCTTGACAGTTTCATGCTGATGTTTCTGTCCCGCCTCTGTCAGCGCGCAAGTACCTTTGCGCTCACCTTCTGGCAGTTCATGCACTACAACTTGATGGTTGATTTCATTCAGCACATGACGCTTCGTATCAATAAATCTACCTTGATACATAAGGTCATTCAGCGCAGTAATTGCCAGTGGTCTGCCCCAAGGCTCAGAATCGTAGCACTTGATTTTGCCACACATCGTTTTGTTGTTGTCAAGAACAACCCATTGTTTCATACCGTTCGCGCCGTGATTCCAAGCGACATACGCCTTTTGAATCTCCTGCGGATAGGCTTTAAGTTTTCTGTCTCGATCTTCCTGTGTGGCGAAATAATCAAAATACCTTAAATCAAATGCAAGCACATAACGCCCATTGCGTTTACCTACAATTCGCGTGTATTTCCACGGAAGAGTAATAATATTGGCATTGATTCCCGCCTCGTTGATTTCGTAGATATTGTGTACATCAAAATCGTCAAGATATTTTTCGGTAAGTCCTTGCTTCTTTTTGGTTTCAAAGTAGTAAAAGAAGATACCGTTTCTCATAACTGTATTCAGTGCGTCACGGATAAACTGCTTATCGTTTATCGTCTGCATTGTCGCAGTCATAAGACTTTTATTTTTCTTTGCGTTGCCTGTTGGCGTGTCAGAAGTTTGAACCACAATACGATTGAGACATGGGAGCGCAGTCATATAGTCAATCGCGCCTCCGACAATACCAGACTTGTTATATACATAGTTGGCAATGTTAATCATCTCTTCGTAATTGTTCATTGGGTCTTCAAGCACGGTAAGCACATCATCTTCGCCGTACTTCTCAAACACTCCGCTAGACAGCAAAGCATCTCTTACTTGTATTGCATACATACTGCTGAACGCATTGGATTCAACAGCACTCTGAGTATTATTTTTGTAATTACGATTCGGTTTGCGCCGTCTGTAATTATTTTTCTTCGGAGGTTGCTTACTCTGCACCTTCTCAGTTTCGGGCATGTAGACCCTCCTTTCGATTGTTTAAAGATACAACTTTTTGCATAAATACAAATTATGTACCGTTAAATCATGTTTGCTATAATGTCCTATAGACAAGATTAATTAGCAAGGCATTGGTATTCATGCGACGATCCGCCGCCGATAAGCGTCGGCAATATAATATCCGCAAAGAAATTGGCATACAGTAGAGCAGAAAACCTATCCTTGCGATTCGTTCCAGTTTCGTGAATCATGACATTCTGCGCCATATCCATTGTATATACAAGCTGTGTCATTTCAGATACAAGCTGTTGCGCCTCTAGGAATGGACGCTCATAGAACGCCTGTGTTTCACCTTCGATTGCGCCGATATAATCTTTGTTCTTGGCAAGTATCGCTGTTTCTGCGTCAGCGAAAGGAATAGGAAGTTCAATTTCTCCTTCATTAAGCGCACGCCGCAAATCATACGCCATGTCAGAGTTTGACTTCTTGCTTGCCGTCATTGCGTAAATTACTTTACGCGAACTGGGAGTTGAATACCTGTCTAATTTCTCGTCATTCATAATTCCAAGTCCGTCATATTCTTGTCCGCGCAGTTTGTCGTACAGTCTATTCGACAAGTTCTGGATGATTGCCACACCCGCAGAGCGCGCATCGCAGATTAGATAATCGGCTTGAAAATCCTCAAACAGTTGGCGAATGCGCACAGCTTGATTCAGTGCTGACATACCATTGTGATGTTCAAGATAGGGGACTAGCTTATGAAAACCATGCCTAATCGCATCTCCATTTTCTGCGTCGTTTACCTCCATTACATCTGGAAGACAACGCATACAGAGATAAATAGAATTATCGTTTTTCGCGCCCTCAACAAACGCAAGGTCGCACGATATAATCCGTATCTCTTCCTGCTGTTTGGCAATTTGATACGGATTCTTTCTGTGATTTATTACGTCTAAGTCAAGACGCGGATACCATACCTGTGCAAGAGTACGGTTCTTATTAAGCGTGTTATAGGTGAAGAACGCCGCAGTGTTTTCGCGCACACGCAAATTTAAATACTCAGTCTGCCAAACCATCGGGTCAGTCTTACGCTTCGCGTTTTCCATGAACTCAATCGTTTTAAGACCATGCTTTAATACGATAGATTCATCAAACGCCAAGAACGTAGAGTCGCGCCCTTTAGCCATATTCGCAATCGTGTTATCCGCGATGCGCCAGATAAATTCGTCTTTCGATTTGGTGTCAATCCAAGAAGATGAGATGTAGATATCTGTCGGCTGTTCAAGAAGTCCAGATTTGGTAACCGTCTTATCATCGGAAGAGTGCTTGATTGATTCCTTCAACTCTTCCTCAATCATTGTGTCGTAAGGATGTTTATGAATATATGGTGCTTGTCTAGGGTGCTGAAACGGCGCGAGGACACTATCATCAACAGACGCTTTAAGCTGTCGATACTCCTCACGAATCAATACCGTCGAACGATTACCGCGCGAATTTTCGCTTGCAACTACTACAGTGATTATCGCATTGTTTCTGAATTTACATTGACACGTATCGTTGTTGTTCTTGATTTCCAAAATCTCTTTGTCGAGCGCGGGAGATAAGTGCCGCAACTCGTTGTTGATTTTGGTATTAATCATGATATTCGCCTGTCCTTTGGTTGAGGCTGAAATCAGCACTTCTCCATAAGGATGCGTCACACAATAGCAACAACTAAACAACGCAGTCATAAAAGTCTTCGCAGTATTTCGACTTGCGAGAATCGTGTTCTCACTAGACACACCCATTTCGTGCAAAATCATTTCTTGGTACGGATAGAGATTAATCTGAAAATAATCAATCGCCACACGTTCAAGGTTACGCCGAAAGAACGTGTTCCATTGAAGCAAGTGGTCAACATTTTTTGGGTCGCTTAACCAATGTCCCTTTGGGAAGTTCTTATATACTTCGCGCTGAACCTCGTCTGCGTCTGGCGAGCATGTGTATACCTTCATGATGTCATCTCACCTTCGCCGTCCCCTTGCACATGATATTCGGGGTCGCGAACGTTTGAACCTTGCACGATATTCATAACAGGTCTAGTAATGTTGCGCTCAACATACTCTTCAATACCTGTGTAATCCTTAAACACTTTTTTGTTTTTGTAATACTCCTCTGGCGTATACTGACTGATAAGCGAAAGTGTCACGCCAAGTGGAGCAGTAGCAGAGTCATCTTTCTGTTCTTCCAAGCGAAGTCCAGAAGTCGAAAATATTTTTTGGTACTGCGACATAAGTTTTGTCACAGCGTCAACATCGGGTGTTTCCTGTTGCAACTCTTCATTCTGCAATAGATTCAGCGAACAGAGATTCTTAATGAATACTTCTTGATTACCTGTGCAGTCTGGATTGTATCTGTGCAACATATGGTAATGCTTTTCAAGTTCAGCGTACTGCGCCGTAGTATAATGACTTCCCCAACGCTCAGTAATCTCTGGCGTGACTTCAAAGTTGCCGTCGTCGGCAATATCCTCGTCAGCTTGCAAATCATGCGCAAGATTATTGATATTAACGTTGACACCAAGCGCAGAATCGCGTTTTAGCGTGTCGATGTAAGTTGCATCGTCTACGCCTCGTTGTTTGTTTCTGTTGTCCAGAAAACATTTAAATAGCGATTGACCGTCCAATGGCTGTAACGAGTTTACATAATCAAAGTCAAAATACCAGTTGAACCGAATACACATATACCGTATCGCTTGCAGTTCATCATCATCGCAAGCACGCAGTATCTTTGCATATATCTTGTCCAAACAACTATTGCATACCGTAATAAAACCGTTGTTGTATTTAAACTCCTCGCCGTGAGAAGATTGAAAATAACTCGGTGCTGTATTATAAAATCTATTACAGCAGAGGCAATGATACCTTGTCGGCGGTTTGATTGTTGGCGTTGATTTCGATATCGTTCTAGCCATTGGTGTCACCGCCTAACCGTTAAGGATTCATCAGCCTTTTCAGTTCAGAACAAGGCTTGAAGCGCACGGCAGTTTTAGACTCAATCATAATTACCTCGCCAGTACGCGGGTTGCGTCCTTCGCGCGCAGGTCTGTCAAGAAAATCAAATTTGCCGATACCGCCGATATAGACAGGCTGTCTGTTCACAAGCACATCTTGAATGTGAGTAATAGCACTTCCAAGCACTTCGCTGATTGCGCTCACTGAATATCCTGTGTCTCGCTGAATATCTTTAGCGAGGTCATTCTTAGTATAATTTTCACTACTCATTGTTTTTCTCCTATCAATTATTTTTGTCTTGTCAATTATTTTGGGACAATGCGCCCATTAAAAATAAATCGGATAAATACTTTCGATGCCGTCACTATCACAGATAACCGCCGTCTGACTAGGCTTTCCGCATAGCCTCTTGCTTACCGTGTAATCATCGCCAGATCCGCACATACTGCCAGAGCGCACGACATGAATACCACATACATCAGAGTATGAAGGTGTATGCAAATGACCAACGAAGATACCAGTTGGATTAATTCTCGTCGTTGTAATCAGTTTGCCAACACTCGATTCGCTTATCTGATCGTAGTCGCCATGCACAAGCAGATATGGATTACCACATATAGTTTCAGCGCCAACAGTGCCGTCAAAGTTGTAAGTATCCGTAAACTCAATCCGCTTTATCGAAGAGAGTTTTGCTTTCAAGTACCATATAATCAAAGCGTCAAGCCGTTCGTCACGCAGGACATTCTCTTTAAGCCCAACGCGCGAGTGGTTGCCCGAAACGCCATTCACATATATAGCATCGAAATGTTGCGACAAATCATATACAAAGTCGCTAATATATTCCGCGACCTTCTGTACCTGCTCCACAACGTTCTCGCGATTTTCAAGCTGAGTGGTGAAGTGAATATTACCACTAATCAAGTCGCCAAGAAGCAGTACATGGCAAATACGAATTCCGCGCTGTTTCGCAATCTGAATTACCTTCAATGCATATTCATGAAGCCTCAGATTACAAATATCAGAATTGTAATTACCAAAGCTGTTAGCAAAGTCCAATCCTAAATGCAAGTCAGAAAGGCACACAGCCATTTCCAAGTCGTCGTCGCTGATTGACCTCTGCTTATTTGCCGCTGAATTACTATTGTATTTTTGCGCGCCGCTTTCACGAATGAGCATTTCAAAGTAATCCCAATTCGCATCAGACCGCGCCTGTTGTCGCAGAATCCGCGTATATGAATTACGTTCGTCTGCGAGTTTCTGGCGTTCAATCTGCATATCACGCATCTGCGCATTTACATCATCGCTGTATTGTTCGCCACGCATCTTGCTGAAACAATTCAGATAGAACTGCTTTGCGGCTTTATACCGTTTGCGAAATGCTGATTCATCGCGCCATTTATCTTCTTCAATTCCAAGTTCGCTGTTTATGGTGTCCTTAATGGCAGACCATGTAAATTTACCAGAATCGACCATCTGACCAATTTTCCAGATATATTGTTCTTCGGTTTCATCTGGCAGTTTTTTCACTGCGTCGTCAAGTACCATGATAACTATTCACGCCTTTCAATTATTTATTCGGCGTAACCGTCATCTTCCTCTTCTTCGTAGTCTGCTTCGGTAGGTACTTCAAAACCGATGGATTGCACATCTTCGTCACCTTCACCATCAAGACCATACTCTCTAGCTAACTTCTGGATTTCTCCATTGCCGCGTGTCACCTTCATCGACGGCGCAATCTTCGCCGCTTCAAACCACATATCGACAAGTTCAACGCAGTCCGCAAGAATCGGGATAACAACCACGCCAGTTAAAATACCCATCATAAATTTTTTCATGCACTTACCCTCGCTCAGTCATCTTCTGCGCAAGTTCCGCGATTGTGCTACGGTGAATAATCGGCAGTTTCACTTCTCCGTAGAGATTGCTCCCACGCAGAACTTCGGACGCGCGCCGCATACCATTGTTGTAGCCATAGTACGCATAGCGGTCTAACTGCTGATCGTTGTCACCTTCCAGAATACATTTGGTATTCTCGCCAAGCCGCTGAATAAGTAATTGCATAAGACTAACTGTCATATTTTCAGCTTCCGTCATATATACTGCATAATATCCTTTCGACAGACTGCGCCCGCGCGCATCACACATAGGAAGCAGTTCAATCTGCTCCTTCTGAATCATGCTTTCAAGTTCAATCCTGTCGCCAAGGTTATCGCTCAGAATACCGCCGATGTTTGTACCAAGAACTTTTTCGTCCTTTGTTCCGGGGTAAAATCCAAGCTGTGCAGAATCTTTTGAAGCTACCGTGTTACACGCCACATAAATCTTTTCAATCTGGTGCGTGTCAAGTAGCCATACAAGATATGAAAACCCAAGCCATGTTTTGCCAGTACCCGCCGCGCCGCGCATGACAGTTATTTGATTCGTCAACATAGAGTCAAGCGCGCACTTCTGGTAAATGTCCAGAGTCCTTACATCAAAGTCGTCTTTGTTGATGTGGTAAGAATCAAACTGCTTGCTTTGCAGTTGAACAAACTCCACACCTGTCCATTTCAGCGCGTCAACGACTTCGATATTGTTTGGGTCGTGAATAACAAGGTACTGGTTTGGCAGACACCCGAACGTATTCTCTGTGGGGTGGGAGAGAAGTTCGCCCAGTTCATCATCTGTCAAGTCAACATCTTTGTAGCCTGTGTAATCTTCAAGTTCGCCAAGGATAGCGTCTGAGCCGACAGTGGGGATGTCGAATACAGTTGAAGCTATAAGGTTGGCGTTGATATCGTCTGTACAAAATACAATGTTATCTGCCATATGGGTGCGGATGGCATACACAACAGAAGCGATAATTAAGTTGTCGTTTGTTTCTTGTACGTGAAACTCTTCACGAATACTGTTAATATCATCGTATAGTGTAGGGGACACTACTTGATATTTACCTTTATTCTGTTTCAGTAACCGCGACACATTACGCTGTAACTCTTTTGTAATCTCGTCTTTATTCGCGCTCGTCTTGATGTGGTCAAGTTCTTCAAGCGTAACTGGTGAAACGATAAAGGGGTGTTTGAACGCCTCACCGCCGACATTGAGTAGTGCGCAAGTGTCATAGAAATAAGTTGTCTCCAATTCGTCCTCCATACAATGTCAAGTAATGAGAGAGCGGTACGCTGACCGCCCTCTCCACACACAAAAGGAGTAGAAATACAAAGGAAGTGGTCGTCGATTTATAGGGGTATTTGTAGTCGAACACCTGTTCCCTCATAACGTTGCAATACTTTTTGTTGCTCGTTTGGCTTAAAACCTAGAAACCAGACCGATTTTTGACCACAACTTTCTCCCGAAAATCGAATTTTTTTTCGCGAAATCGCCCAAATCGCCCTCTCAGCGCGTGTTGAAGTTGTCGAAAAATCCCATCGGTTTCGTCCGGTAAAGCAGGTTTAATATCGTGTTTGAGTTCGCGCTAATCATGCGCCGCAGTTCCTTCGTGGCAATATTACCGTCTTGAATATTGAAGCACCATTCAATCAGCGTGTGCATTGTAGCTTGACTCATAGATCGCATTGACTTCAACTTGTTCTCGATTTCTGTATAAGCGTTCTCAATACCTTCCATCACAAACTGTTTTTCATTGTCATCGTCCGTCGCGTTCAACTGCGCCATATACTTATTGACTTGCGCTTGCAGGTCGTTCGCCATTTCGACTACTCTGGTTATCTGCTTGTACTTCGGCTTGCCACTCATAGGCTTGATGAACTCCGCAATGGGAATACCTTCAACCTTCGTGCTTATCGGTATTTCGTCCAGTATCTCTTCTGACCAGTTCATAGGGCAGGAGAAGGAGTAATTGATACGCCGCCGAATCTTGTACTTGTCTGCCGCGATATCTTCCTGTGGACGCATCTTGCCTCCTCGCATTATGTCAACCGTTCGCGTATACTTCATGAACTTCGGGAAGTCTTTGCGGTGAACTACATCCTCGTCGCGCTCGTCAGCCTCGACAATCTGCATACACGGCATGGACTGAATCTGGCGAATGATATCCATACCAGATACTTCATACAGCCGCTTGCAACTGTCGATGATTACCTGCGCAATAACAGACATGATAACGAACACATCGTAGAACTGTTTCAGCGTTTCGCCGTCGCGCTCTGACTCGTCCTTATAAAGTTCTGTCCAGTAATAAGACATGGCAAGTTGCGCAATATTCGACGACCAACCGATACCAAGTTTGCTCTTGGAGAAGTTGTTATCCATCAGCGCATAGTCGGCAAGTGTGTTACTGTAAGTCACCCCGCTTTCATTCAGTGCATTTACGATTGTCGGATAATCTCGATAGCATCGTTTCGCGCACTCGACAATGGTTGGTTGATTAGTTACAAAGCAAAAGTCTGAATCGACATTGTGTTATATCGTAGGCTCTTTATCCTACGCTTCTCCGCTTTTCAACGGAGTGTCGGACTATCTCTTTACCCTCGTTTAACGTTAGGTTTTGCGATTGCAAGTCGCTCAAATTACCCTATAGGTAATTGTATTCGGCACTCTTGGGCGTATTATTGTATTCCTCAACGCCTAGTCTCTGAACTTTCCAGTCTGCCTTTAACAGTCTGGCTTAGTAACTGATTAGCAGTTAAGCCTTCCAGTTTTCACCGAATAGTTTTTGAACAGTGTTTCCACTGAACCGACCCCGATTTGAGTCTGCTCCATTCAGCCTTGCTTGTATATCTGTATGAATACAATCAATCGCTATGATGTTGTTACTCAATGCAAAGTAACTGTCAAATATCTGGTGATGCTTATTTCTCAATGCCACTACATTATTCGGCGAGTTGTGCGGATTTCTGAATCCTGCAAGCATCTCTCCGTCTGCGAATCTCGGACAGTAGCAGTTAATCGCGCCATCTGGCTTATCCTCAAAGCACGAATCAATACCATTGAAATCGCCAACGGCTTTCAGTAGTAAACCGAACGGATTGCCGCAAATCGTCATATTGTCCGCTTTAACGACCACTTTGCCTTGCCGCAGGTTGCGCACATAGGATTGTACTGCCAGAGTCCGTTGCCGCCGATACCAGTCGCTGAACTCGATGTTCTTGATATTCTTGTACATATCCGCAAGCATAGAGTAGTTGTTCACTTCGGTTGCGTTGCGCCGCGCAAAATCCGCGAAGACTTCTGGATTACTCTTCAAGTCAGATACATAGTTGACAGTATCAGCCATAATCTCGCGCAGTTCGTCTTTCGTGCAAGGGAGCGTATTAATCATCTGGTATGACATCTGCTGATATTCGCCAAGTTTACTCGGATGGTCTGTCTTGACAATTCCGAATGTGCAGTTGTCCTCGCGCAGTTTCGCGCACCAATATTCATACGCCGCCTGTGGAGTGCCGCCCATATACTTCACGAACTTCTTCCACTTGATTGCATTTTCAGTGGTAATTACCTCAATGTCGCACAGTCTGTGATAAACGCCAAACATATCCTGCACTTCATAAGTTTCGTAATTTTCGCCGTGTTGCGCGCACCAGTCGCGGAAGAACTTCTGAATGTGAGTCTTGAACATACACGCCTTAAAGAAACGGTTACGCAGAAGCATCATGCCACACTGCTTATTCGGGTACAGCGTATCTTCGCACAGCCCCATGCCGTCCCAAAGCGTATTCTTGATTTCGGTTTCCTCGCGCACGACCACGCACCGCTTCTTGACTTCATTCGGTTTCTTCGCGTTCGGCACGTAATCCTCGGCTTTAACTACATCCGCAATCGTCTTGTAGAAAGAATCCTCGTCTTTTACAATCAGTATCTTCTCCATAGGGATGCGCACGCGCCCGACAATTGTACTCGCCGCCAGAGATTGATACGCTGATATGCCAACAATGTCCGCGTTCTCTTCTGGTAATTGAATACCAAGAGTCATCCACTCATGCGTCGCATCATAGAGTTTGTCGCGGATGAAGAAGCACGCGCCCTGTTTTGCCTTGGCAGGAGAGCGGAAGAGCATCTGGTAATGAATCAATTCCTCGCGCTTAATCGTGCCGTCACGATATTTCTCGACCCAAGTGATGTTCACACCTTGCGAGTAGAAGAGTGTGCGCAGTTCCTCGCGCGTCTTCTTGTCGTACCGTGCTTGATTAGCGTCTACCTTCACCAATACATCAGTGAAGACTTGTCGCCGTTCATCTGTCTGCGCGCCGTCGAGCAGTTTCTTCACACGCTTGCGCTCTTCCTTGTAACTCTTTGATCCATAGTCAAACGAGATACACACGATATCGCGCGTTGATTTATCCTTGTAAGTGCGCAGTCCGTGCGTCTGCAAAAAGTCCAGAAGCAGACTGTTATTCAGCATCGCTTTGGTAGAAGTGAAGTATTCGCGCACGCCATTATTTACTTCGTATATCTGCGCCGCAGGTATATTGCGTATTTCAATTCCATACTTTCCCATGCGAACACCTCAACATAAATTTACTTTCATGCTTATTTCGCGCCAGAAAACAGCACGAAAGTCTACTACGTGGTGAAAATACATCAACCATTCCATACCTCCTGTGTGCCATGTCGGTACACTGTCCCATCGGGGCGTTCATCCAGAAGAACCCAACCAAGAGAATTTTTCTCTGACTTGCGCACGCGCTTCATGTAGGTCTTTAATACCCAACGAAGATTACCTTGTGAGTCCATGTGTTCGCCGCGCCACCAGAGCGCAACTGGCACTTGGTAGATAGTGTCCTCGTCGCCGTCAACGAAGAATGAAATATTACCTTTAGTTTTCTCTTTGTCGGTATAGTAAGCGTCCACGCCGCACCAGTGTTCGCGCAACCACTTCGCAATCGAGTTTGGCTCAAACTTAGGACATACCAGATTCATGAACTCGCCGTTGTCATACGATTTGAAGTAGGGATGGTAGAACTTGATATGCTCATGGTCAATCATCGGACAGGTCGCCTCCGCGCCAATCTTGAAACTGAAATGCACACAGTCGCCGCAGGATATCACGCACCATGCGTCGCGTATCTCTTCGATTTCTTCTGGTGAATACCTCTTGAATTCCATTGTATTTAAACTCCATTTGTGTTATTAAAAACGGTTTACAAAATGCGACATAAATATATTTTAAAGTTTATAATTTGACAAAATTAAACCAGGTTATTTAATCACTTCTTCTGCCGTGACCGAATCCTCAATCGCCACAGGGTCTTCGCAACAGCGCAGTTCGCGCGCGCACGTTACATCCATGCAGATATTATCAGTTACCAATCCGCACATTACCGCCGCGTCCACGGCATCCTGCTCCGTCGCATCGTCGCCAAGCTGAATCTCGCCGCAGTCGGCAACGTATACATATTTAGCGTAAATCTTAAAAGTCTTCATGTATCAATACCAACAGCCTTGCCGCCTCTCCTTCCTTCAAAAATAATCCTCGTATTCAAACGGTATAAATGTTTCGTAAAAATCGTGCGATACAAATACGAAATACTCTTCATCGCCGTCAAGTTTTGAAACGATAATCGCCGCGTCGCCAGTCGTCGTCATGCGGATGTTGTCGTCTGGATCGCGCGCGTTGCGCATGGACTCAATCGCTTCTTTAACGTATTTCTGAATTCGCTCGTCATCCACATGGACACAGCCTTTGCCGCCGCTGAATGTGTGCGAGTAGTGCAGTGGGAACTTCGCCGTCACCGCCGTGAGATTCTGCATGGGTATCTCATCGCAGACTTCCTCAGAGCCGCAACATGGACACTGTACATATCGCGCGCCGTATGCGCCCTCATAAGTGTCGCCGTAATCGTATCTGAATTCTGACCCGCAATGAAAGCAGGTATGTTTATAGGTTCTGTTCTCGCGCTCGGTCGCCGCCGCGCCGCGCCGTGTTGTGTTATCCTTAATGATTTCCATAATCGCCTTTCCTGTCGCATAAATTTTTGCCGCCGTTTATTTTGCTTTACATATGGATAATAACACATTTATGTTCGCATGTCAAGAATATTCTGACATTTGCTATTGTTATATTTTTAACAAGGTGGGGGAAGGGGGGCGCGAAACTTGGGGGATAGGGGTTTTGTGCTTGCCATGTATAGTCTTTAGTGCGAAAATAATAAGTTGCGTTCTGGCTTTTAAAAGACTTTGATTACAAGGTGAAACATATATGCCTCTTAGCTTGCTCTTTACGCACTTGCGCCGCAAAATCCAATAAGTTATACATAGCTTTGTTAAGTAACTATCATGCTAGTATAGTAACTTGCTCTGTATAATAATGCTATACAGAGCTTTGCTTTATACTATACCGCTAGTTTCTAAACAAAGCTCTGTATAGTCTTTTTTTATTATACATAGCTTTGTATTATACTATACCACTATAATCTAAACTAAGCTATGTATAATAAATGTATCTTATATATTATATAATACAAAAAATATATCTATACTCTGCTATATATTACTATACTAGGCTCTGTATAGATATATTTTTAAATAAGCTATTACTATACTAAGCTATATATTATATTATAGTAGCTTATATATATAATATTATAACATAGATTATATTGTTTGTCAAGATATAAATTATAAATATTTTTTATTATTCTAGTAGTTCCGAACGAGCGCGCTAATCGAGCATTTTTCGCCGCGTAACCATTTGGGCGCGCGAGTTAAAATAAAGCTTGTTTAGGGGTAAGAAAAGTATTTCGCTCAGTTTGGATTGCAGGTTTTGAGCCAGATGAATGAAACTTCGCTCAATACTTTTCTTCATTTTCTGGGCGTAGTTTGGGCGCGATGGCAGTGCAAGATTTTGTGCATAATATGCATAACTTGTTCATAAAAATGCAAGAGAACTTGCAAAACTATATATAGTGATTTTAATTAGCTTGCGCGCGAAGTTGTGTATGTATTCCAGTAGGTTCGCCAGTTCGTAGGTTTTGCGCCGAATGGGAGCGAAGTGGAAGAGAGCAGGACTTATATTGAAAATGTTTCATGTGAAACGTGAATAATTTAGAATGGTCACAAAAGTGGTCACACGAAGAAAATTTTTGAGAAATGTGAAAAACCCCTACCGTCAGATTTTCGCTTTTTCCGGAGGTTAGTCTTGTCAAACTGCCCCGTACTGGGTCGAACAAGTGTTCGGTTTTGCATTTTGTCAGAAAGTGCAAATTATCAACAGATCGAGGCAGAGAGTGCTCAAAAACCGAATCGTTTCGGTTTTGTCAAGTAAAAATACTTGACACATTTTTGGGTACACATTTTCAAATCTGTCCCGTAATTCCTTCTATTTTGGTATGAATACTAGTATTTAGCACTTCACCGTATTAATCCTACTGCATAGGTAGGGTATGCTGCGCGCTCTGGTATGGATTATGCACACTGCGCGCACAGGATGCACAGGCACGCACAGCCGCACGCGCATAGGTACACACACACGCGCGAAACGCGCACACGCATACACGCACGCACGCGCACAGGCGCGCATTATGCGCACGCGCGAGGCTGAAAAGTTTCTTCCATATTATCGCAAAAAAAAGATGGTTTTTTTCAAATGTTACAAAAGTATTGCAAAGTAAATACATAAATATATTTTGAGATTTTTTCAAAAAACCTATTGACATATGCTAATTGCTCTGATACAATGCGAAGCATAAACAATCAATCATACATCATTCAATCATGGAGGTGCTACCTATGTTATCAGTCAGTGCGACGTGAGACTGACAGCCGATGAATTGACAGCTTGCAAAGTACTTGCACAGGATTAAAAAAATTAAAAATGGGTATTGACATTCCCAAATAACCTATGGTAGAATACAGATAATCAATCAAACATACACCATACACACAACAGGAGGCAAACATTATGGCATTTCACAAGTATTTCAAGGGCACAACAGCAGAGCAGATCCGTAAAGAGTATGTCGCATGGGCAAAGCAGTTACATCCCGATAATGGCGGCGATGCAGAGCAATTTAAGGCGATGCAGAGCGAATTCGCTGATATGTGGGCGCGTTATAAAAACGTTCACGAAAACAAGAGCGGCGAAAAATACGAAACAGATGCAGACAGCGCAAACGCTGAACACAAGAGTGCATCCGAGTACATGGACATTATCGACGCAATTCTGAACATGGGCTGTGATGTAGAAGTATGCGGATCATGGCTCTGGATTGATTCTAGCAAAGTCAAACTTTCCGCTGAACAGGTAGCCAAACTTCATAGCATGGGCGCGAAATGGAGCAAGCCTCACAAGAGATGGTATATCGGCAAGACTGGCAAGTATCGTAAACATCAGCACACGAACGATGCGACAATCCGCGCAACATTCGGCAGTGAGGTGTTCGTAGGCAAGCGGCAGAGAAATCTGGCACTCGATGAAAAGAAGGGAGGTGAGCAGTAATGCTCACTATCCCATATATCGAAATCTGGATCGCATTCGGCATATTCTTTTTCATGGGTATGCTGACAGGTGCAAAGCACCACAAATGGTATGATGATTTAATCGACGACGACAGCGATGAAAATTTTTAAAAAAGGGTATTGACAGATAGGCTACCATATGGTAGTATACAATCATAGCAAGGCAAACAAAACACAACAGGAGGCAACGAAATGAAAAAAGTTAATATCGTTCTGAACAGGGATGAAATGGCGGCATTGAGAAATCACGTATTCAATACATACGGCATTAAAGCAAGCGATGTCAGCGGATGCTATGATAAAGTTTATGCAGAGTTTATGATGACTGCTGAACAGATCGCGACGACAGACGCATGGATTGATGAAAACTTCTGATTTTTAGCTGACCATGCTCATGATATAAAAATCGTGGGCATGAATGAACCAAAAATCAAAACACACAACAGGAGGATGAAACGATGGATGCACTGGATACGATGAAAAAATCATTCAGAAGTGCGATGATATTATCGCGGAATACAAACAAGCTATGGAAATCATAGACGAGGCTTGCATCGAATACGATGAAAATAATTAAGTAATCGGAAATCGGCGGCAGGAAATCAAAAAAATTAAAAAATCTCTTGACTTCCTGATACCATATGGTATAATGTAGTTAAAGCAAGGGAAACAAAACACAATCGGAGGGAAACAGATCATGACATACGCGGAAATTGAAAAAGCGGAATTAGCGAACAGAGTTTTAGACTGCATCAGCGATGGATATGACGATGAAGAGTATAGATGCGATGAAGTGGAAATCATGTGCGGAATTCTGGCAAAGGGAAACGAAAATCCCGATATTGAGTATCTTGGAAACGTAATTAAAGCACTTGTGGAGCAGGTCGAGGAATTGCAGTGAGAGCGCGGAAAATCGCGGAGGTGGAAAGATGAAAAGAACATGGAAACAGATCACGGCTATGATCATTTCACTGGTAATCACTGGAATCATATGCGGAACACTGTTTACCTGTCAGATGGCGGCAGATGCGCGGAAATGGCGCGCGGCAGGTCAGACGGCAGGAATTGAGTTAGAATTTTCTGACAATTTGGCGGAACTGGAAATTGTCGAACATATGTACGAATAAAAATTTTTGAAAAAACACTTGATAGCGTAAATAGCATATGGTAGAATACATACAGAAACAAGGAAAACACACAGCATAGGAGGAAAAGAAAATGTGTTACATGAACAGGGAAGCAGGTGAAATTCTTACATACTCGGAAATGATGATACAGTTTCGCGCATGGTATGACGGCGATGATGATACGAATGTATGTTCATGGTCGGAATACTACAAGGAAATCAGAGCATAAAAATTTTTGGAAATAGTGCTTGCGTTGTAGACTAACATATGCTATAATGCAAGCATACCAAACAGGAGGGAAACGGAAATGGAATCACAGTTTGTCGCGGCTATTGAATATTTCTATGGGTATTCGGAGGATCGCGCGGAAATAGCGTGGAAAAAATTTTCAGCAGATGCGCGGCAAGCTGTCGTGGATACATGGAAATTAATTTCAAAAAAGTGTTGACAATGTGGAATAACATATGGTATAATCGAGGCATAAACAGGAGGAGGAAAAGAGATGCTGACAGCGGAAACCAAACTAGAATATATTCGTGAGTATTTGGAGGAAATGATTAGAATAGTGCAGGAAAATCCGAATCGTGAATCATTAAGTGCGTATCAAGTTGGATATAATGACGGATCAATTATGGCGTGGAAAATGACAGCGGAATATATCGACAGACTGGATAGAAATTTCATTAGGTGTTGACTTCTGGCATAGCATATGCTAGAGTGTAGTTACAAGGTAAGGAAAACAAACACACAAAACATAGGAGGAAATTACAATGGCAAAACTTACAAGAGATCAGCTTAACAAGATGGAAAGCAAGATGGGTAATCCGTGGAAATTTGATATTCAGAAGTATGTTATATGGAATGAGAAACAGGCACATATCGTATTTATCAGCGATATTCACACTGGAAAAGCAATTGAGATTGTATGCAGTCAGATTCCACAGTATGAAGGCAAAGGATATTGCAGGAAATTAATCGGATATCGTTTAGGTCTGAAAGCTACAAAGCTAGAAGGCGGCGCAAGCTATGATGAAAACACGGAATATAACTGCTATCGTCAGACTGATTTATTCACTGATGTAATTGGAGAGTTGAAGCCGCGCAGGTCATTTTCGGAAATTCAGAAGTTTACAAGGGATCACGGCGGCGAGGATGCGTTACGATATATCAATACAGCATTGGAGCGAGCAGGATATCCAACAGTCAATAGTTTATAAGATAATGATTGATAGTCTGGCATATGCGGCAATGTATATGCCATTCTATGAGTAATTATCTTGAAAAATATTTCCGAAAAACACTTGACAGCGGAGATAACATATGCTATATTTATATCAGAAGCAAGGAATACAGATCGGAGGTCAACGATATGAGATATGATATTTATGAATCAGTTAAGGAAAACATTACAGCGTATGCAGTGTTCGCAATCGGAAAATATTCAGAGCAGGAATTGCGCGCGGTAGGATATGAGAAAATCGCAGAGGCGCGGAATCAGCGTGAAGCACTGGCGAAGTGTCACGAATGGAAATTTAATAAATAATTTTCAAAAAACACTTGACAGCTTGCATAGCATATGGTATAATGCAAGCATAGAAAACAAAACAAGCACAACACATAGGAGGAAAAATCAATGAGTAAATATGTTCGGAAGACAAGAGATGAATATGTGATTGAAGGATATTACGGATCAGAGTGCGGATGGGAAGAGGTTACATCTGAAGACACATATTGTAAAGCACATGAAATGTTGAGATGCTACAATGAGAATGAGGCACTATATCCACATCGTATCAGAAAACGTAGAGTAAAAATTGAAAAATAATGCTTGACATATAGCATATGTTAGTAGTACAATGTAGGTACAAACAAGCAAGACAGCACAATGGAGGTGTGATATGAGAACAGAAGTTTGTGATGTTTGCGGCAATGTGATGTATTCTAAAGTTTGGAACACTGGCAATCCTACACTGGCATATAATAATCAGATGCGGATTTTGAGATCGCAGTCTATCCACATTGATTTTGATAGAGTATATGAAATCGTTGTGGTAGATGAAGACGACGACGATAGAGTATTTATGCAGAAAAATGTATAAATATACACTTGACAGACACGATAGCATATGCTATAATAAGAGCACAGAAAACAAAACACGGCACATAGGAGGCGCGAACGATGGATAAACTTAATCACTATGTAACATTCAGATTTAGCAAGAAGACAGGCAAAGTTGATACGACAATGACTTCTATAGGCTATGCGCAATCGGAATTGTGGGCTTTGAGCAATACGCCAAAAACTAAAGATGTAGTTATCGTGGAAGCTGAAACAGGGAGAATCGTATTCACTGCAAGCGGCGCGGCAAATGGGATGCCAAAATGTAAGAGCGTGAAACGAAATGGAGAAATCGGACATTGTGAAGATTTTAACATTCCGTTGGATGTGGTGCGCGATATAGTCAAGAGTGATGATCGTTTCACTAACGATGTGGATTTTTGACAGGGAGGCGCGACCATTGGACAAGCTGATAATCGGTTTTGTCGTGTGGATATTCATTTATCTTGCGACAAAATAATTAAATTTAGGTATTGACATATTCGATAGCATATGGTATAATCATATATATCAAGAGGGAGGTGCGCGCGCGATGCGTAAGTACAAAGTATGTTACCAAAAGGAATCATATTCACCAGAAGAGAATATTGAAATCGAGGCGCGCAATAAGGATGATGCGTGGTGGAAGGCGGTTTATGAAGTATTAGAAGCGCGCGGAATTCATCCATATCATACTTATGTTTATAGCGTGACATTCAACAACGGAGAAACAAAAGTGTTGCGTGATGGCGCAGTTAGGTATTTCAATTTTGGCTATTGAATTTTGGCGGCAGATCATATCGTTTGTGACAACGAAACATTTTCGCTTTTAACAACGAAACTTTTCAGCGATGTGGTTTGCGGCGAGAATTCAAAAATATTTTAAAAAAAGTGTTGACAATGCTTCTAACATATGGTATAACATACTTAGAAACAAACAAGAACACACATCAATGGAGGTACGGAAAATGAAACAGCGAAAACGTGAGCAATGTCACACAATCGTGGCGAATGGTAAAACGTTCAGATATACCTATGATAAGGAAGGGCATCTTGTTATTGATGGTTTAGTATTAAGTAAAGACTTGCAGGAAATTTACAAGAAGTTACAAAAATAAATTTTAAAAAGGTACTTGACATACTGCATCACATATGCTAGTATGTAAGCATAGAAACAAAACAAACACACACATTTAGGAGGAAAAAATTATGTCACTTAACAGAGCAAACATCGTATGGACGGCAAAGCAGATTGCAGGAATGAGCAAGCGCGGCAGATTGGATTTTGGTCACATTGTACAGCGTGGAGAAGTTTGGGAAAAGACGCGCAAATCAAAGTTAATCGAAAGTATGATGATTGGCTATCCTATTCCCAACATCTACGCGCGGAAGCATATCAACAGCGAGGCGCGCGGAGATAACACCTATGTTATTATGGATGGAAAACAGAGACTCACTGCTATCATTGAGTATCTGAATGACGAGTACGAACTGACTGGCATTGGCGAAGTTACCATTGACGATATGAGCGATGAACCATTCCAGTACGATCCGAATGGTAAGAAATTCAGCGAACTGCCCGAAAGTTTGCAGGATGTTATCAAAGACTATACAGTGTCAGTAATGTATTTTGATGAACTGACTTTCGGCGAGGAAAAGGAACTGTTTAAACGGCTGAATAATGGCAAGCCGCTGTCTAGCAAAAACAAGATGCTTGCAGAGTGCAACGAACTGGAAAGAATTGTTGACTTTGCGAAGGATAACGAACTGATTAACGAGATGGAATCCGATAAGGCGCGCGAAAACAAAGCATATGTTGCACTGGTAATGAAGTCGTGGTGTATGCTGTATGGCGAGATTAGCGAACTGTCGTTCAAGTCAAAGACATTTACTCCCATTGTGGAGAGCGCGGAAATCGCAGATGAAGAGTATGCACACATTGCTGATGTATTCCAGTTTATGCATGATGTACATACTATGTTGACGGACGACAACGAAAAAGGTGTTGCACGTAAACTCTATACGGAAACGCACTTTGTATCACTTCTGCCGTTTGCGGAAAAGTACATGAGCAAGTACGAAGATCATGACGAGCGCGTAGAGAAGTTTGAGGAATTTGTGATTGACTTCTTTGCTGATGTACCTGCTGAGTATCTGGAAGCGGCAGGCAATGCAGTGGCAAGTAATGACAGTATTAATAAGCGAAACAGCGCACTGGCGGCGTTTCTGGACACGTACAGCGGCGCAGAGGATGCGGAGACTGTAGAGAATACAGAGGAAGCAGAGAGCGCGGAGAACGAGGACACAGCGTGCATGGCATCTTGACAGGGAAAGGGAGGTGTAAAAGCCTCCCTTTTTATTTTCACGTTTCGATAATTTCATTTTGGATTTTTCGCACGGAACAATCGTTTTTAACAACGAGGAATTTTATTCAATCTTGTTTTATTCAATCGTATTTGAGTAAAATTTATTTTGGTAAAATGAATTTGGGTATTGACAAGTTAGAATGACATATGGTAGAATACAAGTACAAACAGAAAACACAGCATATAGGAGGTGCGGAAATGTATCTTTACAATGGTGAGAATGTTTATGAAATGAGCGATAGCTTTAATAATCTTGATGAAGTAGAAGGGAAACTGGTGGACAGCGCAGTGGTGATGCACTTTATCAATGCACTGCCGCCGCATCTTACATGGAGTAATTTGGTTCAGATTGGAGAGCCATATGATTACAAGCTGAATCCAAAAACAGGCAGGTACGCGGAAACATGGGGTACATTTACTAGGATTAGTGGAGACTATCGCAATGGCGTGTGGCGTTATGTTGGCGAATGTTTTTCAAAAGAAAATAAAAAAGCCGCTTGACAAGCGGAATAGCATATGGTATTATGTAGTTACAAAGCAAAACAAACACAGCACATAGGAGGAAATAGGCATGGTGCAGGACGGATGGCATAAGATTAAAGAGTATAACGTTTGGGTTGAGAGCGGAAGAGTGCGGCGCGGCATGAAACGCGACAACAATGGTAGTCTTGTGGCGGCATATCCTTATAGGTACATTGGACAGGGATGGGGATTGGAACAGGGCGTATTGTTTACTACATTGAAGAGTGGAATTCAGCACGGAAACTGGATTATGGCATAGGGGGGAATAGATATGGCGCGGAGATTGCAGTCAACTTTTGAATTTTTTGATACTGAGGAAAAGGCAATAGCATTTGAGAAGACGCAGAAAAGATGGAGGAGAGGCGCGGTTACTCCGTGGGATTCAAAAGATGGAAAAGAACATCTGTATGTTGCATGGTATAGGAGGTAATACAATGAAGGCAACGAAAATTTTCAGACAGCGGAAACTGGCAACGGATCGTTATACTAGAATGGAAAAACTCCACAGAGCAGTTGACTATCATATGTACAGTCTGGATACAAAAGTTGAACTGGATGCAATTAGTCAAGTGCTGTTTGCCCAGAATTCTATGGTATGGACAGGGAGAAACGCGGCAAGCGCGATGCAGGATTTAGGTTTTCGCGTTGATGAAATAAGCAATAATTTTTTTAAAATTTACGCTTGACATAGCTGATAGCATATGCTATAATGTACTTAGAAACAAACAAAACAACACATTTTCCAGAAGGGATAAACACAAACATGAAAACGTATGTATACTATCAACCAAACAAAAAGGATGTTAAAGACCAGTACGGAGATTGTACCATTCGGGCATTAAGCAAGGTGCTTGACTGTACATGGCTTGAAGCGTTTGATAAGACAATTCCTTTGTGCAGGAAATATCAGTGCACGAATGTGTTTGATACTCCGATTAAAACGCGCAGAGAAATTTTGAAACAGTTAGGTTTTGATTATTATGGTATTAGCGTGAGGGATGGATCAAAACGCTCAACAGTAAGTGAGTTTGCAAAAGAGCATCCAACAGGGCGATATCTGGCGAATGTGTCACACCATGTAGTTGCCATCGTAAATGGTCAATATTATGATACGTGGGATTCTGGACACAAATCGTTATATGGATATTTTATAAAAGCAAAATAAATTTATAAAAAGCCTTGACATATACTGTAGCATATGCTATGGTATATGTACAAGGTAACAAACAACACAGCGCACAGGAGGCGTGAGATATGTATAACATTAAGATGTATGATTGGGAAGCATACGCAAAAGAGCATTGTGGTTATGAGATTAAAACGACTTTTGGAAATGACTTTGATATTGCGGATTATTATGGTGATGCGGCGATTGAAGATACATTCAAGCGTGCGTTTAAATTCTGGCGAGAGGACTATATTTATCTGACAGAACTGGTGCTGATTCTGAACTGGAAAATCTGGCAGTGGTACGGAACGAATGATACGCGCGCGAAGCTGTATAATAATCTGTGGCAGAAGGCTGATGAATACGCTTGTACGCATTTGACAGGCGATGAATTGAGTTACTTCTATAGAACGACGGATTAAAAAAATTCAAAAGGCTATTGACTTTGCAAATGACATATGGTATTATGTAGTTACAAAGCAAAACAAAACACAAACATATGGAGGAAAAGAACATGACAGCATTTAACATTAGTTTTAAAGAGTTTAAGAACATCGCAAAATCTGCGGCGGCTGTGACTACCTATACCATGTTGGACGCGACAATGGTGGATGTGTCTGAGAGTGGTGTCGTATTTGAGACTGTAGCTATCGGCACGGATCAGAACTTATGGCGCGCCTCCAAAACAGCTAACAGCATCTACGGATGCGGCAGGTTCTTTATGCCTACTGAATCCATTAAACTGATTTGTAAGCTGAAATTAAATGCAAAGCAGGACACACTTCACTTTGTATCGAATGGTGATACGTTTACAGTGTACACAATCAGCGGCAAAAAGATTGATATGGCGGCGGCGCAGATTAAGGATTATGACGAGCGCTTTGGCGCAATGCCGAAACTTGACAAGTATTACGCGTGCTTTGGAATGAAGGATTTTACGACAATGTGCGACAACATGATGGATTTTGTCAGCACTGAACGTAATAATGTAGTGATGGAGGGAATGTACTTTGATTGGAAAAATAGCAGAGTGGTTGCACTGGACGGTCATAAAATTCTGCTGAGAAACATTGAGGACAACATGAACGGCGCGGATGGCGCGGAAGGTGCTATCTTCAATCTTGTTACTAACTATCGAGTGCTGAAAAGCATTAGTGCAATGACAGGAAAAGTCAGCGTATTTACTGATAAAAAGTACGTTTACCTGTTCAATGATACCTTTGTGCTGAGAACAAAAGCCATTGATGCAGTGTACTTCAATGTAGATCAGATTATGGATATTGACTATACATGGAGCGCGCGCGTTGACAGGGTGCAGATGTTGGATATCGCAGAGTATGATTGCAGTGTACTGAAGCATAGCGAAGCACCAATGGTATTCGATATTGCTAACCATGCAGTGACGGCGCAGAGTGACAAGGCGAATGTGCAGGATGTGATTTATACTTATAATGTCAGCGGCGAGTGGGCGCGGTTCGGTCTTAATCCGAATTACGTTAAGAGTGCAATGGGAATTCTGAGCGATGATTTAATTACCATTCACGGCGTAAGTTGCAAAGCGCCATTCTTTTTCTCTGACGGAGAGACATATTCTATCCTGCTTCTGCCAGTGAATATCCAGAAGACGGCGGCATAAATAAACTTGAAAAAATTTACCATGTGCTATTGACAAGTGCAGTAGCATATGGTATTATACCAGTATAAACAAACAACACACATTTACATAGGAGGGAAAACACAATGACCGATTTGGAAAGAATGACAAAGTTATCATTACAGTGCAAGGAAATGAACAGGTATTTATGTGAGCAGGATGAAAAGATTCGTAGCTTTAGTTACGGCGCGCGGCGCGGCGAATGTACGGATGATGAACTTGTCGCAATGTGCGAGGAAAATCAGCGTACTGGAATCACAATGGGCGTTCTGAAAAATAATGCGAAGTATTTTATGGCGCGTGGTTGCATGGCGAAACTAGCAGAAATTATTAAAAAGTACGATGGTAAGCCGCTCGGAGAAAAAACGAAAGATAAAATCTATGATGAATTCAAGCGGGAAACTGGATGTTATATGTACTTGTCGCGCGACTATAACGGAAAAGCATCTAATTATCTTGTAATCCATAATGAATACAAGGTTGAAGTGTACGCAAACAATACGCTTCAATTTGTCAACAAAGATAATAAGATTATTGCGGAAAACTTTTTGGAAGGAAACTGGCACTGCCGCGCAAAACTTGTGAATGACGTAGAAGGATACGTAAATAAGCTGTATGAATTACATAATAATTTGTACTATGCTTCTAAACAGTTGGAAAAGTGCGCGGCAGAGTACGAAGGATTCCGCGATAGCATTGATGGAAATGTAAAGTATACGCATACAAGAGCGTATGTGAGTCATGACATTCAGTGGGAAAGAAATTGATGTATAGAATATGTCATAAGATTTGATTGCGTAAACATAACATTAGAGGTATAATTATGGATAAATTAATTATAGCATTTTTCGTATGGACATTTATTTACTTAGCGACAAAATAAACAGGAGGAATTATGGAACTTAAAGCGTATTCAATGGGCGGCGAAGGATATATGGTAACTGATGGGAAAAACACAGTGGCAATCCTCGGAAACGTAGACATTCGTGATATAAGTGGAAACGACATGAGGGAAATAATCAATCGTTTTCCACAGGCAGAGGTGGTGCAAGGGTATGTAGCGAGCGGAAATCCTGCGGCAACGTGGGAAGTAAAAGATATAGTAAAACGAAGAAATACTTATAAAGGATATACGCCGGGGCCTGTCTCGGAAAATCAGAAGGAGGCTTTAAAACGTTACCGTGATAAAGTGGGAACGATGTACCTGCAATTCAGTATACCAGAAGGAGAGATGTTTGAATGGTATGAGGAAACGGCGAAGAAAAAAGGTCTTACAAAAGCGATGATGGCAAAGAAGGTTATGCGGAAATACTGGGAGAAAAACAAAACTAAACCGATTGAGGAGGTGAACATTTGATGCGCGGCGAGTATGTGTATTTTCAGCCGAATATAAAGGACACGGAAAACAATCAAGACGATTGTACCGTGCGCGTTCTCTGTCACGCATGTGACTGTACATGGCAGGAGGCGTTCGCCAAACTTGCGGAAATCTGCATCCATGATTATATCATGCCGTCAACGTATGGCGCACTGGATAAGGCGTTGCAGGTATTCGGAGGGTGTGAAAAACCGTCTATCCATGTACCATTTAAAACAGTTGCGGAGTGCGCGGGAAATGGTATTAATGGTGTGGTGTACTGCGTTGATTCGCTTGCGCGCGATGGTCTTCATGTAGTGGCAGTCGGCGACGGAAAGTATTACGACGCTTTTGATTCTGGAGATATGGTCGTTGTTAAAATCGTGGAGAAAAAATCCGAAAAATAATTTTGGAAAATCTCTTGACTTCTGTTAGCATATGGTATATACTGTAGTTACAAACAAAACAAATACACAACACAGGAGGAAAATAATATGACTACATGGAGTGCAGGAGATAAGGTATTTTATCTGGAAAAGAAAGATGATATCAGATGCGGACTGGTCAATAAGGTATGTAAGACAGTCGTGTATGTAGGCGAGGAAAACAAAAAGATTGGAATTGAAAGCGTTTACCTTACCTACGAAGAGGCAGTGGAAGCTAATAAACACTATACCAAAAAGAAGGGGAAGACGGAAGTTTATCCGTTCTGGAATCTGGAAGACATTAAAAAGATGCTCGATTACTTTCATGAGCATGGTCAGTATAAGTGGGAATTAGCTTTTAATCTCGGTCTGATGATTGCGCGGCGAGTTGACGATCTGCTGATGCTGAAATGGCGTGACTTCTATTATGAAAATTACAAGCGCAGAAATGAGATTGAGATTGAAGAGGAGAAGACAGGAAAGTACACGCGGATGTACATACCGCCCTACGCATTTACTTGTCTGGAAAAGTACGCGCAGGAAATGGATTTAGACATTCATACCTGCATTGATGAGGATGCAGACATTTTCCCTTCTAATAGTAATCGTAGGGATGCGGCGTACAGAGTGGCATTTACCAAAGCGGCAGACGCTGTAGGAATCGAATATCCAGTATCTACACATTCAGTGCGGAAAACGTTTGGACTTTGGAGCAGACGACTTCATCCGCAGGATGTAAACGGATTGCAGATTTTACAGCAGATATTTAACCATTCCAGTGAGGCAGTCACACTGCATTACATTGGTATCGACGCTCTGGAAAAGAAAAGATACATTGCTGATATGGCAGATATGGTCGAGAATATCGGCAAAGGAAATACAAATTACACCATTGATAATTCGCCAGTGGTATCTATCAAATCTGAGGACTTGCGTAGGATTTTGCAGGACGCTTATCTTTGCGGAAAACAGAATGTAGGTGCTGACGGTGAGGGAGATTTAACAAATATGAACAAACTACTTACTCTGGTAGAGAAGAGCAGAATTCCTGCGGCGACAATGTAAACAGCAAGCTACATTTAGCTTGAATTTCCAGTGCGCCGTGGGATATAATAAACACATAGGAGGTGCGAGTTATGTTTTACGGCGAATGGAAACAGCAGTACATTGATACAGAGAGATCGGACATATCGAAGACTAATGACAGGCGGCTATTTGATAATACTTACAAGAGCGAGGAAAAGTATGGATGTGATTTGTGCCAGATGACGGAGAAGCAGTTGACGCAAACCATGCATAATCTGAATCTGTCGCACAGTATGTTAAAGCAGATGGTCATTCGCGCTAAGAAGTACATTAATTACTGCATTGAACAGGGATATGCGGAAACGAATTACCTAGTCAATGATATGACGCTTGACGAATTGTGCGCGCATATTGAAATCTCGGACGACCTGTTTATAACGTGGGATGAAGTGAAACAGATTGCGGATACATTGCCGACAGAGTGCAACAGATTAACGTATCGTGCTATATTGTACGCGGTCTACTGGGGTCTGGACGATGGAGATTTATTCAATCTGTATTATTTAAATACAAATAGTATACATGATGGAATTGTTTCAACGAAGTACGGCAAGAATTATAAAGTGCCAAAAAATGTGGAAACTATTTTGAAACTTTGCGCCATGCAGAGGAAGGTAAACATCGGATTGCAGGAAGGGAAAGAGCGCAATGTTGATTACACGCCGCTTCCGTGGCAGGATTATACCTATATCTTCAAGCGCGTGGGATATTACAAGACGGAAGACGAAATCAAGATGCGGAATCGCCTTATCAAGTATTTCCAGAATATTGGACAGCTTACTGGCGCGGAAATTGAATACACGACAGTGCGGAAATCTGGTCTTTTTTGGCGGTTTGCTGTAGAGTGCGAGGCAGAAGGGTATGACTTGCGCGCGGACATGGAAAATCAAGGCGTTGTTTCCGCGAAAACTGGTGAAAACAAGGCGTTGTTATATAATCGTGTATTGAATGTATTACAGTACGAATATGACTGGCGTAAATTCTCACTGGACTATATGAACTGGTCGCGCTTCTTGGAAAATGATACGTTCAAAGACCTGTCGGGTCTGCATCCGTGGGAGATCGAATAAAAAAGGACAGCCGCGCGAACGACTGCCCTCCAAACAAAACACACAACACATAGAAGCAACTATGTGTATGTGTATAGTATCATAACAGGAAAGGAAATGTCAAGACTCGGTGCGATGCTATGGATGATGTCATAGTGTATGGAGATTATAAGCGGAAATTCTTTGAGCGGGAAACTAAAGCAAACAAGAATCTGTCCAGTGCGCTGTTTCGGTCTACATATCAGTACGAAATGCGCGCGGAAAAAGATATATGCTATATGTCATATGAGGAAATCGTGCGCGTATTGCATCAGCTAGACTTGAAGGAAAGCACTTGCAAGCAATATCTTATATCATTGCGCAGGTATCTGGATTGGTGCGTGGAAAATGGCGTTGTTAAAAACAATGTACTGAGGTGCGGAAAATCACTCGGAGATATTGTATATGAAGTCAGTGATATTGTGTCTGCTTTTGTAACGCCGCAAGTGATTGAAATTATCTGGAAAAAGATACCAGTGTACAGCAATCGTTCACTTGCGCGCGCCATATTGTACTGCTATTACTGGGGTTTGTGGGACGGCGATAACCAGAATTTATACCATTTAAGTACCGACGATATCCAAAATAATACCATTCGGTTACATAATGGTAAGATTATGGATGTACCGCAGTATGTTGTCGATTCATTGCGAAGGTGCGCGAGTATGGAAGTATATGCTGTCGGCGGCGGTGATAACGCGAGACTGCGGAAATACATTGAGTTGATGGGGCAGACAAAGCATAACGTTTTTCGCGGCTATGGTTGGAAATACAAATCGAATCCATTGTACCAAAACAAGCGCATTGAAGAGTACGGAGCGCAAGCCTTGCAGTACACGCGCGGCGAGTATACTGTACAAGATATTGTACGGTCTGGATTATTTTACCGCACAGTTGTGGAATCAGTGCGTGACGGTTTGGATATTTATAATGACTTACAGACTGACGGAGAACTATCGTATGATGGGAAATACAATCAGTATCAGAAGTACAACAAAGTGCTGAACACTATCGGTTCGTCGATGTGTTGGCGCGAGTTTAAGAAGCAATACAGAGGATGGATAAGGTTTCTCGACGGCGTGACCGGACAGCTACTAATAGACGGCAAGGATCGCGGCAAGCATCCGTGGGAAATCGAACTATAAAAACGAACAAGCGTTCGGAAATTTTTTTAAAAAAGTGCTTGCATTTAGTTTTTTACTGTGTTAATATGTATGTAAAGCAAAACAAAAGAGCGCACCGCGACTGGCAATCACTGATACGCTCTTTGCAAAAATGAATGAATTGGATGAAATACATCCGTAACGAATAGGTAGCACTACTCGTCACAAAAATATCTTACTACATTTCTTAGGTATTTTCAAGTATTTCTCCAACGAAATTGACAACTGAATAAAATGGCAATGCCCGAAGCCGACAGCGTGTACGCGGCACGTAAATATTTTCGTTACCTCCTTTCATTTTTTAAGTGTTCTCCTCCGCTATTGGGTTTGTTTGTGTGTATATGTGTTTTGTGTGTAAAGACTATACCGCGAGAGGGCATCTAGGGATGTCGCCAAGGGGTAAGGCACAGCACTTTGACTGCTGTATTCGTTGGTTCAAATCCAACCATCCCTGTTTGTAACATATTGGAAAAGCTGTAGCACATTGGAAGAGTTTGGAAACAGGAGAAACGAGGTAATGAACAGCATGGAATATGGGGAGTACGTTAGCAAGTTGGAAACTGTAAGGGATATCTGCAAGGGAGCGGCAGATAAAATTAGTCTTGTGGCACTGAGAGATATTATTAGAGAAATCAATTACGATATGTTAGAAACACTTATTGCGGAAAGTGAAGAGAGTGCGGAAGACATGACGATTGCAGAACTGGCAGAAGCATCTGCGGAAATTCAGAAGGTGATTTAATGCTGACGGTACTTTCTTATGTTGGAGTATTTCTGTTGGGTGGATTGTTTGGAACGTTCTTGACGGCATTGATGGTGGCGAATGGGCGCGACGAAGAAGATCGTGGTGTTAGATGAATTGGACAAATGATTTGAAATACTTATGGGACACAGTGTTGCCGCACTGCGAAACATGCGAGTATGAAGGGACGGATGAATGTGAATACCAATATAAACCGAACTGCGAGGAGGCGTGGGCGGCATTTAAGAGGGTCGCCAAGGTTAATCAGCGGAAACGCGATAACAGAACGCACGCGCAATGGACAGTCAATGCTACGGAAAAGAAAACGAAGTTAATCTCTGGAAAGTATTACGATTTGTACATGGACGACGGCACATTTCGTATTGGAGTATTCTTTCGACACAGAGGGCGTTGCGGATTTACAGGTGAGGATGGGAAAATCATTCCTTTAAAGACCATTGTGATGTATAGGGAAATCCTATTAGATGGAGAATAAACATCAAGGAGGTATACATGGAAGAGAATAAGAATCCAGAAAACAAATTCGATGTATTCAATACATTATACAGTATTGATACGCGAGACAGAGAGCAGGAAAAGGACACAGGGCGCACGAAGCTGAGTTACCTGCCGTGGGCGACAGTGTATTCTGAGATTGCCAAGGCGTATCCAGACACAGAATATGAATTTCTGCGCGATACAGCAGAGGTTGAAGAGGTTGAGGAGTGGGACGACGAAGCGGGGCATCACCACACTATGCGGAAAACGTTCACCGAATCGCGTCCGTTCTTTGACACAGGTTGTGGCTATGAAGTGCGCACAAGAATGAAAGTACATGGACAGGAAAAGGAAATGAATCTGCCAGTGTATGACGCAACGTATCATGTAATGGGGAAAGAGCCTTATAAATACTCAACGAAGTACGGCGATAAAGATGTTGCCGCCGCCAAGTTCGATGATATTTATAAAAGCATCATGCGTTGCTTCGCCAAGAACGCATCAATGTACGGCGTTGGTCTGAATCTTTGGACTAAGGAAGAGGCAAGCGATACGGTTCTGAAACTCGACAGACTGCGCGCGGAGTGCATGACTATTATTAAGACAAAGTGTAAGAGCGATAAACTGAAATCGAAAGTCGAGGAAGTCTGCAAGGCAAAACTGCCAGACGAAGACGGTAATCCGATGTACTGCGAAGACCTCGACAAACTGATTGAACTTAAGCGTGAACTTTCACGTATTAAGTAATTATAAACTTCAACATAAATTTATATGGAGGTAAAGAAATGGCACTGAGAATTTCTGACACATGGGTAAAACTGTGGGAAATCCAGAACGACGACAATGGTATTCCGATGGCGACGCTTTCCACATCCGCAAGGAGCAAAGACGGTACATATTGGACTGACTTTCGCAGTGGGTATGTGAAATTCCGTGGCGGCGCGGCTGACAAGGCGCGTATGCTGAAAGGCGACGAGAGAATCCGCATTACAAGCGGCGTATTTCAGAACGTTAGCTTCAAGCCAGATGCAGACGGCAAGCACAAGATGACGCTTGGCAATCTGACTATATTTGATTTTGACTACGGCGACGAGGGCGAAGCACCGCAGACTACAAGCGCAAAGCGGACGACAAGAAAAGCCTCACAGCCGAAAGAGCCGCAGGGGCTTGCCGAACCAGACGGCGTTGACGAAGACCTGCCGTTTAACTAAAACCGAATAATCGTTTCTGATTTTTGTTTACGCCAGTCGCTTAACCACGACGACTGGCATTGGAGACTAAAATGAAAGAAATATACGTTAAATGTGCTTACAAACATTGTCAGCATGAGTCGCAGATGTTGCCGCGCGCGGAAGCTGTGAAGGTCGGCAATCGGTATTTCCATAAAGATTGTGCGGAAACGCAGGACTACATTCAAAAGGCGCGCAATGAATATCTGGAACGAATCAATAGCACAGAAGTGGTGTCGGTTCTTGTGAATGTAATCAATACAATGGTATTCAAGAAGAATATTCCTGCTGATTACGTGTGGTTTACCGTACATGATTGTGCTGAGAATCCGCGCAAGAGCCATATCAGACACGCGCAAGGTCTGTATTACGCCATTAACTTTGAATGGGTAAAGAAAGACTATAAGAAGTGGTATGATACGAAATTGCGGCGCGAACAGATGGCAGAGGCGGCAAAAGCAGAAGAGGCGGAGACAGATAAGGATGGAGCGGATTTTAAATATACCGCACCACAGGGAGTTGGACATTTCTCAAATATCTTTGGAGGGTAAATAATGGGAAACACATACGATGATATTTCCGATTATCAAGCAGAGGGCGGCGTTATCTCTACGCTGATATATCATCCCACTTTTATCCTCTATACCAACTATTTGAAGCCGATACACTTCAACGATCTTATCAACCAGTATTACTATAGGGCAATACAGTATCTTGTTCAGCATAATGTCAAGACGATTTCGGCACTGAACATCGAATCCGCATGGAACGCGATTGGTATATCACAGGAAATTAAAGACAAGACTATTCCAGAGATACCAAAGTTCATCAGTCTTGCCGTGAATTCAAAGCGCGATACAGTGGACGAATACAAAATGCTTGCAGAGCGCGTGGTTAGCCTCGCGTTTAAGCGTAACTTCTACAAAGAATCTCAGCGGTGGCAGTCTTATTGCACAGACGATAAAATGTCACTGATTGAGATGGACAATAAAGTATTCAGTTCGCTGAATCGGTTGACGACAGAATTTGCGACAGGCGGCGAAGTCGAAACGATTGGAAGTAGCATCGAAGCACTTGTCAGCAATGCCAAGGCACGCAAGGAACGCGGAGAAAGTTACGGATTAAAGAGTTTCTTTCCTAGTATTGACAGGTATTTTCAGTATGAGCGCGGCGAGTTGGTGCTTATCAGCGCGCGTATGAAACAGGGCAAGTCGTGGATTGCGCTTATAGAGGGAGTACATAAAGCCAAATCTGGTGTGGCAACTTTAATCATTGATACGGAAATGAATGACGAACTTTATCAGTATAGATTGCTGTCATATCTTTCCGGCATACCGCATCGGCGCATTAAGCAGTGGGATTTGTCGCCAGATGAAGAGAAGGAAGTTGCCAAAGCTGTCAAAGAGATTAAGGCGTTGCCGCTGTACCACTTATACAAACCAGAAATTACCAACGAAGAGATATATACCATCGTGGCGCAGAAACAGCTTGAATGTAATCTTGGTTTCTTTATATTTGACTACATCAAATACTCTGACAAGATGGTGGACGCGGGACAAATTTCGGCAGATATGGGTAACAGATGTAATTACCTCAAGAATAATATTGCAGGCGAACTCAACATTCCTGTGCTTGCGTTCTGCCAGTTAAACCGAAACTTTGACATTGCTAACTCTGACAAGTTGGAACAAATCTGCTCAACGTCTGTGTACTTCACGCAGAAAACGCCAGAGGAGATTCAGCGCGACGGCATTAACTGTGGCACAAATAAATTTTTTATAAAGTATAACCGAATCGGCGATGTTTTTATGACCGATCCAGACATTGAATACATTGACCTTAAATGGCTGAGACAAGGCGTGGGTCTTGTGGAGGCTGAACAACATAAGGCAGATAATCCGTATGACTACGACGACGAGGGATGAAGAACAGGAAAGATTTTATTCGGAGCAAGTCGAAGAAATCGTAAGCAAAATCAAACTGGAAGATTACATTGCCGAAGACTTGGGCGATGGTGGCAAGCGGTTTGAGAATTGCGTCAAATTTCACTGCCCTTTTCACGTAGACGAGCATGAGAGTTTTTCTGTGCGGACGGATGAACAATATTGGCACTGCTTTTCTTGTGGGCGCGGCGGCAACATAATCAATTACATCATGTTGAAGGACGGTCTGAGCTATGCGAACGCTGTCCATAAAGCCGCTGTGGTCGCAGGAGTTGAACTTGCGGACGACATTATTTTTTCTCACACATACGACATTAATGAGAAGCTGAATCGCATGAGTAAAGTACGCAGAACGAAAAAGCGCGAGTATCACGACATTTCGGAATACGATAAATACTCAACAGAACCTCCGAAACTGTGGATGGATGAAGGTATTTCGGCGCAGTCACTTCGCAAGTACGGCGTGCGTGTTGACCATGAACAGAATCGTATAGGCTATCCTATGGTTGACATGGACGACAAGTTTATCACATTCAAGTGGCGGTATCTGAATCCGACTTCGCGCGCAAAATATAAACCAGATTACCCGATTGGAGAGTTGGATTTCTTTCAAGGTTGGCGGCAAGCGGAGAAAGGAATTGAAGAGAGCCAAACAGTCGTATTATTTGAGTCCATTAAGTCGGTTATGAAGATGGATACTTGGGGTTACAATAACACGGTATCCTGCGAGGGGCATAACGTGACACAGCCTCAAGTGGAAATACTTATCAAGTGCCATGTGCGTAATGTGGTGCTTGCCTTTGATTCAGATGTAGTCGCCTATAACACAGCGCAGAAAGATTATGTGCAGTTGCTAAAGAGATTTACGAATGTATGGATTATCAATGACAGGAACGAACTGCTTGGCGGAGCGAGTGCGAAGAACGCGCCAGTGGATTGCGGCAGGGAAATTTGGGAAATTTTATACAGTGAAAAAGTGAAGCTGAGATAGGAGAGGAATATGGATGAAAGAATCGACCATATCTGCGAACTGGTAGCCAAAGCATACAACGAGAAGATGCGGCGGTTTGAGTGGGAGCATAAGGCAACACCAGATGAAGTGAAGTTAGTGTGGTATAACAAGTGCTGTAAACAATACAAGGCGATTGCGATTATCCTCGGATATGACAATGCGGTTTATGAAGTAACGCACAATGTTGAACGGCATGAAACATACGTTGATAGATACACCAAAGAGAGCAAGTACACGGAGACTGAGGATTACATAGGAGAATGACAATGGTTAGTGACACGGCGCGGATTGATAGCAGTTACATATCATACAATCAGAGCAGTATTGAAATGAATGAAGCAATACATTCGGCGCAGACGCTACTGCGAAAAATTCATTGACAAGAAGTGCCAAGGTTGTCCGTTCGACACGGCGCCAGTGGATTGCGGTACATATGCCGTTCACATGGCACTCTAACTTTCTGCGGCACGAAAATAAACATTGACATAAATATACATACGGAGGTATAATAGCATATGACAACAGTTGAAGCGTTGGCAAAGATGCTTGATGGCGAGACGATTAAACGGAATGACTGCACGGACGAAGAGTGGACATTCGACGCGACCACTGGCACGGTGACGGAGACTGACGGTGAGTTTCATATCTACATGAATACCGACGACTTCCTTACTTACCAGAGCGATGAGTGGTATGTGGCGAAGAAAATTATGAAGGTATTTATCTCACAGCCGATGCGCGGCAAGGACGCAACTACGATTGAAGCGGAGCGCAACACTATGATTATTGCGATTCGCGCGACTTATGGTACTGATGTTGAGATTGTTGATTCCTATGTGCGCGGCGCACCCGGCAATGCCAAACCATTATGGTTTCTCGGAAGGTCACTTGAACTACTATCGAACGCTGACGCAGTAGCTTTCGCGGAGGATTGGAAGAGCGCGCGCGGTTGCCGCATTGAGCATGAGGCGGCTGAGAGTTATGGTATTAAAATTCTCTGCGACTAAATAAACATAAACATACATTTATGCAGGAGGTAGAATGAGTGATTACAGTGAAAAGATAAAGAAGATGCGATGGTCGTACACGCGGATTTCAACTTACGAACAGTGTCCATTGGCTTTCTATTACCAATACCTATTCGTAGACAGTAATGGTTATCCTATTCTGCCAGAGTGTAATAATTTCTATGCAGAGTGCGGCGGTTACATGCATGAACGGCTTGAACATTTTTTTAAGCACGAAGAGAGCGCGGATGATGCATTGGAAAAGTTTTTGCTTGACTATGACGATATTGCAGATAGCTATGTGATTTCGGAAAATACGCGCATGAAATATTTTGAAAATGGAATGAATTACTTATCGAATCTGACATACCCAAAAGATATTGAGGTATTGGAAGTCGAGGGTAAACATGATTTCAAGATTAAAGATTACAACGTAGTCGGGCGTATCGACTTGCTGTACAAACAGGATGGCGCAGTCGTGATTTGCGACCACAAGAGCGCGGACACGGTGTTAGGCAAGCGTGGCAATGTACTGAAAAGCAAACAGGAAAAATACAATGGATATGAACGGCAGATGTATATGTATGCCAAACCTGTGATTGAAAAGTACGGCAAGGTTGACTTTATCGAATGGAACTTCTTTAACTCAAACAGTGTTTATCGCGTGCCGTTTAACGAAGAACGTTATAACGAGACAATGCAGTGGGTCGATGATAGCATCCAGAAAATCATAGCCGACACGGAGTTCGCAGATAAGCAAGACTTCTTTTTCTGCCGTAACATTTGTGACTTTGGCGAAGATTGCGAAGCGTTCAATGCCGTTGATGACGAGGAGGATTATTAATGGATAATTACACAATCATTCATTTACATTCCGACTTGTCTAATGGCGTGACCAATGTGGATTCAGTCACGAAGTACACGGCGTATATCAAAAAAGCGCAGGAGTGCGGTATGCGCGCACTGGCGTTCACCGAACATGGTTCTGTGTTCAGTTGGCTCGGCAAGAAAGAAGCTATTGAAGACGCGGGAATGAAATACATCCACGGCGAAGAGTTCTATATGACGGAATCGCTTGAAAAGAAAATCAAGGACAACTATCATGTGTGTCTTTTCGCGCGCAACTGGGAGGGGGTTAAGGAGATTAACCGCCTTTCTTCCGCGTCTTTCAATCGAGAGGACGGTCATTACTACTATCGTCCGCGCATTACTATCGACGAGTTGGAGAATACCAGTGATAACGTAATTATCACGACAGCTTGTCTTGCGTCAGCACTGCACAGCGGAACGGCGACGATTAAGCGGAGACTGATTAAGTTTTTGGCGGCGAACAGAGAACGATGCTTCTTGGAGATTCAGCACCACAATGTGCCAGAGCAGAAAGAATACAACAGGTATTTATTGGAGTTGGCGCAGAAACACGGTTTGCGGCTGATTGCGGGAACTGATACTCACGCATTGAATGAGGCGCACATGGAAGCGCGCGCAGTTCTGCAACACGCGAAAGGTGTACGGTTTGAGAATGAAGATGGATGGGATTTGACATTCAAAACGTATGACGAGTTAGTTAGTGCTTACCGCGCGCAAGATGCTCTGCCGTACAAAGTCGTGCTTGAAGCTATCCAGAATACGAATGTTCTTGCTAATATGGTCGAGCCGTTTGAAATGGATAGGTCGTACAAATATCCGCATCTGTGGGAGAATCCAGAAGTGGAACTGCGGCGACTGGTCGCGGAAGGAATCAAGCGCAGAGGCGTGGACAAGTACCCGAATTACCAAGAGTATGTGGATCGCGCTGAATATGAAATGAGCGTGTACAAGCACAACAAGGCGTTTGATTTTATTCTGCTTATGAATGAGGTCGCTGAGTATTGCCGCGCGCATGATATTCAGTTGGGGTACGGACGAGGCAGTGTGAATGGTTCAGTAGTGTGTTGGCTGTTGGGTATTACCGAAATGGATAGCATCAAGTTCAAGCTGAATTTTGAGCGATTCATGAACGTGGAAAGAGTATCACTTGCAGATTAACGCCATATAATAAACGTAAAAATAAATATCTGTCATGATTCAAAAATAGGAGGTGTTACTTATTAAAGCGAATCAGTTGACAGAAAACGATTGGAAAAATATTTATCAAAATGAATATGTAAGTAACCATAAGAGCGGAATTGTAATAGCAAAAGAACTTGGGTGTAAATGTCAATCTGTATACAAAGCGTTTAAAAGATATAATCTTCCAATTAGAGATGATAAGCATAAAGGAAGACATTATCATTGCAACTATCGTTATTTTAAAGATATAGATACGGAAGATAAGGCATACTTTTTTGGGTTTATATATGCAGATGGATTCTTGTGTGTTCCTAACAAAGTCGGTATTTCAATTATTGATACAGACTATAAGCAGTTGGAAAAACTAGAGAAATGTATGGACTGCAATTACCCAATTAAATTTTATGCTAATAATAGTTTCGACGGAAGAAAGTCTAAATTCTGTAGATTAATAATTTCAGATGACGATATGGTACGCGATGTAAAAAGTCATGGATTAATTGAGCATAAGACTTGTATTATGAAGCCGCCAGTTGGAATACCAAATAAATTAATCAAGCATTTTATTCGTGGCTTTTGGGATGGTAATGGCACGCTGTATACATCTGACGGAATGTATTATTGCGGAGTCACTGGAACGCAAGACATGGTTACTTGGATTGGAGACACATTAGTGTCCAATGGAGTTATTGAAAGTTATGGATTAAGTAGGGAACGTAAAAGTGACAAGGTTAAAAGTGTAAAATTTGGAGGAAAATCCAAACCGTTAAACGTTCTCTATTACTTATACCATAATGCAAATTATTACTTAGATAGAAAACATGATAGATATTTACAATATATGGCAGAGTCGTCTTATGTGGTAACAGATAAGAATATTACGCGGTGGACGCTTGACGAAGCGGTGTCTACACAACGAGAAGTAAACGCAGGAAATGGCGTTGAGTGTGTAGGCTAACAGGGAAAACCTAAGTCGAAAGATATGGCAATCCTGTGCCGAGCCTAGAAATAGGAAGGTTAAACGACTATCTTGGCAAAGAGTACAATGGATTATTCGTCACCATTGGAAGTACCGCGCGCCCATGCTGTGATGGTGTGGGCAAAGATATAGTCTACTCCCCTAATAAATATCGGAAAACCGAGGGTAGCAAGGATTGATAGTGATATTCCTCCGAACAGAAGGGATGATGTAATAAACTATATATTTAATCGGCATGGTTTGTATTGCAGTGAAATCATTACATTCAATACTATTGCATTAAAAGGGGCAATTCGTGATGTATGTAAAGGTTTGTACTGCGATAATGATGATGTTGATTATATGAAACTTGACGATGAAATAGGCAAGATGGCAGAGAAAGATGAGGATGGTGCGCGCAAGAAATATCCAGATGTATTTAAATATGTTGATATCGCAAATGGCGTGGTAATTTCACTTGGCGTTCATCCTTCGGGGAGGCTAGTTGTAGATCATCCATTTGACGGAGAAGTTGGGTTGTGTAGTTCGTCTACAAATACTCATGCAATCAGTCAGCTTTGGATGCACGAAGTAGATTCGCTTAATTATGTTAAGCTAGACTTACTTGCGCTCGATACAATCGAGTTAATCTCTGGCACTTGCAAACTGGCGAATATTCCGATGCTTCTGCCCGACAATATGGATGTGAACGACGATAAAGTATGGAAGTCAATGCGCGACGATACGACTTGTATCTTTCAGTGGGAGAGCGACACGGCGCAGGATTATATCAAGAAACTTCTATCCGATTCGACCATTGAGAAGTTCAAGGCGGTAAATCCGAACGTAGATAGAATGGAGTTGATTACCATGGGTAACTCAGCCATTCGCCCCGCAGGTGCTTCGTACCGCGACGACTTGGCAAACGGCGTAATTCGGCGCACAGGGAATCCGGCGATTGATAAATTTTTGTCAAGCACATTTGGCTACTTGGTGTATCAGTGCCAGATTATTGAATTCCTGCATACCTATTGTGGTTTCACGATGGGTCAAGCGGATATTGTGCGGCGCGGATTCGCCAAGAAAACAGGCACAGACCAGTACATACCGATTATCAAAGACGGCGGCTATATGCCACAAGACAAGAACCACGAAAAGCACATAGACGGATTCATCAAAACCATGTCGGAGAAATTCGATATGTCGCGCGAACAGGCAGAGCATGACATCGTGGCGTTTATCCAAGTTATTGAGGACGCAAGCCGTTACCTCTTCTCACGAAATCACAGCGCGCCTTACAGCTATGAAGGGTACGCGGCGGCATGGTTGCGGTACTACTATCCGCTAGAGTTTTTAACAACGGCACTTAACATCACGACGGATAAGCCAGAGAAACAGGCGGCGTTGCTGAAATATGCGCACAAAACTGGAATAAAAATCCAGTTACCTACGTTTAGATACTCGCGCGGCGCGTACTACTTTGATAAAGAAACGAACAGTATTTACAAAGGTACTGGCTCACTGCCGATGCTGAACAATCAAGTGTCGGACGAATTGTATGATTTGCGCGACAGGAGGTTTAATACATTCACAGATTTACTCTACAATCTGCCACAGGATATTAGAACAAATCAAGTAGATACGTTAATCAAAATAGATTACTTCGCGGAGTTCGGCGATTCGGCGAAACTGCTGACCGTGTACAAGTGGTATCAACGGTTGCGCAAAATTGGCAATATCAGTTGCGATGAAGTGCCAGATAAATACAAAGAGATTTTCGCGCGGCATTGTGACCACATGACCGAGAACCGAGTAGAAGAGATTGATGTGGAGCAGTACGCAGAAGACCGAGGGTATGAGAGCGATTTACCGAAACTGGAATTGAAGCCAGATAAAGATGGCAACAGGCGGTACTCTACAAAACAGGCAATCAAGCTGTGGGATTTGAGCGCGGACGAGATTGAACAGTATGCGGCGCGGCGCGTGAAAGGGCGTTACTGTGAGATTGATACGCGAAGAATCCTACGTGAGATTGAGGCGGCAGAAGCGGATGTGAAGACGAACGAGATTCAGCGCGCGCGTTGGCAATACGACATCCTTGGTTATACCAACATTATTAATAAGAACATGAATTGGCGCGTGATTCAAGTGCATAATATCGACACAAAGTACACTCCGCAGTTTGATGGGTACAGTTTCGCTACTGGCAAGACGGTTCACTTCCGAGTGCGCAAGACGGCGACGAACAATCCACATTCGCGCTACTGCGGTTTTTGCGGATATGACAGGAACAAACTTGAAGACGGCGACATTATCTATATGTACACGGCGAAGAAACTGCCGAGGCAGGAATGTGTTGATAGGGAGCATAATAAGTGGCGCGATACGGATGAAATTCAATGGTGGGCGGCGAAATATTCCGTCCTTGGAGACGACATAGATGAAACATTACTATACAGCAAGTGAATATAAAAAGCTGTTAGAGTCGATGGTTATTCTGGTGGACACGCGCGAACAGAAGAATGAGGATATCGTGAAGTGGTTTGATGATAATGGTATCAAACATAAGAGCCGCGCGCTTAAAACTGGCGACTACTCTTTCATGATACCGAAGAACATAGAACTTGGAGTAACATTTGATACATACTTCAATGACAACTTCATCGTCGAGCGCAAGAACAGCGTCAATGAATTGGCGGGAAATTTCAGCAAGACTGATAAAGATAATGGACGCATCATGCGTGAATTCGCACGGATGGAGCATATGGATAACTGTCATTTAATTATAGAGAATGATTCTATAGCTGATGTATTGGATGGTAACTACCGATCTGCGCTAAACTCCGACAGTTTTTTGCGCACGTTATTAACGTTACAACGGCGCACAGGATTGAAGATTTGGTTTGTGCATACCGAGTATATGGGTAAGATGATATACGAACTCTGTAAGTCTGAACTTGACGGCAGTATAATGAAATAAAAATATTTATAAATTTATGCTTGACTATCTGTAGCATATGCTGTATACTATGTTACAGATAGCAAACATAAACACAAAAGGAGGAAGCTATGAAGAACAGAGTTTGTTTTGTAATGTTGGTAGGGATGCCGGGTTGCGGCAAGAGTACGCTTGCGGAGAAATACAAAGACAAGTATGAGGTTATTTCCTCTGATAGAATCCGTGAAGAACTGCTTGGCGATATTAAAGACCAGAAGCACAATGCCGATGTCTTCAAAGAGATGGACGCGCGCACGATTCAGCGCCTTAAAGACGGCAAGAATGTTATCTATGACGCAACCAATCTCAGAGTGGATAACCGAATGAAGATGCTTGAACGTATCAAGAATGAGGTTGAGACTGGCGCGGATATGGATGTATTCAAAGAGTGCCTTGTGATTGTCGAGCCACTGTCGCTCTGCAAACCGCGCACGATTGAGCGCGGATATGAGATTCCCGATAGAGTATACAAGCATATGCTGACTACTATGGACTTACCTGCGTATGACGAGGGTTGGGATCAGATTGCTATTAAGCATCCGTACTTTGAATTTCGTACACTTTAATAAACATTAACATAAATTTAGGAGTAGAAATGAGCGAAAATATTGAAAGACACCCAAGATTAAAATGCGAACTGTACAACGACAGTTATCAGAATTGGAAGTCGCATACCGTACAACCTGCACAATTAATTATTGCAGACCTTCCGTATTGTGTTGGTAATAATTTTTATGGTAGTAATCCTATGTGGTACGTTGGTGGAGATAATAAAAATGGAGAAAGCAAAAAGGCGGGACGTTCAGCTTTTTCTTCTGATTACGACTTTAATTTGTATGAATACTTTTCGTTCTGCCATAAGTTGTTAAAGAAAGAACCGAAAGGTAAAATTAAACAGCGTGGAAGAAGCAGTGATGCTCCATGTATGATACTTTTCTGTTCGTTTGAGCAGATACCTACATTGATTGACGCGGCGAAGAAGTTTGGATTTCCACATAGTATTCCACTTTTCTTTATTAAGAATTATTCTCCGCAGGTGTTAAAAGCAAATATGCGTGTGGTTGGTGCTACTGAACACGCGATTATCTTTTATAGAGATAAGTTGCCTAAGTTCCGCAATATTGGAGAAGATGGCAAGCATCACATGGTATTTAATTGGTGGAAGTGGGAGAGAGACGGTAAAGATGTTCCTAAGATTCATCCAACTCAAAAGCCGCAGAACATTTTAACAAAAATGATTGAAACGTTTACTGATCCATATGATATAGTTATCGACCCTGTGCTTGGAAGCGGCGCGACAGCTAGAGCGTGTTTAACAACTGGACGTAGCTTTTATGGTTTTGAGATTAACAAAGATTATTACAAACGCGCCAAAGAAGAAATGATACAAATTCCAGAGTTGGATAATTACAATCAAAAGCGAGAGGTGATTACAGCTTGATAGTGGAAAGAAATACATTTGTTAATGATGATTGTATGCACATCATGAAATATATGTCTGATAATTGCGTTGATATGACATTAACTGATATTCCTTTTGGAGTCGTAAATCGCCATAATGGATTGCGCGAAAACAACATGGATAAGGGAGCGGCAGATGTTGAAACATTTAACACGATAGAATTTATTCAACAAGTATATAGAATTACCAAGAATAACATTATCATCTTCTGCGCCAAAGAACAACTGAGCGCAATTTATAAATTTTTTGTAGCAAGTGGGGGGTACAACTCGGCAGATTATATGGAAGAAAACAAATCCTCCTCCGACAAACGGACAATATGTTTATTTAAGTGGGATAGAAAACGCGGTATGGTTTCATAAAAGTGGTGGTGTTTTTAATGCCTTTTGCAAGAATACAGTGTTTGAATACTCTAATACAGTGAAGGGAAGAATACATCCAACAGAAAAGAATCATGAACTTTTAAAAGAGTTGATGGTTGATAATACTAATCAAGGAGATTTGGTGTTTGATCCATGCGCGGGTTCTGGTTCTACATTAATTTGCTCACATGAAATTGGAAGAGATTTTTATGGAATTGAAAAAAATAAAGAGTATTATGATAAAGCGTTAGATAGGATGCGTTCAATCGGCGTTATATCATAATAATATATAAACATTAACATAAATTTAGTTAATAATTATTCACATTCATAGGAGGTACAAGAATGAATACCAAAATGCTTCACGGCAGAACGGAACTGGCGTATCAGCGAAGTATCATGGCGAAACTTGATAATCAGTTAAAGAAGGGTGCGGCGTTTGAGAAGCGGCAGAAGAAGTACAAGGCGGCGTGAAAAGAGTGTGATGAAGAGGAGTAAGTTATGGGGCGGTATAGCACAAAGGATGTTGCATTTGTAAAGTGCTTTGATAGCAGATTTAAATACATTGTCAAGAGCGAATATGAAGAGAATTGCGTTACTCTGTATGAGCGCAAGCCACACAAAGAGGTAGGGCTTTATACAGAATACACTGGCAAGAGGGCGACGGTACGGCACTTAGCTGATGATGTTCTGTGCAACCTTCCGATTGAAACGCCAGTTCTAATTAGTGATATTATTGCGAATCCAGTGCTTGACCGCGTAGAAAAGAAATACCTGTCAAAAGTTGTGCATCCGTTCAGAGCAATGAATCCGACGATTGCAAAGTACCACGACGATATTGGCGCGTACCTTGCGATTGACATTGGATTCGACGGCATGATTCTCCCGCACTTCGCCGCTGACACTGGTATGTATGAAGGAATGGAATACGATTACAAGTATTCACTGGAAGAACTTGGGATAAAATAAACAGCAACATAAATTGAGGTGAGTGTATGCAGACGAAATGTGAAGTAGTTGACCTTGACTGGCGCGTGAACGAATATGGCGAACACGTACCATGGGCGATTTTACAGCCAAATTTAAAGTTAGGGTATCAGCCGAAGACTTCGTTACGGTCATATGCTCACCTTGTTGAGTTGGGCATAGGAATCGGCGCGGAAGTCATGTACGATACGGTGTTGTTTCAAATCGTAAAAGTTATAAAAAAATCTGAAACATACAAAATACCGACGAGATGCGCGCACTGCGGCGACACCATCAAACTTAATGAAGCAACAGGACAATACTATTGTAATGACCAATGTTGCGGCGCGTTGGCTCTGCGGATTTATACATTCTGGAAGACATTCAATTTGCCGTATGCCAGAACGCTAGACGAAGCGGAGCAGTTTGCGATTTCATGCCCTCACTTCGCGCTGTACGATCCTTTTCATTTCTCTCTTTCAGACTGGTTCTATACTGGTTTGAAGCCGCGCCAAGCAGAGAGACTTGTCAAGGCTCTTGAAGCTGTGAAGACATACGCCGACATGGAGATGTATATTCGGGCGTTAAGAATACCGAATCTGTACGCGCAAGAGGCGAGGGCAATCGCGCGCGCTTATGATGGCGACTGGTTCACTTTTATTACAGACTGCGAGTTCGACAAGTTCAAGGATAAATACATTCCAGAACTGATAGAGGATGCGCGAAATGCGCGCCAGTCTGTGATTGATTTTATAAATAGGCGCAAGACAGAAGTGCTGATTCTCGCGCCGTATGTTCTTTCCAATTTACCGTATGCGTGGGACGAAGATGATGTCATGACGCACACGTTTACATTTATAGGTGGACAGGATAGGCAGTTACTTCGCGCAGAAGATTTGCTCCGTGATTTGGGCGCGGAAGTCACAAGCAGGTTGAAGCGCGCTGACATTGTTGTGTCGGTTGGCGGCAGAATTACAAAGGCACAACAAGAGGTACTTAATAATTCACAAGCATTGATTATCAGCCGCGAATCATTCTTTAAACATATGAGAAACATTATGGAGGACATTGGATTTTGAAACGTTTAATGCTTTGCCTAGTCGGGCGAACGTGCGCAGGTAAGACGACACTTGCGGTAGAATTGACACACAACTGCGGTTTTAACATGGTAAAAAGCTATACAACTCGCAAGCCGCGCGACGGCGAGATTGAAACGGTCATGTCACACTTCAATCCGTATGTGTTTGGCGAATCGAAAGACCACATTTTTATTTGCGAAAAGTTGGCTGATGAACTAATGCACACTCGCCACATCGTTGCTTACACAGAAATAAACGGCAACAAATATTTTGTTACCAAAGAATACCTGCTGAATGATACATATGGTAATCTCGTCTATGTGGTTGACCCGCGCGGAGTTGAAATGTTGAAGCAAACGTGCGCCGATGATTTCGACATTGTAGTGCTGTATTTAACGGCAAGCCAGAAAGAATTACAAAGGCGATACAAGTTGCGTGGCGTTGAGCGCGGACGAATCGAAGCGGAAGACGAGGAGTTCACAGAATTTGAACAGTCAAAGAATTACGATTGGTTGCTTACTTACGGAGGTAAATAATATGGAGTATGCGTTTTTAAGCGGCGGCATGGGCGGACTGTCAATGGAAGATATGTCGGCATGGCGTGAGTATGTGGGAGATATGCTGAAATACGATATGTATGTATTTTCGCCGCCAGATCATTACTCTCCGTACAATCCAGAGGATTACGACAGTGAGCGCGAGGTGCGCGACTATGATGTGTACAAACTGAGACACGCATATATCGTGATTGTTTACTTTAATGTGCCAGAGTCTATCGGCACGGCGCAGGAGTTGGCAATAGCGAAAGAACATGGAATACCGATTATTGGTATTGTGCCTCAGTGCTATGCGCCCGACAGTTCGCATCCGATTCATCCGTGGTTACAGGAGTGCTGTAGCAAGCTGTTTGTGGATTCGTGTGATACATTCAACAAATCCAAGGTCGGCGGCGAGTGGAAGGTTTCGCCAGAGTGGGAAGCAATGATGAATTACATAACGTATTATTATGGAGGCGGCGCGTTATGACATATCCGTGGCAGGTTACATTCTATCTATGCGAAAGACGGTGTGACAATACTCAATCGAATTGTAGTCATGGCACAGGGAGGCGCGGAAGAAGCTGTGCAGGCGGCGCGCGAGGCTTGCGGCGTTGGCGACGACACGGCGTTCAAGGTCATTCCATTTGGCGACGAGTTAATGTATGGGTACTTTGGGTACTCTGACGAGGAGGTGAGAGTATGATTACTTATCCAAAGATTGACACTCCGTTTAAGCGCGCGGAGGACGGCACGAAAAAGCTGATTCAAGGCGCATACAAGAGCGAGACAGTTGAGTTTATTGCCAATAACGATTGGGTATGGACAGAGAAGGTTGACGGCACGAATACACAGGTCGCTTGGGACGGTCACAGCGTAACGTATGGTGGGCGCACACAAGCGTCGAACATTCAAGTTACTCTTCTCAATTACCTAGTCAAGACTTTTGGCACGAACGAGGTCGAAGAACTGTTTGAGCAGAAGTTCGGCGAAATGCCAGTGGTGCTTTTTGGCGAAGGGTACGGCGCGAAAATCCAGAAAAGCGGCGGTCTGTACCGCGCGGACAATGCGCTGATTCTATTTGATGTATACCTACCGAATCAGAGGGCGTGGATGCGGCGCGATTCCGTAGAAGACATCGCCAAGGCGTTCGGTCTTGAAGTAGTACCGATTGCGCTGACTGGCACGATTGAGGACGCGATTGAATACATTCAGTCAAAGCCGATGTCGCTTGTGAATCCTGCGCACAAAATGGAAGGTGTCGTGGGTCGCCCGAAAGTTGAGTTAATCGACAGGATGGGGCGGCGCGTGATTACCAAGATTAAGGCGCGTGACTTTACCGAAGGATGGTACACATCGAATTAAGGGAGGTGAGAGCATGGCAAGGCATATGCTAAGTGTGGGTCTGGACTCGTTCGACACTTGCGTGAAACTCGCGCGATTGTGCGAGAAATACAAAGATGATGGCGGCATTGATGTTCTGTATGGCAGGTATGTCGTGGACGGCGCAAGTATGTTGGGCGTGGAAAGTCTGGCGGGGCATTTGGTCAGCGTGGACGCGCACTTGTCTGACGAGGCGTTTGACAGGTTTGAAGCGGAGTTTGAGGAGGTGATGAACAAGTGATGTTTACTGACATTACTTCTGCCGCGTATCTTCTGACTCAGTTCATTCCGTTTATGGTGTTGCTGTGGGAGTGGATGAACGACGAAGTGGATGAATCTGTGGCGTGGTTCTATATGCCACAGATTTTCGCGGAGGCGTTTGATTTGAATTGGGCGACGAGTATTTGTGCGATGGTTTTGAGCGCGGTTGTCTTTCCTGTGTATGTCTATGTAATGACAATCGCATGGTGTATCTATCAACTAATCAATAGAGAAGGGTGATTCAATGACAGTAGAAGAATGGTTAGGAGCGGACAATCAGTTGGGTATTGATATTTGGAAGAAGAAGTATCAATACAACGGCGAGAGTTTTGAAGAATGGCTTGATAGGGTGTCTGGCGACGACGCAGAAATGCGACAATACATCAAAGAGAAAAAGTTTATGTTCGGTGGCAGAACGACTGCGAATCGCGGTACTGTCAAAAAAGGCTCAATGATGAATTGTTATTCGGCGGGATATGTCGAGGATTCTCTTGATGATATTCTTAACACAAATACAATTATTGCCAAAACATTTAAGGCGCAAGGTGGCGAAGGGCTTTCACTGAGTAAATTGCGCCCGAAGGGAACTGGCATCAATCATGGACAGTTTGCTTCTGATGGTATTGTGCCATTTATGGAAATGTTCAACAAAACTACGGAGTCTATTTCACAGGGAGGGTCACGCAAGGGAGCATTACTCATGTCACTCGATGCGTGGCATAAAGAAGCACCTACGTTCATTACCATTAAATCAAATGATAATGAAATCAAAAAGGCGAATCTTTCGCTTGAAATTGACGACGACTTTATGACTGCTGTTAAGAAGTATTATGAAAGCGGAGAGGTTGTTACAAAACATATTAAGCGCGACTATGGCGGTAATATGATTGAATACGATGTCAAGCCTATTGAAGTATATAAATTGATGATGCATAACGCATACGATTGGGGAGAGCCGGGGTGTATCTTTACTAACCGATTCAGAAATTACAATCTCGCTGAACAGTTCCCTCCGTATGAGATTCAAACGTGTAATCCATGCGGTGAGCAACCCTTGGGACAAAATTCTGCGTGCGATCTTGGCAGTATCAATCTTTCAGAGTTTGTTGTCAATCCTTTTGGGGATGGCGCGCATTTTGATTTTGACGAGTTCGGTAAGGTGATTGATTGTGCCGTGCGTGGACTTGACAGAATTATCGACGAGAATAAAGATAATCATGCGATTGAAGAGCAGAAGCATATGAGCCTTACATTCCGTAATATTGGTCTTGGCGTTATGGGTATGTATGATATGCTGATTAAACTTGGAATGGCTTATGATACCAAAGAAGCGCGAGATTTTATGGACGCAGTTATGGGTTATATGTTCAGAAGGGCTGTGATTGCAAGCAGTAAACTTGCAGAATCTTTTGGTGCGTTTCCTGCATATGACGATAGGATTTTACAATCAAGTATTATCCGCAAGCATTTTACTGACGAGGAGTTGACCGCATTAGGTATTCGCGAATATGGTCTGCGTAATATTTCATTGCTGTCGATTGCGCCAACTGGTTCGATTGGAACAATGCTCAACATTTCGACTGGTTGTGAACCCGCATTTAATCTTTCATATCAGCGCAAGACAGAATCGCTGAATGACGGACAAGAGAAATATTATACCGTTTACGTTGATGTGGCGAAGCAGTATCTTACAAAGCATCCAGAAGCAAATGGCAAACTGCCAAGTATTTTCAAAACATCTGGCAATATCGCATGGAAAGACCGTGTAGATATGCAAGCTGTATTACAGAATCATGTTGACACCGCGATATCGTCTACGGTCAATCTGGCGCATGATATTGCGCAATCTGAAATTGAACAGCTTTATCTATATGCGTGGGAAAAAGGCTTAAAGGGTATTACCATATTCCGTGATGGATGTAAGCGCGTTGGAATTTTGACAGATAGAAAGTCAGACGATAAGGATAAAACAAAAGTTAATCATAATGCTTTGTCGCGCGGAATGATTATCAAGGCAGACGATAATTGCATTGGTAAGAAACGTACTCTAACAAGTGGTTGCGGACGGATGCATCTATGTGCGTACTTTGATCCCGACACTGGCGCATTGCTTGAAACATATGTAAACAGAGGTAGTCAAGGTGGTTGCGTATGTTCATATACTGGACTGTCGCGCATGATGTCTCTGGCGGCGCGCGGAGGAATTGACATTTATTCTATTGTAGACCAGTTAAAATCGTCTGGTTCTTGCCCTTCTTATGCTGTACGTTCTGCAACACGGCATGACACATCGAAGGGAAACTGCTGTCCAACGGCGATTGGCAACGCGCTCATTGATATGTATAACGAAGTACAAGAAGAACTTGGTTTAAATGACTACGCTGATAAACCAGTGACTAAGAAGGCTGTTAAGCAAAAACAAGTGAAAATTGTTGTCCCAAAGACTGAGAGTAAAGACATTGAGGATGCTTCTGATATGCTTGAAAGAGGTATATGTCCGAACTGTGGCGAACCGTTACAGCACACTGGAGCGTGTCTCACGTGCGTTTCATGCGGGTATTCAAAGTGTGAGTAATAATATATTTTTGTTTTAATTAATAAACACTAAAATAAATTTATGTGGCGGCGATAACATCAATGCCACATCTGCAACATAGGAGTTATATATGAGTGACCAAATTGATAAAAATTTAACAACTGAGAGAGAGAGAGAGAGAGAGAGAGAGAGAGAGTTGTGAGATAGCAAAAACTATTACAACAAGAGAAGGACGAAGAATTGAAAATAACTTTATCAGAGAAAAGGTGCATACAGATAGCAACCTTATGCGGAAAGCCAAAGTGGAAGAGAGAGAGTATAGCGCGAGTGTACAGCACAGAAGGACTATGTCCGACAATTGTAACGAGCGGAGGAGGACTGCACGAAGTGAAGATTTTAGATAAATCAAACGTTCGTAGACTGACTCCGAAAGAGTGTTTCAGACTTATGGGATTTTCTGATTCAGATTACGAAAAGGCACACTCTGTATGCAGCGATACGCAACTTTACAAACAAGCGGGAAATTCAATCGTTGTAGACGTATTAGAAGCGGTGTTAAAGGAGTTATTAAAAGATGGATGAGGATTTATTAGAACGAGCAAAAATATTATTAAAAGCCACAAAAGACCTATTAGATAAACAAGATAATTCTCATTATGTGCTGAATCTATTGAGCGAAACAGTTTTCTATTACGGATCAGAGTGTGACGGTGATTGTTTAAAAGACGATATAGGTTATTTTCTTGATCAATTAGAAGAGCAAGAAAAACTAAATCGCCTACTAGACAAGGTTGAAAAGCGATATGAAAGAATACCAAGAAGAGAAGCAATAGAAAGAATAAAAATATTTTTAGAAGAATGTGCCGAAAAGGAAGATGAGTTGACTTATGTTACATCTTATGATGCAGATGCACTTGGCACGGCAATCAAATCACTAGAGCAAGAGCCTTGCGATGATGCAGTGAGTAGACAAGCAGTATTAAACACATTGAACAATATGGATTCTGCACTAGACGAGAATAGGACAATAGAAACGTATAAAGAATTACTCACTGCTTGTTATAACGATTTGCCATCCGTAACACCTACGCAGAAGCAGTCGCAAAATGAAGACGAATGAGATCAATTAACTAATATAACATTTAGCGGGAGATATTATGAAAGTCATAAGAAAGCAGACGATTGATACGGAAACGTTTGAGCTTGGAGACGAGATTCGTTTCAAGCTCACCACAGGTGAAAAGGTTCGTGCAAAAGCAGTACAGAAGTGTGAAGACGGAATGCTTTTCATCACGAAAAACTGTGTTGGAAGAGAAATGCCGATGTACGAGAACCCATCAGAAGAATATCTGAATTATCTTAATTCCTATTTAAGAAAATATTTGAATACCGAACTCATCCTCGCTTTCCCCGAGAAAATAAGAAGCAGAATGTTTCCCATGATGATCGATGATTCCTATGGAGATTATCTTAGGATTCCTACTGAAAAAGAAATCTTTGGTAAAAATCATTGGAACACAGATGACCAATATACAAAGCAGTTCTATGGCATGGAACATCTCCGCAATCGTATCTCAACTGATGGCAAAGATGAACTGGAATGGTATTGGTTACAGAACTATATTTCCGGTGCCCTCTTCGTCTATGTGGACAACGACGGTCTTGCGTACTACGACAACGCTTCTAGGACTGGCGGCGTGCGTGTGGTGTTTGAATTATTAGATGGTGAGGCGAATAAAAGATGATACTTTTTACATATCAATTTTTAGATGGAAAGGTTTTCAGAATATTAGATCTTGGATTTTCAGATGATGAAATATCCAAATTGTCATCGTTGCATGGGCCAGTCATGTTTGAGCGATGTTATTTTCGCGATGTCATCAAAAATGAAAATGATAAATATCTCACTTTACCGAGTAAATCACATAAGCAAGACGGGGTGTAGTAAATGAAATATGAAGTAAATGAGTGCTGTGATTGTGCTACAGACACATATCCGTGCATCGGGGATGAGTGTTCGCAGCTACATAAAATCTACTACAGATGTGATGAATGTGGTGCAGACGAATTAACAGAAGATGAAATTCATCACGTAAATGATATGGATTTATGTGAACACTGTTACATAGAATATGAAGAGGAATTAGATCGCTTGGATCGGTGTGATGAGTGCAGCGGATATGGTGATGATTACAGCTTCGATGATGACGGAGAACTGGTTAGTAATTGTGAAAATTGTCCGTGGAATAATACCAGTGCCGACAGTTTGGATGATTAAGAAGGCGGCAGTATGAAACAAGCCGATCATGAAGATTGAGGGGACGAAATAATGAAGAACTTGCATATTTTATGCGGCATATTCGGAAATATTTACATAGCGAGAATTCTTAAAAACAACGTTATGGCAGACGATAAAATCAACGCCACAGACGAGGCGGTTAATGCCGTTGCGAATCATCTACTTTAAAACATGGATTCCTTGTAGTGAGAGGTTGCCAGAAGACGGCAGACCTGTTTTAATATACGCATGGAGCGTACACCATGTTATTGCGAGATATGACAGTTTCAGAACTGAAAACGGATATAAAAAATGTTGGGTCACGGCTGATGCGTGGAATGGTAATACGGAAATAATGCATGAAGTTATAGCATGGATGCCATTACCTGATCCGTATAAAGAATAAAAGATAGGAGATCGAAAGATGAAAGAATTTTCAGAAGACGAAAAGGTTATTGCAAGGAACATAAATAAAGAATACAGGTGGATAGCAAGAGACAGCGATGGAGGTCTGTGCATTTACAAGGAAAAGCCAAAGAAATCAGGTTCAACAAACATTGGAAGTGGATTTACTGAAATGTTTGCATTCGACCACATGTTTGGGACAATCAGGTGGGAGGATGACGAACCGACACTGATCAAAGACATCTACGATCCTCAGATTTTGAATGACGTAGAAAGAGAATACCTTAAAGCAGTTCTAAAACCATTCCATGAGAAAATAGAATATGTTGTGAAACATGGAGATGAATTTGCTGATGATGGCACATACCACAAAGAATTCCTGTTTATAGCATATAGTGACGGAAATCGTGATAAAGGATATTTAACCTTTCCTGATTTTGATGCAGGAAAAGCGTATTCCGGAATGGAACTGGGGAAAAGATACAAATTGGGCGAACTCGGAATAACTTACAAAGAGGTGGAATCATGACGAAAATTGACGAAGCTTTCCATTGTATTTTCAACAATCTTAGAGAAATAAGGTGGAGAGATTTTCCGGTCAACAACATAATGGACGATTCGGATTTTTACCAATATTATTATGCGGAAGATAGGCTATATGTGATAAAGAATATCGTTACGGATGATATGATTTTTGAGTATGCTAAATCGCCACTTGATGCACTCAGATCGTTCCAAGACGATAGAGAAGACGAATTTAGAGTTTGGTCACTGGGAAACAAGGGGGATGAAGAATGAAAGTGGTTTTAGATGCAGTATGAGTATAGATACCAACACGCAAGAGATTGGGGTGATTGCCATGAGCGACAGTAAAGAGAACGCAATCGACTGGTTCAACGACAAGTCCTTCGCCACGGTCACGATTTCCAATCACAAGATTCTCAACTATCTTCTCGCAAATCAAAGCGAAATTGAAGTCTTGCGCAAACCGGAAGAGAACGACGGTTATCTCTTGGCGCGCGTACCGAAGTCGTGGATTCGTATTAGAAAACAACGCAAATCTAGGGCGTTGTCAGAAGAGGATAAGGCGGCGATTGCGGCGAGGCTAAAGGCGGCGCGAAAGAAATAAACCAAAACATAAATTATGTGTTGACACGCCATCAAACATATGTTATACTTCCTTATGTAAGCAAAACATAAACCACTCACAATAAAACAATAGGTAACTCAAATCAACCAACCGATACCTGTCGATAGCCGAAGAGTGGCGGCGAACCAAAGCGTCATGGCACTGCGGTGCTGTGGCGCGGGAAGGAGCAGAATGGCGCGGACAGCAGATCATACGAATTATTTCAAGCAAGTTACATATATCAAAGATGGCATTGAATTTCAAGAGATTAATATGGTAAGCAATATCGCAGAAATTACCAGATGCGAAGACTGTGATTATCATACAACCACACAGAATGGATTTTTAATATGTAAGAAGTCGCACAATACAAGCGGCGGCAAGTGGTTTTGCGCGGACGGAGAGAGCAATGGACAAACTGATAAGACTGAGTGATTTAAAAAAGATACCGATTCGCGCGCACGATTATGATGTGGAGCATGGGCGGCTTGACTTTGTGTTGGGTATTGAAACTGTGCTCGATTACGCAGAGGAGTTGCCAGACGCGGTTGTGCGATGCAGAGATTGCCATAATGCAGAGCCGCGCGGATGGACGAGTGATGGCGCGCATTTTACATATACGTGCAAGCGGCACGATAGGATTGTGGTCGGCGACCAGTTTTGTTCAGAGGGAAAGAAGCACAATGGATAAATATATAAACGTCACAAAGCTAATAAATGATATTAAAAGCAGATGTTATACATCAGATTTTGGCACAACACTTGCAGTTGGATTTGCTATTACACAGCTTGAAAATGCGCCCGAAGCTATTGTGCATTGCAAGGACTGCGAATACTGGTCAAACGATATTCCTGCATTAAAATTTCCAGAGCATTATGGTAAATGCGACAAAACATATGACGACGAATATGGAGACTATAATATTACACACGAAGAGTGGTTTTGCCCATTAGGAGAGTTGAGATGCTAAGAGAGTTAAGTGATGAAGAGTATTCAAGATGTTGGCATAAAGGCGACATCATGCGAAACGACTGGTGTAGTGATGACAACCCGCTTCGATACACGGTGTATGTTGGTAGAGAGGGTAGCAGATTTCTGTCACTTGACTATAGAGGGCGCACAGTTCGACATATGGTAAGCAACAATAAAATGGTTAAAGTCGGGCATATGGATTCGTATGATGCGTTTATAAAAGATTTAAAACAGCTAGATAAGTCGCGTTTCTTATGAGGAGAAATAAACATGAACATAAATGAAGCTATCAAGTATCTGAACGATATGCGCGCGAACTGCATGAACCACGAAATCGACAACTACAAAGATCCGAAGCGCGCAAAGAAAGCCGAGGCATTACAAATCGCCATTGAGTCACTTTTCAACAGCAACATTACCAAAGAAAACGCGACGGACGCAGACGCAGTAAAAGATCTTGACGCGCGCGAATCCGAACTTCTCGCCGATGCTTGCCGCTGTATCGACCATTACAACGATATGACAGCAGTGCAGAAAATCGAACTTGAGGGCGACTTGCGCAAGGCTCTGTCAGACGCGCAGGAGTATAACAAGATGAAGACCGCCGCCGGACAGGAGTTAAAAATCGGCGATATTGTTGAGAATTATCCGTGGGAGTATGACGGCAGGATGTGCGTAATCATGCTGATTGAGGAGGTGCTGCATGGGCCACGAAGGATAAGATTAACAAGCAGATTCAAGAGTTAAGAGATGAAACAATTATTCATCCAGACGGATATGTTCATATCAAGCCGTCGAACTGGTACAAGATGCTCGATGTATTAAAGCGTTTTAATAACTTCTTTGCAGATACAGACGAAAAGGAGAGTGATTAATATGACATTCGGTGACGCATTGGAAGAGTGCAAACAGGGCGCGCGCATTTGGCGCAAAGGATGGAACGGCAAGAATCAGTACGTTGAACTCGCGCACAAAATCAGCTATGTGAACTCGCGCGGCGAAATCGTCAACGCAGACCATCGCAATATCGGACATGATGCTTTGGCGTTTGTAGGCACTAGTGGTGTGCAGATTGGTTGGCTTGCGTCACAGGCAGATATGCTTGCCGACGATTGGGTGGCAGACAAGGAGGTAAAAGCCGACGATTGGCTTGCTGACTACAGTAACTTTCTTCGCGAATGGAAAACGCAGAGAGTGAGAATTATCAATGACTGACTGGACGAGTTGGAATGACGCGGTGCTTACGCGCAGTGAGCAGATTGACCCGCCGTCAAGTCCGTGCGAAGACTGCCCTTTCTACGATGAATGTGACGATTCCGACGAGTGCTTGAAAGAACAGGCAGATGAAGCGGCGCGCGAAACGGTGATGACAAGCGAGAAGCGCAAGGCAGAAATCCGGGCATGGCGCAGATACTACGAAGCCAGGGCGAAAGCATCGAACAACTACAGGAGGATGCACGGCCTGCCGATGGTAAGAAGGCCGCGCCGCAGATATGGAAGAAGATCAAAGCCGCCTGACGGCAGCGGCAGAGGGACGGAAG
>OCVV012869103.1_pt1 | contig 78427 bp, 60 predicted proteins | sample 1539721 | NCBI WGS metagenome assembly OCVV01 (sample SAMN02144230, study PRJEB22623) | gut metagenome | biome: sheep rumen | host: Ovis aries | place: New Zealand
TGTTTGATTTGAAGTCTTTTTGCCACTTTTGGCTACGCCGAGCTGAAGGTTCTCGGTTACATAGCTCGCTATGCGCCCTCAAAAACTGACGAAAATCCAATCAAATCAATTCAAAAATCAACTCGACATAATTTATAGAACCCACCTTGACGTTTAACGATTTTAGCTTAGCAATAAAGCTCCATCTTTGAATTGTAATTTCGTTAAACGTTTACCTTTTAACTTCGTTCATCTGTAAACGTTAAACTATAAACGATATTCCCAAAATGTAAAAAGAAGTTAATGCAAAAATTAGATGTCTCCATGTCTCCATGTCTCCAAAAAAACTCCCACCTTGCATTCTCTGCAAGATGGGAGCGGACGAGTAGCGGACTCATTTGTCCTTGCTGGGGAGATGAAGTTCTTATTCTTGTTGCTTAGCTCGCTTTCGGATTTTGGCATCAACCGACGCACGGAGCAAGCGCAGAGACCAATCGCTTTGCTTAAAATGAATAATGAGTAGTGAGGAGTGAATCCATCTGGATGGCATCGCTTCACGCTTCACGCTTCACGTTCTCCTACCCTCGGGGAGGACGGGAGGGGGCCTTGGGGGCTTAGAAACGCAGGGGACGGAATCATCTAAAAGCGGTGCAGAATATTCATCGTTAGGGTGCAGTGCTTGTGTTGTGGAGGTGCAGCGCACGTGTCGAAATGGTGCAGCGGAATAGTCCTTTCGGCTTCCCCTCAGAAAGCAATGCAAATATACGCTTTTTCAGTGGAAAGTCCAAACAAAAATCATAATAATTATGTTTTTTTCAAAAAGCAATAGCCTCAAAGCCCCTACTATCTCTCCCGATGCCCCCTCCCTGCCTCCCCGAGGGGAGGAGAGAAAAGTGAAAAATTACAAAAAGTACAAAGTACAATTTACAAGGTACAGTTATGCTCTTAGCACTTATCTACGTTGTACTTTTTTCTTAGTCCTTATCTATGTTGTATCTTGTAAATTGTACTTTGTGCTTAACTCGATGCATGTCAGGATGGTAACTAACTGGCTTTTGAGAGTCCGAAAATATTAAACTCATTTGGAGCGGTTCTTGTTATCTTCATGGGATGAAATTTAAGTAGCTGATTTTCAGTTGAAAAGATAAAAAAAGGAGACACGGAGACATGGAGACATGGAGACATAAAGTTTCAACATTAACTTTTTTTTGCTTTAGAAAAGCAAAAAAAATTTAAATGAAGTTTTAATATAAGATTATTTATAATCTTATATTAATTATTATTAACATATAATTCAAAAATCATTTTTTCTCTAAAAAAATGTATCATTTTTGAGATAAATGTCTCCATGTCTCCACGTCTCCCTTGACACAAGTCGAGGAATTTGCCGAATTAACAACTTTTATGTTAAATTATTGACTAATATCAATAACATTAAGAAAATAACGAATTTTGTAAAGTCTAAATAGCAATGTGGTTATCTCACATTTTGCGGGTGATAGAGATAAAATCCATATACTTTTAATTGAGATATAAATCTGAGTGATTTGTTTTCTAATTCAATCTTTCTTGAATATTCGTCAGCTGGCTCGTGAGAGTCGGCTGATTTTTTGGTCACATGGTCACATGGTCACATTTAATTTTTTCATTAACTTCTTTTCACAATTATAGGTGCGTATATTAAAAGAAAGGGTGTCGAGGTGGTGATGATTCGAAAAAAAAGCGTAACTTTGCACGAAAATTAATAAATCACTAAAAATCATCATGGCAAAAGAACTGAAAGAACTGACGAAGCGCAGTGTGAATTATTCGGAATGGTATAATCAATTGGTTGTGAAGGCGGACTTGGCTGAGCAGTCGGATGTGCGCGGATGCATGGTAATCAAGCCCTACGGCTACGCCATCTGGGAAAAGATTCAGCGTGTGCTGGACGACAAATTCAAGGAGACGGGTGTGCGGAACGCTTACTTCCCGCTGCTGATTCCGAAGTCGTTCCTGAGCCGCGAGGCGGAGCACGTGGAGGGCTTTGCGAAGGAATGCGCAGTGGTGACGCACTACCGTCTGAAGACGAACGAGACGCACGACGGTGTGGTGGTGGACCCAGCTGCTCGATTGGAGGAGGAACTGATTATCCGCCCTACGTCGGAAACCATTATCTGGAACACTTATAGGAACTGGATCAAGTCGTACCGCGACCTGCCTGTGCTTTGCAACCAGTGGTGCAACGTGATGCGCTGGGAAATGCGCACGCGCCTTTTCTTGCGCACGAGCGAGTTCCTCTGGCAAGAGGGTCACACGGCTCATGCCACTCGCGAAGAGGCAGAGGAGCGCGCTCGCATGATGCTGAAGGTGTATGCAGATGTTGTGGAGAACTACTTGGCTGTGCCTGTGGTTCAGGGTGTGAAGAGCGAGACGGAGCGTTTCGCGGGAGCGCTGGACACCTATACCATCGAGGCGATGATGCAGGACGGCAAGGCTCTGCAAAGCGGTACGAGCCACTTCCTGGGACAGAACTTCGGCAAGGCGTTCGATGTGCAGTTCCTCAATCAGGAGAACAAGCCTGAATATGCTTGGGCTACATCGTGGGGCGTATCGACCCGACTGATGGGTGCGCTGATTATGACTCACTCCGACGACAACGGACTGGTGCTGCCTCCTGCTTTGGCTCCACAGCAGGTGGTGATTGTGCCTATCTGGAAGACTGACGAGCAATTGGCTGCCATCAACGAGAAGGCAAATGCCATTGTGGAGAATCTGAAGAAGATGGGCATCAGCGTGAAGTATGACAACGATGGCAACAAGCGCCCTGGATTCAAGTTTGCTGACTACGAATTGAAGGGTATTCCTGTGCGCCTGGTGATGGGTGCCCGCGACTTGGAGAACGGCACAGTGGAGGTGATGCGTCGCGACACACTCGAAAAGGAAACTGTGCAGTTGGAAGGCATCGAGGCATACGTGGAGAATCTCTTGAAGGACATTCAGCGTAATATCTTCGAGAAGGCTCGTGCATTCCGCGATGCGCACGTGTATGAATGCGATGACTACGAGGAATTCAAACAGAAGGTAAAGGATGGCGGTTTCTTCCTTTGTCACTGGGATGGCACCGCCGAGACGGAAGCTCGCATCAAGGAGGAAACGCAAGCAACGATTCGTTGTGTACCATTCGGCTACGAGCAGACACCTGGAATAGATATGGTGAGCGGAAAGCCTGCTAAATGCAGAGTGATTATCGCTAGAGCGTATTAAGGCCCCCTCTCAGCCTCCCCGAGGGGAGGAGATAGTGAGAAGTGAAAAGTGAAAAATGAAAGCCCCCTTCCATCTCCCCCGAGGGGGAGAGAACGTGAAGATAAGAACAAAGGACAAAGGACATGTCTGTACCTTGTAAATTGTACTTTGGACTTTTTGTGATTTTTCACTTTTCTCTTTTCACTTAAGCAGAGCGCCCATTCTTACAAAAATTAAGTGTTTTGTGTGTTTTTCTTTCAAATCATTTGTTCAATTCACATAAAAGTGCTTAATTTGCAACCAAATTCAAAAAAATATATGTTATTCAACAATTCAAATATCGTTTGGCGATGGCGTAGCTTAAGACCCGAAAGTCGTAAGCCGATTGTTGCTGCCGTGTCATGAATTGCTTGAATTCATATAAATTCAATGAATTAAGGTAAAAAATTTTTATATGGGACGGAGCCTGTCGTAACTTACGGCAGGCTCCGTTTTTGTTTAAATGGAAGCCCCCTCCCGTCCTCCCCGAGGGGAGGAGAATAAAAAAAGCCTCACCCCCAACCCCTGGACCCCTCTAGCTCCCCTGTGAGGGGAGAGATAGGGAGAAGGGAGTAGTATCAGGGATTTGAAGGATTTAAAAGGAACAACGGAAAAAACGGAAAAGAGCGGAAAAACAGAAAAGAAAGTAATTTTGTTTCATCCGATGATTCTTAAAAATTTGGCTATACTGAGCTAAAATTTCAGATTTTTCGAAAAATTTCCGATTTTTCCGTTGTGAAAAGTGAAATTTCTAAAAATATTATATATGATGGAAAAGAAGTATTTCGCAAATGACGCTGACGCTCTGAAGGAGAGCGAGAAGCAAACCGAGAATGTGAATCATTATTCTGTGGATGAGAACGGTTTCTATGGGAACTATGGAGGTGCTTACGTGCCTGAGATTCTGTATAAAACCGTGGAGAACTTGCAGAAGGCTTATCTGCCTATCATCGAAAGCGAGGAATTCAAAAAGGAATTCCATACGCTGCTTCGGGATTATGTGGGTCGCCCTTCCCCACTCTATTTTGCCAAGCGAATGAGTGAGAAGTATGGCTGTCAGCTCTATCTGAAACGGGAAGACCTGAACCACACGGGTGCTCACAAAATCAACAATTCGCTGGGACAGATTCTTGTAGCAAAGAAGATGGGAAAGACTCGTATCATTGCCGAAACGGGTGCTGGACAGCATGGCGTGGCTACTGCTACGGCTTGCGCACTGATGAATATGCCATGCACGGTGTATATGGGTGCTACTGATGTGGAGCGCCAGCGCCCAAACGTGGAACGCATGAAGATGCTGGGGGCAGAGGTGCATCCTGTCACTTCGGGCAACATGACACTGAAGGATGCGACGAACGAGGCAATCCGTGATTGGTGTTGCCACCCTGCCGACACCTTTTATATAATAGGAAGCACGGTGGGTCCTCACCCTTATCCCGACATGGTGGCTCGGTTGCAGAGTGTAATTTCGGAGGAAATCAAATGGCAGTTGGAAGAAAAGATTGGAAGAGATTACCCAGATTATCTGATGGCATGCGTGGGTGGTGGTTCAAATGCCGCTGGCACCATCTACCACTATTTAAATAATGAACGCGTGAAGATCGTGTTGGCAGAAGCAGGTGGACTAGGCATTGAAACGGGACAGACAGCTGCATCGATGCAAATTGGAACGGATGGCATCCTGCATGGCTCTCGTATCAAATTGATGCAAACTGAGGATGGACAAATCGTGGAACCATATTCCATCAGTGCAGGACTCGATTATCCTGGCACGGGTCCTATCCACTGCAACCTGTACCAGACAGGACGCGCAAAGGTGCTTGCAGTGAACGACGACGAGGCATTGGCAGCTGCTTTCGAACTCACCCGCATGGAGGGTATCATCCCAGCTCTGGAATCAGCCCACGCACTCGGAGCACTACCAAAAATGCAATTCAAAAAAGATGACGTGGTAGTACTCACCGTGAGTGGACGAGGCGACAAGGATATGGAAACGTATTTGAAACATATCAGGGAATAAAAAAGCCCCCCTCCGACTCCCCCGAGGGGGAGGGAATAACAATCCGGAAGGCAGCCTTCGTTATCGTTTTCGTTTTCGTTATAATTTTTACTTTTTAATTTTTAATTTTAGAAATGTACACATATCATACCGTATCAAAAAAGATATTAGGAGATCTCACCACTCCTGTAGGCACATATATGAAATTGAGGGACGATTACCCTCAGTCAGCATTGATGGAAAGTTCCGATTATCATGGTGGAGAAAACTCTAAATCCTTCATTGCTGTGCACCCTATTGCCAGTATTGGCATCGAACATGGGAAGGCTGTGGCTCAATTCCCTGACGGAAGAAAAACCGAGCACGAGGTGAATGAGCATTATCTTTCGGATAAGGCAATCAATGATTTTCTCCATGAATTTTCCATCGAAGGAGAAAACGCAGAGTACTGTGGACTGTTTGGTTACACTTCCTTCAATGCAGTGAGATATTTTGAGAATATCAACGTGAAGGATGAAACTCAGGAGAAGAACGATGCCCCCGACATGCTATATATTCTCTACAAGGATGTCATCGTGTTCGACCACTTCTGTAACGAACTCATTATCACTGAACTAATGGAAGAAGGTGAGGAAGATGATTTGGACCAATTGGAAAGCGACATCCTCAATCGGAAGGTGCAGAGCTTTGAGTTCCATCCCGTAGGTAACTTCACTTCCACCCTCACCGACGAAGAGCACAAGGCAAATATCCGCAAGGGTATTCAGCATTGCCTTCGTGGGGATGTATTCCAGATTGTGCTTTCTCGTCGATTCATACAAGGATATGAGGGCGATGACTTCAAACTCTATCGTGCTTTGCGTAGCATCAATCCTTCTCCTTATCTATTTTATTTCGATTTTGGTGGATTCCGCATCTTTGGTTCTTCCCCTGAGACTCATTGTCGAATCGAAGGAAAAAGAGCCTATATCGACCCTATTGCAGGTACAACCAAGCGCATAGGAAATCCTGAGCAGGACAGAAAGAATGCGCTCTATCTGAAGAATGATCCGAAGGAAAATGCCGAGCATGTGATGCTGGTGGATTTGGCGAGAAATGATTTAAGTAGGAATTGCCACCATGTGAAGGTGGACTTCTACAAGGATATGCAGTATTATTCCCATGTAATTCATTTGGTGAGCCGAGTGAGTGGAGAACTGGACGAAGGAGCCGACCCAATCAAAGCGTTTATCGACACCTTCCCCGCTGGTACACTTTCGGGTGCTCCGAAGGTGAGAGCCATGCAACTCATTTCAGAGTATGAGCCTCACAATCGAGGTGCTTACGGAGGATGCATCGGTTTCATTGGATTCAATGGTTCTCTCAATCAGGCCATCACGATTCGTACCTTCGTAAGCCGTAACAACGAGCTGTGGTTCCAAGCTGGTGGTGGTATCGTTGCAAAGAGTAATGAAGAATACGAATTGCAGGAAGTGAACAACAAACTTGGAGCACTGAGAAAAGCTATTGAGATGGCGGAAAGGATTTGATGTTATACTTCAAAAACAAGAAAATGGATATGAAAAGAATCGCAATCATTGATAACTACGATAGCTTCACATATAATCTTTCCCACCTTGTGAAAGAATTAGGAGCAGATGTGAAGGTTTTCAGAAACGACAAGTTTCAGATGGAGCAACTGGAAGCATTCGATAAGATTATACTTTCTCCTGGCCCTGGCATTCCGTCCGAAGCAGGATTCCTGCTCGACGTGATTCGCAACTACGCTGGTAAGAAACCCATTCTCGGTGTGTGCCTCGGACATCAAGCCATCGGAGAGGTTTTTGGAGGACAACTTACCAACCTCGATAGTGTGTTTCATGGCGTTGCAACACCAGCAACCATCATTCAGAACGACTACATTTTCGAAGGGCTTCCTCAAAAGATAGAGGTGGGACGCTATCATTCGTGGGTAGTGAGTCAGGAAGGTTTTCCTGATTGTTTGGAAGTGACAAGTGTGAGCGATGAAGGCTACATCATGTCGATGCGCCACAAGTCATTTGACATTCGTGGCATTCAATACCATCCCGAAAGCGTACTGACACCTGATGGTAAACAAATCATTCAGAATTGGTTGAAACATTAAAAAGTGAAAAGTGAATAGTGAATAGTGAAAAATGAAAAGTGAAAAATAAACATAAAAACTTAAAATAATATGAAACAATATCTTGCAACCCTCATTGAAGGAAAAGAACTCTCACGTGAAGACACTCGCGAGATTATGGTGAATATCACCAAGGAAAAGTACAACGAGCACCAAATTTCTGCCCTACTCATGGGTATTCAGATGCACGGAGTGACAGTCAACGAATTATTAGGCTTTAGGGATGGACTGCTCGAAACGGGTAAATACATCGACCTTAGCGATTACAACACACTCGACATCGTAGGTACAGGTGGAGACCAAAAGAACACCTTCAACATTTCCACTTGCTCGGCATTTGTGATTGCTGGAGCGGGCTACAAGGTTTCAAAGCATGGCAATGGAGCCAGCACATCTGTGAGCGGTGCCAGTACCGTATTGCTCGAGCATGGTGTAAAGTTCACAGATAATCGTGACACGATGCGTCGTTCCCTCGACGAAGCAGGCATCTGCTATTTCCATGCCCCACTCTTTGCCTACGGAATGAAGTACGTAGGTCCAACTCGCAAGGCATTGGGAGTACCTACATGTTTCAATTTGCTGGGCCCTCTCGTCAATCCTTGCCATCCTAAGAATTCTCTCCACGGAACTGCCAATCAAGCACAACTTCGCCTCTACACTAATATCCATCAGAAAATCGGTGATAATTATGGTGTCATCACCAGTTACGATGGATATGATGAAATATCACTTACGAGCGGTTTCAAATTCATCAATAACAACTTCGAGAAGGTGTTTACACCGAAGGACTTAGGTCTCAACTATGTGAATCATGAGGACATCTACGGAGGTTCTACCGCTCAGGAAGCAAAGAAGATTTTCGACAGCGTTCTCGAAAACACCTGCACAAGGGCACAGAAAGATGTGATTATGGCAAATGCTGCCTGTGGAATAAGTGTCCTTGACCGTAATCTAAGTATCGAAGAATCCATCGAGATAGCTCGCGATTCCATAGAAAGCGGAAAGGCACTCGCCGCACTCAAAAAGTTTGTGGAAATCAATTCATAAAATCGAAGAACGAAAGTGAAAAATAATAACGGAAAAAACGAAAAAGTACGGAAAAACGAAAAATTTTGTAACTTCGTTAAACGTTAAACGTTAAACGTTAAACTTTAAACGTTTTTGACTATGAATGATATTCTTGAAGAAATCGTAGCCCATAAGCGCAAGGAGCTGAAAGAATTGAAAGGTATTCTTCCTCTGCACGACTTGGCAGAGAAAGTGGAAGAGTGTCTTGAAAATGACAAGCGTCATACTCTCTCCATGCGGCAATCCTTAGCAGAATCCGATAGCGGAATCATTGCGGAATTTAAGCGTCGCTCCCCTTCGAAAGGATGGATCAAGGAAGATGGTGAACCAACCGTCATTCCTCCATCCTATGCAGAGAATGGTGCTGCAGCGCTATCTATCCTCACCGATGAGAAATTCTTTGGAGGTAAATTGAAATTCATCCAGCAAGCACGTCCACTCGTTCCTCCCACTCCCATTCTCCGCAAAGATTTTATCATCGACGAATACCAACTCCTTCAAGCACGTCAGATAGGAGCGGATGCAGTCCTTCTTATCGCCGCCTGTCTTTCCAAACAGAAATGTAAGGAATTGGCACGCAAAGCCCATGCACTCGGACTCGAAACGCTGCTCGAGGTGCATAGCGAACCAGAGTTGGAATATATAGGCGACAATATCGACATGGTGGGAGTGAATAACAGGAATCTGGGCACGTTCCACACCGATGTGCAAAACTCATACCGCCTCGCCAATCTCCTTCCTAAGGATTATCTTCTCGTTTCGGAAAGCGGCATAAGCAATCCACTTACTGTAAGGGAGCTGCGCCAAGCAGGTTTTCGAGGTTTCCTCATCGGAGAAACATTCATGAAAACGCCTAATCCAGGACTCGCTCTCAAGGAATTCATCAAAGGAATATGATTATCAAAGTGTGTGGTATGCGCGAAATGGAAAACATTCGCGCCGTTGAAGCAACGGGTATCGATTGGATGGGGTTTATCTTCTTTCCGAAATCTCCACGCTTCGTGGAAAATGTACCCGATTATCTTCCGCAGCAGAGCAAACGAGTGGGAGTTTTTGTTAATGCATCCATTGATGAGATAGTGGAAAAGATAAAACAATTTCAACTCCAACTCATCCAACTGCATGGAAGGGAAACACCCGCTTTCTGCCGAGAACTGAGACAGCGCATCCCCGCTGATATGAAAATCATCAAGATGATTCCCATTGCCACGAGGAACGACATTCAAATGGCGGATTCCTACACCAACGATGTAGATTATTTCCTCTTTGAATCCAAGATTCCCACCAATGGAGGTACTTACGGAGGCAGTGGACAACAGTTCGATTGGAGCATTCTCCAACGCTATCAAGGCAGCGTTCCTTTCTTACTGACGGGAGGTATCGGAGAAGAAGATGCAGAACAAATAGCTCATTTCCATCACCCTCAATTTATCGGAATCGACCTCAATTCCCGCTTCGAAACGGCTCCAGCTCTCAAAGACACGAAAAAAATTCGCGCTTTCGTTGACAAAATCAGAAATCTTGCATAACTTTGCATGTTTTTTAAATAAAAATTTAACAGCTCATTAACTTTCCCTCCCCCTCGGGGGAGCTGGAGAGGGGCTTTTATCTTATTTTCCTATGAATCGTATCAACCAACTTTTTCAGACAAAAAAAACTGGAATCCTTTCCATATATTTCTGTGCAGGGCACCCTACCCTTGAAGGTACTGCCACCACTATCAGAACCTTGGCAAACAATGGAATCGACATGATAGAAGTGGGCATTCCTTTTTCCGACCCTATGGCAGATGGCGTTGTCATTCAAAATGCAGCCACAAAAGCATTACGCAACGGCATGACACTACGCACCCTTTTCTCTCAACTCAAAGACATTCGCTCTGATGTGTCTATACCACTCATTCTTATGGGGTACCTCAACCCAATCATGCAGTTTGGATTTGAGTCATTTTGCCAAAGTTGCAAAGAAGTTGGAATCGACGGAGTCATCATCCCCGACCTTCCTTTCCGCGACTATCTCGACATCTATCAACCTATCGCCAATGCCTACGACCTTCGCATCATCATGCTCATTACTCCCGAAACCAGTGAGGAGCGCATTCGTTTCATCGATGAGCACACCGACGGATTCATCTATATGGTGTCGTCAGCAGCCACCACAGGAGCACAGAAGAAATTCGATACAGCGAAGCAGGCATATTTCGAAAGAATCAACAACATGAATCTTCAAAATCCAAGAATGATTGGTTTTGGTATCAGCAACAAGCAGACACTTGAATCTGCACAGCGCAATGCAGCAGGTGCCATCATCGGTTCAAAATTCGTCACACTGATAGACCAAACAAAAGACGCCCAACAAGCTATCGACCTGCTCTATGAAGCATTGAGTCAATAACAATTAACAGCCCCCTCCCGTCCTCCCCGAGGGGGAGAGAAATGAAAAGTGAAAAGTGAAAAATAACAAAAAGTACAAAGTACAATTTACAAGGTACAGACATGTCCTTTGTTCTTATCTTAACGCTCCACGTTCTCTCCCTCTCGGGGGAGCTGGAGAGGAGCTTTCACTACTCACTTCTCACTACTCACTCTTAAAAATCCTAATAATCCCTGGTTCATTAAAACATGAAAAAAAATCGTTTCTTTTTCGTTTTCATTATCGCTTTCGTTTTCGTTTTTCCACCCATTCATGCACAAAGCAATGGAAACGTGGGCTATCTATGCAATCCCCCATTGCCATATAACCCCGTCAAACTCGATGTACTTTTCATTGGAAATTCTTTTTCGATAGACACCAGTGCTGCGCTGCCTTCCATTCTCAATTCCCTGGGAATGAACACAGTGAATGTCTATGTGCTCTACAAAGGAGGGTGCTCCATGAAGGAACATCTCGACCACTTCATGAACGACAAGAGCGTCTATGAGCTTTACGTCTATAATAGCCGAGGAGAAACGAAATTGGAAAAATCAACCACCATGCGGAATGTGTTCAAACGGTATTCCTACGATGTTGTCATTTTCCAGCAATATTCCCTCGATTCAGGAGATTTTTCCACCTACGAACCCTACCTCAGCAAAATCATCCAGGCATATAAACTCACCACCATTAGTGCCCGCACCACATTTGCCTTCAACCAAACATGGTCCTATAGCTCCAAGCACCGCAGCATCAAGAAATATGGATCACCAGAACTCATGTGGAAAAGCATCTGTGAAGCCACCAAGAAACTCAAAGCCAGCACAGGCATCGACGTCATCATCCCTTGTGGAACCGCAGTTCAAAATGCTCGTTCCGTCGAAGCACTCAAAAACAGCAAGGAATTGACTCGCGACAATCAGCACATCGATGAGTACATGGGCCGCTACCTTGTCGCCTGCACCTTCTTCGAAAGCATCATTGCCCCATGTATGGGTAGGAATTTGCGTGAAGACCTCACGATTCTCGGAAAGATGAATGATGCCAATCAAGTGAACAATTCCAATCGACGGCTCCTACAAAACTGTGCCAAGCTCGCCGTAGCAAACAACTACGAAGTATCATCCTTTGCAGGAGCACTCTAACTCACCCCTCGAATTAGGACCAATCCGACATGGTATTAACCATGGCGTTAGCCTTTCCATCCAAATGGCATTTTTCACTCTTCACTCTCTACTCCCCTCGCCCTTTGGAGAGGGGTCGGGAGTGAGGCTTTTCCCTTGTACATTGTCCTTTGCCTTTGTCCTTAAAAATGCTTTGAAGTGCATTTTTTTTCAGAAAAGTTTGGAAGTTCAAAAACTTTCTGTAACTTTGCAGCGATTTAAATGTGTTTTTCATAGTAATAGATTTTTAGGGCTGCTTACTCGCGAGAGTCGGCAGTCTTTTTTATACATGTAAATCAAGATATTACACCGCCCAGAATCATTGATTATTGAAGGACGTTTTTTCAGCAATGCCGAGAGAGTGCTTTCCCTATTTTCTCTATTTCATGAATTAAATGGCAAAAACTTTGCCCGTGTCGAAGAAATTTTCTAAATTTGCACGGTTTTTCGAGCACTTCCTCCCGAAGCGCCCAAATAGGTTGTGAAAACGCATCACTTACATAAAGCATGAATAAACTAAAATAAACAATAAAACAAAATGGCAAAGAAAGACAAGAAAGTGGAAAGTATCGCCTTGGATGAGCAACTCACCAAGTCGGAAGCATTCATTGAAAAAAATCTGAAATCAATCCTCATCGCAATTGCAGCTGTTATCGTTGTCGTTGCGGGCATCTTTATCTACCGTAATCACATGGCAAACGTGGAGCTGGAAGCTCAGAACGCCATTGCCAAGAGTCAGACAGCTTTTGCACAGGACCAGTTTGAGCAGGCTCTGAATGGCGATGGTGCCAACGATTTGGGTTTCTTGAAGGTGATCGATAAATACAGCGGTACCAAGACTGCTAATCTCGCAAAACTCTATGCAGCCATCTGCTATGCCAATACCGACAAGGTGGCTGAAGCCATCAAGATGTTTGAGGACTTCGATGCAAGGGACGATCAGATGGTTTCACCAGCTGCTCTTGCTGCGCTCGGCAACTGCTATGTGAAGAATGGCGATAGTCAGAAAGGTGCAGAAACATTGGTTAAGGCTGCTCAGAAGGCTGACAACGATGCCATTAGCCCTCTCGCTCTCCGTCAGGCTGGTGAAATCTACGAATCTCTGAATCAGCCAGAAAAGGCTCTTGAGCTTTATCAGCAAATCAAAGACAAGTACTTCCGCTCTCCTTTGGCAGGAGAAATCGACAAGTACATCGAACGCGTCAGCAAATGACGTGCAAGTCAAATGAACAGAGAAAGCTTGCTTTCTATATCATGACGCAGCCGTTATTATTCAAATATGGCAAGTAAATATCACAACTTATCTGACTACGATATCAACTCCGTGCCCAACGGACAGGGCATGAAAGTTGGTATCGTTGTTAGTGAATGGAACAAGGAAATCACGGGTGCACTCCTCGACGGCGCTGTGAACACGCTTTTGAAGCACGGCGTGGAAGAGAAAGACATCAGAGTGAAAACCGTTCCAGGTAGTTTCGAACTGATTTTCGGCGCAAGCCAGATGGTGAAGAAAGATGTCGATGCTGTTATTGCCATTGGGTGTGTGATTCGTGGCGATACACCTCATTTCGACTACATCTGCGCTGGAGCCACTCAGGGACTGGCTCATCTGAACGCAACTCAGGACGTTCCTGTCATCTACGGACTCATTACCACCAACGATATGCAGCAAGCGCTCGACCGTTGTGGCGGTGCTTTGGGCAACAAGGGAGATGAGTGCGCTGTCACTGCATTGAAGATGGTGGACTATCAACGTACCATTTGAACTATATCCGAAAAATATTAAGACCACTTATCACGACGATTGTTGTGATTTACGTGGGTTTGATTTTGCTGCTTCACCTCCCATTCGTACAGAAGCAAATGGGAAGTTGGGTGGCAAATGCTTTATCTGAGAAGTTGGGAACTGAAGTGACAGTAGGAAATGTGAACCTTGGCTTCCTCAACCGACTCATCATCGACGACATCTATGCCGAGGATTTGGAAGGACATCCCATGCTCAAAGTAGCACGCACTTCCGCCTCTTTCAACATCCTTTCGTTACTTTCTGGAAAAATAGAAATCTCCACGGCACAACTCTTTGGACTCACTGCAAACCTTTCCAAAAAGCATCCCGACGCACCTCTGAATTGCCAATTTGTGATTGATGCATTTTCTTCGAAAGAAGAGAAAGAATCATCCCCACTCTATCTTAACATCAATTCGCTTATCGTGCGCCATGCCAACCTGGACTTCGATGTGGAATCAGAAGAAAAGACTGAAGGAAAGTTCAATCCTAACCACCTTTCACTGAAAGACATAGGTTTCACATCCTCCATCAGAACTTTAACTAACGATTCTGTCAATATCGCTGTGAAACGTCTCGATTTCAAGGAAGTGCATTCCGGTTTGGAATTGACTGAATTCAAAACTTCTATTGCAGCCAACAAGCAATCGGCATTGATAGATTCACTCCACATTGCCACCCCTCATTCCATCCTGAATCTGGGACCTACCAACATAAGCTATCCTCAATATGAAACGAACAAACGTTTCAGTCTCAGTTCCAATATCAATAACACTCACATCATTCCATCGGATTTCAAGGCGCTACTCCCTACCCTTTCGGATTTCAACACACCTATTTCTATCGATTCTGAAATCCGTGCCGGCCAGAATGGCATCAATCTCAACAACACTGCCATCAATTCCCAAGATGAATCTTTGCAACTCCTTGCCAATGCACATATCAATTTGCAAGGGAGCAGTATTACTGGTTTTGACACGCAAATCAACAGAATGAATATCACACCAGTAGGTAGCCAAAATATTCTTTCAACCCTGAAACTGGATGCATCCACTTCCGACATCATCCAGCGTTTGGGACATATCAACATGGAAGGTAATGCCAATAAGGATGATGATGACCTATTTGCCAACCTGACAATCACCACCGATGCGGGAGCGCTCGACATTGACGGTTCCTTCGACAACGAAAAGAACTTGATGGCTCACTTGAAAAGCGAATCACTCAATCTGAAACAAATTCTCAATGATGAGAAGTTCGGACAAACAGCCTTCAACCTCCATGTGGATGGTTCCCTCGCTGCCAAACAACCCAGTGGCACAGTGAATGGTACTATCGAACACTTGGATTATTCAGATTACACCTATAAAAACATAGCACTCAACGGATTGGCAAGTGCTGATGGTTTTGAGGGACACGCCTCTATCGATGATCCAAACGTCCGTCTTGCTTTCGACGGAAAAATCAACAATATCCAGAGTGTGGCAGAGACCGATATGAAACTGAGTCTGCAAGACTTCAACCCTCATGTTCTCCACCTTACGAATGAATACGTTGGAGAAACGTTCAATCTCAGAGCCCGCGTAAACACCAAAGGCAATTCTCTCGACACAGCAGTTGGAACCGTGAACATGGACTCCATTTACATTCACACTCCCAACGAACTTCTCTCCTTTCAGTCTCTTTCTGTAGAAGCAGAACAAGTGGCGAACGGAGAGCGGAGTATCAATATCAATGGTGATTTCATCGACGCATCTTTCTCAGGCAACACCCGACTCAGTGAATTGATTCCACAGATTCAAAATCAGTTGGCTCAGCATCTACCTTCACTTATCCATCCTGTTGCCAATGCGAAGAAAGGTGGAAACTGCCATCTCAATATAGAACTATCTGAAAGTCCCATTTTGCACCATTTCATCAAACAGGACTTTTCTCTGCTCCGCCCCATCAATATCGAGGGTGAACTGAATGCTGCCGATGGAGCATCGAGTCTGCATCTCAATGCCCCTCGCATCAGTTACGAAGGAGCAGAGTATGATAATGTGCGACTCAATTATGTGGGTAGTACTGACGATTTCAATCTGAAAGCTTCACTCCTCCGCCGATTGGAAAACAACTCGAGCAAAATATCCATCACGAGTACAGGAAAGGATGACAAATTGCACACCGACTTGAGTTGGAAAAAGATTCAAGACACCGCCACCAGTGGCACCCTATCCACTACAACTGTGTTTAGCGAAGAGCAAGGCAAAATGAAAGCGAACATTCATCTGTTGCCTTCAGACATAGCCATCAACGACACCATTTGGCATATCACAAACTCGGAAGTGAACATATTCGGAAAAAACATTGATTGCCAAAATGTGAAGATATCGAATGGCAACCGCTATTTATCTATCAATGGAAAAGTATCGGAATCACCTTCCGATTCGCTCATTGCGGAACTCAACGACCTATCTATCGAGTATATCCTCGACCTTGTGAATTTCACCGCAATTAAATTTGTAGGTCATGCATCTGGACATGCTTATATCCGAAACCTTTACGAAAAGCCAGATTTCCATGCCAATCTCACGGTTCCTGATTTTGGAATAGCCAAAGGAAGATTGGGGTTAGCACTCATTCATGCCAACTGGGACGAAGAGGTAAAAGGTGTGAAAATCAATGCCAATATCACTGACCAATACAAGGACAAGGAACGCATCACTACCTGCAATGGATTCGTATCGCCAGCTAACAACGATATACAACTTCACATCAATGCTAACAACACCAGTGCTGAATTGCTCAACACATTCTTGGGTGGTATCTTCGACGATATAGAGGGTGATGCCAATGGCACACTGAATGTGGTGGGCCCATTGAGCGACATCGGACTTGTGGGCGACTTATCAGCAAATGTCGATATGACACTCCATGCCACCAAAGTGCGCTACCATATCAATCCTGCTGACACCATTCATTTCCGTCCTTACAGTTTCAAATTCGACAATGTCAGAATCTCAGATAAACACAAAAACGAGGGTGTGGTGAATGGGTATGTCTCACATAAGAATCTGAAGAACTTCGGTTACGAATTCAATATCGACATGAGAAATCTCCTCGCTTACGAAGAGACTCAGTTCAATCCCGACAAGTTCATGGGACGCGTGTTTGCTAATGGACAACTCACCATGAAAGGTGCAGATGGACATCCACTTAACATCAATGCCAACATCACTCCTACTCGAGGCAGCTTTTTTGCATACGATGCTGCAACACCCGATGCCATCACCACTTCATCGTTTATCAAGTTCAACGATAGAGAAGAGAAAGCCAACTCCAGCACTAATGCCAATACCAGTGTAAACATTTTCGACCTCGACTCCCTCTTCTCCACATCTTCCGACGACGACTTGCTACTCGAGGCTTTTGCTCAAGAGGCAAAGCAAAAAGAGAGCGAGGAAGAATATAAATATAGAGGCGACATCTTCATGAATGTTGGCATCCATCTCAATCCCGACTGCGAAATCAAACTTCGTATGGACAATGCCGACGATGGCTACATTTCCACCTATGGAAGTGGTACACTACAGGCATACTATCACAATAAGGGATCTTTCACCCTCGATGGTCCTTACAATATACAAAGTGGAAAATACCGACTCTATTTGCAAGACCTTATCTATCGCGACCTCGACATTCAGGATGGTTCCAGCGTGGTGTTCAATGGAAATCCTTTCGATGCTGGCATCCATCTCATCTGCTGGCACACGTTGAATGCAGTTCCTCTTAATGACCTCACCTCCAACACCGGCTATAGCAGCAACAATAAAGTGAAGGTGATTTGTATCCTTGACATCACTGGCAATCTGAGCAACATGTCATTCAATTTTGACCTCAATCTCCCTAATGTGAGCGATGAAACACGTCAATTGGTACGTTCGCTCATCTCCACAGATGAGGAAATGAACACTCAGATGATTTATCTACTCGGTCTTGGACGATTCTACACAAACGAATATGCACGTGCTTCTGGAACCAACAATTCCACGCAAGCTATGAACAATCTCCTATCCTCCACTATCAGCGGACAAATCAATCAGATGCTCTCCAGTGTGATTGGTTCCGAAAGTAAATGGAATTTTGGTACAGGACTCTCCACGGGAGAAATGGGATGGCAGGATCTTGACATCGAAGGTGTGCTCTCAGGACGCCTCCTCGACGACCGTCTGCTCATCAACGGAAACTTCGGCTATCGCGATAATCCGCTCAAGCAAAATGCCAGTTTTATTGGTGACTTCGACATTAAATGGCGCATCACCCCTAATGGAAACACTTATCTGAAAGCATATAACCAAAACAACGACCGTTACTTCACGAAAGCCACACTCAACACACAAGGTGTGGGTATCAGTTACCAACGAGATTTCGAGAATTGGCTCGACCTCTTCCGACGTCGCATGAAAGAAGAGAAAGAGAAGAATCGGTAAATCATTGTGTTTAAGGTTTAATGTTTAAGAGTTTGTGTTAAGTGCTGCATCATTTGGGCATCGTTTCCTCCACAATGGCATCCACCGTCATTACGTGGATGGCTTTTCAACTTTTACACTTATAATTATTCACTATTAACTCATATATGCAATACGGTTTTATCAAAGTGGCTTCTGCCATTCCATCAGTTATAGTAGCTGACTGCACATCTAACATCAAGGAAATCAAGCGCCTCATCGACCAAGCAACCATTCAGGATGCTGCCATCGTTTGTTTCCCAGAACTCAGCATCACAGCATACACCTGCAATGATCTCTTTTCTCAGCAAACGTTGCTGCGTTCCTGTCAGTCTGCACTCCAATGGCTTCTCGACAATAACGACTCATCTATTATTGCTATCCTCGGCATGCCTCTCGAAGTACAGTCTATGCTATTCAATGTAGCTGTAGTCATTCAGGGCAATCGTATTTTGGGAATTGTGCCTAAAACATATCTTCCTAACTACAAGGAATTCTACGAACAACGTTGGTTCGCATCTGCTACTTGTCTCGAAAGCACCAGCACCCAACTCTGTGGACAAGAGGTGCCAATCAGCAAGGATTTGATTTTCGATATTGACGGCGATGCTCGCTTTGGTATCGAGATTTGTGAAGATGTGTGGGCACCTATTCCACCAAGCACAGGATTGGCACTGCAAGGAGCAGACATCATTTTCAATCTCTCCGCATCCAACGAAGTGATTGGCAAGAATCAATATCTCCGTTCACTTCTCGCTCAGCAATCCGCACGTTGCATTTGCGGCTACGTCTATTCCTCTTGTGGGTTTGGCGAGTCAACCCAAGATGTAGTATATGGAGGAAATGCATACATCTACGAGAACGGCAAACTACTTGTTTCTGCCCAACGTTTCCTTTTAGAACCACAAATGTCAATTGCCGACATCGATGTGGAGCGCATACGCATGGAGCGCAGAAGCAACACAACCTTTGCAGAAAGCGTTCGCAATTACAATTCTACGCTTCACGCTCCACACTCCACGCTTCACGCTCCACACCCCACGCTTCACGAAGAAAAGCCTTACGAACTTTCTCGCTGGGTGAACCCACATCCATTTGTTCCAGCTGGTAAGGAACTCGATGAGCGATGCGAGGAAATCTTCTCTATACAGGTTAATGCCCTCAGCAAGCGTATTGTTCACACCCATGCCAAAACCGTTGTTCTCGGCATCAGTGGTGGACTCGATTCCACCCTCGCCCTCCTCGTATGCGTTCGCACGATGGACAAACTCTCTCGTCCTCGCACTGACATCGTAGGCATCACCATGCCTGGTTTTGGTACTACCGACCGAACCTACAACAATGCCATTTCCCTTATGAAGAACCTTGGCATCACCACGCGCGAAATCAGTATTCGAGAGGCATGTATTCAGCATTTCAAGGATATTGAACACGACATGGAGAACCACGATGTCACCTACGAAAACAGTCAAGCACGCGAGCGCACACAGATACTCATGGATGTGGCAAACCAAATGAATGGGTTTGTAGTAGGTACAGGAGACCTTTCAGAACTCGCTTTGGGTTGGGCGACTTACAATGCAGACCACATGTCGAACTACGGAGTGAACTGCTCCATCCCTAAGACTCTCGTACGCCATCTTGTCTCATGGGTAGCCCTCAACAGCGTAGATGAGGCATCCAAAGCCACACTTCTCGACATCGTTGACACGCCTATCAGTCCAGAACTCATCCCTGCCGATGAGAACGGAAATATCAAGCAGAAAACAGAGGACTTAGTGGGTCCTTACGAACTTCATGACTTCTTCCTCTACAATTTCATGCGCCTTGGTTTTAGTCCTTCCAAGATTTACTATCTGGCACAAATCGCTTTCTGTGGCAAACAGAAATACGACAACATCAACGGACTCAACGCAACAGTAGGTTCCTACGACAAGGCTACCATTCTGCATTGGTTCAAAACTTTCTGTCGTCGATTCTTCACCCAACAATTCAAACGCTCTTGCCTACCCGACGGACCAAAGGTGGGTAGTGTCAGCCTCTCCCCTCGTGGAGACTGGCGAATGCCGTCTGATGCATCTTCAGCAGAATGGCTTGAGGAATGCAACTCCCTTGAATAAGAATCACTCCTTATTTATATATATTGACGTTTTTGGAATCCTCAATAAAGGAATAACAGATAAATAAAACCTCCACAGGGATCCCAAATAAAAATCATAGGGGATTTACGAAAGTACGTCCCCTATTTCGTTCACGTAAACCCCCTATAGCGCAAGAGTGAATCCCCTATAAAGTAAAAGTATGTCCCCAATAGCGATGGAGTACGTTCCCAACGGACTGGCAGTACGTTCCCAACGGACTGAGAGTTCGTTACCAACGGACAAAGAGTACGTCCCCTTAAATATTTTAGTCAATCCACTTACATGAACCAACAATCTTCCTTTCCATCGTTTTCTCTCCTTTTGTCATAAATTTCTGACAAGAATACTGACACAATGTCACAAAGAAAAAGAAATAATCCATTTCAGTTGTTTTTGGCATAGAATTTGCCCAGAATGGCATCGTGTGGATAAAAATGCCACAATCATTCACGAATTAATAACAAATAAAACAAATAAATAAAATGGGAAAGATTATCGGTATTGACTTGGGAACAACTAATAGTTGTGTCTCAGTATTCGAAGGCAACGAACCAGTTGTCATCGCTAACAGTGAAGGAAAGCGCACCACTCCATCTATCGTAGGTTTTGTAGATGGAGGCGAGCGTAAAGTAGGTGACCCTGCTAAGCGTCAGGCTATCACGAACCCTAAGCGCACAGTGTTCTCTATCAAGCGTTTCATGGGTGAAACATACGATCAGGTACAACAAGAAATTGCACGCGTTCCTTATGAAGTACGTCGTGGTGAAAACAACACTCCACGTGTTGACATCGACGGACGTCTCTATACTCCACAGGAAATCTCCGCTATGATTCTTCAGAAAATGAAGAAAACTGCAGAAGATTACCTCGGACAGGAAGTTACTGAGGCTGTTATCACCGTGCCTGCTTATTTCTCCGACTCACAACGTCAAGCTACCAAGGAGGCAGGTCAGATTGCAGGACTCGATGTGAAGCGTATCGTGAACGAGCCTACCGCAGCTGCATTGGCTTACGGTATCGACAAGGCTAACAAAGACATGAAGATTGCAGTGTTTGACCTTGGTGGTGGTACATTCGATATTTCCATCCTCGAATTCGGTGGTGGTGTGTTCGAAGTGCTTTCTACTAATGGTAACACTCACCTTGGTGGAGATGACTTCGACCAGGTGATCATCGACTGGTTGGCAGGTGAGTTCAAACAGGAAGAAGGTGTGGACCTCACCCTCGACCCAATGGCAATGCAACGTCTGAAGGAAGCAGCTGAAAAGGCTAAGATTGAACTTTCCTCAAGTTCATCTACAGAAATCAACCTTCCATACATCACAGTTGCAAGCGGTATGCCTAAGCACCTTGTCAAGACACTTACTCGTGCTAAGTTCGAAGCCCTTGCACATGGTCTCATCCAGGCATGTCTTGAACCATGCAAGAATGCTATTCGTGATGCAGGCATCAGCACAAGCGACATTGACGAAGTCATCCTCGTGGGTGGTTCAAGTCGTATCCCAGCTGTTCAGCAGCTCGTTGAGAATTATTTCGGCAAGACTCCATCGAAGGGCGTAAACCCAGACGAAGTAGTTGCAGTAGGTGCATCCATTCAGGGTGCCATCCTCAACAAGGAAGAAGGTGTTGGCGACATCGTATTGCTCGATGTGACTCCTCTGTCAATGGGTATTGAAACCCTCGGAGGCGTTATGACTAAACTCATTGATGCTAACACAACTATCCCTTGCAAGAAGAGCGAAGTGTTCTCCACTGCTGCCGACAACCAAACTGAAGTAACTATCCACGTGCTTCAGGGTGAGCGTCCAATGGCTGCTCAGAACAAGAGCATCGGCCGATTCAACCTCACAGGCATCGCTCCAGCACGCCGTGGTATTCCACAGATTGAAGTATCTTTCGACATCGATGCTAATGGTATCCTCAACGTATCTGCCAAAGACAAGGCAACTGGCAAGGAGCAGAGCATCCGCATCGAGGCTTCTTCAGGCTTGAGCAAGGAGGAAATCGATCGCATGAAGGCAGAGGCTGAAGCAAACGCAGAAGCCGACAAGAAGGAGCGCGAGCGTATCGACAAGATGAACCAAGCTGACTCTATGATTTTCCAGACAGAGAACCAGCTGAAGGAACTCGGTGACAAACTCTCCGCTGACGGAAAGTCAAGCATTGAAGCAGCACTGAAGAAGTTGAAGGATGCTCATGCAGCAGGCGACCTCGCTGGTATTGATGCAGCAACAGCAGAGCTGAACAATGCATGGCAAACCGCAAGTCAGAACATGTACCAAGGAGCTCAAGGTCAGCCAGGTGCAGGTGCTGGTTTCCAAGGTGGTGCACAAAACAACTCTCAGCAAGGCACAAACAATGGTACAGACGATGTTCAAGATGCCGACTTTGAGGAGGTCCACTAAGGAAATTTAACAATTAACAATTATCGATAAACAAATCCGTGTAGCTCACCGAGTTACACGGATTTGCCGTTTTAAGGGATTCCGTTTTAGTTATCGATTTCTATATTATCCTATCTCAAACATGTTCCATATTTGTACCGCGACTAAAAAGTCGTAATTAAGCGACTAAAACATACTAAACAGTATTAAACAAAAAAATAGAACAGAAATATGCCAGGTATTGCATTGGAAATCAGACGGAAATGCAAAGTGTGCGGAAAAATCTTCCTTGCGAAGAAACTGGACTCACATTTTTGCTCCAAACGTTGTGGTGATGTGTTTCGTAAACGTCAACACGATGCTGAGAAAAGAGAAGTACGGTTGTCAAAAATCATCCTTCAAATTCCTGAAGCCCGAGAATCCTCAGCGACGGAACGGAGGAAAACAGCTCAGCCGACGTGAACCAGAACGGCGATGTTGACATCAGCGACGTTGTCCGACTCGTCAACATTATTCTCAGCGATGAATCCCCTACCCCACCAGAAATCACCACAATCATTACCAACGTAGGAATTGACTACTAAATGATTTTCAACCACGAATTAAACGAATTTACACGAATTATTTAAAAGAATTATATAATCATATTTCACGAATAAAAATGCTTGTATTTTTAAAAATTGAGAAATTGGCTAACGCCGAGCTGAAGGTTCTATAAAATAAAAAATAATTCGTTTAATTCGAGTAATTGGCTTACGCCGAGCTAAAGGTTCGTGGTTGATATAAAAAAATAACTTGGGATGATAACCGTCCCAAGTTATTTTTTAGTCCTTTCTTGTAACCATTCAGCGTTTATCTGATGACAACCTTTTTACCTTTGTAGATATAGAAACCTTTAGAGGTTGGGCGCGAACTGAGTCGTAAACCACCAATGGTGTACCACGCATTGTCGTTTACGTACCCCGCATGATTATTCACCTCTTTGATATCAGTCGGCGTATCCGAGCTTAGGTCCTCTGTGAGGTATTGAGTATTGAGACGATAGGTGATTGCTCTCTTGTCCACGGGGTCGGTATCGAAGTCGAACTTGTTTTCATCATAGGGCACCTCGTTGGTGAGCGTGAAATTGTAATAATCCCCGTGGTATGCGTTCAGAGGCTTTGTGATGGTCTTACCATTGTTTGAAGTTGCCTTGATGAAATATATAACGAAGATGCCTTCACCACTCAACGGCTTCCCAGCCGTGAGGTCTTCAATGGGAATCCTACAGCTCCAGCAGTTGCCGTTGCCATTGAGGGGGACAGTGTTCCATTCGCCTCCATTGACGCAATAAAGAAGCTGTGCCTCCTTGATTCCGCTCCTATTGGTGATGTAGGCACAGAAAGGGATGCCAGAGAGTTCGCCCGGATTGACTTTGTCATGGATGTTCTGGTGGAGAATGCGGACAGGGTTGTCGGCAGGTATCTGCTTGGTGACACAGTGGATGGAACCGCCTGTACCGTCGAAATTTCGCATGTCGATACAGTAGAAAGTGTAGCCAGGGTAAAGTTTCTTCATCAATTCGATGTTGGCACGGTCCCAATCAGCGGTAGGCATTCCGTCCTCACCCACAGGCGAGAAGCAAGGCTGCAGGATGTAGTTGTTGACAAAGGTGTGGTTGGCATAAGTTCGAGCGTAGGCATAATATTCCAGTTCGTTTTCGAAGTATGCACTGTCATCCTTTGCAGGGAAAGGTAAATCCCCCTTGTTATAATACTTTTCACCAAAGAAACTCTTCTTGTTAAACAGAATCGCACTATTACCTAAGGCAGTGTCGTAATCGGTCCAAGCATCGTATTTTTCTGGCATCTTGCCGAGGAGGAAACCATTCTCGTCTTTGGCATCGACATAGAGGTCAACGTGACCCGTGCCACCATCATAATACATCCTTTGAAGAACCACAGTCTTCAGCTGCCCCAGCATACCCTTCAGTGCAGCCTTCACCTCCATCGGCGACATGGGTTCTTTAGGCATCGTATGGATGGATGCGGTATCATTTCCGTCCCACACCAATTGACCTTCTTTTTCTGTATTCTCGTCGTAAACCGCTGATGAAGTCACCAAGGTGCCAACGCCGTCAACAACGCAGTTGCCACCTTCCCATATAATCTGGTTTTCGTAGTTGGGGATATCAAACTTTCTGTGCAAATAAGAAGGCAGCTTATCGTCGAGCGGCCTTCGAGCATAGAGGAAGTCGAGCATGGCAAGCTTGTCATCATCACCGTAATAGAAGCAGATAGGACCGCAGTCACGGAACCAGAAGCTATTGCCTGGACTTACGAAGAAGCGTACCTTGTCAGATAGGAAACCATTCTCCTTCAGAGCCTGAAGCACTTTCTCCTCGTCTTCATCCGACTCTATGCGCACCCACGCTTCAGCACCGCCTTTCTGGATGCCATCCATGATCCGCAGGAATATCTTGCCATACTCAGAATCCGTGTCAAGATACGTCACGTAGGGACCGCCACCGTATTTTTCTGCTGGAGTATATCTATCTTTCATGAAGATGTATTCAGCATAACCCTCAAACAGTGGTTTAGCGCCATATCTTTCGTCATTCTCCTTACCAGGCACCAAATACATGTAGTGAGGTGAAACGACGATGGCCTTCACCTCCTCCCATTCGCCTGGGAACCATACGAGGTCAGGGAAGTTGAGGGGTTGACCCGTTGCATCTTTTGCCTTGCGCAAGAACTCACGTGAAGCCATAGGATACTTGGTCTTGGGACCAGCATATTTTCGCTTTTCGAGCAACCGTAAAAGAGGTCCGCCCTTCGGCTTTATCTTTTCAGTAGAGTTCTGGGCAGAGGACAGAGTAACCAACGCAAAGAATAGCAGCATGAGCGACATTCGTTGGCAAAGAAACTGATTACTACGGCGCATCATAAAATAACGAATAGAATGCTTCATAGGTTTCATCAATTGTTTGTTATAGAAGGAATCAGTAACGAACCAACTTGTAATTCAGCGTTACCAAGTGGTAAAATTACTAAAAAAAAGGGAAATACCCCAAAACTTTTTGAGGAAAATATAGAATACAAAAGGGAAAAGGGACAAGGGACAATGGGAAGTACAAAGTACAATTTACAAGGTACAATGGGAAGTTCAAAGTACAATTTACAAGGAACAGTTATGCTCTTAGCACTTATCTACGTTGTTCTTTGTCCTTTGTACTTATCTACGTTGTACTTCGTTCTTCGTCCTTCGTCCTTCGTTCTTTGTACTTTCAAATCCTTCTAATTTCGTTAAACTTTAAACGTTAAACTTTAAACGCACCCCAAATGTGAAAAGAAGTTAATGCAAAAATTAGATGTCTCCATGTCTCCATGTCTCCATGTCTCCAAAAAACTCCCACCTTGCATTCTCTGCAAGATGGGAGCGGACGAGAAGCGGACTCAATTGTCCTTGCTGGGGAAGTGAAGTTCTTATTCTTGTTGCTTGGCTCGCTTTCGGATTTTGGCATCAACCGACGCACGCAGCAAGCGCAGAAACCAAGTTCGCTTGGGGTTTGCCTTGCCAGAAGGAGGACGACGAAGTTTGTAGTCAATCATCAGGTCGATGCCACAGGCACTGCCAGCATAGACTAAAAAAAATTAAACGATAACGAAAACGATAACGAATGCTTTTACCATCTGGATGGCATTTTCCTCCCCTCGGGGAGGACGAGAGGGGCATTGGGCTTAGAAATGCAGGGGACGGAATCATCCAAAAGCGGTGCGGATAGTTTGTCGTTAGGGTGCAGTGCTTGTGTTGTGGCGGTGCATCGCGAGAGTCGCAATGGTGCAGTGGAATAGTCCGTTCGGCTTCCCCTCTGAAAGCAATGCAAATATACGCTTTTTCAGTGGGAAAGCCAAACAAAAATCATAATTAATTATGATTTTTATCAAAAAAACAATAGCCCCCTCCCGTCCTCCCCGAGGGGAGGAGAAAAGTGAGGAACCTTTAGCTCGGCGTAGCCAATTAGTAGTGAGTAGTGAGGAATGAAAGCCATCCGAATGGTTTCTCTCCCCTTCGGGGGAGCTGGAGGGGGGCTTTACTTTTCAGAATAATAACTAACAAGCTTTTGAGAGTACGAAATAGTTAAAATCATTCTATGTGGTTCTTGTTATCTTCATGGGAATGAATTTAGGTAGCTGATTTTCAGTTGCAAAGATAATAAAAAGGGTTCATGGGTTCATGGGTTCATGGGTTCATTAAGTTTCAACATTAACTTATTTTTGCTTTAGGAACGCAAAAAAACTTCAGATGAGGTTTTAATATAAGATTATATATAATCTTATATTAATTATTATTAACATATAATTCAAAAAATCATTTTTCTCTAAAAAAATGTATCATTTTTGAGTTAAATGAACCCATGAACCCATGAACCCATGAACCCCTTGACGCACATCAAGGAATTCAACCATTTAACATCTTTTATGTTTAATTATTGACTAATATCAACAACATTGAGAAAAAAAACGAATTTTGTAAAGTATAAATAGCAATGTAGTTATTTCACATTTTGCGGGTAATAGAGAAAATCCATATACTTCTATTCGATATATAATCTGAGTGATTAATTTTTCTAATTCAATTCTTTCTTGATATTCACTAATTCTTCGTCAGCTGGCTCGTGAGAGTCGGCTGATTTTTTGGGTTCATGGGTTCATGGGTTCATCTAATTTTTGCATTAACTTCTTTTCACATTAGGGCTTTCAGCCCTCGGGGGTCATTGTCTTGAGGACTTGGTCGATTTGGGTGGGTTGCAGTTTCACTTGCGCTGTTGTTGTCATCACGCTCAGTATCCATAACGATACTGTGGACAAAAGGGTTTTCTCCTATTTTTATAGATTTAGCATTGATTTAACAAGGGATATTCTAAGGAAAGAAATTGATTTAACAAGGGATATTTTAAGGTCCTAAATATAATCGTCCCAAGTTTTTTGAATTGGCATTAAGGTGTTATTATTAAAGTAACTCATTATTCATGGGCGGAAAGTTAATCATTTTTGCGATACCACCCTATTTTTTTTGCTTGTAAATCTTCATACTTAAGTGAGGAGTGAGGAGTGAATCCATCCGGATGGTTTCTCTCCCCCTCGGGGGAGCAGGAAGGGGGCTGTCACTTCTCACTTTCTTGGTCGCCTCCGGCTCGAAATGTAGTTTAAAATTGAAAAGTAAATTCTTTTTTTTAATTCTAAATCAAAATTCTAAATACAATTTCAAGCGAAGCGCCCTAAATCCTTTTAAATCCTTTAAATCCTTGATTTTTTTTACTTCTCACTACTCACTACTCGCTTTTCACATCACATTCACTTTGAGCTTCGTCCACTGACCACCATTGGTGCGGAAGGAGATGAGATAAACGCCAGCAGATGGCATGGCAAAGTCTGCCGTTCTACAAGCTGTTCTGCTTGCCACCACTGCTCCCGACACGCCATAGACCACCACATCGACTTCCTCGTCACACGCCACATGAATCATCCTGCCATCCACCGACACTCGAGGACTGATGTCGAGGGAAACAGAGGGGACGGACAACAGCTCACTCCGCTTTTGCATCACCAAGAGTGCAGGCGTTTTCTTGTTCGTATAGATATATGAACCCACGTTGTGGGAGTCGAAACCGAAGTAGTCCGTACTCCCCTTCCACAGTCCACGCATATAGAATCCGTCGGCGTCGTCCACTGCCTCCATCTGCATCCATCCAGTAGTGGTGTTGGCAGTGGAAGCAAGGACACAGGTCCAATAGCTGCCACCCTCCGACATGTATCCTCCTTGCAACTTCACCTTGTAGAAGGAGGAAAAGCCTGTCACCTTCGTGAAGAGAAACTGAAAATCCTTGTCGTCAAGATTCAGCGAAGCAAGACGAAAATGTCCTTCGGTGCCACTGGCATTGCCACGCAGATAGAGTCCCGACGTGGGGTCCTTCAGATAGTAGGTTGCATTGTTTTGAATGGCAGTTCGCGTCTCTTCCTGCGCACCGACTGTCTGCGTGGCATGAATGCCCAATTCAGCAGCTGAGGTCCATGCGTTGCCGTTCACCTCGGAGCGAGCAATCAGACGGAAGTAGCGTGCCTTCAGAGGAGCGGCGAGTTCCACGACCTGTTCCCCTGCTGCATTGTTGAAACTTCCCGTTGCCGCTGGCGTTCCCCAAATCGTTGGGTCGTTACTGAAATACACCTCGTATTCCTTCACACGTCCGTTCGCCATGTCTCCACGTCCCTCATAGACGAAAGCTGTCACCTCGTAGGTGGTGCCCATGTCGATGATGATTTCGTGAGGACAGGAAGGTGTGTTACCACCGTATGCGGTGTGCCAAATGGTACTGCTATTGCCATCGATGGCATTTTCTGCACGCTCGTTTCCTCCCTGCTGGCTATCGCAACTATACACCTTCCAGTTGTTCTTGCTGATATACATATCCACCTTCGCCTCAGTCGTCATACTCTGCACCAGTCCATCCTTCGATGCGTATGCTAGGATGCTTCCTCCCTCGCGGAAATTGAAGCCCGAGGTGTAGGTCTTCCATGTTGCTCCTCCATCCGTGCTATAATGAATGGTAGCACCCGAGGTTGCCGTTGTCATCGTTACACGTCCCTTGTCGGATTTGATGATGACAGGAGCACACTGAGGACTTGCCACACGTGCCTTTTCTGTCAACTGGGCATCGGTGAGTGGTTCGCTGAGTGGCATGAGGATGAAACTGAATGCCTTTTGTTCTGATTTCAACTCATACTTATCGAGCACGTCGGGACCACAACTGGCATTACCCAGCGCACGGTTGGCGGCATCGATGCAGACCACGGTGTTCTTGATGAAATTCACTTCGTAAGGATGCTTCTTGCGACCCGAAGAAGGATAGATGTCCTTGGCACGCCAATGGCCCACGGTGCTCGACATCTGCTGCGGAGCCACCACCATGAGTCCCTGTCCGCTGTCGTCGGTGAGAGCGATGAAGCGCACCTCCTCCTTGTTTCCGTTTTCCTGAGGGAGAATGAATCCCGTCCATTGGTCGGTCACCGTACTGCGGTAGAGTCCAGGGAAGCAGGATTCCTTGCGGTCGCGATAGTTGTCCCAAGGTCCTCTGCCGAACCATGCAAACTGTTCGTATCCGCTTGGCATTTCAAACACGTAGCCCATCTTTGGCAGAATCACTCCCTTCACGGCAGGGTCAATCAAACTGCTCACTGCAATGGTTCCATCAGCCATCACGCTATACGACATCTGTGTGCTGAAAGCTGTCGGTGCCTTGCCCTGATAGGAATTGGTGATGTTGAGCACCACGGTGCCATTTTCCTCTTTCACACTCCATGTGCCAGCCTTCACACTGAGGTCGCGAAGTCCCATGTCAATCCATCCGCCACCGTGTCGGCCATCATTGTCGGTAGGAACACGGAACGCATTGAATCGGAGTCCACTGCTCATCAGGCTCTTTCCATGATAGTTATAGGTGTAGAGTTGTCCTGTGGTTTTGGAGAAGGTGGCATTGAAGTTCTCACCTGTCACCACGATGTTCGACGCCGTTTCGCTCACACTCAGTGCCGCCGTCGATGTGCTGGCATACACATCCTTCTTCTGTGCCTTGCGCAACAAGAACTGCTCGTTTGCCACTTCATAACCTGCCTCGCACCAATCAGTGGCTTCCGTTCTCACCACATGGAAACGGACGAAATATTCGGCATCGTCCTTCGCATCCTTAGGCATCAAGTCGGGGATGGTGATGGTGAGGGAATCACCACCAGCAATGTCCATCTTGTCGAGTTTTCCCTCTTTCAACGGAACGCCATCCTCCAGCACTTCGTAACTAAAGTCGAATTGATTGAGATTGGCAAACACCAGTTTGTTCTTCACCACGAAAGTGCCATTCACACTGCTTTTCATGCGGAAGTCGGCAGGCTGATAGATTTTCTTTACGTTCAGTGCCTTGGCAGAATAACTGTAGTCGGGGAATATCACACCATTCGTACAGAAATTGCCATCGTTAGGGTTATCGCCAAAGTCACCGCCGTATGCCCAATAGGTCTGATTGGCTTTCCCAGGCACAGGCATTTCCAGTCCTTGGTCTTTCCAGTCCCAAATGAATTCTCCTGCCAATGCTGGATACTTTTCATAAAGGTCGAAAAACTCACGCTGGTTGCCCATGGAGTTACCCATGGCATGGGTATTTTCACACTGCACGTGTGGTTGCGGTTTCCGTCCTTGGTTGGCTTGGTTCTGACGGTCACGACCTATGCCTTCGATGGTTCCCAGATTGGCATACATCGTGCTGGTCACATCGCTCCATGTGCTGTTGCCCTCGTAATGCGTGAGGCGAGTCTTGTCGAGCGCCTTGATGGCTGCTGACACGGCTTGGAAATTATTTCCCCCACCCGATTCATTACCGAAGGACCACATGAAGATGCAAGGATGATTGCGCATCCACAGCACATGATTCTCATTTCGCTCCACCATGGCATGCTTGAACCCTTCCACGCTGCTCAATCCCATGTTGGCATGGCACTCTATGTTCGCCTCTGCCAGCACATACAAACCATACTTGTCGCAAAGGTCATAGAAATAAGGATTGTTGGGATAATGGCTCGTTCGTACAGCATTGATATTCAGACGTTTCATCAAGAACACATCCTTCTCCATCTCCTCACGCGACACGGTTCGTCCATTCACAGTGCTGTGGTCGTGACGATCGACTCCACGAATGATGATAGGCTTGCCATTGATGGTCAGAGCACCCTGGGCATTCACACCCACTTCGCGCACACCCAACTTGCAACCTCTCAAATCCACCGTTTTACTATCCTTATTGAGTGTTACCACCAAATTGTAAAGATTTGGCAGTTCTGCACTCCACAATTTCGGATTCTCCATCGTCAGACTCATCTGCACCTTTCCATTGCTTCCCACCGTGGCTGACGTTTCACCCACCACGTTTGAGCCATCCATCACCTTCATCTGCAAGGTACTACCCTCTACGTCTGCTCCTTCCACTTCCGCTGTCAGGTTCACGTCAGCGACAGTGTAGTTGCTCTTCAAGCTCGTCGTCACGAAGAAGTCGTGAATCCGTGTTTTAGGAGCCGACCAAAGGAACACGTCGCGAGTGATGCCTGTGAGTCGCCAATAGTCCTGGCACTCAATGAACGAACCGCTTGTGAAACGATACACCTGAACGGCAAGCACATTCTCTCCTTCCTGAAGCAGGTCGGTAATCTTGAATTCTGAAGGCAGATAGGAATCCTCGGCATAGCCCGCGAACTGCCCATTCACCCACACGTAGTAGCCATGCCCAGCACCATTCATGCGGAGAAAGACGTCGCGTCCCTCCCACTCTGCTGGTACGGTGAATGTCCTTCTATAACTGCCAACAGGGTTTTTCATATTGTTGTTATAGGTGAACCACCCTGGGCGGTCTGCCATCACGCTATAGGTGTTGGAGTCATAACTGAACGGATAGGCAACATTGCAATAGAGCGGTTTGTCCCAATTCTTGTTGTGACGCACACCATACACCTGCCACGTTGCAGGTACGTCAATATTGTCCCAATTGGTAACGTTATACGTTGGTTTCTCAAATCCCGACGGTTTCTTGGAAGGATCAGCCACCCATCTGAATTTCCACACTCCATTCAGCGACAGATAGTAGGGTGATTCCTCCATACGGTTCTCATCCACTGCCGCTTCATCTTTCACAGGAATACTCAGCGCATGCGCCTTCTCCCGATTGAGATGAGTCACGGAAATATCATCCCATTCCTGATAAGTCTGTGCCATGGCACAAGCACACGCTGCTCCCATAAGCACTGATAAAAATGTCTTTTTCTTCATAATGCTATATTATTTGATTGACTGCGTCAAGTTTCAAAGCACTTCGTGCTGGTTTCAAGTTTCAGGTTTCAGGTTTCAATTTTTACAACGGAAAAATCGAAAATTTTTCGGAAAATTGGAAAATTATGAGAATCATCGGATGAAAAGAATCTTTCTTTTCTGTTTTTCCGTTCTTTTGGCTACGCCGAGCTAAAGGTTCCGTTTTTTCCGTTGTTCCTTTTAAATCCTTCAAATCCCTGATTGGCTTCTCTTACTCGGATGCAAAACTACGGAATAATTTTCAAAAAACCTCGCACAGAACGATTTGACAATAGGACAAAAATGATTTTTAACTTATCAATGCGGAAAAGTAAATCCATTTAATTTCAAATTCTTATTCTCTCATTTTCTTATTTTCTAATTAATTCGTAATTTTGCCACCAAATACGTAAGCTTGAATCAGGGATTTAAAGGATTTTAAAGGATTCCTGAACTTTGAAACTTGAAACGGCGCTTGCGCCTTTGAAACTTGAAACTTTATATATCACCGTATGGAAGAACTCAATTCGAAGAGTTGGCTCAAATCCTTGCAATCGAAATCGAGCCTGGCAATCCTCATCACGGCTGCCGTACTGATTGAACTGACGGCAGCTATCCAGTATTGGTATGCACGGAAGGGTATCCGAGAGGAAGTGGAACAACGGGCGAAAAGCGAACTGAAGGTGGTGAACCTTGAGATTCAAAATATCATGACTGCTGTGGAAGTGGCTGTGAAGAACCATGCTTGGGAAGCTGAGCAGATGCTGGCTCAACCCGATTCGATGTATGGTGTGCTGCACCGACTGGCGGAACAGAACGAACAGATTATTGGAGCGGGCATCACTTTCATACCTAACTATTATGCAACGAAGGGTTACTGGTTTGAACCATACGTGAGAGCTGAAAAGGGTAAACCCGCTGTAGCCAGTCAGATAGGTGGTGAGAACCACGACTACACACAGAGCGAGTTTTTCTCCGTCCCTATGAAAAGTGGAAAACCTTACTGGAGTGAGCCTTATCTCGACAAAGATGGTGCCCACGACATCGTGACAACCTACGGGTATCCGTTGCGCGACAAGACAGGACGGGTGGTTGCCATCTTAGGTGCCGACGTATCTCTCGACTGGTTGGATGGACTCATCAATGCTTCGCATATCTATCCTTCGTCGTATAACATGATGATTTCACGCACAGGTCAACTGATGGTATGCCCAGAGGAAAGCTTGGTGATGCGACGTACGATTCAAGATGTGACGGCTGGCATGAAGGACACTACCGTAAGAAGCATCAACCAGAACATGATGAACGGAGTGAGCGGACAGACGTCGGTGGTTGACGACAAGGGAGAGAAGAACTATGTTTTCTATTCGCCAATCAAGGGTGACACAGGATGGTCGATGGCGGTAGTTTGTTCGGACAAGGAAATATTCCGCGGACTCCGACAAGTGGGATTCAACTTACTCCTACTCATGTTAGCAGGACTGGCACTGATGGGTTATATCATTGTTCGCAGTGTGCGCAACTTCAACAAATTGCAAACTATCAATGCAGAGAAAGAGCGCATCGGTAGCGAACTGCGTATTGCCAACCGCATACAGATGGGCATGCTGCCAAAGATTTTTCCTCCTTATCCCGATCGTAACGACGTGGAGATTTTTGCATCGCTTATACCTGCTAAAGAAGTGGGTGGCGACCTCTACGACTTCTATATTCGTGATGAAAAATTGTTCTTCTGCATAGGTGATGTGAGTGGAAAGGGTGTGCCTGCCTCTTTGGTGATGGCTGTGTCGAGAAGTCTTTTCCGCACGGTTTCAGGGCATGAAACCGACCCGAGCCGTATCGTGCAACACATGAATGAAGCCATGACCGACATGAACGAGACGAACATGTTCGTGACACTCTTCGTAGGTGTGCTCGACCTGAAAGATGGGCAACTTCATTACTGCAACGCAGGGCACTGTGAACCTCTACTGATTGGCTCTGAGGTGGAAAAACTATCGACTGATACAAATATACCTGCAGGTGTGTTGGGAGATTGGAACTACAATGCACAGACCATTGACATCAAGCCACAGACAGCCATTTTCCTCTATACCGACGGACTGACTGAAGCAAAGAATGCGGAGAATGACATGTTTGGCAACAAGCGTTTGTTTACAGTAGCTGAGGAGTTGACCGAAGAAGGAATCTCCATGCCTGAACAAATGATCCATCACATGTCGGAAGCAGTGGAAAGTTTCGTCAATGGATATGAACAAAGCGATGACCTCACTATGCTGGCAATAAAGTATATATAAAGGCTCAGCCCCCCTCCAGCCCCCCTCCAACTCCCCCGAGGGGGAGAGAAGCCATCCGGATGGAAGAGGTCGCTAATTAATAAATATTATTCGGAAAGAAATTAGAATAATTAGAATAATTTTATCAGAAATTATATGTTTTTAAACAACATCTATTTTTTGGAGTAATTATGATAATTATTCTAATTTCTTTCCTTAAAAAATATCATTACTTAGGAAATGATGGTGGCAACAATTTTTCTTGGTCCACCATAATTACGAAATTCACACAAATAGATGCCTTGCCAAGTGCCAAGATTCAATCTGCCCTTGGTGATAGGAATGCTGAGTGACACCCCTGTGAGCGTACTTTTTGCATGGGCAGGCATATCATCCAGCCCTTCGAGCGTATGGTCATAGTAGGGTTCTCCCTCCTTTACCAAACGGTTGAAAATCTGCTCCATGTCGCTGCGTACATCAGGATCAGCATTCTCGTTGATGCTCAAGGCACAACTCGTATGTTTCACAAACAGATTCAGTAACCCTGTTTGTGGTAATGGTTTTGGAAGTTGCTGAATGATTTCATTCGTCACCAAATGGAATCCGCGTCGTTTTGCGGAAAGTGAAAATTCTATTTGTTGAATCATATCCCTTATCTTGCTTTCAAACGGTAAGCCCCACGCGAAGCTCTTTCGAGGAATCGCGTGGGGCAAATTGATTGTGTTGAGTTCTTCCAATTAGAACGGATAACGCTCAATTGGAAAGAAGCATCTTACTTCACTAATACCTTCTTGCCGTTGATGATGTTCACACCCTTCTGAGGAGCTGTGAGACGCTGACCCTGGAGGTTGTAAATCACAGACTTCTGAGCGTTAGTGTTCTCAACGTTAGCAATACCTACTGTAGGAGCGTTGCCGAGATAGAAGAGCTGGAAGTCGTCGTAGATGAGCCAGTCACTACCGATAGCAGCATTCTTGCGCAAACCAACTGTAACATTGCCACCTTCTGGTACGTAAACCTGTACGGAGTTGTTGTAAGCCTCTGGGCTATTCAGCAAGCGATACATGAAACCTGCCATTGAAGAAGGATAGTAATATACGTTCTCACCATCCTGAACGCGAGTATCGAATGGATATGAAGGAGCGTCGAGATCGATTTCACGCAATGCTTCAAGAGCAAGGTCCTCATCGAATGTTTGGTTATCGCATTCAAGGATGCAGACAGTGCTACTCCAATCTTCCTTCATGAACTGAGAATATTCCTCAGCTGCATTCCAAACGTTCCACCACTTAGTGAAGCTTGGCTCAGTCCACTTACCATCGCAAACAGACTTCACATAGTTGGTATTTTCTACACCATTGCTGTTAGCATAGATGACTGCATTGTGGTTAGTCCACTCGTCGAGGTTTGCATTTGCAGCAGTCCACCAGTTGTAGTAAGGACCACTTTCTGCGTTACCAACGTCACCAGCGTCACGATAGCAAGCACGAGCACGGAATTCATAGAGACCAGCAGGGAGGTTCTTGATAGTCTGGTTGATGTCGAATGGACTTGCATTCCAAATCTCAGCATTCTGACGTCCGTAAGTGTTGATAGATGGAGTTGCACCTACACAAGTCCAACCATTAGTAGGACCTTCAGCAAGTACTGGGTTCACGAGCATTGCAGTTACTTCTACAGGATTTTCAACTGTAGCCTTGTCAGCACCAAGTTCTGCGAAGATAGCCTTGTTGATAACAGCGCTCAGAACGATTTCGAAAGCACCGAGTTCCTCAACTGTAGCATAGTGATCCTTCAAAGTAGCAGCCTGAGAAGCGATTGTGTTGTTTGCTTCATCAGTGTTGTAAGAACGAGCCTTATCAACGAGAGTCATGTAAGAAGCGTAAGCATTATAAACTGTATTAGCAGCCTGAGCATCTGTGTATGCATCGTTTTCGCCATTACCCAAATCGAGAACGAACTGGAGAGCAGGTTCGATGATTGCATATTCATCAGATTTCTCAGAGTACTTACCTTGCATTTCAGCATACTTAGCAGGGAGGTCGAAAGCAGTAGTAACCTTAGAAGCTTCAGAAGCATAAGCATCAGCGCGAGCAACAATAGCAATAGCTTCGCTATAAGCCTCAGGGCTTGTGATTGGCATCACGATTTCAGCAAGGATAGCTTCTACAGCCTTGCGGTCGCCAGCCCATGTGAGACTGCCAGCATACTTGTTGTTTACTTCAGCTATGCGGTCGTTCACGAGCTTAGAATAATCAGGAGTTTCGCCATAGTAGCGGAAAGTAACACCTGTGTTGAGTGCCATAGAGTTGTGATGATAACCGAGAGTGACTGTGCCACCAGTTACCTGAATGAAGTCGGTTGTTGCGTCAGTCCAGTCGCCACGACCATAGTAGCTCCAGTAGCCCTTAGATGTAGTGTTGTTTGCCTTCACCATATTATCACCACACTGGATGAATACATACTGGTTGAGGTCTGCTTCGTTACCTTCGTTAGCAAATGCGAACATACGACCTTCGATAGTGTAGAATCCGTCAGGAAGGTTGGTTACTACCTGCTTCACCCAAATGTCACCAGTGTTAGGACCTGCGCACCATCCTGTGTAGATACCGCAATAGCCCTTCAACCACTGAACGTTGCTTTGCATACCACCAATCCAACCATTGAAGTTGTTCTGGAAGATCCAACGGTTCTCAGCTTCCTTGCTGGTAGTGTATTGAACCTTGTCTGCCAATGGAACAAGCCACTGACTTTCATCATCATTCCACTGCTGAGCAATTTCTACGTTGCACTCGTCGTTTGGATGATGAGCACCCCAAGTTTCTTCAATTTCCTGAGGGAACTTGTATTCACCATCGCGGAATGTAGGAGTATATTCCTGGTTCACGAACCAAGGACACGAAATGGCATTTGTCATATCGTAGTAGCCATCCTCATTCTTACCCTGAGAGAGAACGTAGTTCACGCGAGCCTGTGCCAAGTCGTTAGCAACCTTCAGATAACCATCAACAGAGAAGATTGTCTGTTCGCCTTCACCGTCACCAAGAGCGTTCTTTGCATCCTGAATGGCAGCTTCGAGCTGTGCCTTCTCTGGATAATCAGTTACAGAAAGGAGACCTTCGCAAATAGTTACGAGATAGTCCATGTTCTGAACCTTAACGCGTGCAACCTGGAAGTCAGCGATATAGTCGTTCACCTTGTCGAGAGCTGCATTCACTTCATCCAATGTAGCGGACTTAGGGTCAACGTCGATTTCACCAATGAGGTCCTCAAGGAGAGCAGCCAATGAAGGATAGCTTTCACCAATGTTGTCAGCCAATTTCTCAGCTTCATCCATAGCAGCATTCAACTTGGAAAGACCAACAATTACCTTGGCATCGTCGTCGTAACCACCTTCCCATGTGATGCGGAAATTGTTCCACCATACCTGGTCCTGAGCCTGCTCAATTTGCTTGGAGATACCAATGCGAATTGTCATTTCTTGTGGTACAGCGAAGAGAACTTCGTTTTCACCGAACTTACCAGCATCGAAGAATGCAGTTGCACCGTCATGGCAAGAAGGAGCATAGTAAGTGTTACCATCCTTAGAAGTCTTCTTCTGGTCGTTCTGCCAACCATCATGCTGATAATAAGATTCTGTAGATCTTGAACCCCAAAGAGACATAATCTTGGTTTCGTAACGGTCTTCACCTACTTGAACATAGAGGAAAGCGTTCTGTGTAGGAGTGCCTGCATCCCAGTTCTTGAAAGATACATTGGCATCACCCTCACGATAGAGTGCCTGTACAGTCAGATTGTAGAGACCAGCAGGAATAGTGAATTCCTGATAAACGTCCCACTGAGGAATGTTGTAAGTACCCCAAGTGACAGCAGGGCGTTCGAAATCAGAGTTAGCAAACTCCCAACGAGTATCAGAGCCAGAAGCACCGGCCTGATAGTCGAAGCCTTTCCAAGCAGGATTTTCCATATCCTCTTGGTCACCAGTCGTAGCCTTCCAGTTCAGAAGTTCAGTCACGTCTTGACCTTCCTCCCAGCCCGAAGTGTCCTGGGCATAGCCACTCATTGCAAAAGCAGCTAAAAGCGAAAGCGTAAAGATTTTCTTTCTCATAACGTTTCTTTTAAAAGATTAGCTAATATTGTTAATAAATAATGTGTTAATTGTGTCTAACCAGCAACAGATTGTGTAAAATAATAGATTTTTAGGACTGCGTCGAATAATGAATCAACATGTATCAAATTGTTTTTTTATTATAACACTTTTGTCGAGACAATTTTGTGACGTTGCAAAAGACGCAATTTTTAGGTAATAATGCTATAAAATAAGTAACAAATTCTTTCAATTTTGAAACATTACAGAAAAACCAATATTATTTTTATCTCATAACTCAAAAATTCCCCAATTCATCGAAGTTTTTTTCATTCACACGACATTTACTTATCATATCATATATGGAAAGAATACACCAGCGTTTTCAATAAAAAAGAAGAATAAGTATGCCCTATCCTTCTTTCATGTTTTAAATTTTCTATACGTTTATCAACTCTACCTCAGCTTTACTTATCCACTTTTCCACCCATGATGTCGATCAGTTCGTTGGTAATGGCTTGCTGACGAGTCTTGTTGTAGAGAAGTGTTAGTTCCTTGAGGAGTTCATTGGCATTGTCATCCGCCGTTTGCATGGCAAGCATACGAGCTGCGTGCTCGGAAGTGAAGGAATCGAGCAACGTGCCATACACCTCAGCATTGAGCAAACGAGGATGAATAGAATTGATGAGTTCTTCGGCAGTAGGTTCTGTGAGGAAAGGATTATCTTCATCGGTTTTGCCAACACGTGGAGGTTCAAGAGGGAGTTCCTTGACGGTAACAACCTGACTTCCCATCGACTTGAAATGATGAAAAATGAATTCAACACGGCCTATAGAACCTTGCTTGTACTCACCTAACACATAACGAGTCAGTTGGGAAACGGCTTCGAAAGGATCACCTTTCTCCAATGTCTCGACGGCTTTGGCATAGTCGAGCTGACATGGGATGCTTTCCTTCTTCAACTCATGAACGATTTTCTTACCTATAGGAACCAGTTGGACATCTGTTCCTTCGCTTTTCAGTTCGGAAATGCGTTTGAATGTCGCTTTGAAGAGATTGCTGTTAAACGCTCCACAGAGTCCACTATTACTGGAAATAGGAATCAGCAAAACGGAATGATTCTTTTTCTGTTCGGGTTCCAGTGGTTCTTCATCGATGTTTGCACATCCCAAGTCGTCGAGAATCATACGTAATTGCTCCTTGTAACGCAAGAAGTTTTCTGTCATATTCTGAGTGCGATGCAACTTGGCTGACGCAATCATTCGCATGGCAGAGGTGATTTTCTGCGTGGACTTGATAGACGCAATGCGGCTTTTTATTTCTTTGAGTGAAGACATGGAGAATTAAAAGTGAAAAGTGAAGAGTGAAAAGTGAAAAATCAGAAGAAAATATTCTTCATTCTACATTCTTCATTCTTTATTTATACAGTGACGTTGGCAGCAACAGAATCGAGAATCTTGGTGACATTATCATCGATTTTTCCACTCTTGAGCACGTCGAGCACATCGGCACGATGGAGAGTGCGAAGAATTTCGAGGAACTTAGCTTCGAAATCATGGACGCTTTCCAGTGGGATATTTCGGAGCAGACCATGTGTTCCACAATAGAGGATGGCTATTTGCTCCTCTACTGGCATAGGTTGATACTGCTTCTGAATCAGCAGACTCGAGTTCTTACGGCCCTTATCAATAGTGAAAGCAGTAACAGGGTCCATATCACCTCCGAATTTGGTGAATGATTCAAGTTCACGATACTGAGCCTGGTCGATTTTCAGAGTTCCAGCTACCTTCTTCATGGACTTGAGTTGAGCGTTACCACCTACACGGCTCACGGAAATACCTACGTTGATGGCAGGACGCACACCTTGGTTGAAGAGGTTCGTTTCAAGGAAAATCTGTCCATCGGTGATAGAAATTACGTTGGTAGGAATATATGCCGACACATCACCTGCCTGAGTTTCAATGATTGGGAGTGCAGTGAGCGAACCTCCTCCACGAACCTTTCCTTTCAAACATTCTGGGAGGTCGTTCATCGTTTCTGCCACCTCTTGCTGGGAAATGATTTTTGCAGCTCGCTCCAAGAGACGAGAATGGAGATAGAAAATATCACCAGGATAGGCTTCACGTCCTGATGGACGCTTCAAAATAAGGGACACCTCACGATAGGCAACCGCCTGCTTACTGAGGTCGTCATATACCACCAGCGCATGCCTACCAGTATCGCGGAAATACTCGCCAATGGCTGCTCCTGCAAATGGTGCAAAATACTGCATGGCAGCAGGGTCTGAGGCAGTGGCAGAAACAACGATGGTGTAATCCATGGCACCTTTATCCTCAAGTGTCTTGACGATAGTAGCAACGGTGGAACCTTTCTGTCCAACTGCCACGTAGATGCAATAGACAGGTTTACCCGCTTCGTAATTGGCACGCTGGTTAATGATAGTATCGATAGCAATGGAAGTCTTTCCTGTTTGTCTATCACCGATAATCAGTTCTCGCTGACCACGTCCAATAGGAATCATGGCATCCACAGCCTTGAGTCCAGTTTGCAGCGGCTCATTGACTGGCTGACGGAAAATCACACCCGGAGCCTTGCGCTCAAGCGGCATGTGGAGCACTTCGCCCTTAATGTCGCCTTTTCCATCGATAGGATTTCCAAGGGTATCAACCACACGTCCTATCATAGCCTCAGAGACTGGTATATTGGCAATACGACCAGTGCGTTTCACAATGTCGCCCTCTTCTATGTTAGCTGTAGGACCGAGGAGCACAGCACCAACATTGTCTTCTTCGAGGTTCATGACGATGGCTTCCATGCCATTATCGAACTGCAACAATTCTCCTGCCTCCGCATTACGCAAACCATAGGCACGCACCACACCATCACTAACGGTGAGTACGGTTCCCACCTCGGTTTCGTTGCCGAGACTTTCTGTGTCATCTTCTATGTTGGCGAGCTGCTGACGCAACATCGCTGTGACTTCGCTTACTTTAATTTGATCTGACATTTTTTAATAAAAATGAGAAATTGAGAAAATGAGAGAATGAGAAATTAGCATGAATAATTACGAGCAGAGTTCTGCACGGATTTGCTCAAGGCGAGCACGGAAACTATGATCGTAGCGATGTTCGCCAATACGGAGACGGAATCCTCCAATCAGAGACGGGTTGACCTTGCATTCACATTCCACTTCGCGCTGAGTGTGCGACTTCACCTTCGCAATGAGTTTTTGCACAGTGGCATCATCGACAGGTGTAGCAGTTTCGAACACCACCTTATCAATTTTCCTCTCTTCGCGGAAAAGGTCGCAATAGACGAAAATAATCAATCGGATTTTGTTCTCTCGATTATGTTCGAGCAAGAGACGAAGAAAACAGGTATAGAGCGAGGACCTATAACTTTCCGAAGAAGCAACCGTGTCCGCAGGAATTCGATTTCCTAAATTGACGCCTGAAGCAGTGACGAGAAGCTGGTACTTCTTATCTTTGGAGATACGTGGATTGACAAGGGCAACTTGAAGGTCAGGAGTAGCCTTGAGGTTGGCATGAAGCACCTTCAGATTTTCATAGATGATTCCATCTACGGATTGTGCTTTTGCCTCCTCATAAAGGGCTCTGGCATAACGTATTGCAATGCTTCCTTGAATCATAACTTCTCAATCAATCGATCTATGGCTTTCTTCTGCTCTGCGTCCACACTCATCTTCTGGCTCAACACCTTCTCAGCTATGTCGATGGCAAGGGCAGCTACCTCACTTCGAACCTCGCGCAATGCTTTCTCCTTCTCGGCAGTGATGCGAGCCGTGGCATCATCTACAATCTGCTGGGCAGATGTGCGAGCCTCGTCTTGAGCTGCCTGTAGGATTTTCTGCTTCTCTTGCATGGCAGAAGAAATGATTTCCTTCTGCTGAGCCTTCGCCTCTGCCAACAGCCTCTCACCTTCTTCCTGAATAGTAGCCAGTTTCTCGTTGGCTTCCTTAGCAGAGATGAGGGATGATTCGATGAATTCCTTCCGCTTATTGATGGCATTGACAATGATGGGGAAACCAAACTTTGCCAGCAGAAAGAAAACAATCAAGAAGGAAAGCACCATCCAAAAGAGCAGACCTGGATCTGGTGTAAGTAGATTCATTGACTTTTGTTTGAATTAAAAGTGCGTATAGCACTCGATAAATTAACCCAATGCAACCAGCAAACAAACAACCACTGCGAAGAGTGCGACACCTTCAACGAATGCGGCTGTCAGAATCATAGATGTACGGATATCGCCTGCAGCTGATGGTTGGCGGGCAATACTCTCAACGGATGATTTACCAATGTTACCAATACCGTATGCTGCACCGATGACAGCAATAGCAGCACCAATAGCTGCACCTGCTTTTGCAAGGCCTGCGCCTGCGATAGCTTCTAAAATCATAATGTTATAAATTTATAAGTTTTTGAGTTTTTAAGTTTTTAAGTTTTTGAGTTTTCACTCTTCACTTTTATAGGTGGTCGCCTGCGGCTCGAAATGAGGTTTAAAATTAAAACGTAAAATTATTTTTAAAATTCTAAATCATAATTTTAAATACAATTTCAAGCGAAGCGCCCCAAATCCTTTTAAATCCTTTAAATCCCTGATACTACCCTAGCCCTTTGGAGAGGGGTCGGGGGAGAGGCTTTTCTCCTCCCCTCGGGGAGGACGGGAGGGGGCTTTCTATTCGCTTTGCGCCATTCCAATGAAAGTGGCGGTAAGCATCGTGAAGACATAAGCCTGAATAAATGCCACCAGTAATTCCAAGCAATTCATGAATATGCTGAAGGCAACCCCAACGAAAGTCATAGATGCGTTGATACCCTGTCCCATCTCAGCCGTGATAAACACCAAACTACTGAGCGAAAGGATGATGACATGTCCAGCCAAGATATTGGCAAAGAGACGGATAGTGAGGGAGAATGGCTTCGTGAAGATACCGATAAACTCAATGGTAGGCATGAGTGGAATCGCCTTGAGGAAAAGAGGAACTTCGGGCCAGAAAATCTCCTTGTAGTATCCTTTAGGAGCAAAGAAGTTGATGGCAATGAAGGCACTGATAGCGAGCGTCATAGGCACAGCAATGTTACCCGTGAGATTGGCACCACCCGGGAAAACAGGAATAAGGCCTAAGAGATTACAAGTGAGAATGAAGAAAAAGATGGTGAGCAAGTAGCCAGAGAAACGCTGATAGCCATAGCCAATACTGTCCTTAATCACATCCTTATCCACAAAATTCACAATCACCTCCATAGCACCCACAAATCCGCCTGGAGCTTTCTTGAAACCATTCTTCTTATACCAATGTGCCAATCCCAAGAACACAGCCAAAAGAACGAAGCACACGATGAAGAGCTGGAGCACATTCTTCGTGATACTGATGTCAAATGGGCGTTTACCTTGTGCATTGACAATCTTTCCAGCATAGTCGCCCTCCACTGCCAAATGGTAGCCTTTGCATTCCTTACCATCTTCGAGTTCACTCGACATAAAGGTAGTTACCTTTCCTTTCTCAATCAGAATGCAAGGCAAATGAATGACACAGCTCTTAGCAATATGCCATTCATAACTATCGCCAAGGTGCTCAAAGATGAGTTCCGACACATTGAATGCCTCCTTCTCCTCCGCCCTACTTGGCAGAGCGAAGCAGCTTAGCACAGCAATGAGTAATATGTAGCAATAATTCTTCATTTTTCACTTCTCACTTTTCACTCTTCACTATCTTGGTCGCCTTCGGCTCGAAATGAAGTTTAAAATTGAAACGTAAAATTATTTTTAAAATTCTAAATCATAATTCTAAATACAATTTCAAGCGAAGCGCCCCAAATCCTTTTTAATCCTTCAAATCCCTGACAATTTTTCACTTTTCACTTCTCACTTTTCACTCTCTTAGTCACCACGTACGTTTCAACACAAAGATTCAAAAGATAGAAAGCGACGGCACTTATGACAAACTCCACAACATGGTCCTTCACAAGAATGATGTAAACCGCAATCAAGATGATTGTCAATAGCATCTTCACCATCTTCGAAATCATCAGTACCTTCATGAAGTGCTTTCCCTGCATGGCATCTGCAACGGGATTCTCTACAACACCTTTTCTATCTATCAGGAACGAGAGCACCATTTCCATCAGCCAATAAACCAACAAGATGAAGGGATAGGCATCAAACCAATACTGAGGGAACCAAAGCTTGCATGCGAATCCAAGAAGTACACCTATGAGAAAAACCACTGTGGCTAATGCCTGCAATTTCACTCGCATACCACAACAATTTTATCGTCCTTGATTCTCACCACACCATCGCCACACTCCATTTCCTGAGTGTCGGTAACGATTCTACCTCGTTTCACCTCAGCTATCATAGGGGCATGACCTGGCAAGAACTCCATTAATCCCTTGGCTGAAGGAAACTGAAAGCGCTTCACTTCGCCTTCGAAAGAGACACCTTGAGGTGTGATGATACTCAGAATCATAATGCCTGTTGTTTGAGTTTTTCAGCTTTTTCGAATGCCTCTTCAATCGTTCCCACATTGAGGAATGCCTGCTCAGGCAATTCGTCGCACTCACCGTCAAGAATCATCTTGAAACCCTTGATAGTGTCTTCGAGGCTTACCATCACACCTGGCACACCAGTGAACTGCTGAGCCACAGCAAATGGTTGACTGAGGAATCGCTGCACACGTCGAGCACGGCTCACCGTGAGCTTGTCCTCATCACTCAGTTCCTCCATACCGAGAATGGAGATAATATCTTGCAATTCCTTGTTGCGCTGCAGAATCTGCTTCACTCGCTGAGCCGTGTTGTAGTGGTCCTCGCCCACCACATTAGGGTCAAGGATTCTACTCGTAGAATCGAGCGGATCCACCGCAGGATAAATACCCAGCTCAGCAATCTTACGGTTGAGCACCGTAGTGGCATCGAGGTGAGAGAAAGTAGTGGCAGGAGCAGGGTCCGTCAAGTCGTCGGCAGGCACATACACAGCCTGCACAGAAGTGATGGAACCGTTTTTCGTACTGGTGATGCGCTCCTGCATCTGTCCCATTTCGCTGGCAAGCGTAGGCTGATAACCCACTGCACTTGGCATACGTCCCAAGAGGGCGGACACCTCACTACCAGCCTGAGTGAAACGGAAGATATTGTCGATGAAGAGAAGAATATCGCCACCACCCATGCCGTCGCTACCATCGCGGAAACTCTCTGCAATCGTCAATCCGCTGAGAGCCACAGAAGCACGTGCGCCAGGAGGTTCGTTCATCTGACCAAACACCAGACTCACCTGACTCTTCTTCAGTTCCTCCTTATCTATTAAAGAGAGGTCCCATTTTCCTTCGTCCATGGCTTGCTTGAATTTCTCACCATAGCGGATGACACCACTCTCAATCATTTCGCGAAGCAAGTCATTACCTTCACGAGTACGCTCACCCACACCCGAGAACACAGAGAAACCATTGTTTTTCTTAGCCACGTTGTTGATGAGCTCCTGAATGAGCACCGTCTTGCCCACACCAGCACCACCAAAGAGTCCGATTTTACCGCCCTTGGCGTATGGCTCAATCAAGTCAATCACCTTGATACCCGTGTGGAGCACCTCCTGAGCAGGACTCAGTTCATCGAACTTTGGAGCTTCGCGGTGGATAGGCAATGCACCCGTCCTACTCATCGGCTCCATGCCATCGATAGGGTCACCGTTCACGTTCATCAACCTGCCCTTCACCTGAGTGCCAACAGGCATGGTGATAGGATGACCAGTCGCTACGGCTTCCATGCCACGACGCAAACCGTCGGTTGAATCCATAGCCACACATCTGACAGTATTTTCACCGATGTGCTGCTGCACTTCAGCCACGAGTTGCTTTCCATTGCTACGATTGATAATCAGAGCGTCATGGATACGAGGCATCTTTTCAGCAGCGAAATGGACATCCACCACTGGACCGATTATTTGCGATATACTTCCTGTTATTTGTTCCATTAAAAAAATTCATTAAGAATTTAAAATGAACAACGGAAAAAACGGAAAAGAACGGAAAAACAGAAAAGAAAGATTCTTTTCATCCGATGATTCAAATAAATTTGGGCTACACCGAGCTAAAATTTCCGATTTTCCGAATTGTTTCCGATTTTTCTGTTGTGAAAAGTAAATCAAGGATTTAAATACTTATCATTAGCAGCAAGAACCTCCTCGATTTCGCCGATGAAAAGGATATGGATGTCGCCCTTCTCATAGTTTTTGTCGAACACATCCTTGTCGATGAACTTCTTCTTGTCGAGAGGATCCACATAAAGTTTGCGGCATTTGAACACAAGCTCAGCTTCACCCACGTAAGTACACTTATCCTCAACCACAGGAGTAAGACCTGCACCCACGAACTTGTCCTGACGAACGCCAGACACAGTGCCACAATACACCATGTGCTTCTTGTATTCGTCCGAAAGCACAGAGAGCGTGAAATGGTCGCACTGGTTGAGGAAATTCATTGTGTGGCGCGAAGGACGCACATAGATGGTTGCCACAGGCTTATCCCAGAGCACGCCAAAGCCGCCCCACGAAATAGTCATCACATTGTATCCCACTTCCTGATTACCAGCCGTAAGGAGCATCATTCTATTGACCAAAGAAAAGGGATTGCACTGTAAATCCTTATAGTTAATTTTTTCCATATTGTGTTGTTAATTATTAGTTCTTATTTTAAGATGGACGTTCCCTACCCCCATCATCAGAGGCAAGGAAACACGCATGATTCACTCATCATGCAGTAAAGGTAAAGAGGTATGTTTTTTATACAACAGTTGCAAAGATACACAAATTTTATTTTCGTTTCAATGAATTTTGAAAAATCTTTCAAAAAAAATAAGTTATGTAGCTATTTTCAAACGAATATATAGATTTTTCAGCTCAAGAGCAAGCTCCTAAAAGCCCAAAAAGTTTGTGAGGTTCCGCCTATGCCTGTAATCATTCGCACCTTAGGCGCTTATTTTTGTGCATCCCAGCTCTATTTCTTTTTCAATTTCATTGGGTCACAACTCTAGTACGTTCCCAACGGACTGTGAGTACGTTCCCAACGGACTAAGAGTACGTTACTAACGGACAAGTAGTCCGTCCCCTATCGTACTGGAGTGAATCCCCTATAGCATTGGAGCAGATTCGTAGAAGACATAACATACATAACATAACATAACAACATAACATGAGGGGTTTTTATTTGTTTTGATTTAGAGAAAAGGAGAGAGAAGATGATTTAATCTTCATTATTAACCAATAATAATTGTAAATAATACAATTAATAATAATATATAGTATATAAATTTTACAATAAGAAGAGAGGTTGTATTAAAAAAAGCCTAATGTTAGGATGTTATGTTATGTTAGTTGTGTTATGTGAGTAGTTTATTTGATAATATATTCCTTTGGGGTTCAAGGCATTATCTTTAAGTTCTATTTTTGGGGGCTTCGAGGGCTCTCTCTTGAGCTCAAAATCTATATATTCCCCTTTGGGTATCGTTGCAACAAAAAGAACAAATCCATCCTTTCGCATGACAAAGTATTCATTGCCAATGAAAAGATGGATTGTGTTCAAAGAAAAGGAATGTAACACCTTTTATAATAAGAAGGATAAATATTTATTTCTGATTGACAAAAAGAATCTTTCCTTCCTTATCATATTTCATCGGGCTCACACATACGCTTCTTCTTCCAATGGCTCCCTTGTGCCCATCTATCGTTAGCACGGCATTGTGATAGAAAAGATAGTCCTTGCCCTTGAATGTGGCGATTCCGGGATGGATGGTGAAACTGTTCTCTGCTCCACCTGTCACCTGTCCCTGATGCTTCCAAGGTCCACGAATGGATGAGGATGTGGCATAGTCGATTGCCTCTTTGTGGTCGTCACCCATCGAGGCGTATGTGAGGTAATAAATACCCTTGCGCTTGCTGAGCCAAGGACCCTCCACATATTTTGGCACATCGACCGTCCAGATGTCTCCATCCAGCTCAATCATGTTGTCCTTCAGCTTTGCCATGAAGCAAGTGCCATTTCCCCAGCAGAGGTATGCCTGTCCATCATCGTCAATCAGCACTGTTGGGTCGATGTCGTTCCACCATCCGCGTGCTCCATTGTCGGTCATCTTATCGTTCACCAATGGCTTTCCCAATGGGTCGATGAATGGACCTGTAGGCGAATCACTCACTGCCACTCCGATTGCCTTTCCCGTCCAAGGCTCTCCTGCCTGGCAACTCGTGTAGTAGTAGAATTTTCCATTTCGCTCGACCACTTGCGAAGCCCATGCTTCTCCTACGGACCAAGCGAAATCCTCTGGACGAAATACGGCTCCGTGGTCGGTCCATGTCTTCATGTCCTTGGTGGAATAGCAAAGCCATTCGGTGATATTGAATTCATGTCCTCCACTGGCTGAATCTTGTCCATCATACCATTCGTCATGACCCACATAGAGGTACAAGCGGCCATTACTTACCATTGGGGCTGGATCGGCAGTGAACTTGTTCTTGATGATTGGATTGCCCTCGAACTTATAGCTTTCTAACTTGGCACTTCCTTGCTGTACGCGAGCTCGGTTGAGGAATGAAACGGCACGCTTCAGGTTTTCTTCCGAATACATATTGAATCCGTGCCCTCCTCCCTCTACCAAATAGAATTGGCAAACGATGCCATGTTCACGTAATGCCTTGGCAAATTCCTTGCCTTGGCAACAAGGAACGACATTATCGGCTGTGCCGTGGAAAATGATGGTTGGAGGGTCGCCTGCATTGAGGTAGGAAATAGGGCTCAAGGAAGCGTAAAGGTCCTCATGTCCTTCGAGTGGTTCGCCGAGCAACACCTGCTCTGGAGGATTTGGACCTGTTTCGTGTCCCTCGCAATTCATATTTTGCAAGTCGATAGGTCCTGACCAATCCACTGCTGCATTCACCGCACTACTCTCTTTCAAGTTGTTTCCTACTTTTCCTTCCAAATCGATGTCCACGGTCCCCACTTTCGTTTGCTTGGTACCTGAAGTGGCAGCGGTGAGGGAAGACAGATGTCCTCCTGAAGAGAAACCCGACGTGGCAATGAAGGATGTATCAAAATGATATTCTGCGGCATGGGCACGCACAAAACGCACCACCGCCTTCATATCGTGCAACTGTGCAGGATAGTGTGCATCTCCACTTGAACGATGGTTAGGAGTCACCACGGCATAACCTGCATCCAGATATGCCTTGCAAATGGTTGCAAGGTCTGCCATACCCTTACCATTGTTGCTGAACCATGCGCTACCATAAACATGAATCACCACTGGATAGCGCTCTGCCTTCTTCTCTGGCAGATAAATATCAAGTGTGTGGTATGCCTTCCCATCATCTGCATAGTTCAAATCTGCAAACTTCTGGGAATAGTGCATCGTCTCGGGCGACATCTGCTGACCACCAAATCCGAACTGTGCATACGAATCTGTCACACTGCCCATCCATCCCATTCCGAACAGACAAGCACTCATCAAATAAGAATAAATCTTCTTCATCATCTCAATTCTATATTAATTTAGAACCACTAATTACACGAATTAAACGAATTTTAATTAATTGTTTCGAATTTCTCTAATTTAAAAATGCAGGCATTTTTATAACTGTTCAGCGAATAATATCAAGGAGTGTCACTTCGTGACAGAAATCTCACAAATCTGCCCAAATCTCACAAATCTTTCAATATTCATAAAAATGATATTTGTATGATTTGTATAGATTTGAAAGATTTGGCTACGCCGAGCTAAAGGTTCTCGCCGTAGGCGACTCAAAAAATGATTCGCTAAATAGGCATGCATTTTTATTCGTGAAATTTGTTTTAATAATCTAAAAATAATTCGTGAAATTCGTGGTTAAGAAAAAATCCTTATTATTTTTATCGATTACTTCAGTCCTTTCAGGTTCCACTTGGAATTATCGCTATTGAAATCGAAAGCGGCAAGGGTTGGAGAACTGTCACCTATCGAAACAAGAGCCAATTTCTCGGTTGTTCCTGGCACTGCCTTTGGCATGATGCGATAGGTTCCGTCAGTCAACATATCGATGCGCCACAACTGCTCATCTCCTCCAGTGAATTCAGGCTTTGCCACTACCTCGCGATCTGCAGTGGCGGTGAGTACGCGGTTCGTGCCTTCTATCCTTATCTTATAATAAGGTTGACCCATATAGCCTCCCTTTCCTGCATTTTCAATAGTCCACTTCTGATGTGGTCGTGCCATATAGTCGCTGCAACGCACTTCTATAGTACCTGCAGACCATTTTCCTTCCACGTCTGCCAACTTCTGCATTTCAATCGGTTTGATTTCCACATTCTGGTCTCTGCGGAACCAACGTCTTTCCACATTCAGACGTGCAAAATCGACTGCTAATTCCAAGGAATAGCCTCGGCGCTCAGACAGGATGGCATAGGTTCCTTCCTTGAATGCATCGCCAGCCACTGGCCAGTCGTTTTTCCACAGCAGAGGACGAATGCCCAGTACACTCATACCACTTTGGTCGTAGTCTGCTTCGAAATGGCATGACATTTTTTCCACACCTTCACCCTCGATGATACGTCCGAAGTGTCCAGGTCCTACCACCTTGTCATGTGCTGCAATCACCATCTTGCCACCGCCTTGCAACATGTCGCGTCCCACATTGTCCAAATATGGGCCTGTCACCTTGCGAGAACGACCTACCACAATATTATAGGTGGAATTCACACCATCGCAGCAGGTGCCATGTGTTCCCAAAAGATAATACCATCCATTGCGATACATGAGGTCGGAAGCCTCACAGTCGATAGCGATGTCGATTGCTTCGTTTCCCTTCACACGCTCACCTGTCTTTGGGTCGAGTTCGACGAGGCGGATATAACCGAAATAAGTACCGTAGCTCAGCCAAAGTCTTCCTGTTGTTGGGTCGAGCAACAAACCTGGGTCGATGGCATCGCAATCCTCATTTCCGTCCGTCGAAGCCACTTCGATGGGGTCGGTATATTTGAAATCGGGCGATTCGGGGTCCAAGGTCTTATTCCACATGGTGAGGATTCGTCCGTTGTGTCCTCCGCCGAGTCCTCCACCCGTGGCACCATAAACCACGAGGTAGCGGTCTCCAATTTTCAGTGCATCAGGAGCAGCACCGCCACCAGGACGAACGGCACCAGAATGCCAACTCCATCCATCGGAGGAAATCAATCCGCCTCCTCCCGTACCGAAGGTATAATACTTACCATCGCACTCCTGAATGGTGGATGGGTCGTGGATGAAAGGCTCACCCACTTGCGCCTCTGCTGTCAGGGCAAAACTACAAGATAATATAGCGTATGTCAAAAATTTCTTCATCGTTTCGTTCCTCCTCCTTATTTAATTTTAAGTTGATTCAAAGGTTTACCGTTGTCATCCAAGAAGCGAACGCAGAAATCGCTCATGCCAGGACCGTTGATGATGGTTCCCCTCAGCACGTTGATACCTTTCTTCAGCGTCAATCTCTTGCTCACGCAATCATCTACTACCATTCTTCTATCGCCCGACATCAAGAGTGCCTCCTCGCCATTGAGCCACCACATGGAAGCCGAATTGGAGCCTACTGCCAGACGTACATCCTTCATTTCCTCGTCACACTCAATAAGAGTCACTGCCCAATAGAGCACACCATACAAACGATTGCCAAATGCTTCTCCGAATCGGAACAACTTCACATTGTAATGCTCGCTCTCCAATTCATGCCATTTGAGCGTTTCCTTCTTTGTCACTTCCTTGGGTTGGATAGGATTTCCATTTGCATCGGTTGGTGCAGGACCACGGAAGGACCTCGTAGGCATTTCCATCTCCACATGCACTGCCTTCACTTTCTGCCCATCCTTTGGCACAGCTGTCATCTGTCCCTTGAAATACTGCTTGGAAAATGTTTCACGCAAATAGGAATCCGTGAATCCCGCATTGCTTCTGTTAGGTTTGTCCATAGGTTCCAACAGCCTCCAACGGCGGATGAATCCCTCACTGTCTGTTGTTGAGACACTTGATGTCACTGGATGGAAATACTTTCCAATGTCCTGAGCGCTGGCTGATGCATTCACTGCAATGAGTAGAAACAGCACAGTCCACCTCAGCATTTTTGTTTTTTTCATATTCATTGATTTTTAAATGTATTTTTTCAAAAAAGGGTTGAATTTTTCAGTGTGTAGAATTAGATGTGGCAAAAGTACAAAAAAAATTCATTCCTACATACAAGAAATCCATTTATTTTCAAATTCTTTATACCTTATCATCCATAATATGATAACTTGACTCAAAAAAGGTTTAATCCAAAATACATAAATTTTCAAAAAAAAGCAAAAAAAGGAAGTCCACTTTCATGAACTTCCCTTTTTTTAAGTTTCAAGGCACTTCGTGCCAGTTTCAAGTTTCAGGTTTCAAGTTTTATTTTTCACAACGGAAAAATCGGAATTTTTTCAGAAAAACGGAAATTTATGAGAGAATCATCAGATGAAAAGAATCTTTCTTTTCTGTTTTTCCGTTCTTTTTCCGTTTTTTCCGTTGTTCCTTTTAAATCCTTTAAATCCCTGATTGGCTTTTTTAATTCTTATACTCTTGCCAAGCCTTAGCATGGATGTCTTCCTGCTTCATGGCAGTGAATGCCTCAATGAACACCTTAGCAAGACGTACATTCGTCATGAGCGGAATATTGTGGTCGATGGCACTACGACGGATGCGATAACCATTTGTCAACTCACGCTTCGTGTTATTCTTTGGCACATTGATAATGAGGTCGAAACCATGGTCGTGAATCATGTCGAGCACATTGTTCTCAGCATTCTCTTCATCTGGCCAAGCCACAACGGTGGCAGGAATGTTGTTGTCGTTGAAGAACTTCGCAGTACCTGCTGTTGCAAAGATATTGTATCCATTCTTCACAAGTTGCTGAGCAGGTTCGAGCAAAGCAACCTTGCCTTTCGCGCCACCCGAGGAAATCAAGATATTCTTCTTAGGGATGGAATAACCCGTTGCAATCAAAGCGTTGAGGAGTGCCTCATTGAGGTCGTCGCCTAAGCAGCCCACCTCACCGGTAGAACTCATATCCACACCCAGCACTGGGTCGGCATTCTGCAAACGAGCGAATGAGAACTGCGATGCCTTCACTCCGATGCGATCTATATCGAATTCCGAACTATCAGCACGAGTGTAAGGTGCGTCAAGCATAATCTTCGTAGCTGTCTCGATGAAGTTGCGCTTCAAAATCTTGCTCACAAATGGGAAAGAGCGAGAAGCGCGCAGGTTACATTCTATCACCTTCACCTCGCGATTCTTAGCCAAGTACTGAATGTTGAAAGGTCCTGAGATATTCAGTTCCTTTGCAATCTTGCGCGAAATCTTCTTAATCTGACGTACCGTAGAGAAGTAAATGTTCTGAGCAGGGAAAATCATCGTTGCGTCACCCGAGTGAACACCTGCATACTCTACATGCTCGGAGATGGCATATTCCACGATTTCGCCCTTGTCTGCCACTGCATCGAACTCTATTTCCTTTGTGTCCTGCATGAACTGGGAAACCACCACTGGATAGTCCTTGCTCACCTCTGTTGCCATCTTCAAGAAGCGTTCCAACTCCTCGAAGCTGTAGCACACATTCATGGCAGCACCCGAAAGCACATAAGATGGACGAACCAAAACAGGGAAGCCTACCTCATCCACAAATTCCTTGATGTCGTCGAACGATGTTAATGCACGCCAAGCAGGCTGATCGACATCGAGCTTATCGAGCATAGCGGAGAACTTATCGCGGTTCTCAGCACGGTCAATATCCACAGGCGATGTGCCAAGCACAGGAATGCCCTGGCGATAGAGCTTCATGGCGAGGTTGTTTGGAATCTGTCCACCCACACTGACAATCACACCGCGAGGCATCTCCAAATCTATCACATCGAGCACACGCTCCAAAGAGAGTTCATCGAAGTAGAGACGGTCACACATGTCGTAGTCTGTACTTACTGTCTCTGGGTTGTAGTTAATCATGATGGACTTATAGCCCAGCTTGCGAGCCGTGTTGATGGCATTCACCGAACACCAGTCGAATTCCACCGAAGAACCTATGCGGTAAGCTCCCGAACCGAGAACCACCACCGACTTGTCGTTCTTGTAATATTCGATGTCGTGGGAAGCACTCTTACTTGCACTATTCACCACCTTTTTCCATTCCTCAGTAGTTTGCTTGTCGGCACGAGTAGGTTCCACCTGTGGCAGGTAAGTGAAATAGAGGTAGTTTGTGAGTTCAGGATGCTCGCTGGCAACAGTGTCGATACGCTTCACAGAAGGCAAAATGCCACGTTCCTTGCGGTAGCGACGAACAGCCAGATTCTCCTTCTCCATGTTAGCATGCTTTGGTTTCAGCACAAAACGTGCAATCTGGAAGTCAGAGAAACCTGCTGCTTTCACTTCACGGAGGAAATCATCGGAGAGTTCCTCGAGGCTGTTGAACGACTGAAGTTGATGCTTCAGGTCAACGATATGTTTCAGACGCTCGATAAACCAAACGTCAATCTTTGTCAATTCTTCAATGCGGTCGCAAGTGTAGCCTTCTTCAAGTGCCTGTGCAATAGCGAAGATACGCAAATCGGTTGGGTTGGAAAGTTCCTCATCGAGGTTTTCAAACCTCACATGGTCATTGCCCACAAATCCGTGCATGCCCTGACCTATCATGCGGAGACCTTTTTGTATCATTTCCTCGAACGAGCGTCCAATCGACATGATTTCGCCTACCGACTTCATGGAAGAACCAATCAGACGGCTCACTCCGGAGAATTTCGTCAAGTCCCAACGAGGAATCTTACAAATCATGTAGTCGAGCGAAGGAGCCACGTATGCGGAGTTGGTCGTTCCCATCTCACCAATTTGGCCAAGTGTGTAACCCAATGCTATCTTGGCAGCAACGAAAGCGAGAGGATAACCTGTTGCCTTTGATGCCAATGCAGATGAGCGAGAGAGACGAGCATTGATTTCGATGATACGGTAGTCGTTGGTTACAGCATTGAAGGCGAACTGTATGTTACACTCACCCACGATGTTGAGATGCTTCACACACTTAATCGAAATTTCTTGCAACTGCTTCACTTGCTCTGCAGTTAGAGAACAAGTAGGAGCCACCACGATAGATTCACCCGTATGGATGCCGAGTGGGTCGAAGTTTTCCATGGAAGCCACCGTGAAACAGTGGTCGTTGGCATCACGAATCACCTCAAATTCTATTTCCTTCCAACCCTTCAAAGACTCTTCCACAAGAATCTGAGGAGCAAAAGTGAAAGCACTCTCAGCGATTTCCTTGAATGTCTCCTCGTCAGGACAGATACCCGAACCGAGTCCTCCAAGTGCGTAAGCCGAACGAATCATAATAGGGAAACCAATGCGGTGTGCTGCTGCCAGCGCATCCTCCATCGATTCCACAGCCTGAGAGATTGGAGTCTTCAGCTCTGCCTCATCGAGTCGCTTCACAAAGCGGTCTCGGTCCTCTGTGTCCATGATAGCTTCCACAGATGTACCCAAGACTTCTACACCATATTCAGCAAGTGTGCCATTCTGATACAGTTCCGTTCCACAATTCAAAGCGGTCTGTCCACCGAAAGCCAGGAGGATTCCATCAGGACGCTCCTTCTTGATGATTTCAGTGACAAAATAAGGAGTGACGGGTTGGAAATAGACTTTGTCAGCGATACCTTCCGAAGTTTGAATAGTGGCAATGTTAGGATTGACAAGCACTGAGCTCACACCTTCCTCTCGCAAAGCCTTCAACGCCTGCGAGCCAGAATAGTCAAATTCACCTGCTTGTCCGATTTTCAATGCGCCCGAACCCAAAACGAGCACCTTACTGAGTTTCTTTTTCATAAATAAAAGTATTGTGTTTGAGATGTACTTTCTTCGATGAATTGTTCTTTTTACCTAAAGACTACATTTTCTATTCCAATCTGCAAAGTTAATTCAAAATTCCGAAGTATGCAAACACTTTGCCATTTTTTGAGCTATTTTTCTATCAAATTGAATATCTAATGAAATATTATGCAAAAATCACCGCTGTTATGTAAAAAATAAGGACTATGTAACATGGAAACCGCTCGTAGAAAAATTCTATAGGGACACAAGAAGCCTTATGATGGTATGGAGTAAGTTTAGTGATGGTATAGAATAAGTTTAACGATGGTATGGAATAAGTTTAACGACGGTATGGAGTGATTTCAATGATGGTATCCCTTATTCCTATTTCGGGTTGACTCAATCAGGAAATACAAAGTTACAAAGTTACAGAGTTACAAAATTACAAATTAGGTAAGTGGGGGTATAGCGAAAATGGGCGGAAAAATGAGAGATGAATTTTTAATTATATATAATATATATTATATATATGATTAAATTTTATAATAATACTAATAATTTATTAAATTAAAACTATTTTAACAATTACTTCTCCTACTACCTTCCTTCTCTTCCACCCCACCTACCCATCTTTCATTGTTCCCTTCCATCCCAACAAAATCATCAAAAACCCGAAAAACTAAATTGTAACTTTGTAACTCTGTAACTCTGTAACTTTGTAGAATTGGGTGCTTTTTCAATCCCGCACCTCAGTTTCAATCAGCCCCCTTTAGAAAGGAAAGGGGATGGTTTCACCCCCCCTGGTAAAATTAAATATGTTATGGTAACAGGAGAACCGTGACACTACGAGCAGCCTGGGCACCCATCACGAGAACTTGAGCAATGTCTGCCGTTTTACTTGGACCACTGATAAAGGTACCATACCCTAAGTTATTGAACTTTATTCGCTTATAGGCTTCGTGCATGTTGTTTACAATATCCGACTTAGGGAGAAGAATGACGAGGTTTTCGGAGATGAAACAAACGGCTTTCTCCTTCATCGTCTGAGGTATCCAAATGCATGCATTTTCAGCAACCCCGAACATTCCACGGATGATTCCCACATCAGTTCCATTGAGAGCTTGAGCGTTCTCAACAGTATCAGGATTACGGGTGGCAATTGAGATTTCAGGGAGGTTGGAAGCGATTACCTTGGCATCAGGATATAGGCTTTTGATAACACGATTGAGGTCGTCGGTAGGTTTCAGCTCAACAACTTTTCCACCTACAGTCTTGCTCATGAAAACAAACTGAGCAAGAGGGTCGGGATAAGTGATAGCATCGACCTTTATTTCGGGCATTGGGAATCGCTTGCTTATGTTTCTTTTATATTTGGATAAGATATCTGATTTGGTTGCCATAATTATTCACTTTTCATTTTTCACTTTTCTCTTTTCACTGTTCACTTCCTCACCTTACCTTTCTTCCAAAGGGTATGGAAGGATTCTTTAGGGAACTGCATCATTTCGTGACCTTCACCCCAAGCGTTGAGCGGAAGGTAGATGAGAGAACGAGGCATCTTATTAACAATTGGAGAACACCAAAGGGCAGAGGAATAGACACCCAAGTGATTGAATACGAATGACATGGCACTCGACATCATCTTCTTCTCAGGATTGGCTGTGCCGAAGGAGGTGAGCTGTTGACGCCACTTGTAGATTTGGTCTCCAAGGTCGATTTTCACAGGGCAAACCGTCTGGCAAGAAAGGCAAAGAGAGCAAGCAGAGAGGTTTCCGCTATGTTTCTTCGGGTTGCGCAGCATACCGAGATTAATGCCGATAGGACCTGGAATGAAATAGCTATAAGAATAGCCTCCACTACGACGATAAACCGGGCAAGTGTTCATGCAACTGCCACAACGAATGCACTTGAGAGATTCCCAGTGTTCTGGATTTCCAATCCATTCGCTGCGTCCATTATCTACGAGGATGATATGCATAGGGGCTGCCGTAGGACGCGCCTTGCGGAAATGACTCGTATAGGTAGTAGTAGGTTGTCCCGTACCAGCACGGCAAAGCATGCGCTGAAATACTGCCAAACAATCATAATTTGGTATCACTTTCTCGAGTCCAATGGCAGCGATGTGAAGCTTTGGACAAGAAGTGCTCATGTCGGCATTTCCTTCGTTGGTACAAACCACAATATCACCCGTTTCTGCAATTCCGAAATTGCCTCCCGTCATACCCGCATCAGCAGTGAGAAACTCATTACGGAGGGAAAGACGCGCCATATAGGTGAGATACGTTGGGTCGTGATTACCCTTCTCCGTACCAAGTTTTTCCTCGAAAAGTTCACCCACGTCGTCGTGATTCAAATGGATGGCAGGCATTACGATATGGCTTGGCTTCTGTCCCTTCAATTGGATAATGCGCTCGCCAAGATCTGTTTCAACCACTTCAATGCCATTCGCCTCCAAATAAGGATTCATCTCGCATTCCTCGGTAAGCATCGACTTACTCTTCACCATCTTCTTCACCTTGTGTTCCTGAAGAATAGAAAGCACTATTTCATTGAACTCCTTGGCATCTTTAGCCCAATGCACGATGCATCCATTTTTCTCTGCATTGGTGGAAAACTTGTCAAGATACTCATCAAGATGCGTGAGCGTGTGGCGCTTGATGGCAGAAGCCGTTTCGCGTAGTTGCTCCCACTCATCAAGACCGAGAGCCATGTTATCTCGTTTGGTACGAACAGACCAGAATGTTTGGTCGTGCCACTTGGCATATTTTTGATTCTTCAGAAATTCCTTTGCCGCTTTACTATGTCCTGTGCTCATAATCCTGCAGATAAAATTTGTACAATATGAATGAACTTGATAGGCAGGTGCTGGCGCTTTGCCACACCCTCCATGTGCATGAGACAGGAACAATCGGGACCTGTGATATATTCAGCACCTGTGGCAATGTGTCGCTCCACCTTGTCCTTTCCCATTTGGGCACTGACGGCAGTTTCCTCAACAGAAAACATGCCACCGAAGCCACAGCACTCATCCTTGCGCTCAGGCTCTACGACCTCCACGCCGTGTACAAGATGAAGCAAATCAATCATCTTGTTAAAAGGAGTGATGTTCTGCTCGCTTGGGGAAGAGAGTCCTAATTCACGAACACCGTGACAGGAATTGTGAAGACTTACTCTATGAGGAAACTTACCTGGAAGGGAAGTTGGTTTCACAACATCGTGAAGAAACTCCACTACATCCATCGCTTTCCGAGCAGTGATACACTCGTGTTTGCCCTTCAGCAAGGCAGGATAATTGAAACGAACAAAAGCAGTACAAGACACCGATGGTGCCACGATATAGTCGAAATTCTTAAAAAGGGTCTCAAACTTTTCAGCGAGAGGAAGTGCCTTGTCCTGAAATCCAGCATTTGCCATTGGCTGTCCACAACAGGTTTGCTTCACCGGATAAGTGACATCGAGTCCCAAATGTGTGAGCAACTTGTAGGTGGCAACTCCCACTTCGGGAAAAATGGCATCCACATAGCAAGGAATGAAAAGTCCTATTTTCATAGATAGTTAGAATTACGTTTTCATGTTCATTTGGTGCAAATTTAAAAAATAATTCATAGATTATAAATACATAATCGGCATAAATTTTCACATAAGAGAGAAAAAAGCCTTAATTTGCAAAAAACATGAATATTTTTAAAGAAAATTTAAATCTAATTCAGGAAAAATTCGTACTTTTGCAACCGTTTTGCGCGCGAACGAGTGTGCGCGAAGCATTTTTTATCAACATAATGTCTCACATTATTAATTACAATCAAACTTTTTAAAACTTATTTATGGAAACTAAAAACATTAAACCGCTGGAAGATTTCGATTGGGAGTCATTCGAGAATGGTGGTACAACAGCTGACAAAGCTGAAGCAGCCAAAGCCTATGAAGCTACCCTCAACAAGCTCGGCGACAACGACGTTGTTGAAGGTACTGTTTCAGCTATCAACGACCGCGAAGTAGTAGTTAACATTGGCTACAAAAGCGAGGGCGTTATCAACTCCAACGAATTCCGCTACAATCCAGAACTCGCCATTGGCGACACAGTAGAGGTTTACGTTGAAAACCTTGAGGACAAGAAGGGTCGTCTCGTACTCTCCCACACAAAGGCTCGCGCTGCACGCTCTTGGGAGCGCGTAAACGCTGCGCTTGAGAAAGACGAAATCGTTAAGGGCTTCGTGAAGTGCCGCACTAAGGGTGGTATGATTGTTGACGTACTTGGTACAGAAGCATTCCTCCCAGGCAGCCAGATTGACGTGAAGCCTATCCGCGACTACGATACATTCGTTGGTAAGACCATGGAATTCAAGATTGTTAAGATCAACCAGGAATTCCGCAACGTAGTAGTTAGCCACAAGGCTCTCATCGAGGCAGAGCTCGAGGCTCAGAAGAAGGAAATCATTGGCAAGCTCGAGAAGGGTCAGATTCTTGAAGGTACCGTTAAGAACATCACTTCTTACGGTGTATTCATCGACCTCGGTGGCGTTGATGGTCTCATCCACATCACAGACCTCTCTTGGGGCCGCGTAAGCGATCCACACGAGGTAGTAGAACTCGATCAGAAGCTCAACGTTGTTATTATCGACTTCGACGACGAGAAGAAGCGCATTGCTCTCGGCCTGAAGCAGCTTACTCCACATCCATGGGATGCTCTCGATGCAAACCTCAAGGTGGGTGACAAGGTACACGGTAAGGTTGTCGTTATGGCAGACTACGGTGCATTCATTGAAATAGCTCCAGGCGTAGAAGGTCTCATCCACGTATCAGAAATGAGCTGGAGTGCACACCTCCACAGCGCTCAGGACTTCATGAAGGTGGGCGACGAAGTGGATGCAGTTATCTTGACTCTCGACCGCGACGAGCGTAAGATGAGCCTCGGTATCAAGCAGCTCAAGGAAGATCCATGGGAGAAGATTGAAGAGAAGTATCCTGTTGGTAGCCAGCACACTGCAAAGGTTCGTAACTTCACAAACTTCGGTGTATTCGTTGAAATCGAAGAAGGTGTTGACGGTCTTATCCACATCAGCGACCTCTCTTGGACTAAGAAGATTAAGCACCCATCTGAGTTCACAAAGATTGGTGATCCTATCGAAGTACAGGTTCTCGACATCGACAAGGAAAACCGTCGTCTCTCTCTCGGCCACAAGCAGTTGGAAGACAATCCTTGGAACAACTTCGAGACTATCTTCACTCAGGACAGCGTTCACACTGGTAAGATCATTGAAGTGCTCGATAAGGGTGCTGTGATTCAGTTGGAAGGTGGCGTAGAAGGTTTTGCTACTCCTAAGCACCTCGTGAAGGAAGATGGAAGCCAGGCTCAACTTGGTGAGGAACTCGAATTCAAGGTAATCGAATTCAACAAGGACGCTAAGCGCATCATCCTCTCTCACAGCCGTATCTACGAAGATGCTGCACGTGCAGAAGCTCGCGAACAGCGTAAGGCTGCCGCTGCTGCTAAGAAGGCTGCTCGTCCTCAGAAGGAGCAGGGTCCATCTATCCAGAACAAGGCTGCAAGCCAGAGCCTCGGCGACATCGACGCTCTTGCTGCTCTCAAGGCTGAGATGGAAAACAAGAAGTAAACAAGAATATGAGAAGTGTAAAGTGAAGAATCTTTCCCTTTAAAACTTCTCTATCATTACTAAAACCGCAGGGAGGATGAGATGCCTTTCTGCGGTTTTCCGTTTTGAGTTTAGAGTTTGGTGTTAATAATAAATCTGAACGCTAAACGAAAAAGAAACACCAAACACCTTATTATATATTACGCGCGTATTGATGGAAAAGTTTGAAGTGACAGTTTTGGGATGCGGAAGCGCTCTACCTACCGTGAAGCACAATGGGAGCGGCATGGTTGTGAACATACGGGAGAAATACTTTCTCGTGGATTGCGCGGAGGGGACACAAGTGGAACTCCGACGATACCACATCCATCTGAATAGGCTCTTCAATGTTTTCATCACACATCTGCATGGGGACCATTGTTTTGGACTGATGGGACTCATCTCCACACTCGGATTGTTGGGACGTACTGCCCCACTCCACGTGTATGGTCCACAGGATATCGAAACACTTTTTCAACCTCTGATAGATTACCATTGCAATGGTATGACGTATGAAGTGGTATTTCATCCTATCGATACACACCAGAACGTTTGTATTTACGAAGACAAAAGTCTGCAAGTGTTTTCCATTCCATTGAAACATAGAATCCGTTGCTGTGGGTATTATTTCAAGGAAAAGGAACTCTCGAGGCACATCCTGAAGGAAGCAATTGAAAAATATGATATTCCTATCTCGCAAATCAACAATGTGAAAGCAGGATTGGACTACGTGATGCCAAATGGGCAAATCATCAAAAACGAAGAACTTACCACACCACCATCTCCAGCCCGTTCTTTCGCCTATTGTTCCGACACAGTATTTCGACCAGAAATAGCGGAAATGATGAAAGGTGTAGATTTACTGTACCACGAAGCGACCTTTGCAGAGAGCGAAAAGCTACTTTGTTCGAAGGTTTATCACTCCACAGCTAAGCAAGCTGCTGAGATAGCTCGATTGGCTGGAGCCAAGCAATTGATGTTAGGACATTATTCTTCTCGTTATAATGATGAGACCATCCTTCAGAAAGAGGCCGCCGAAGTGTTTGAAAATACAATTTTAGCAAAAGAAGGTCTCGTTGTAACGGTTTAAACAAGTAAAAATTGCATTTTTTCGAAAAAAAATAATCAAAAAATTTGCAAGATTGATTTACTTATGATAATTTTGCAGATGAAAAGCGTGGAAAAGGCAATTGCAACTGTGCAATCTGCCCTTTAAAATATGCCAAATGATGGCAGCAAACCACGTGGAACACTAATAAAACATCGACAAAAGCAACAATAAGAAACTTCAAAAATAGATGCCTATGATGAAGAAAATACTTATATTGATAACTGCATCTTTCCTCCTTGCAATGCCAATGGAGGTGAAAGCACAAGATATACAGCAGCGCACAACCATTGAACAGGAAGTGGCTCCAATTACTATTAGTGTAAACGAGTCCACTATCCACATAAAGAACGCTGAGAAGATGGTGATTGAAATCTACAACATGGCTGGAGTGAAGGTGGTGACTCAGCGCATTGATAGCTCAGACAAAGCCATTGAGCTGGACAACCTGCCAAAGGGTTGCTACATCATCAAGATCGGCAAGGTAGCTCGTAAAGTATATCTCCGCTAAGGCTCTTATCTGCGGACTTAAAAGAAAGATTCCTTGTTTATGCCTTCACGGACATAGACAGGGATTTTTTGATTAAAGAAGATCGAACATGAAACAATTTAAAGAGCAAGAATTGGTAGCTCGACTTCAAAATCCAGCGACGCAACGGCGAGCATTTGAAGAAATGGTGGGTCATTTCAGCGAAAGTCTTTATTGGCAAATCCGTAGAATGGTCACTTACCACGATGATGCAGATGATGTATTGCAAAACACCTTTCTGAAGGCGTGGAATAGCATTGGAAGTTTCAGAGGCGATGCCAAATTATCCACATGGCTCTTCAAAATAGCCTACAATGAAAGTCTCACCTTCTTAAGCAAACAGAAAGACACCATTTCGCTCGACACGAACATCCTGGATGATGACGATGATGCCCCTACCCTTGCCAATACGCTGGAAAGCGATACATACTTCGACGGAGATGAAACCGAGGCTATGCTCCAAGCTGCTGTTGCCTCCCTCCCTGCCAAGCAAAGGGCGGTGTTCAACATGAAGTATTTCCAAGAAATGAAATACGAGGACATGGCAGAAATCACGGGTACAAGCATTGGAGCGTTGAAAGCATCATTTCATATCGCCGTGAAGAAAATCGAAGAGTATTTCCAGCAACGGGAATGAAAATCGACAAAACCACACGATGAAAATCGAAAAGTTTTTTTTTAAGAAAAATGCAAAAATCTTACCAATAAGATTAAACTATTTGTAAATCAATCAGTCATAAAGACAACAAAAGTACTTACAATATGAAGCAATTTGACATAAACAATCAAAGCAAGCGCAACCCCTTCACCGTTCCAGATGGGTACTTTGAGAACTTGACGGCACGCGTGATGGCAAACATCCCTGAGGTTGAAGCCGAGGAGAAGGTTGGCGAAAACAATGCGAAGATTGTGAGTATGGAACCTCGCAAATCATCTCGCACGTGGATGGGTTGGAGTATTGCAGCAGCAGCTTGCATCGCAGTGGCTGCACTCTTTATTACGATTCCAAACAAGACGAATGATGTTGGAGTTAAGCAAATGGCACAGACGGAAACGTCAAATAGCTACGATTCTGAATATCAAGAAGAAATGCTGGAATATGCCATGGTGGATAACACTGACATCTACAACTATCTCGCGGGAGTAATGTAATCTAAACCTACCAGAAAGGGGGTGAAGGTTACATTGCCCCTTCTTAAAAAGAAAACGAACAGAACGAAACACAAAAACACCTGAGACGATACTAATAAAAAGAATGAGACACATGAAAAGAATATTATTCTATATCATTGCTTGCCTTTTGTTCTCAGTGAATTTGCAAGCGCAACACACACCAAACGGAAGACAAGGCAGACAGGAACATCGACAATTCAATCCTGAGGAATTCGACAAATGGATGGAAAGCTATATTACGAATGAAGTGGGACTCAATGCCGAAGAAGGAAAGAAGTTTTTTCCACTCCTGAAGGAAATGCGTATCAAGCAATTCAAAAACGACCAGCAGGGACGTGAAATCATGGGCAAGCTTAACGACAATTCTTCAGAAGCGGACTATGAGGAAGCCATCAACAAAGTGTTAGAACTCGACCTTCAGAATAGGAAAATCGAGAAAGAATACTATAAAAAGTTCCACAGCGTGCTCTCATGGAAAAAGATTCACAAAGTGCGCTTTGCTATCCAGAAATTCAACATGGAAGCCTTGCGCAGATTCACACCTCCTCAGCGCAATAGATTCGGTGGTCCAGGACAAAACTGGCGATGGGGACAAAGAAACAATTAAGCACTGAATAACAAAAAGACTATTTGAGAAATCCCTTTCAAGGAATTCTTAATTTTTGAAAGAAATTAAAATTGACATACGATTATGAAAGCAATTGCGCTCTTGATGAGTCCGCAGTTGCTTTTTCTTTTATAAATTCTTCCTATTTCGAAGAAAAATGTCTAACTTTGCAAACATAAAGCAAAGTGTGGGACTCAGAACGACTCTGATGCTCCCAATTTCTTTGTGCAAAGACGTTGCTTTGCATTCGCTTTGAAAATCAAGATAATCATCACAAAAAGAAATATATGAACGTCAGTTACAAATGGCTAAAAGAATACGTTGACTTCGACATGACAGCGCAGGAAGTGGCAGATGCCCTCACCAGCGTGGGTTTGGAAGTTGACGCAATTGAAGAAGTGCAGTCCATCAAGGGTGGACTCGAAGGACTGGTAGTAGGTAAGGTACTCACTTGTGAGCCTCATCCCAATAGTGACCACATGCATGTGTGCACTGTAGATGAAGGCGAAGGACATGTGGAGCAAATCGTGTGTGGAGCACCTAATGTTGCTGCTGGTCAAAAAGTGATTGTCGCCACTCTCGGCACAAAACTCTATGATGGAGACAAGGAGTTTATCATCAAGAAGAGCAAGCTTCGTGGTGTTGAATCGAATGGTATGATTTGTGCAGAAGATGAAATCGGCATTGGCACGAGCCATGATGGAATTATTGTTCTGCCAGAAGATGCTGTCGTGGGAACTCCTGCTGCTACATATTATGGATTGGAGAGCGATTGGGTAATTGAAGTGGATATTACTCCAAACCACTCTGATGCATGCTCACACTGGGGAGTTGCACGTGATTTCTATGCATACCTCAAACAGAATGGCTATGAAACGAGTTTGCACCGTCCATCGGTAGATGATTTCAAAGTGGAATCCCACGACCTTGATATCGACGTGATTGTGGAGCAACAGGAAGCTTGCCCTCGATATTGTGCTGTCACAGTGAAAAACTGCGACGTGAAGGAATCTCCAAAATGGCTTAAGGATAAGTTGAATACTATCGGACTTCGTCCAATCAACAATATTGTAGATATTACCAACTATATCATGATGGCTTACGGACAGCCTCTCCACTGCTTCGATGCCGACATGATTAAGGGCGAAAAGATAGTGGTGAAGACAATGCCTGAAGGCACTCCTTTCGTTACCCTCGATGGTGACGAGCATAAATTGAGTGAAAAAGACCTTGCCATCTGTAATGCAGAAGAACCAATGTGTATCGCAGGTGTGTTCGGTGGAAAAGGTTCTGGAACCTACGAAACCACAAAGGATGTGCTTTTCGAATCAGCATATTTCCACCCAACTTGGATTCGCAAATCAGCACGTCGCCATGGACTTCAAACCGATGCTTCATTCCGTTTCGAGCGGGGTATCGACCCAGAAGGACAGATATATGCTGTGAAGTTGGCCGCACTGCTTGCAAAGGAATTGGCTGGAGGCGAAATCGCGATGGAAATCAAGGATGTGAAGAACGACACACTCCCTAAGAATGCCATTGTAGATTTCGAATACAAGTATTGCCATGACCTCGTAGGTAAGGACATTCCTGTTGAAACCATGCAGAGCATCTGCGAGAACCTCGGCATGAAAATTCTTGAGAAGACCTCAGAAGGCATGAAGCTCGAAGTTCCTGCATTCCGCGTGGATGTTACTCACCCATGTGACGTTGTGGAAGAAATCCTCCGTATTTATGGCTACGATAATGTTGAAATCCCTACTCAGTTGAAGTCCTCACTCACAGTGAAGGGTGAACTCGACCGCAGCAACAAACTACAGAATCTCATAGCAGAACAGCTCGTGGGTTGTGGTTTCAACGAAATCATGAACAACTCACTCACCAAGACTTCTTACTACGACAACATGGAGGAAGTTTGCAAAGCAGAAAACTTAGTTCACCTCATCAATCCACTGAGTCAGGATTTAGGTGTGCTTCGCCAAACACTTCTCTTTGGTGGACTCGAAAGTATTAGCCACAACATCAACCGCAAAATAGCCGACTTAAAATTCTTTGAATTTGGAAACTGCTACTATTTCAATCCAGAAAAGAAGCAGGACAACTCTAGGGTCGTTCCATCGGGTGAAACTTCTCGTCAGATACTTGCTGCATATAGCGAGGATTTCCACCTCGGCTTATGGATAACTGGTAAGCGAGTAAATGGCAACTGGGCTCACGCTGATGAGAAGACATCCGTCTATGAGTTGAAGGCATACGTGCTCAATATTCTCACTCGCCTTGGTGTTCCATTTGGAGCCCTCGTCTTTGGTGAGGAAAAGAACGATATTTTCTCCGCGTCACAAACAATTTCGAATCGCGGTGGAAAACTCATTGCTCAATTTGGTGTTGTTAGCAAGAAGCAGACCTCCAAAGTTGAAATTGAAGCACCTGTCTATTTCGCAGATATTAACTGGAATGCTCTGATGAAGACAGTGAAGAACAAGAGCGTAAGCTATACCGAAATACCAAAGTTCCCTGCAGTGAGTCGCGACTTGGCACTCCTTCTTGACAAGAACATTGAATTCGCTGAAATCGAAAAGATTGCATATCAGAGCGAGAAGAAAGTGCTTAAGGAAGTGCGCCTCTTCGACGTATATGAAGGCAAGAATCTTGAAGAAGGAAAGAAGAGTTACGCTGTGAATTTTCTCCTTCAGGATGAGCAGAAAACCATGAATGATAAGCAGATTGAAGCCATCATGAACAAGATTGAGCAGAACATTTGCAAGCAACTCAATGCAAAGGTTCGTGGTAAATAAACACTGCATGGATGAGAGAGCAAGAAGATGAAAAAGAAGCAGATATTCCGAGTCCTTTACTACATTTTGATAGTCCTGTGGCTCATGCAAATCTATTTTTCAGGTTTCAATATCTACATCTTGATTCCTACCACCTGTCTCATCATCTGCTATTTTTTACAAAAAGAATAAAAATATAAACTAAAAAATACACAATCCAATGGGAAGAGCATTTGAATTCCGTAAAGCCCGCAAACTGAAGCGTTGGGGCAACATGGCAAAAACATTTACACGTCTGGGTAAGCAAATCGCTATTGCAGTAGCTGAAGGCGGTCCCGATCCTGAAAACAACTCCCGTCTGCGTGCTATCATCGCAACTTGTAAGCATGAGAACATGCCAAAGGACAACATCGAGCGTGCCATCAAGAATGCTGCTGGTAAGGACAAGAACAGCTGGAAAACGATGACATACGAAGGCTATGGACCTCACGGAGTGGCAGTTTTCGTTGACACTCTTACCGACAATCCTACTCGTACAGTTGCCGATGTGCGTTCCATCTTCAACAAGTTCAATGGCACTCTCGGCACAATGGGTTCTCTCGCCTACCTCTTCGACCACTTCTCTCAGTTCTCATTCAAGGCAAAAGACGGCATGGATATGGATGAGATGATTCTTGAACTTATCGATTATGGAGTAAGCGACGAATTCGATGAGGAAGAAGATGAAGACTCTGGCGAAAAAACCATCACTATTTATGGCGATCCAAAGAGTTTTGCACAGATTCAGAGCTATCTCGAACAGAATGGCTTCGAAATCATTTCTGCTGACTTCACTTACGTTCCTAACGATTTGAAAGAGGTTACGGATGAACAGCGTGAGACTATCGACAAGATGGTAGAGCGCCTTGAGGAATTCGATGATGTGCAATCGGTTTACACTAATATGAAATAAACCATCACCCTTCGTTTCCAAAACATCTACAAGCCGAACTGTGTGAAGATGAAGCCAATCTCCCATAGTTCGGTTTTTCATCCCATTATCCCCTATTCTCCCATCACATAATTATGAAGATAGAATATACCACTCATGGTACTTGCTCCAAAATGATTCTCATCGATGTTGACGATGATTCTAAAGTTATCAACGATGTGCAGTTCATTGGAGGATGCCCTGGTAACACAATCGGCCTCAGTGCAATGGTTAGAGGACAAAAAGCAGAAGACGTTATCAAAAAGTTGGAAGGCATCCGATGTGGTATGAAACCCACCTCCTGCCCAGACCAATTGGCAAATGCGCTCCGCCAATCTTTGCAACAGAGTTAAAAACCGAATAACAATCACACAGAAAATGAAGAAAACGATTCTCTACACCCTCTTCCTTCTGAGCACTCTTGGCATTTTCAGTTCCTGTCAAGAATCCAAAGGCGAGCGGTTCGAGCGAGAAGCCAAGGAATTCACCCAGAAGAATTGCCCCAGCATAAGCAGCGACGGATTGATTCGGACCGACAGCATGGTATGCCACAATGATGGCAAGAAGGACATGCAATACTTTTATACCATCCTCAATGAAGAGACAGAAGATGTTCTCCTTAAAAATCAGGAAAACGTTCGAGTGGAACTCCATCGTGGCATCATCAACAGTGTTGATATGCGCCATCAGAAAGAAGCCGGACTGAATTTCCACTACATCTACCGCTCTTCCAAGACAGGCAAAGAAGTGCTCCATTTCGTTTTCACTCCGCAAGACTATCGTTAGCATCTCTCTCTCCCCACATCTATTCCAAAGGGAAAAGCAAATAATAAGCCCCAAGCATCCTATGTGCCTGGGGCTTTCTTATTATAAATATGTGAAATTTTCTTGTGATTTATTTCAGATACGTGCTATATATCACCTTCAGCTGGACATCGTCCTTTCCACCCACTAATCTTGCACTCGTGAGGGAGAAGTCGTGAGTCAGTCTCACGAGTTGCTTATTGCTGTCATACGAAGCTTCCACAGGAATCAGCAGAATCTTATCTGCATTTGCCGTAGCCTTGCCATTTGCCTTTTCCTTAAGAATCGTAGTAATCAGTTTTGATATATTGCCAAACTCGTAAGAATTGGTCTTAGTGTTGAACGTGGCAATATACGAAGTCTTGTTATCTACAAGGCTATATCGCTCGAAATACCCATCCAAATAATCATCCAACCTCACCAAGAGAAGCGTCTTTGGGATAGCCAGCTGAAATGAAGCCTGCTGATTGATAGAATTGTATCGAGTAAATGTCAAGTTCGCCTGATTGATAGTATCATTGAGATTGATTTCACTCGTTGGCAATGTAGCCTCAGTGAAAATACCTGCTGGGCTCTTCAAATAGGTAGAAGTTGGATCCGATAGCAGCACATCCAAGTTCCTGTTATCAAATCGGTTAGCTTGCACCACCTCTTCTGTTGACACAAACGAAAAGCCAGCTACACTATCTGTGGTCTGCGTATCACCATTGTTGAATTCAAGGTCAAAACGGCTACTACTGATGTATGCCATCGCGCCATCGCCACTCTCCAACTTAAAGTAGAAACCCTTGCTTCCTGGCAAATCGCTATTGATCCATTTTTCCGTGTTTTGGAAAAGAGTGGTATCTCTCTTGTAAGCCTCGTAGATTCTCTGTCCAAAATAGATAGGCATAGGAATGCTGATATGAGGGGAATAAATCTTCTTATTCCAACGCATTTCTTCATCCACGTCACGGTCCGAAATCGTGAACCATTTCGTCACTATCGGGTCCTTTTTCTCATCATAGAATTTCGTAGGATCGATATTCGTGTAGTAATTCTCGTCAGGATCCAACACGGAATCAAGAGGATAAACGCTTAACTTAAAGGATGCCAACGAATCACCCACATACGAATTGATAAACAAACGAAGATAGCAATCATCAATGCTATCGTTCACCATCAATGAATCCGCAATATGGCTGTTTTCCAGCACGTGGAACTGCGACAAGAAATCGCTCTGGATAATGGTTCCAGTCTCAGGGTCGGAAAATCTTCCAAAATAGCAAGTACTGGTTCGAGCCAGCACCGAATCGCCCACCTCGTAAGAACGAGTCTTCACAGGATAAATCTTATACTGTGTCGTCAAAAAATTCGAGCCTGGCATCATACCCACACCCAGTGTGTCGGTCGTGTCATCACACGAAGTGAAAACAAAAAATATGGAGAGGATTACCATAAGAAAAGCTCTGAAAGTAAATCCTCTGAATTGTGCAAACATATAAATAAACAATGTCTAAAGCTAAAAACTAATACGTCCTTATTCCTCGCCACCCATCACCTGCTCATAGAACTCATGATAAGCATCCTTGTAGTCTTCGCCCTGGTACGGCAGTACTGGAAGCCCCAAACTCTTGGCATAATCCACCACTTCAGTGTTCACCTTTTCGTCGTCGAGCACCACGCCATCTGAGAACTTGATGGCTATTTTCTGCAATTCGTCATAGCCAAATTTCTCGCTGCAAACATCCACCACATCTGAAAGCTTAGCATCACGGAAAGGAATGCAATTCCTTGTAAGCTCGCCCAGGTCGTTGCTAAATTCAGGAGAAGAGGCAGAGAATACCACCTTTGTTTCAGCAAACGATGGCTCATCAGCATATGCCTTCTTGATGAAGAGAGGGGCAAGAGCAGTGACCCAGCCGTGGCAATGAACCACATCGGGCACCCAGCGCAACTTCTTCACCGTTTCCAGCACACCTCGTGCAAAGAAAATGGCACGTTCACCATTGTCCTCATATTCCTTTCCATCCTCATCGAAAATCATCTGACGCTTCGTGAAGTAGTCATCGTTGTCGATGAAGTAGATTTGCATACGAGCCTGAGGAATGGATGCCACCTTGATAATCAGTGGATGGTCTGTATCATCGATGATGATGTTCATACCCGACAGACGAATCACCTCGTGGAGTTGATTGCGACGCTCATTGATAATTCCCCACTTTGGGGTGAATGTTCTGATTTCATGTCCCAGCTCCTGAATCGACTGAGGGAGATAGCGTCCCATGATCGATTTTTCGTCCTCTGGCACGAACGGTACCATTGCCTGAGTAATAAATAGAATCTTTTTCGCTTTCATTTCTTGCTAATTTCCTAATCTATGCAACGATACACACATCCGCCCCACAGCCTCCACGTCCAAGTCTTTTTGGGGACACAGAAAACTCTAATTCGTTGAACATATAGATTTGCTTATGCAAAGATATAAAAAAAAATTCTGAAAATAGCAAGTTTTTTACGTTTATTAAGAATTCAGACCCTAATATTGCTCGTTTTCGTTCGGGAAGTCACAATTCTTGACATCTTCGATGTAATGCCCAACTGCATCAGTAATCACCGTGGAAAGGTCGGCATAACGTCTCAGGAACTTAGGAGTGAAACCCTTTGTCATGCCCAGCATATCAGCCACAACCAGCACTTGTCCATCCACATTGCCACCAGCACCAATACCGATGATAGGAATGCGCAATTCCTTTGCCACGCGCTCTGCAAGCACAGCAGGAATCTTCTCCAACACGATGGCAAAGCATCCTGCCTCCTCCAGCGCATGAGCATCGCTGATGAGTTTCTGAGCCTCAGCCTCCTCCCTTGCACGCACTGTATAAGTTCCAAACTTATTGATGGACTGAGGAGTCAAGCCCAGATGTCCCATCACAGGAATACCAGCAGCCAGAATCTTCTTCACCGTATCGATGATTTCCACGCCACCCTCCAATTTCAGAGCATCGCAATGGCTCTCCTTCATGATGCGGATGGCATTCGTTACACCCTCTGTGCAGTTCACCTGATACGAGCCGAAAGGCATGTCGCATACCACCAGTGCACGCTGAGTAGCACGCACCACAGCCTTAGCATGATAAATCATCTGGTCGAGTGTGATAGGCAGCGTTGTCATATTTCCCGCCATCACATTCGAAGCCGAGTCACCCACGAGAATCACATCCATGCCAGCCGAATCCACCAACTGCGCCATGGTATAATCATACGAAGTCAGCATGGCAATCTTTTTGCCCTCCTGCTTCATTTGCATCAAACGGTGGGTTGTCACCTTCCGTTTGTCTTCTACTAAATAACCTGCCATATTTTAAAGAAAAATTAATAATTCGCAAACTATTTTTTTAGGTATTAGCTGAGGTCGGAGTTAGAGATGAAGTTTCGTTTCAGTTTGACAACCTCATCATAGTCCAGTTCCTTAAAACTATCCACCACCACGCTGCACTTGCCCTCAATCACCTCCCTCGCATTCGTCGTAGGGAAACCTATCGTGAACATACCTGCACGCATTCCTGCCTCCAGTCCTGTCAGCGCATCCTCAAACACCACACATTCTTCCACCTTTGCACCAAACACCTTCGCGCCCAGCAGATAGCAATCGGGATTCGGTTTCGAAGCCGTAAACATTTCTGCCGTCAGCACCTTGTCAAACAACTCATCGAAATATGGAATGCAACGTCTCAGGTACTCCATCTTCTGCTCGTTCGAACTCGTCACCACCGCACATTTCACACCCCTCTTCCTAATGTCGCGGACAAAAGCCTCGGCTCCATCCACGAAATCGAACTTCATTTGAGCCTCGTAGGCATACAGTTCCTTCACGATTTCTTCATGGTCCTCCTTAGGGAAATACCTATCCAGAATCTGAGTCAGCGTCGTACCCTTAATCACGTCGCTGAAGTTCGGCATCTCGGGATGGTAACGTCTGCCCATCTCACCCCAAAACACCGAATACTGGCCTTCCGAATCCACCAACGTGCCATCCACGTCGAACAAAGCCACCTTGAATTGTTCTTCCATTATATATTTCCTATTTCATTTCTCACTTTTCACTTTCCATTCTTCATTCTACTCCCCTCGCCCTTTGGAGAGGGGTCGGGGGTGAGGCTTTTTCACTTTTCTTCCATCTCCCAAGGTCCCGACACCACATGCCTCTTCAGCACGTCCAGTTCGAAATCCACACCAGCGATGATGCCATATCCTCTCAGACGCTGCTCCACCGTTTTCCTTGCTAACTCAGGATGGTTGTTCTGCTCACTCAAGTGACAAAGCCACACGTGGCGCAAGTTCTCATGAAAATTGTCAGCAAGCAACTGAGAGGTTTGTTCATTGCTCAGATGCCCCGTACCGCTCGTAATCCTATCCTTCAGGTACTGAGGATAAGGACCGTTGCGAAGCATCTCAGCATCGAAATCAGCCTCTATCATCAGGTAGTTCGCCTTACCGATATAAGTGCTCACCTCCTCCGTGGGCGCACCTATGTCCGTCATCACGCAGAAAGTTTCCCCCTCAGCCGACTCGATGCAATAACCCACATTGTCCGTCGCATCATGCGGAAGCGGAAATGCCGTCACACTCAGGCTCGTGCCCAGTTCGAAAGGGACACCCTTCTCGATATTCACGTTACGGCTCGGATCCACCTTCCTCATCGTTTGATGACTCTTACGCATCCCCTCGTGCACCTCCGCCGTGGCATACACCTGCAAGTTCAGCTCGTTGCTAACGTATCCCGCTGCCTTGATGTGGTCAGCATGGTCGTGCGTCACCAAGATGCCGCGCAAGATAGAGGTTTTCAAGCCATACTCCCGAACATATCGCTTCAGTCTGCGGATTCCTATCCCCGCATCAATCAATACAGCATCCGTACCATTGCTCAAATACGAGCAGTTGCCACTACTTCCACTGCCAAAACATACAAACTGTAGCATTTCATTTATTATTTTGGCGCAAAGTTACAAGTTTTTTCTCATTCAACACCCCTTTCAAGGATTAAAACAAGTCAATGAAAGTTTAAACATTACTAATTTCACACTCATTTCATTGCCGCTTTCCAAAAAAATGGTTAATTTTGCCAACATTCATCGAAAAGAAGAAAACTACAACAGCATTGTTTTGCTTTTAAATGAATCACAATTTGTTCGTTTTATCAATTTCAATTTAATATCGATTATGAAAAAAACAACTCTATTTTCAGCCCTCCTCGCAGGTTCACTTCTCCTCGCAGGATGCGGAACAACCAATCAGCAATCCCAGCAAGGTGCCATAGGCAACATTCTCGGTAACATCGCAACAGGCGTGCTCACAGGCCAAGACCCTAATTCAGCAGCCACAGGAGCCATCACCAACGGGTCAGCCATCAGCAGCATCATCGGAATCCTCACCAACGGACTCGGTTCCAGCAACAGCGTCAGCAGCATCTATGGCACATGGGTTTATTCTGAGCCTGCCATCCAGTTCGAAAGCGAAAACGCACTTGCTCAATTGGGCAGCAGCGTCATCAACAACATCGCACAAAACAAATTGGCTCCCTACTATCAGAAAATCGGCATCACCCCAGGCAAGTTCTCTGTCACCTTCAACGAGGACAACACATGCGCCTACACCGTGAACGGCAGACAGTTCACAGGCACTTACTCCTACGATGCCAAGTCGAAGAAAGTCAACATCAAAGGCAGCATCATCAACCTCCCTACCTGCTACGTCACCCTCTCCTCTTCCGAGCTCGCCCTCACCTACGACTCCTCCAAAGTGCTGAGCATCGCACAGTCCATCGGAATGAATTCAGGCAACTCAACCCTCGGCTCCATTGCCGACCTCTCCTCCACCTACAAGGGCATGAAGACCGGTTTCCTCTTCAAGAAGAAATAATTAGAGAGGAAAACGATAGACTACTGGCAAATGGTCGGAATAGCCCGCATGATAGCTCGGTCCTATGAAAGTGCGAAAAGGTCTTGTTCCACCGAAAACGGGGTCGGATTCAAGGAGGAAAGGCGATGTAAGGGTGTGGACGGAAGTGGAAAGCTCTGCGAGGGTCTGACTCACCCAAATCTGGTCTATCCATTCCCATATTCCCTGATACTTGTAGGAACCCAGCGCTTTATTCTCAACGAGGTTAGTGAGGACCGTGCACTGCTGGGCAAACTGAAGGATGTCGGAAGAGGACGGTGCAGAATTGAAGTCGCCTGCCAAGAGGATGTGTGCCCGAGGGAATAGATGCTGCACATGGTTGATATGTTGTGCCAAGAGTGCAAGCAAATAGTTTCGTTTTTGTTGTGCCTCAACTCTTCCCAAACGAGAAGGGAGATGGACTGCGAAGACATGGAGTGTGTCGCCAGAAGGGATGCGTCCCCAGGCATGGAGCATGTCGCGGGTGGGAGTCCAATGATGGGCAGTGAGGATGGAATCGGAGAGGCCGATGGACTCATGGGAGATATACTGAAAACTGTTGGGACGATAGACAATGGCTACATTGATGCCACGTGCATCGCGGGAAGTGGTTTTCAGGTATTGGTAACCGATACTGGCAATAGGTGTTTCTTGTGTAAGGTAGATAAGGCAAGAATCAGATTCTATCTCTTGTAAGATTCCTATATCCAATGGTTTGAGTGTATCTGCCGCAAGGAATACTTGAGCTATGCGTTGCATCTTTTGGACAAAGCGAAAATGGCTCCAATGGAGTCTTCCCTGAGGAAGAAAATCCTCATCCTGAAAGTCGGGTGCATCGAAAGTGTCGAAAGCATTTTCACAGTTGTAGGTTAATACCGTGAAATGTGAAGAGGGAAAGAGAATCGAAGCACTCTGCAGGAATAGTGCGAAAAGAAGGATGGGAAAGAGGACAATGTATTTCACGATGAATAAAAAGAGATAAAGGAAATATAATAAGCTGGAATCGTCCCTTCCTCAGAGCAATCAATTAAATGTTTTTTGCTTCTTCTGTTCGTCGTAAGCGATTTTGGCTTGACGGAGGATGTCGGAGGAGAAGATGAAGTCCTGCAGGGGTTTGTTGGTGGCATCCATGATTTGCTGGTTGGAGCCTTGCCATTCGGCACGTCCGTCGCAGATGAAAGTGATGTTCTCGCCAATTCCCATGACGGAATTCATGTCGTGGGTGTTGACAATGGTTGTGATTTGGTCTTCGTGCGTGATGCTTTGGATGAGTTCGTCGATGACGATGGAGGTCTTTGGGTCGAGTCCCGAATTGGGTTCGTCGCAGAAGAGGTAACGAGGCTGGAGAACAATGGCACGGGCGATGGCAACTCGCTTCTGCATACCGCCTGAGAGTTCGGCAGGCAGTTTATTATCGGTTCCCTTGAGGTTCACACGCTCCAGACAATGCTGCGCACGTTTCACGCGATCGTCACGTGACATGTCGGAAAACATGTCGAGGGGGAACATGACGTTTTCGAGAACGGTGAGTGAGTCGAAAAGGGCTGCACTCTGGAAAATCATACCCATCTCGCGGCGCAGGAGGATTTTCTCTTTCTTGGAAAGACTGACAAAATCGCGGTCGTCGTAGAAAATCTGCCCTTTGGTGGGGGTGAGAAGTCCTACGATATTCTTCATCAGGACGGTCTTTCCGCTTCCGCTCTGTCCGATGATAAGGTTGATTTGTCCGTTTTTGAAGGTGGCATTGATGTCGGTGAGGACTTCCTTGTCTTCGAAAGATTTATAGAGATGGGATACTTGTATCATACACAAAAAACTTGCTTTTAAGGTAGGTTCTAAAAATTCTGTTTTTTAGTTCACTACCAATTTGTTATATTTCATTTCGGTCGCTTTTTGTTTGATTTGAAGTCTTTTTGCCACTTTTCTCGGTTACATAGCTCGCTATGCGCCCTCAAAAACTGACAAAAATCCAATCAAA